>Ga0326728_10018747_pt1 | contig 13565 bp, 11 predicted proteins | sample MB3enrmetagenome_FD_207602 | JGI IMG/M metagenome (GOLD analysis project Ga0326728, IMG submission 207602) | Lab enriched peat soil microbial communities from McLean, Ithaca, NY, United States - MB31MN | ecosystem: Environmental > Terrestrial > Soil > Wetlands > Peat | place: USA: New York... | reverse complement strand
TACGGAGAAAGCGACCTTACCGTTTGCTTTAATATTCTGAGCTTTACGGCTTCGCGGTCCAGTCTGAACATAGAACTTACCGTTCTCGTAAACATACCAGATAGGAGCGATATGTGGTGTCCCATCGGATCCAACCGATGCCACTCTCAATATCCTGCCGTTGCTCAGGAAATTATTCGATTCTTGCTCGCTCATTGCCATAGATTATTCCACAGAAGTTCTTCAAAGAGGGCTATGATGTGACGTGATATGAAGCTTGCTTCCAACATAGCTGACTCACTTGTACTTAGTTAATTATGAGATTGTTCGATACAATGGTTGAGAAATCTGCTTGCAAGGTTTACCCGAACATTTTCGTAACTTGTTAAGTGTGAACGTTTAGTTTTGTGACGATCGAATAGAGTTAGTATTAGAATGCGTAACCTTAAGCGTACTTTGCTGGATTTTTGTCAAATTCCTGTTTGCAAGCCGCTGAGCAGAAATAGTATTTCTTGTCATTTCGGACGCTCGTATACTTCGCTTGGCTTTCGGACACATTCATCTTGCAAATCGGATCGGTAGCCAACAGTTCTCTCCGAATAGAACACGTTGCAATTATCTAAGAATTTCTTTTGAACATGAATAATGCTTTGGAATAGCCTTATCTGTAAAACGCGTTTTTTAACTGTCAACTGGTATTCCATTTCATACGTAACTAGGGGGCCATAAAATGCCTACACCGCGTGTGCCTAAGAAATCTAAAACGGTCCCTAAATCATTCAGAATAGATGAACCCGCTCTACTAGCAGTTGAGGCTGAAGCAAATTCACAGAACGTAAGCCCAAACACGCTTGTGAACCAGATTCTCAAGCAGTATTCCGACTTCGATCGAATCGCCCATAAAATCAATTCTGTGCACTTGAGTAGTTCCACCTTCCACGCATTAGTCGACTCACTCGAAAAAGACAAGATCATTGAAGTTGCTAAAAGCGCGGGAAGCAGCATCCCCCAAGCCTTCACACTCACGAAATCTGGCAAAGTCGAACTTCGATCGCTGATCGATTTCATGCAGACTCTTGGTAGATACGCGAACCTCTTCGAGTTTAGCGAGACACTTGATAACAATGGACGCATCATAACACTGATCCACCGGTACGGCCTAAATTGGTCCATCTTTCTTGTGCACTACATGACCGCAATGTTCGAACAGATCGGGATCTCACCGACGATTGAAATGACTGACAAATCGGTCAGTTACAAAATACCTGCATAGAAGCAACACATTGTGTTTCTGTGTAGACGCCCGACTTAAGTTCTCAGGATATTGTCGATTGCCGTCGATGCAAACGAATGGCGAAAGATCCAGTTTGTGGCATGTACGTTGACCAGAGAACAGCCACCATAACGAGAACAATTCATGGAACAAAATGGTATTTCTGCAGTAGTACATGCGCCAAAGCATTCGAGAAACCTGAGATCGAGTTAAAACGTCTCAAATTTTTTGTTGTTGCAGGCATTGTGTTCACAGTACCAATCATCCTTCTCACATATCTCAGGACTCTGCCAATTTGGATCAATAATTATCTGCTGTTTCTTCTCGAAACGCCGGTACAATTCGTTGTGGGTTGGCGATTTTACAGAGGAGCTTTTGATGCTCTAAGAAATCGTATGGGTAACATGGATCTCTTGATCGCAATTGGCACAACAGCTGCTTGGGCATACAGTACAATCGCCGTATTCCTGCCATCTGTCTTCCCCGTTGGCGGAATCTACTTTGACACCGCGGCTGTGATCATCACCCTAATTCTTCTAGGGAATCTGCTCGAACTCTCCAGTAAAGGTCGGGCTTCACAAGCAGTCCGCAAGCTTCTCGACCTGCAACCACGAATGACGCACGTAATTCGTAACGGATTCGAGACGGATGTTCCTGTAGAATCAGTTAACGTTGGCGATATTTTGGTGATCCGGCCCGGCGAGCGAATACCGGTTGACGGCCTCGTGATCGAGGGAAATTCGGCAGTCGATCAATCTGCAATAACTGGAGAAAGTATACCAGTGGAAAAAGAAAAGGGAGATGAAGTGATCGGTGCGACAATCAATTCCTCTGGACTGCTGAGAATTCGAACCTCGAAGGTAGGGTCGGATACGGTTCTTGCGAAGATCGTACAACTTGTTGAAGAAGCACAAATGGCCCAAGCTCCTATCCAGAGTATAGCAGACAAAATCTCCGGTTACTTCGTACCCGCAGTCATACTGATCGCTACGGGAGCCGCAGCCGGTTGGTACTTCTATGGAGGATTACCTGTAAACTTCGCTATTTTGGTTTTCGTCTCCGTAATTGTTATAGCGTGCCCATGCGCGCTTGGCATCGCAACACCCACTGCGATCCTCGTCGGAACTGCTAAAGGTGCTCAGAACGGAATACTCATCAAAAGTGGTGAATACTTCGAGACTGCGTATAAATTGCAGACAATTGTCTTCGACAAAACTGGCACGCTCACTCGCGGCAAACCATCCATTACTGACGTGATTACCACTGGCAAGCACACGGAGCTAGAGATGCTGCAACTAGCTTCGATAGCCGAGAAAGGATCGGAACATCCTCTAGGCCGAGCGTTAATTCAAGCTACCCAAGAGAAACGTATCGATATTCCAGATGCCTCATCATTCAAAGCTATACCCGGCCAAGGCGTCTCAGCCAGATATGCCAATCGGACCATACTGCTTGGGAATCGAAAGCTGATGACGGCAAACGAAGTGAGTCTAGAGCCGATTGAATCCGGAATATCGAAGCTTGAAGAAGAGGGCAAAACGGTCATGATTCTCGCAAACGATAAGGAAGCGATCGGCGCCATCGGTCTCGCAGACACTCTCAAAGACGACGCTGCTGAAACGATAAAGGAGTTGAAGCGAATGAATGTCGAAGTGGTAATGTTGACTGGCGACAACAAACGAACAGCCAATGCGATAGCAGCGATGCTTGGAATTGATCGAGTCGTAGCCGATGTTCTTCCAGAACAAAAAGCGAACATCATCAAAGATTTGCAGGAGGAAGGTAAAGTTGTTGGCATGGTCGGAGATGGAATCAACGACGCTCCAGCGCTTGCAGCATCAAATATTGGGGTAGCAATTGGCAGTGGAACAGATGTGGCAGTTGAGACCAGTGGGATTGTTCTGATCAGAAACAATTTACTGGACGTAGTCACCGCGATAAGGCTGAGCAAGGCAACTGTAAGGAAAATAAAACAGAATCTGTTTTGGGCATTCTGCTATAACGTGGCACTTATCCCAATCGCGGCAGGCGCGCTTGTACCCTTCCTAGGATCCGGAGTCTACAATTATCTCCCATACCTTGCAGCCGCGGCAATGGCTTCAAGTTCAGTCACCGTGGTAAGCAATTCACTTCTGTTGAACAGGTTCAAACCGCTGATCGCAGTCTTACCATAAATTGTCCAGAAATTATCGTTACGTTTACCCGAATACTTTCGTAACCAGTTAAGCGAGTTTGCTTAGTTTCATGACGATTGAAGAACACACGCGTGTTTCACAAGTCCGATTCGCTATTAGATTCTTCAATTATCGATTACTGTGGAAGTTGGGCGTTCCAGGTACCTGAGATGGGTATCATTTGGTTCGGAGGTAACTGTTGTGGGTAAGGTGAATTTGTGAAGGTTATCGTTCCTGTTAATGTTCCGCTTGCAGCCAGGTTCATCATGGAACCCGTCCAATTTCCCTTACCAACAAAATTGGCGTTGCTGCATGAAAGCACACAAATCTGAACTTGCCCCGTAACACTTTGAATCGTACCGGAAAGAGTTGAACCGTTCGTAGCACCAATCCACACTCCTGTCCCGGTTACAAAAAAGGAACCGTAGGCCGTTTGCAACTTACCACTAATGGCCATAGCCATGGATACGCTGCCGTCGGGTTGAAGTGAAATGTTAAGCAACTGCCCTGGAAGATTTCCGTATCCATGAACCGACAACTGAAGCGACCCTTTGCCAGGTACAGCAAACGCATGCAGAACCAGACTGCTCATACACAAAGTGAGTAACGCAAGAAATGCGAGATGTTTCGCTCTTCGAAACCAACTCTTCAAAGTCACACACGTCTAGTTCAACGAGAATGAATGCGCATTTATAATTGCTTTTTCCATGTTATCTATGCGAAGTCAACTTAGCAAATGTGTATACAAAGTATAAGTTTAGTTTTGTGAAGATAAGACCATTCCAACATATCGCTATCCGGATTGAAAGATTTTCGAGCCCGCAGCAACTGCAGTCCCGGCGGTTACGGGAAGGCCGAGCTCACGTGCGCCGACTTCGAGAGCTAGTAGGGTTGGAAGAACATATGATGGTGAGGCGGTTACTCCCATGGTGCCGATTCGAACTGCTTTACCCTTCAGCTTAGATACTCCTCCTGCAATCATTATATTGAATTTGTTCTCCAGAATAGCGCGAAGTTTGCTTTCATCATTTACTCCCAAAATTGTGACTGTTTTTGATCTTGCCTCCTCAGACACGAGTGGCTCAAATCCAATTTTCTTACAACCTGCTCTTAGTGCTGCGGAGGCTACGAAATGTCTTCTGTATCGGTTCTCGAGTCCTTCCTCAAGAGCGAGTTTTACAGCCTCGTGGAGAGCAAGAATTACGGTCGTAGGCATCGATGTAGGGAACGGATGCCCTATTGGCCCCCATTCTTGAACGAATTTCTTCCAGACTTTAAGGCTCATGAATCGACTCGGAATTCTGCTCCGTCGAGTTTCGACTTCGTCCCAAACGCGTTTTCCTACCGCAATAGGAACCGCCCCATGAATGCCTCCGAGACACTTACTTGGGTAACCAACGCACACGTCTATGTTCCAACTATCAAGATCAATGTCAACGCCGCCGAATGATGAAATCGCATCAACAAAGTAGATTACCCCATGTTTCTTCGCAACCTTACCAATTTCTTGAATCGGATTTTCGACACCAGATGATGTTTCGTTGTGCACGACAAAAAGAGCTTTGATGTCTTTCTCTTGATCCAGCACGACTTCAACATCCGCTGGACTAATCGCGCGGCCGTATTCCGTTTTTATTTCGACGGGTTCTCCGCCGTACGTCCGAATAACTTCGCTGAGGATCTCTCCGAACCAACCGTTGACAACATTCGCGATCTTATCACCTGGTTCGATAATATTCATGCCGACGAGTTCGACAGCGCCATTTCCAGGGCCGGGGAAAATGATCACTTGTTCCTCAGTCTTGAAGATCTTCTTGAGGTCCTCAAGACTCGTGGCATATTCTGCTCCCCAATCAATTCCGTAATGAGGGAGAATAGGTTGCGATAGAGTCGCTAGAACTCGTGGATCGACCTCAGACGGTCCAGGTATCATCAGTATCCTTTTACGGCTCATAACAGACAATGCGGTGTCCTCGAACTTAAGGTGCGAGCAGGTTTACCAGAATATTCTCGTAACCAATTAAGTGTGCTTAGTTTTGTGACGATTGAAAATTAACGCGTTTCACAGTGAAAGCGTGAGATTTTGAATGCGATTTAGGAGTGCAGTCATCCTTTGCCTCACATGAAGTGAGGCTTTAGATCCTAGTAGGGCTCGATGCGCATATGTGGCCGACTTTGGATGAGCACGTTCAAGGTGTAGCCTTCGTTCTTGTATCAGCCTTTTGTTTCGGTCTGTTGCCAATTTTCGCGAGGCTCGCGTATCCACAGGGCGTGCTTGTGAATGAGCTCTTGCTCACGAGGTTTGTCCTTGCTTTCGTGCTCATCGGAATTCCACTCCTTCTCTCAAGAAAGCTGGTGAGACCAGGAAGGAAAGATCTGCTGATTTTGATTGGCCTTGGTTCAATTGGGTATTTTTTGCAATCTTTTCTCTACTTCAGAGCTATCGTCACTATTTCGGTTTCGATCGCCTCACTCATACTTTACACCTATCCTGCTCTTGTAACGTTAAGTGCGTATTTACTGGGTTGGGAAAAGGCATCAACCAATATTGTCTCTTCTGTAGTGCTGTCGCTCTCAGGGCTTGTATTGGTCGCAAATCCAATCTTTCAAGCATGGAGCGCTGGTGAATTACTCGCGCTGGGCGCGGCCGTTTCGTATACGCTGTACATTGTCGTAAGCACAAGAGTCCTGCAAAATGTAAGAGGTGAGGTCGCTGCCTTCTGGGTCATGGGCTCAGCCGCTCTGAGTTTCGCGTTGTATGGTGCATTCACTGGGACCTTGCGTTATCGATGGACGCCTGAGGGATGGTTGTGGGTCGTAATGCTCTCAATATGCACAGCGGTCGCTGTAACCCTCTTCTTCCGGGGGATTGCTCTTATCGGGTCCTCACGTTCATCGTTGATTAGCTTGTTTGAGCCGATAACGTCTGTCTTCTTCGCCTTTCTCCTATTCGGCAACTCATTAACTGTCTATCAGTGGATAGGGGCTGGCTTGATCCTCGTCGGAGCGGCTTTAGCAGCTCTTACCCACAAACCCAAATATAGTAAATCTTAGCCGATCCTCTTACCCGAACATTTTCGTACCCAGTTAAGTGAAGATTTAGTTTTGCTGCTAATGCACTGAGTGACCGCTATCGGTACACTTCAGATTTTAGGTAAGAGACTCGGTTTGAAAATCGGCGGTGAGTGCTATGGCTCGACGAAACTTGATCTAGTGCTTCAGTGGGTTACGGTTGGCCAGGTAATTGCTTTCTTATAGAAAAGAAAGTAGCTGATAATGACAAAGTCCGCAATGATAGCGACGTGCATGATAGTACAGTAAACGCAAATTGCTTTAATCAGAAACAGCTCCACAAATATGAGGTAAGGAACAATTGCAATGCCAAGGAATCTCCATCCAAATAGTATATTCAAGGAGATTCTAGACAAGCGATCACTTCCGGAAACAATGAAACAGACAAGTAAGAGATTTATGACGAAATACGCAACGGCGAATAGTTCAAGAGGAATCCCAAAGACCTGGCTGTAACTGCTGCCCAGAACCATATCGCAGTTCAACACAATTCCCGGACCTTGCTGTAAAGGACAAGCAGGGAGAGACTGCTTCAAAGTATAGTAGATGATTACCACCATGGAAGAGGCCCATAGTCCGAGTACAGACATAACTACAAGCAAGAGTAGCTTAGGCCAACTTATTCTCATTTCCATTATTATCTCCTGCTTGCAATGACAGCTGTTGCAAAAAGAATTCGCATATTTAGACTGAGAGCATCGTTCCCATCAAGGAAAAACGGTCATCAACAATTCAGCCCCCTCAAAACCAATAACGATTCTCCGTTACTGGGGAGAGATAGACTGTAGGTATGCAACTGCGAATTAGGGGATTATTTCGCATCCGTTGTATTTCGTATATTCAAAAGCGTCTAGCCGAACTTTTCCATTATCTATGAGGGATCTTACTTCTGGCAGTGTTTCCTGTAATGCGTGTATCATGTCGGTGACGGTTGCGCAGACTTGCCTAAATCCTTCGTTCCCCCAAAGCTTAGTTGCATTGGCGTAAAGACAACGCCCACCGCAGATCGGAAGGGCTTGGCATTGTGTACAAGGGTCGGATACGAACTTGGCGTTTCTGAGACTCTCGGGATGCGTTTCGCGAATGTTTCCTAGGTAAAAGTCTTTCATCCCTGCCATAACAGGGCAGGGTGTTATGTTTCCGTCAGTCTGGATGTTGAAGACAATCCAACCGGCGCCGCAGCGCAGGTGGCTCGATTCGTCGAGAAGCAGAGACTGCATGACTCCGAGAAGGGGATAGAGTCGCAATACCTCGCCGGTATCTTTCATGTGTTGTACCCAAAGATCGATGAGTCTCCTAAGGCGCGGCATGTAATTTGTCGTAGTCCACTCTAGGAACTGTCGCTTCGGATAGTCATTTTGCCAAAATAACGCGTCAAGCTGCCAATGCACTGATGATATCGGTAGCTCAGCACGGTTAAGTAACGTCAGGACTTGGGTATCGATCTCAGTCTCTTCGCCTATGGTCATTCGTGCTACAATCTCGCCGTTAAACCCGTTCTCGCGAATCAGCCTCAGGTTATGCGCAACTCGTCTGTAGACCCCTTTCCCTCTATAATGGTCCGTCAACGCTTCATCGCCATCTAGTGATACGAAGATCGATCGGAATCTGTTCACGTACGAAGGCTCCAACCTGTCCAGCAAAAGGCCGTTGGTCTGGATGATGAATCTGTCAGCTTGGACAACGTTCATGATCTCTCGCAGTTTGCTCAACCGGAGCAGTGGCTCACCTCCGTAGAAAATCAGGGCGGTTTCTCGATCTTTCTGCAGAAAATTGTACAGATCCTCGGCGTCATAGGTAACTTCACTGGGTACCGAATAGTCGATTGCGAGTTCATGGAAGTCGCTTCCAAAATCCTCGCAGGATTTGCCGTAACAGTAGCTGCATTTGAGATTGCAGTTGGTCGTCAATGTAATGTAGAAGTTCACGTCAGACAAGCCCTCATTTGACCTAACCCCGTAATCAGTTAAGTGTGATTGGTTAGTTTTGTGCCGTTCGAGAAATTAGATGGTGAATGGTGGTTGTGATTCTGGTATCATTCTGGGCGAATCTTTTAAGCAATTTCTGATCCTAACTCAGGTTAGGGAATGTTGACGTTGACTGTGAAACTGATTGCGCATGGGACGGAATGTGCGGAATGTAGCACTGTACGAAAATTTCTTTCTGATCACACCATACCGTATGAGGAATCTGACGTCAACACCAATCCTAACGCATTACAGGAACTAGTAGATCGTACCGGTTCAGCAACTCATGTTCCTGTCATTATTGTTGGAGAAGAGACATTCATTGACTTCAACGACGACATCGCGGCAAGAATACTCGAATCAGTCCTATAACGGCAACTAAATTTTCTTGGTTAGAACGGTTCAGTTAGGGTTCCGAGTTTGTTTGTGAGCTTGATGTTCTCAGAGTAATCGACGGGGCAAGCGATTATTGAAACTGTATCGTCCGTAAGAGCTTGTCTCAGGGTGGGAAGAAGTTTGTTGGTTTGGTCGATCCGGTAACCTTTCGCACCGAAACTTTCAGCGTACTTGACGAAGTCAGGGTTTCGGAAGTCGACCGACGAGTGGTGTCCAAGCTCGAGATCCATTTTCCATTTGATCAACCCATAGGACTCATCAACCCAAATGAGAACCGTGAAATGTACATGCTCTCGGAGCGCGGTTTCGAGTTCTTGAGCGTTCATCAAAAACCCTGCGTCTCCGCAGACGGCAAGAACCTTGCGGTCGGGGCACGCAAGTTTGGCTCCGATTGCTCCTGGAAAAGCGAATGCCATGGTTGAGAGGCCGTTGGAGACTAGGCACGTATTGGGTTGGTAGGTTGGGTAGAGTCGGGCCATCCACATCTTAACTGCACCCGTGTCGACCAACACAATGTCGGATTCGCCCATTGCGGATCTAATGTCTGAGACTATCCGCGAGGGTTTCATGGGGAAGCTATTGTCTTTCGTGCCTTGTTCGAATTCCTCTTGTAGCAATGCTCGAATTTTGTTTCGGGTCGAAGTCAAAGCTTTCTTTGGTGTCACTTTCTTTGAGAGTTCGTCAAGTGCGATTGATATGCTGCCTTCGATGCCTACCGCCAAATGGTAGTGGGAATCCACCTCAGCAGGATATTGTTGTATGTGTACAATTTTCTTATTGCCATTGGGATTTATTTGGACAGGATCAAATTCCTGTAGATCATAGCCTACACAGATAAGCACGTCTGCTTCATCAAATCCGAAGTTGACGTAGTCGTGCCGCATGAATCCCATCGCTCCTAGAGCATTGGGATGATTATCAGGAAAGACTCCTTTGCCGTGGAAGGTTGTTGCGACTGGAATTTGGAGTCTCTCTGAAAATCGAATGAGGGCGTCACGCGCATTGCTTCGTGCTGCGCCGTGCCCAGCTAGTATTATTGGGGTCTTCGCATTTTCTAGAACGTCAACAGCACGCTTAATTTGCGATGGAGATGGAGCGTCTTCACGAACCACGTTTACCAGCAATGGGATAGTGTGATCTGGGATAGCCATTGGTTCTATGTCTTCGGGTATGGCGAGGTAGCAAGCTCCTGGCCGAGGCGACTGCGCTTCTTTGAAGGCCTTGCGCACCATTTCGGGCAGAGCGGCTGGGGTTATAACTAATCCGACGTATTTCGTCACGGGCTTGAACATGCTTGGTAGGTCAACGAACTGATGTGTTTCCTTGAATATGCGGTTGAGACCTACCTGAGCGCTGATAGCGACTAATGGAACGCTATCAGTAAACGCGTCCGTCACTCCGAGTAAGAGGTTGATTGCACCCGGTCCAAGTGTGGCCGCGCAAACTCCTGCTTGACCTGTAAGACGCCCATACATGTCAGCCATGAAAGATGCGGCTTGCTCATGACGAACTAATACGAAACGTATTGAAGAGCCGCGCAATGCATCGATGAAATGAATGTTCTCTTCTCCGGGTATACCGAAAATATACTTGACGCCTTCGTTTTCCAAGCATTGAACGAGAAGTTTGGCCACATTAGACGACATTGGTATCCTCCAATCAGATGCGATGACACTGAAGTTGAATTAATCTTTCCCTCGATCATGGCATTTCTAGGATTGGACGCGCCGTTTACTTCAGTTGCATCTAAAGGAGCGGGATGATAGTAGGATCAATTGGGATTTCTATGAGAGAAGATTTGTGAGATTGAATTGCACTTCGCACGATCGTAATTATCTGGTCAGGATCGACGATGCACTTGAAATCTACACCGTAGCCTTTTGCCAGTCCCTCGAAGTCGATTCCGGGGATATCCATGCCCGGTAACCCCTCTTCGTGTAGAAACATCCCAAATGACTTGAGGATACCGTACTCTTTGTTGTTTAGAACGATGAACGTTACAATTGCATGGTATTTCGTAGCGCTCCAGAGCGACTGGATTGCGTATTGGGCGGAACCGTCGCCCTCAATGCAAATCACCGGTCTCTCGGTCTGCGCAATTGCGGCACCAACTGCTGCTGGCATGGCAAATCCGAGACCTCCGCTCGCCGTTTCGAAGTGACACTTCGGTTCGGCTAATTTAGCTTCCATTGGGGCCACTTGTTGAGTTCCATCGTCGAAGATGATCGCGTTCGGCGGGATCGCTTCGGCAAGTCTCTGGCGAACGTATTCGGCGCTTGGTGGGATTGAGCGAATTGCTTGTGAGACTTTGTGAGGTGGCGGAGCTCCTTCTCTTTGCTTTACGCGATTGAGCAACTGCCTGATTCCGAGCGAAACGTTCCCAATGACGCTTGTTCCCGTGGCGGCGCGGGATGCCATCATCGGATCGTTCGTGATTTGGAAGACTCGAGTTCCCTCCCGGATAACCGGTCCCGGAACGTACGGGTAGTATAGGAAGACTGACGAGCCGATAATTAGCACCGTGTCGTAAGGAGCGAGCATTTCGCTTATCGGTTTTATTGCAGGAGGGAGATGGCCGCCAAACAGCTCGTGATGAGTTGGGAAACTCCAGCGATAGGCAAATGGTGGAAGAAACACGTGAGACTTTAGTAACTCAGCCAGTTTTAGGAGGTCGGCCGTAGAACCCGAAGCGTCGACTTGCTCACCGGCAATTAACGCAATTTTGTTTGCTTTGGAAAGTGCTTGTGCTATTTCTTCCATGGTCTCCGGATCTGGGGCAGTTCTGTGGCTGACATTTCTAATTTCGACGCTCGGACATTCATCGGCAAGTCCATCCATCGGAATGGAGACGAAAACCGGGCCCTTGGGTTCGGTCATCGCGACATGATAAGCTCGCTCGATTGCCTCTGGAACATCAACTGATCGATGAGGTTCAATACTCCACTTGACGTAAGGCTTTACAAACTCCTGTTGCCTGCCCCAGAGAAGAGGTTCTGTTCTGATCATTCTCCTATCCTGCTGTCCGGAGGTGATGATGAGCGGAGCCTGAGCGTGCCAAGCGGTAACGATTGCGCCCATCGCATTTCCGGTTCCGGCCGCGGTGTGAAGGTTTACAATCGAAGGTTTGTCGCTGAGGAAGGCATATCCAATCGCCATGCCCACAGCCGAGCCTTCGTGCAGACCGAGAATGTAGCTGAAATCCCGGGGAAATCTTTCTAGAAGCGGTTGCTCGGTGGAACCTGGATTACCAAATATTACAGAAAGTCCGTGGGCCCTCAGCACCTCAAAGATTCTTTCTCTGACGCACGCCAAGTTTTTCGGGTTACCTGCTTCTTTCTGCCGCTTATATCAGTTACGTGTCCTATAACCCGAACATTTTCGTAACCCGTTAAGTGTAACCGCTTTTCCAAACTTTTATGGAATGATTTTTCTGAACGAATCGTTCACAATTCGTTTTATTCACTTCAACCTTCGTTTTCTCAATCGCATGTGGAGGTGAAGTGATCGTTGCCGTATATGTCTGGGATTCTGGTTGTCTTTGACCTTATCCGACTGATTTTCGGTGGAGTCATCGTTGCCGCGGTTGTTTGGGTGCTATTCAAGGTCGGTCGGCTGATGGAAGCATACACCCAGAAACAGAGAGCACAAATCAAGTAACTTCTGCGTCTCACACACGCATACCGTACTCTCCCATTTTCCATAACTTTTTTCGGTAACCGTCATCTAGGCCGATGAATTATTCGTGTTCTCGTGGAGGTAATACCTCCAAACTCGTGAACCGTTCATTATTTTCTTTGCGTCCGGAATCGTTATCTAATCATCACTGTGAAACCGAATCTCGGTATGCTTTCGATCGGAGGCGTAGGATTTGAAGTATCCAACTGGTATTCCGGAGGTTGCGACGTATAATCTGACGTAGAAATTGTATTGAGGAAACATCCAATCATTCTCCGCATAATAGTACGGATACAAGCTGAGAGCACTAATTACTCCAACAGGTTTCAACGCTCGCATTGACAGGTCAATTATCCTCTGCGGAAAATTCTTCTTAAAATTCCAACGACTAAACCGCTCATCCACTTTCCTCCCTTCACGCGATTTCGCAATTAAGCCTGTACTAGAGTCCCATACGAGTATCCCTAAAGCGTACAAATGCATCTGTTTATCAAACATCACCGACTCCGACAACTCAAACACCAAGAGTCATTGTTGACTCCGAATGTCGCAAGTAAGAGTCATGTAACAACGATCTATGGTATGCACGTGAGTCACGGCACGATATAGTAATCATAAATCCATGCATGTGAACAAGAAACTGCTAAGTAGATGATGAAAGCTTAATCGAGAAGAGCAACCGTGTCACTCGGATTGTCGTCTCTAGGTGCCTTGTGTCAGAGATGTGGATGCAGTGAAACTTCGTGCGCAAGCTGCAAGACTCCAAGTGACTGCTCGAATTGCGTGGATTGCTGTTGCGCTGACACGCATCGGTTTTGGAGGCAGTCCAGAATTGAGAAGGCGGTGAGGGTTGAATACCTTAGTTCCGTTTGGATGATGGTTGAAGTGATAGGGTCGCTGGCTGTAGGATTGACGGTTGGGAGTTTTGCTTTGCTTGCGTTTGGAGGCGATAGTTTGATCGAACTTATTTCCGGTATAGCGGTTCTACAATTTCTACGCAAGAACAGGTCGGAATTCGAGAGCAGAAGA
>Ga0326728_10018745_pt1 | contig 13566 bp, 13 predicted proteins | sample MB3enrmetagenome_FD_207602 | JGI IMG/M metagenome (GOLD analysis project Ga0326728, IMG submission 207602) | Lab enriched peat soil microbial communities from McLean, Ithaca, NY, United States - MB31MN | ecosystem: Environmental > Terrestrial > Soil > Wetlands > Peat | place: USA: New York... | reverse complement strand
TCTCGATGCGCCTCGAAATCGCCCTGTAGAGCCAGCACACCGACACGTTTCATCATATTACCAACCTCGCACCGCGAGCCGCTCGGAATCCGGCATATTGGCCACGTCGAGCCCGAACATGGCGACGCCGAGATCCTCGCTGGCTTCCAGCAGCTTGGCCGGATCGTTGAAGTAGGTGGCGGCCATGACGATGGCGCGGGCGCGCGCGTCGGGGTCCTCGGATTTGAAGATGCCCGAGCCTACGAACACCGATTCGGCGCCAAGCTGCATCACCAGGGCGGCGTCGGCCGGAGTGGCGATGCCGCCCGCCGAAAAGTTGGGAACCGGCAGCTTGCCGTGAGCGGCGACGTATTCCACCAGCTCCAGCGGGGCCTGCAGCTTTTTGGCCTCGGAGGCCAGCTCTTCCTTGCCCAGCACGGTGAGCTGCTTCATCTCTTTCTGAATGGTTCGCATATGGCGCACGGCCTCGACGATGTTGCCGGAGCCCGCCTCGCCCTTGGTGCGAATCATGGCGGCGCCCTCGGCGATGCGGCGCAGGGCCTCCCCCAGGTTGCGCGCTCCGCAGACGAACGGAACTTTGAAGCCGCGCTTGTCGACGTGGTGCTCCTCGTCGGCGGGCGTGAGCACTTCGCTCTCGTCGATGTAGTCCACCTCGAGCGCCTCCAGGATGCGGGCCTCCATGAAGTGGCCGATGCGGCACTTGGCCATCACGGGAATGCTCACCGTTTGCATGATCTCGCGGATCTTGCGGATGGGCGCCATGCGGGCCACGCCGCCTTCTTTGCGGATGTCGGCGGGCACGCGCTCCAGCGCCATCACCGCCGCCGCGCCCGCCTGCTCGGCGATGAGCGCCTGGTCGGCGTTGGTGACGTCCATGATGACGCCGCCCTTGAGCATCTCGGCCAAGCCGACCTTCACGCGAAACATATCGTCCAGAAACACGGAAACCTCCAGTAGTTTATACCATCGCCGGCGCGGATTCATAGCGCTCGAGCCGCGCGCGCGCCAGCTCGCTCGAAAAAACCTCTCCCAAAATCGCCAGACCCGCGCGGATTTCCTCCGGCGCGAGGCCCGCAAAACTCAGCCGCAGGGCGCCGGGATCGTGGCGCGAAACGGCGAAATACTTTCCGGGCAGGTAGGCGGCTCCGGCGCGCTGCGCGCGGCCCAGCAATTCCGCGGCGTCCAGCGGCTCCGGCAGCCGGACCCACAGATTCATGCCGCCTTCCGGGCGGGTGAAGGTGGAGCCCGGGGGCAGGCAGCGCTCGCAGGCTTCGAGGACGGCGCGGAGCCGCTCGGCTCCCGCGGTGCGCATCCGCGCACGATGAGAGTCCAGCCGGCCGGAAACGGCAAAGCGCAGCAGCAGGGCCTGCGATAGCTGGTCGGTGTGCAAGTCGGCCCGCTGTTTGGCGTCGGTCAGCCGGCTGGCGAGCGCCTGAGGCGCGATTACCCACCCCACGCGCAGGCCGGGGAACGTCAGCTTGGAGAAACTGCGCAACAGCACCGTGTCGGCGGTCTCGTCGAGCTGCTTCAGCGATGCCAGCGGGCTGCCTTCGTAGCGCAGCTCGCCATAGGCATCGTTCTCGACCACCACCAGGCCGGCCGAGCGGGCCAGCCGCAGGAGGGAGCGGCGCGCAACCGCGGGCAGCGTGGCGCCGGTCGGATTCTGGAAATTCGGGGTCACGATGAGCAGGCGGGCTCGGCCACGCTCGATCAGGCGCTCCAGAGCCTCCAGGTCGATTCCGTCGCGTCCCACCGGGACGCCGGCCAGTTGCGCGCCCGCGTGCAGGAAGAGGTTCTTCAGCCCCGGATAGACCGGGTCCTCTACCAGCACCGTGTCGCCCGGGCGCACCAGCACCCGCTGGAGCAAATCCAGCGCCTGCTGGCAGCCGTTGGTGACCACCACATCGTCGCCCGAGCGCGCCACGCCCTCGCGGCGAGCCTCCTCCAGCAAATAGTGGCGCAGCGGAGCGTAGCCGCCGGGTGAGCCTAGCTGCAGGATCGAGGCGGGATTCGGCCCGGCCAGGACCTCCTGGCAACTGAGCCGCACGTCGTCCATCGGGAACAGTTCCTCGCTGGGGCGGGAGGTGGCAAAGCTGATGGCGCCGCCAGGAGCGGGCGCGGGGGCCGGGAGCGCATCCTCGGCAGGCAGCAATTGCTCCCAACGCAGGCCGGCCACGGACGAGCGCGGCTCGGCCAGAACGAAACTGCCGCGGCCCACGTGGCCCTGGACCAAGCCCTCCGCCTCGAGCAGCGCGTAGGCTGCTGAAACAGTGGTTCGGTTCAGTCCAAGTTGGCCAGCCAACTCGCGAGTGGCAGGCAGCCGCTCACCCTTCCGCAGAGCGCCTGAACCAATGAGTTCCCGAATACGCTCGTGCAGTTGGCGATAGATGGGGAGGTCGGACTGGCCATCCAGCGCTAGCTTGGGAAACATGCCAATTGAGCCTACCCTACCATATTGGACTGGACAAGGCAAGCCAATTGCCATCCTGTTGATTTGCTACAATCAGCGAGTCGTGATGAGCCGTTGGGCGCTACTGGCCGGCATCGCCGCTCTTGCCGCGCTTCTGGTCTGGCCGGCGGAGAAAAAGAGGAAGGAAGAGGAAAGCCAGACTCTGGAACTGCCCAAGGAGCTGCCGGCTGCGGTGGTCGCGGAGGCAGGGCGGCTGAGGTTTTCCGTGACGCCCTTGTCCGCGCGGGGCCTGCTCACGCAACAGGTGCGCGACGGGTTGAGGTGGCTGTTGAGCCAGGACCGCGGGGCCACCATCGTCAAGCTGCGTGCATTTGTGGCCGGTTCGGGCGACACGCGGCGGGTGCAGACCATCGTGAGCGAGACCTTCACCGAACGGCGGCTGGCGCTGCCCGCGCTGAGCGTGGTGCAGAGCGGCCCGCTGCCGCTGGAAGGGGCCCAGGTGGTGCTGGAAGCGGTGGCCGAGGAGAAGAAAGCGCTGAACCCCCAGGGCCTCGCGTTCCTCTCCGGGCAGGGCGCCGAGGTGGACCAGCCGCTCCAGCCGATGCTGCCGCTGGTGGAGAAGTCGCTGGCCGGATTGCGCAGCGCGGCGGGAGCGGCGGGGATCGATCCCAGCGACGTGCTGCTGGCTACCTGCTATCTCAGCTCGCTCGACGATCTGGATGGGGTGCGCGCGCGGGCCTACGCCGAGTTCCCGAAGGCGGCCATCGATATCGTGCAGCGTATGCGGGAGCCAATGCAAAGCCTGGCTCAGTGCGAGGCCGTGGCGCGGCTGCGCCAGAGGCCGGCCCAGCCACTCGTGTTCGTCGCCTCCCCCGGATCGCCCAGCTCGGCAGGCGGCTCCAGGATCGCGCTGGTGGGCGCCGGCCGGGTGGCGTTCACCGGCGCCCAGTTGGCCTTCGGATTCAACGAGCCGGCCGCGCGGCTGGCCTTCCAGCGGCTGGCCAAGGTGCTGGAGGGAGTGGGAGCCACCTACGGCGGCGTCGCGGTGGCGGAGGTGTATCCGCTCTCCCGATCCATCGCCGAACTGGTGCGGAAAGTCCAGCCGGAGTTCTTCGACCGCGCCCGCCCGCCGGCCGGCGTCATGCTGCCCTTCGAGGGATTGCCCTCGCTGGATGCCTCGTTCGCCGTGGATGCCATCGCCGTGTTGCCGGATTCCCCTTAAGGAGATTCAAATGCCCACTACCGTAGTGACCTTCGGAGAGATCATGCTGCGCCTCGCCCCGCCGGGCTTCGAGCGCTTCTTGCAATCGCCGCAATTCGTGGCGACCTTTGGCGGGGGGGAGGCGAATGTGGCGGTCTCATTGGCTTCGTTTGGCGTCCCGGCCCGCTTCGTGACCGTGCTGCCCTCCAACCCCATCGCCGACGCCTGCCTGGCCGAGTTGCGCGGCTTCGGCGTGGATACCTCGCAGATCGTGCGAGGCCCGGGCCGGATGGGCATTTACTTCCTGGAAGCCGGCGCAAACCAGCGGCCCTCCAAAGTGGTCTACGACCGCGCGGGAAGCGCCATCGCGCAGGCCCAGCCGGGCGACATCGACTGGGATGCCGCCTTCCAGGACGCGGGGTGGTTCCACGTGACCGGCATCACACCGGCCATTAGCCAGGGCGCCGCCGGCCTGGCGCTGGAGGCTGCCGCCAAGGCGCGCGCCCGCGGCTTGACCGTATCCTGCGACCTGAACTACCGCAAGAACCTCTGGAAGTACGGCAAGACGGCGCCGGAGGTGATGCGCGAGCTGGTGAAACTGCTGGACATCGCCATCGCCAACGAGGAGGACTGCCAGATGGCGCTGGGAATACAGGCCGGCGTGGACGTACACTCCGGCCAGCTCGACCTCTCCCAGTACGCCACGCTGGCCGCGAAGGTGCTTGCCGAGTTTCCGAACCTGAAGCAGATTGCCATCACGCTCCGGGAGTCCAAGAGCGCCTCGCACAACGGCTGGTCGGCCTGCCTGCACGATGGCGCGAACTTCCTGGTGAGCCGCCATTACGAGATCACGCACATCGTGGACCGCGTGGGAGGTGGCGACTCTTTCGGGGCCGGGCTGATCTACGGGCTGCTGAACCTGGCAGGTCCGCGGGAAGCGCTGGAGTTCGCCGTGGCGGCCTCCTGCCTGAAGCACTCGATCATGGGCGACTTCAACCGCTGCAGCGCCGGGGAAGTGCAACAACTGCTGAAGAGCGGCGGATCGGGAAGGGTGCAGAGGTAGGGCGCGAAGCGGGCGGCGATCTCCTATAATCGAGGTATATGTGGGGTATCCTCGTTTCGAGTCTCTGGCTGGCGGCAGCGCTGGCCCAGCCGCCTCAGCCGGCCGCTCCGGCCAAGCCGTCCCCGGAGAAACCGGAAGCGGCGCCCATCCAGGTGCAGGTGAACGAAGTGGTTGTTCCGGTCAGCGTCACCGACGAAAAGGGCCGCTTCGTCTCCGATCTGGACGCCGGCGATTTTCGCGTCCTGGAGGATGGCCGCGAGCAGAAGATCGCCTACTTCAACCGCGAGCGGAACCAACCCGTGGTGGTGGGTTTCCTGCTGGACCTGAGCAACGGCAGCCGCATGCACTGGGACAAGTTCCAGGAATCGGCGTCGGAACTGGTGTTCAACCTCCTGGCCTCCGAGCGGGAGGACCGCTACAGCGGGTTCCTGGTCACCTTCACCCACGAAGCGGAGCTGGTGGTGAACACCACCAAGGATCCCGAGAAGATCGTGGAGAAGATACGCAAGGCCAAGCCGGGCGGCGGCTCGGCGCTCTACGACGCCATCTACCTGGCCATTACACAGCACAAGCTGGTGCGGGGCGAGCCGATTGAGCCGCGCCGCGTGCTGGTGGTGATCGGCGACGGGAACGATAACGCCAGCAAGCACACCTTGGACCAGGTGATCGAGATTGCGCAGCGCGATCTGGTGACGATATACGGCTTGAGCACGGTGGCGTTCGGGTTCTACCGGGAGGGCGACGAGAACATGGTCCGGCTGACGCAGGAGACCGGCGGGCGGGTCGCGTACCCGCTGGAAGACGTGTACTCGAACGTGTCGGGATACATGTCCACACCCTCCGACGAAGGCAACTATGCGATCCAGGTGGGAACGGGCGGTTACGCGGCGGCGCTGGCCACCGGGATGTTCAACGCTATCGCCACCGTGGTAGGCGACATCACCACCCAGTACATCCTGCGCTACGTCCCGGCGAAGAGCGACACTCCCAAAAGGTTCCACACTCTCAAGGTGGAGGTGCCGTCTTTGCCGAATGTGTACGTGCGTTACCGCAAGGGGTACTATCCCTACGCGCCGTAAGAAAGCCGGCCGAGGCGCGGAATTCTCCTATAAAGCTGCCGAACTTCCGCTCCGATGAGTTAAGCTGATAGCTGACAGCCGCTGGTTGCCGGCTGCCGGCTCTGGTTATGCCTCTCCTGGCCACGGAAACGCACCCGGCGCAGTATTCGGTGGTCGAATTGGCTCTGCCCGGGCGGCGGCCCATCCCCTTCGGCATCCTGCTCTACGACCCGGCCAGCGACCAGCTGTACCATCGATTTCGGGACGATATGGGCGATCTGGCCGACCCGGAAGACGCCGAGGTCCTGACGCTGGTCGGCGCGGATCTGGCGGACCGGATTCGGGAGTTGGGTGGGCGGCAGGTGCTGGAGTGGCTCGAAGACAGCCTGTCCAACGTGCTGCGGATCTCGGATCGCCGGCCGGCGGCGGTGCGGGATTTCCCCTTCGCGCTGGAACGGCTGTATCGAGACGAAGTGCTGGGCCTAGCCCGCGAGCCCGCCAAGGTTCTGCCTTTTGAGACGCACTTGCCCGTTTACTCCCTCCGGGCGGCGGCCGGCCGTTTCGGCCAGGACATGGAAGCCGAAGCCGAGGAATGGGTGGCGGCGCCGGAGGGCCTGCGCCTGGACCCGGACATGTTTGTGGTCCACGTAACCGGCCACTCCATGGAGCCGGCCATTCCCGACGGCAGCCGGGCGGTGTTCCGCTACCATCCGGTGGGGTCGCGGCAGGGAAAGCGGGTGCTGGTGTGGCGGCGGGGCGCCTCCGAGGGCGGCGGCGAATTCACGGTCAAGGTCTACGAGAGCCGGAAACGCGTTACCGACGAGGGCTGGGAGCACACTCAGATCCTGTTGAAGCCGCTGAATCCGGAATACGAAGTTCTGGATCTCGACGAGTCAACCCAGTATCAGATCCTGGGCGAGTACGTCTGCCTGATCGCGGACGAAGAAGCCTAAGCCGGGCTCGCCGCTAACTGCCGCAGCACGTAGGGCAGAATCCCGCCGTTGCGGTAGTATTCGGCTTCCTGAGGCGTATCCACGCGGACCAGGGCTTCGAAGGTCCGCTCGGATCCGTCGTCGGCGGCGCGCACGAGCGCCCGGCGCGAGCCCGCCAGGGCCTCGCCGATGCCCTGGATGGAGAACACTTCGCGGCCCGTCAGGCCCAGACTGGCGGCGCTTTCGCCGGGCGGAAACTCCAGCGGCAGCACGCCCATCCCGACCAGGTTGGAGCGGTGGATGCGCTCGAAGCTCTCGGCGATCACGGCGCGCACGCCAAGCAGGTTCACGCCCTTGGCGGCCCAGTCGCGCGAGGAGCCGGAGCCGTACTCCTTGCCCGCCAGGATCAGCAGGGGCACGCCCTCGGCGCGGTATTTCACCGAGGCGTCGTAGATCCACATGGGGTCGCCCTCCGGCAGATGCTGGGTCCGGCCGCCCTCCGTGCCCGGCGCGAGCTGGTTGCGCAGACGGATGTTGGCCAGCGTTCCGCGAACCATGACTTCGTGATTGCCACGGCGCGACCCGTAGGAGTTGAAGTCCGCGGGCTGTACGCCCTGAGCCATCAGATACCGGCCGGCCGGGCTCTCCACTGGGATATTTCCGGCGGGCGAAATGTGATCGGTCGTGATGGAATCGCCCAGCAGCGCGAGCACGCGCAGGCCGTTCAGATCGGCGACCGGCGCGGAGGGATCAACCATCGCCTCGAAGTAGGGAGGCCGCTTGATGTAGGTGGAGTCGCCCGTCCAATCGTAGATGTCGCCGGGCGGAATGCGGATAGAGTTCCACTGGGCGTCGCCCTCGAATACGCTCGCGTACTCTTTGCGGAACATCTCGGAGCGGACGGAGGCGCCCACCACATCGCGAACCTCTTCGGGCGTTGGCCAGATGTCGCGGAGATAGACCGGGTGGCCGGCGCCGTCGAGGCCGAGCGGCTCAGAGTCGAGATCGATATCCACCGACCCGGCGAGCGCGTAGGCCACCACCAGCGGCGGCGAGGCCAGGTAGTTGGCGCGCACCAGGGCGTTGACGCGGCCCTCGAAGTTGCGGTTGCCGCTGAGCACGGCCGCGACTACCAGTTTCTCCTGGCGCACCAGTTCCGCGATGGCCTCGGACAGCGGCCCGCTGTTGCCAATGCAAGTGGTACAGCCATAGCCCACCAGGTGGAAGCCCAACTGCTCGAGGTAGGGCGTCAGGCCGGCCGCATCGAGGTAATCGGTGACCACCTTGGAGCCCGGCGCCAGGCTGGTCTTCACCCAGGGCTTGGATTGGAGGCCACGCTGGCAAGCGTTCCTGGCCAGCAGGCCCGCGCCGATCATCACCGAGGGATTGGAGGTGTTGGTGCAACTGGTGATGGCGGCGATCACTACCGTTCCGTCGCCGATCTGGCCCGCGCGCCGGGGCGGGGCGGCCAGAAACTCGCGGAAGTTGCGCTGCACGTCGGGCAGATCGATGCGGTCCTGCGGCCGCTTGGGTCCGGCCAGGGCGGGCACGACCGTCGCCAGGTCCAGATCGACCACGGCGGCGAAGACCGGGTCGGGCGATTGATTGGTGCGGAACAGGCCCTGCTCCTTGGTGTAGGCTTCGACCAGCGCGATCAGCTCCGGCGGGCGGCCGGTGAGCCGCAGGTAGTTCAGCGTTTCCTCATCCACCGGGAAGAAGCCCATGGTGGCGCCGTACTCGGGCGACATATTGGCCAGCGTGGCCCGGTCGGCGAGCGATAGGGCGCCGAGGCCGGGGCCGAAGTACTCGACGAACTTGCCGACTACTTTCTTCTGGCGCAGGATCTGGGTGACCCTCAGCACCAGGTCGGTAGCGGTGGAACCGGCGGGCAGGCTGCCATGCAACCGGAACCCTATCACCTCGGGCAGCAGCATGGGGATCGGCTGGCCCAACATGCAGGCCTCGGCCTCGATGCCGCCCACGCCCCAGCCCAGCACGCCCAGGCCGTTGATCATGGTGGTGTGGGAGTCGGTGCCCACCAGCGTGTCCGGGTAGGCCAGCCCGCCCGCGGTGAAAACCACCGAGGCCAGGTATTCGAGGTTTACCTGGTGGACAATGCCGGTGTCCGGCGGAACCACCCTGAGGTTGGCGAAGGCCGACTGGCCCCAGCGCAGGAAACCGTAGCGTTCCCGGTTGCGCTGGAACTCCAGCAACGCATTGGCGGAGAAAGCGCCGGGCGAGCCGAACTGGTCCACCTGCACCGAGTGGTCGATGACCAGGTCCGCGGGGATGAGCGGGTTGGCGCGCCGCGGATCGGCCCCCAGCGCCTGGAGCGCGTCGCGCATGGCGGCCAGATCGACGATGCAGGGCACGCCGGTGAAGTCCTGCAACAGCACCCGCGCCGGCATGAAACGAATCTCGCGCGAGCCGCCGCGGCCGCCCGCCACGAATTCGATGTCCGCCGCGGAGACGCCGCGCCCGTCTTCGTGGCGCAGCAGGTTTTCGAGCAGCACCTTGATGGAATAGGGCAGGCGTGCGACATCGCCCACGCCCGCCCGTTCGAGAGCGCGCAAGGAGCGGATCTCATACTCGCGCCCGCCCACGCGCAGGGCGGACCGGGAGCCAAACGAGTCTAGGGATGGCATTTGACCGCTATTTTAGCGAATTGTATACTCGGACTCGGAAGTGGGAATCCGGATGAGCCTCCGGAGGTCTGCCAGACGCGGACATGAGTCTACTCGTCAAGATCGCCAAAGCGGGCTGCGTTCTGGCGATTCTTATTGTGGTCGCGATCATTGCCGCTTTTTGGTGGGCCGGCGTTACTCCGGGACGACCTCGTTCCCTACCCGCCGATGCCGTTTTCCTGTGGGCTCCGTATCGCGGCATACCCAAGGCAATCAAAGGCGTGTGGCTGAATTGTCGGCAGGACGCCAAGGGCCGCGATCGGTGCAGGGTGAGCAAGGAGGACGGGACTCTCATGTACGAAGACGAGTTTATTCCGTACGGACAGGCCGCCCCGGTGCCAGCGAGCGGACTGAAGATCGATCCGGAAAGGTCGCGGGAGTATATGTTAGGGGTGCGCGGCGGATTTGCGCCGCTGGTGTATCTGACTGGTGGCCACGTATTGATCCCAGCAAGCAGGTACGAAGAAGGAGCCAGACAAGTCCGACTCAACTCGACTCCATGAGATGTGAGGGCTTTTTATCCTCGCTCTTCGGAGAGAGAACTCCCTGAGCCGCTGCGAGTCTGCTTCCTGGTCCGGCAAGAGGGGAAGCACCGGTTTCAGATGAGCGGCATCAGTTTCCAGAGGCAGGGCGGCGGCTCGATCCAAGCCTGGCCGCCGATAGGCCTCAGCTCATCGTACGGAAGACGATATCGACGATTTTGTCCCAGGGAATGTAATGCGTGGTCTCGGCGACGCCCACCCTCTTGGTGACCACCAGGAAATCGGGGTCCGCGACATCGAAGGTAAGTTCCCGTCCACCGGCCGGCCCCACTTCGTACTTATCCAGCGGCGGAAAGGGCGGAGGGAAATCGCCCAGCTCCGTGATGACCCAGACGGTAGCCTTCTCCCCTCGGACCTTGTAGACCGACGTTCCCTCCCCGGCGATCAACTCCATCGGCGCCATCTTTTCGCGGATGATTCTCTCCCAACGGGCTTTCATCGTGTTTGCGACCTCATCGCTCCATTATGCCGCGAGAACGCTGGGCGCGGAGCGGTCTTTTTTGAGAAACGGCGCCGACGGGCTACATGTAGTCCGGAACGTCGATGCCGAGTACCGCCAGCGTGCGCTCAAGCTGCCGGCGGAGGTAGCCGGTGAGCCACAGCAAGAAAACCTTCTTCTCGCGATGCTCCTCGGTGATGACCGGGTATTCGTGATAGAAGTTGCTGAAGGCCTGGGCCAGTTGGAAGGCGTAGCGGGCGACGTGCGCGGGCTCGCCCGCGACGATGGCGCGCTCAATGACCGAATCGGCCCTGGAGGCGGCGACCACGAGCTGCCAGAGGCCCTCCGAACGAAGCTGGCGGCCCATCGCCTCCGCGGTCAGCTCGCGCGCGAAATCCGGCACCGCCTCGCCGCGCTCCTCGAGCTTGCGCCAGATGTTGCGGGCGCGCACGGCGGCGTACTGGACGTAGGGGCCGGTCTCGCCCTCGAAGCTCAGCGCCTCCTGAAAATCGAAGGCGATCACGGAATTCCGGGTGAATTTCAGCAGGAAATAGCGCAGCGCGCCCACCGCGATCTGGGTGGCCACCTGGCGCTGCTTCTCGGGCGGGTCTTCGGGATGGCGGGAAACCACTTCGTCGAGCGCCTCTTCGATCAGCTTGTCGATGAGGTCGTCGGCCTTGACTCCCAGGCCTTTGCGTCCCGAGACCTCGATGTAGGGCCGGTTGCGGTCCTCCTCGGAAAGCGCGATGCCCAGCTCGGCCGAGCAGCGCTGCGAGAGCGCTACCATTTCGTAGGAGAAGTGCACGCTGCGGGCGGCCTGCTCCTGGAAACCCAGCGCCCGCAAGCCGGCCACCACCACGTCCTGCAAATAGGACTGGCGCGAATCGATGACGTTGTAGACCCGCGCGCCTGCTCCGAAGTGGGGCTGCGCGGGCTGCGGCTGGTCGGTAGTGACCCACAGTTCGTGCCCGTTGGGGTAGGTCAGGAGAGGGCGGTAGTAGAAATCCTTGCCCAGCAGGCCGAACTTCCAAAGCTGGTAGGCGATGTCCTTGCCGACGTAGGTCACCGTGCCGTTGGAGCGGACGATCACCTTGCTGTCTTCGGTCTCGGCGTCGGCGGAATAGGCTGCGCCCGGCATCACCCAGCAGCCCGCGTTCTTGCCCTCGGTCTCCAGGTAGATGGCTTGGCGCTCGCGCAGCAGAGCGAAGGCGGTGGCCCAGAACTTCAGGTGCAGGATCTCGCTCTCGCGCGGCAGGACGTCGTAGAGGATGCCCAGGCGCCACATGGTTTTCAGGTGCGCCTGCACGATGGCGTCGGAAACGATGTGCGCCATCTCGGCGGCGTCGCCCTGGCCCGCTTCGATGGCGTGCAGGGTCTCCTGGCGCCAGGCGAGGGCGGCCGGGTTGTCGTGGTAGTGAGCGGAAGTCCGCGCGTAGAGGTCCCAGCAGAGATAGTCGAAGCGCTCGCTTTCGACCGCCAGCTTGGCCACCTCGCCGGGACTGCGGCCCTGCCAATGGAGGAAGCCCACCACCACATCCGCCACCTGGACGCCGGTGTTGTCGATGTAGTTCTGCACTTCGACCCGGCGGCCGCGCGCCCTTAACATGCGCACGAAGGTATCGCCCAGCACGGCGTTGCGCAGATGCCCGATGTGCGCCGCCTTGTTGGGGTTGATGTTGGTGTGTTCGACGATGATCTTGCCCTCCCGCGAAGCCTCCTCCTCTTCGGCGACTCCGGAAAGCAGCGCGGCGCCGTAGCGGGCGCGTTCCAAACGCACGTTGATGTAGCCGTTGCCCGCCACCTGGAGGGCGGCCACGCCGGGGATCGAGCCGAGCTCCCCCGCCAGTTCCACGGCGATCGCCTTGGGCGGCCGCTTCAATTGCCGCGCGAGCTGGAACGCGACCGGCAGCGCAAACTCGCCGAACTCCGGCTGCTTGGGCGATTCGACCGCCACGGGCCCTTCGAATCCATAGCGGCTCCGCAAGTGCGCGGCAACCGAGTCTTGGAGCTGTTGTTCGATTGAATGGAACACGGAGATTCCAGTATAGCGGGCCACGCCAGCCCCAATCCGTTGGCCCCGATCCGTTGGTCCGTAATCCGCCGGCCCCAATCCGCCCTCAATCCGCTTCTGTTTTGGCCCGAAATGTGAGACCCTAGGAGAAGCTGGAGTTGAACCCCGGCTGATTGGTCTTCCGGAGAGTGGCGAATGCTGCCCAGTTTCTTAGTGCCCGAGGCAGTGGTCCGGGAAGACGGGCAAGGCCCTGGAATCGGCCTTGATTCGTCGCAAGGTAAGCTGCTACTGCTTACCCTCGGAATCACACGCATCATCGAGCAGGAAAGCCTGGATGTTTTTGTCTGGGGATCGCCCGACAACCTGAACTGGGGCGCCAAACCCCTGGCCAGCTTTCCTCAGAAGTTCTACTGCGGCACGTATCCGTTGATGGTGGACCTCGCCGGCCAGCCCGAAGTGCAATACGTCCGCGCCACCTACAAGGTCAACCGCTGGGGCCACGGGGCGTCCAAGCCGCTATTCGGCATGTACCTCTTCGCCCAGGAAACCCAGGCGCGCGCGGAAGCCAAGACGGCGTAGGCTTACTCACAGCCCCGCTCCCGCAACCTATAGAACAGCACCGGAGTAATCAGCAGCGAGAGCGCCATCGACACGGCCACGCCGCCGATCACGGCGATGGCGAGGGGCTGCAGCAACCGCTCCTTGCCCAGATTGTGAGGCATCTCACAGCGAGCCCAGGATCTCCTCACGCCGAACGCCCTTGTGACTGGCCACTGCGCGAAGGATGTTGCTCAGCGTTCCCACTCGCAGCGATTTGTGGGCTGGAGTGGCGATTCGGTGATGGGCCGGCTCCTCGGTTTCGAGGACCGCGTGACTTCCGACCTGGCTAACCTTCTGGTAGCCCCAATCGCGGTACAGCGCGGAGATGACCTCCGCGCCGCTCACGTCCCGCGGAAGCCTCACTTGAGCGCCAACATCTCGTCGCGAACCAGGTGCAGCCGCACCTGTTCGGGTCCCGGCCTGTCGAAGTAGAAGCCCGCGACGGCCTCCTTCACATTCGCGCGCAACTCGCCCCAGGAGTCGCCCTGTGTGAAGATCGGCTCGGTCAGGCATTCGGCACAATAGCCGCCGTCCGCTTCCTGCGTGACCTCGAAAACCAATTCACTCACACCACCATCTAAGCGCACTACCGCCCTTCCCTGCAAATGCCTGTTCCCGTCCTCCGC
>Ga0326728_10018744_pt1 | contig 13566 bp, 11 predicted proteins | sample MB3enrmetagenome_FD_207602 | JGI IMG/M metagenome (GOLD analysis project Ga0326728, IMG submission 207602) | Lab enriched peat soil microbial communities from McLean, Ithaca, NY, United States - MB31MN | ecosystem: Environmental > Terrestrial > Soil > Wetlands > Peat | place: USA: New York... | reverse complement strand
CATTTCGTTGCCGTTGGTCACATAATAAAAACCGGTCGCGCCGGTGGCGCGGCCATTGTTGGTCGTGGTCAGGACAACATTTTGCCGGGCCAGAATGCTCTGCACCGCGCCGTTGGTGGTGAATTGAATGGTCAGCAGGTCGGAAGTCATGTCCAATTGCGGATCGATCATGTGGACGTTGCCGGCGTAATCGACCACATTCGAGTCAAGATTGAACCGGCCATTTTCGGCGAAGATTTTCAAAACCTGGCCCGCATCGGCGGCGACATTGGTTCGCGGGGCGGCCAGCATGGACGATTTCAGGAGCGATTTGACCACCCGCGTTTCCACCTGATTGGAAATAATCAGGAAGTGGTTGGATTGGGTGAAAAGGAACCCGACGCCCTGGACGAACAGATTGGTCGTCGGAGTGAAAATTTGCAACGGCCCCTTGTCCGACGCCGTGACGCTCTGTGACACGTCCACCACGCATTGCGGGGCTTGGGCGATGATTTGAATTTGTTTGGGGTCGCCGTTGTGGAAGCTTTTCAATTCGAACTGATTGACCAGCACGTGGCGCGCATCGAGATCGGAGGCGCTGCTGCCCGTGATGACAAAATCCAGCTTTTTCCCCTGAGCCGTGTCGCGATAGGAGGTCCACGAAGGATGCTGGCGCAACTGCGTTCCCTGCGGCACCTGCGCCAGCGCGGTCGAAAAGATGCCGCCGGCCAGAAACACGAAAAGCAGTGAAACAGCTTTCATGGCATCGCCGGCAAAGCGCGCACCACGGCGTGAAGTTTGGCCAAGCCGGCCAGCAGCGCGGCCATTTGGCGCAGCGGAATCATGTTTGGACCGTCGCTCAAAGCGCGGGCCGGATCCGGATGCGTCTCGATGAACAAGCCATCCGCGCCCGCCGCCAGCGCGCATCGCGCCAGCACCGGAGCGAACTGCCGCTCCCCGCCCGAACGATCCCCCCCCGCGCCCGGCAATTGCACGGAATGCGTCGCGTCAAAAATGACCGGAAACCCGAATCCCCTCATGATCGGGATGGAACGCATGTCCGCCACCAAATTGTTATAACCGAACGTCGTGCCGCGTTCGGTCACAAGAAGTTTATGGCCGCCCGCGCCGGTGGCTTTCCTGACCACCTGCCCCATTTCCTCCGGCGACAGGAATTGGCCCTTTTTCAGATTGACGATTTTGCCCGTGCGGACGGCGGCGGTGATCAAATCCGTTTGCCGGCAGAGGAAGGCCGGGATTTGCAGGATGTCCACCACAGCGGCGGCGCATTGCGCCTGCTCTTGCGTATGGACATCCGTCAAAACAGGCAGGCCGAACTGGCGCCGCACCCTGGCCAGAATCTCCAAACCCTCCTTCAGCCCCGGCCCGCGAAAGGATTTTCCCGAGGACCGGTTGGCTTTGTCAAAACTGGCTTTGAAAACATAATTGATCCGCAATGCGCGGCAGGTCTTTTGCAACGAGGAGGCGACTTGAAGGCAAAGGCGTTCGTTCTCAATGACGCACGGCCCGGCAATCAAGGTCAGGTGCGATGACTTCTGAATCGATTCCCAGATACGTGAATCATTCATGGTGAAAATGACCCATGCCCTAAATCACCGTGCCATGGGGAATGGCAGCATTTTTGGGAATGATGACAATCCCGTCCCGAATATAGTAATTCTCATGGTCCACCTTTTCCGGCTTGCCCTCCGGTGAAATGCGGCAGTTATCCCCGATCCGCGCGTTCTTGTCGATGATCGCATTGTTAATATGGGTGTTTCGGCCCACGCCGATGCGCGGCACGCCGCGCCCCTCATGCTGGCGGATGGAAATGTCCGATTCGTAGTAATCACACCCCAGCAGAATGGTGCGGTTTATGTCGCACCCTTCATTGATCGTGTTGCGCACGCCGATAATCGAGTCGTTGATTTTGCAGCGGTTGATGATGCAGCCGTCGGAAATGACGGCGTGATTGATCTCCGCCCCGTTGATCTTGGAAGCCGGCAAAAAACGCGGCCGCGTGAAAATGGGCGCGCTCATGTCGAAGAAATTGAAACGCGGCAATTCCGCCACCAAATCCAGGTTCGCCTCAAAATAGGACCGGATCGTCCCCACGTCCTGCCAATACCCCTGAAAAACAAAGGCATGGACCGCTTGCGTCTCTATCGCCGTCGGGATGATGTGCTTGCCGAAATCCGTCAGTGTATTATCGAGCAATTTCAAGACGACATCGCGCTTGAAAAGATAAATGCCCATCGAGGCCAGGAAACATTCCCCGCTGTTCTCGATGCTCAATGGTCCATACAGGCCCGGATCCAGGCGCAACGAATCGAGCAGCGCCGCCTCCTTGGGCTTCTCGACAAAACGCTTGATGCGCAACGACTCATCAATCTGCATGATGCCCAGGCCCTGCGCCTGATCGCGCGAGACGGGAATGGTGGCGATGGTAATGTCCGCCTCGCTCTCCGCGTGTTGGGCGATGATCCGCCTGAAATCCATCCGATAAAGCTGATCGCCGCTCAGGATCAAAAGGTAATCGAAATCGTGATTGAGGAAATGCAGCAAATTCTTCCGCACCGCATCCGCCGTGCCCTGATACCAGGAGTTATCCGAAAAAGTCCGACCAGGCTCCGCGGCAAGAATCTCGACGAACCCCCCGGAAAAATGGTCAAACTTGTACGACTGCGAAATATGGCGATGCAGCGAAGCCGAATTGAACTGGGTCAACAAATAGATGCGTTTCAGCCCCGAATTGATGCAATTGGAAATGGGAATATCAACCAGCCGGTATTTCCCCGCCAGAGGAACCGCGGGTTTGCTGCGGTCCCGGGTCAGCGGAAACAGGCGGGTCCCCTGCCCTCCGCCCATGATGACGGAGAGGACATTGCTTGAATTCACTGACATCCGTGCTTTTTCCGGCATGAGACAACCTCAAATTGCTGGCCAATTGAGAGCAGTGTAAACCCAACTCCGTGCGACGCAAGAAAACTTATTCGCCGGCAAATTCGATTTGGCTGCGCCCACGGTGTTTGGGCCGCCCCAAACACCGTCCACATCTTGAAATTTTAGGCTTTAAACTTCAAAGTTTCCTCTGTATGAACATGTCCCGGTACACTCTGCGTATAGGGTGGAGTAAATTTGGCGGCCAAAGATCTATGGCAAGGTTCGAAGAAATTATCGGTAATTTTGAAGGGAAGTTTGCTTTGACAGGCAGGGCGCTGGTGTTGCACCCTGCTGGCCATGCTTTGTTGCCAATGGCCCGTTGTGTCTTAATCGCCAAATCCTGATCCATTCCGCACAGAACTATGAGCGCACGTCCGCTGCAATTCAAAGTCGCAACCGAGGAGTGGGAATTTGAACAAGTTCACCAACTCAATTACAGAACGTTCGTTGAGGAAATTCCCCAGCATCAGGCTTCCAGCACGCCCCGCCTGGTTGATAAATTTCATGCCGAAAACACCTATCTGGTCTGCCTGTGCGGCAATCAGGTCGTCGGCATGGTGGCCGCCCGCGGCCGCCGCCCCTTTTCCCTGGACCAGAAGCTGCCCAATCTGGATTCCTATCTCCCGCCCGGACGACGCGCTTGTGAAATCCGCCTGCTCTCGGTCGAAAAGGAGTTCCGCAACGGCCAGGTCTTCCGCGGCTTGACGGCTTTGATGTGGCAGTTCGGCACCGAGCATGGTTACGACTTGGGCGTCATTTCCGGGACGACCCGGCAGCAACGGTTGTACCGGCACCTGGGTTTCGTGCCCTTCGGCCCCCAGGTCGGCAAGGGGGAGGCCATGTTCCAGCCGATGTATTTGACCCTGGAGAAATTTGAGAAGCAGGCCGAAATTTTCCTGCGCCAGCCCTTGCGCCCGCACAGGCCGGTCAGTTTTTTGCCCGGTCCGGTCACCATTCCGCTCCAGGTGCGCAAGGCCTTTGAACGCGCGCCGGAGTCGCACCGGTCCGATTTCTTTATCGCGGATTTTCAGAAGAGCCGGGGCCGGCTTTGCCAATTGGTCCGCTCCTGCCATGTCCAGATATTGCTCGGTTCGGGGACCCTGGCCAATGACGCGGTCGCCGCGCAGTTGACTCTGGAGAAAAAACCGGGCCTTATCCTGAGCAATGGCGAATTTGGGGAGCGCCTGGCCGATCACGCCAAACGCTTCGGGCTGATGTTCCACACCCTGAAATTCCCGTGGGGCCAGGCGTTCGATCTCGACGTGGTGCAGCAGTTCCTGTCCCGTTCCCCGGCGGTCGGATGGCTTTGGTGCGTCCATTCCGAAACTTCGACCGGCATGCTGAATCCGCTGCCCGTCCTGCAATCCCTCTGCGCCAAAAGGGGCATCAAGGTCTGCGCCGATTGCATCAGTTCCATTGGGCTTGTGCCGGTCAACCTCGAACGGATTTACCTGGCGTCGGGCGCCAGCGGCAAGGGATTGGCGGGGTATCCCGGTTTGTGCATGGTTTATTACAATCATTCCATTGCCTCCAACACCGCCCTGCCGCGCTATTTGGATTTGGGCTGGTATGCCGAGCATCAGGGCATCGCCTTTACGCACTCCTCCAATTTGGTGCAGGCCCTGGACGCCGCCGTCAAGCAGCAGGATTGGGAAAGGAAATTCGCGGACGTGGCCGGGGTTTCGATCCGGTTGCGCGCCCGATTGCGCGAACTGGGTTTCCGCCTGCTGGCCACCGACACCGAGGCCATGCCGGGAGTGGTCACCATCGTATTGCCCGCCGAACAGAACTCATCGGACTTCGGCCAAAAACTGCAAAAGGCGGGGTTCATGCTCAGTTACAACAGCGATTATCTGCGCCGGCGCAACTGGATTCAAATCTGCCTGATGGGCGAATACTCCCAGGATAAAATCGAGGCATTATTGACTTGGTTAAGCCGGAACCCGGTCGCCGCCGCAAAACAACTGACCGCACATTCCGCCGCCATTGCGGAAGCGCCTTGATTCAGGCAGTTGGCCACAGCATTCGCTCGAAGTATCTATGATGTCGTGTGTCGGCGGCCGGTTTACGCGCCGTACTTCTTGGCGGGTTTATCATGGAGGAGAAGCGGGGCGACGGCCGATTCAAGTCCTTCCAGCATCACCGCAGGCACTTTGCCGCCGCCCAGGATTTCTCTCGCGTCCAACATCTCAATGCCCACAAGCTGTTCGCCTTCTCCGATATTGAGCGCCACCTCCTCGTTGAGCCGCACGGTGCGACACTCGTGTTTCCCCTCAACGAATCGAATGTAGAGGGCGTCAATTTCCGCGTCGTAACTGATTTTCATAATGTTCTCTCTAAAAATAGAACCTATATACGGTAATCACAACTATTTCATTCGTCTTGCCACGCGCAAAACCCGGTTCCCATGCTCCAAAACTTCAGCATTTAGCATTCAGCATTTAGCCTTCTCTTCCGCCTTTCCCCGCCATCAGCCCGAAATGTCAAGCGGATACAGGTGGAACCGGCGTCCCGCCGGTCGATTTTGGCGTCCCGCCAAAATTCCCTTCACGCCCTTCGTGCCAATGAAGTCGGATCGCCGGCCAAAAGCGCAAGAGATTCACCACGTTCCCCATCGACGCAAATTGAAACCCTCCTTTTCGCCAGTCCGCCGTCTCGTCGCGCCGACTTGTCCGCCATCCTGTCCGCCGTACCCGTTGCGGCGGAGGTGGAAGCCCCACAGCGGAGATGGACGGAAATAAAAATCAGCGATTGCGCGGCAACCGTTCTTGTAGAAATAATCCAAGCTCTGTCAGAGCAGCAGAAGTCTCGACAATGAGTCCCGCAAGGTGTAAAAGATTATCCAATTATGGCACTCACCGAACTTTGGAAGACAGCGCACAAAGAAATTCAAGACAAGCAAGTTCAGCAAGTCATTGGTTTCGCTGGCGACGGCAAGCTTCGTGATGGTGGAGCCGCTTCGAAAGAGTTCCGTGATTTTCTCGCGCTTGTCCCTTCCAGTTTTCTCTCTCGATATGCGAATGATTGTTTGACAGACAAATTTGAAGGCAGTGGACTGGCGCTACAGGATGTCATAAACGAAGTTGGAACGCGGCTTGGCTTCCGCGTCGAAAAAGGTCGGTATCGCGGAACGCCGGGTGAAATTGGTTTCGACGGCCTTTGGGTTTCGCCAGACGGGAACGCCATCGTCGTTGAAGTAAAAACGACCGACGCTTATCGCATTGATTTGGAAACGGTCGCGACATATCGGCGAAACCTAATCGGCGGCGGTCGGGCAAAAGAGGCCAATTGTTCTATCCTCATTATTGTGGGGCGCAGCGACACGGGCGATCTTGAAGCACAGGTTCGCGGTTCTCGTCACGCGTGGGATATTCGGCTCATCAGCATCGACGGGCTGATCCGTCTCATGCATCTCAAAGAAGAATTGAATGACCCGAAAATCATGGGCAAAATTCGTCAGGTTCTGACGCCTCAAGAGTTTACGAAAGTGGATGGGATCATTGATCTTGTCTTTTCAACTGCAGAGGACGTGAAAAAGGAGGAAGAACTTACGGAAGTGGCGGATGACGAAGAAGACGAGCAGCGAAAACCGAAGTTTACGCCCATCAATTTTCGCGATGCATGTGCAATCCGAGTCCAAAAGCATCTTGGAGAGCCGTTGGTCAAACGCTCTTCTGCCGTTTACTCCTCGCCAGATGAAAACCTGGCTGTCATCTGCATTAACTCGCGGGAATATAAAAAGCCTAAGCACTCAGGTTATTGGTTCGCTTTTCATCCGCATCAGCGAGATTTGCTTCAGAGCCATAAACAGACGTTTGTTGCTCTTGGATGCGGTTCGGCAGATGCAGTTCTGCTAATTCCCGGAGCGATATTTATCAAATGGCTGGACCGTTTCCATAAAACCGAACGTGAGGACAGATTTTATTGGCATGTCCGAATTAACAAAGACAAGGAGGGTTATTTGTTACGAGTCAAAAAGGGCGCGGACGCTGTTAGGCTGAACGAGTATTTGCTCAAGAGTTGAATGGCCCTTTTCGTTCTCCCTTAGCCTGCCCGAAACATCGCTGTTAAACAGCTTAAAAGCTGAGAACTTGCATGCACTTAACTCCGTGTTGGGGTGGAAACGCCGAAAACGAAGGCTTCCCTGGTTTAAGCGGTTGATGTAGTGTTCGCCATGACTTCTCGTTACGGCACTGGCGAATTGTATGGCTTTGACTTCAGCGCGCTCCCGCCGGAGCGCATCCGGGAGCTTTCCCTGGCCTCTCACAGGAACGTGGTTTGCCCATTTAAACGGGCACAGCCTGGGAAACCGCCGCCGAAATGCATCAAAAAGGGTGGCGTGTGCTCGCTGCGGCAGTGCGTGCAGGATGATCAGGGAAAGGTAAGGCCAAAAGGCGAGCCGGTATCGACATGCCCGAACCGCTTTCTGGAGGGGAATCTTGTTGCGGAATGGGTTGGCGAAACTTTGTTGGGAACGTCGAAACCGCTGGTGGTTTCCGAGTTGCCGTTTTTAATGGGCAAGACTCAGGCTCAGGAGGAATCGGACAAGGACGCGGTTGGCAAGATTGACGAAGTGCTGGTCAACGCGGAAGGCGGGGAATTGCGGTGGTGCGCTCTGGAGATTCAAGCGGTGTATTTTTCCGGGATGAGCATGGAGAATGATTTCAAGATGATGCGGGAATGGGCGGGGCCGGGTGTGCCATTCCCGCAGGCTCAACGGAGGCCGGATTTCCGTTCGTCCGGGCCAAAGCGATTGATGCCGCAGTTGCAAATCAAGGTGCCAACTATCAGCCGGTGGGGGAAGAAGATGGCCGTTGTCATTGACCGTTCATTTTGGGATTCGTTGAGCGAAATGCGCGAAGTGAAGGATTTGTCCAACTGCGAAATTGTTTGGTTTGTTGTTTCCTTCGCCCCGGCAAAGGACGGGCGTTTTTCACTCAGGCGGCATGAAACCCACTTCACCACGCTCGACAACGCGGTCGAGGGGCTTACGGGTGGAACGCCAATGTCGCTTGACCGTTTCGAGAAGCAGATTCGCGCCCGTTTGCGGCTCGCCTGAGCCAGGACAGGTCTTTTCCGATTAAGAGTTCCGTCATCTTGGCGTGGTGAGTGTTCTTCATGGCAATGGCCTGAGTCTCGAACCCAAACTCTGCCGCGAGCAAGGCGATCTCGCGGGTATTATCGTAGGTCATGAGGACGTCTCCTTGCACGTTGGCCAGCAGTTTGAACAGGCTTCTATGGTCAACCTGCCAGTGGGAGTAAAGACGCTTGGAGGCAATGGTGTACGGCGGGTCCACGAAGTAAGCGGTGCAGTCATCATCACAGTAGCGGCTGATGACTTCGAAGGCGTCACCTTCAATGAACGAAAATCGCTCGGCTATGCCCGCAATTTCCTGAATGCGGCGGGCGAGCGTCTCTGGATACCAACGGGAATTGAGGCCGCGACCGTTCTCGCCAGTCTTCACCAGTCCGGCGCCAGTGGCCATGATGCCGCCTCTCTGGACGCGATTTCTGAGGATAACTGCGAACGCGCGCTCCCGCTGGCTGGTCGGTTCTTTGCGTAAAACGGCGGCGACATTCGCATGTGTCAAATCGAAGTTAAGGATTTGGTCTGCAAGCCATTTGGCTTGGCCGCCCAAAATGGTATGCCAGACAGCGGCGACGTTGGGGTCCCGCTCGACCAAAACGGCATGTTCAGCCAAACCCTCAAAACCAGCGGTCAGGCCAACAATACCGCCGCCGGCAAAAGGCTCGACTACGACGCCAACAGGAGCGGGCTTGTGCGCCAGCCAGGAGCGGATGTATGGAACGAGCCACGTCTTGCCGCCGGGATAACGGAATGGCGAGCGCTGCGGCACAGAAGCGACGTTGACCGGTTGAGTCATTTCGACGTCTTCGGCGGTACGGTAAGCGACTGCCGTGTCGTGGAGTTCTGACGGCTCTGATTTCTGGTCAAGGTCGTGCGCGAAGCGCAGCACTGCCGGAGCAAGCGCTTTCGGCACCCGGATAACGGAGGTGTTACCGAGCTTCCACTTTGGCCGATAAGAGGTCGATGACCGAGCCATTGCGAACCCTTGTAACACGGGTTTGATGTCGTGGCAAGAGAATTTGTTACACGGGCGTCGCCGCTCCCAATAATACAACTTGATTGACAACGGCTGTGACGGTGTGACGGCTCAAACAAGGGTCAGAGGGCAGGCTTGCCGCGCGATTTGATGCGGTGGCGGATTTCGGCCAGCAATTTCCTGCCCCGGGCCGGATCACCCCGCTTCTGGCGGTTTACAAATCGGGCTTCCGCCTGGCGCTCCGTGATGACGTGCGTGACAAAGTTGTCGAAAAGCCTTTGCACGCTCGTGCCAGTGGAGCGCGCCGCGCCCAGCAGCGCCTTGTGCCGGGTATCGTCACAACGATAAGGGATTGTTTTCATTTTACACTTTCCAGATGTTGCGCCGGCGTCACCACCCGCGGCGAGGCAAATTTGAGTTCCCCCCCCCGCGCAAAATCGCGCGTGTTGTGGGTGACCAAATGTTCCACGCCCCCGGCAATGGCCAGTTCCAAAACATGGTCGTCATCCGCATCCGGCAGGTTGGGCCGCCAGCGGAAGTAAATCGGCTGCCAGACCGCCGCCGCGCAGAAATCGTCCAGCAACGCTTCGCGTTCGGCCAGTGTCACTGGCACGGTCCTCCACAAGCCTTTGCTTTGCACCAGTTGCTCGTATTCCGCCAAGAGCGCCGCGCCCATGACAGCCTGGTCCTCAAGCGCCAGACAGCGATCCAACACTTCGGCGCTCGCGCCTTCCTGACTGCGCAGGGCGGCGACGAACACATTGGTGTCTTGCACGATTTCCATGCGGTGCAATATGACATCACAGGTGATACCAGTCAAGGAAGTTTTTCGGACTGTGCCAATTGCAGTCTGATGGCATTCAGGAAGGGTCGTGATTTCTTTGGATGCGTAAACGACTTGCTGACAAACGGTTGTGACTGTTCAAAATGTCGAAAATTTCACGGTTTTTTCCGGGACAAAGATTTCCCGATAATTTCTGATCTGTGTCCATCTGGGCTCATCTGTGGCGAGTCTCACCCCGCCCTGCATTACAATTGACAAGCTTTGCCCGGAACCCCGAATGTTTTCGGGATTGCAAAATGAAAGGCGTTTTGGGAAGGGCGGGCCGTTATTTTTTTGCCTCGGACCGAAGCTTGGCAAAGATCGTGTTGGCCTCCGCCAAACTTTCCTTCGATCCGATGTCAAACCAAATGCCCGGGACGCGCCAGGTGTAAACAGGCGTGCGCTGGTAAAGCCATTGCACCAGACGCCCCGGCTGATCGGGATTGTTTCCCTCGGCCATGTACTGGCGGATCAACGGCAGGCTCGATTTGGGATAATAATAAAGGGCGATGCCCGTCAGGGTGCTCGTGGGATTCTCGGGCTTTTCCTCGAAGAAAGTGATTTTGCCCGAAGCATCAATGGAGATGGAATTGTATTTGGTGATTTCCTGCAAATTGCCCACGTCATAAACGGCCAGGACCGGCGCATTTCTCCCGCGGCAATACCGGCCAAAATCCTGCAAGCTTTCGCTGAAAAGATTATCGCCCGCCACCACCAACAGATCGTCATCAACTTTTTCCCGGGTGATCACCAGGTGCAGGTCTCCAATGGCGCCCAGTTTGTTGCTGTCATCGGTCGAACCGTCATTGACGATGGTAAAGTCGAGCCTAGCTTTGGTGGCGCGATAGTGCCTGGACCATTCCTGGAACGGCCCGGCAAACTTTGCATTGGTCACGACATAAACGCGGTCGATCCCGCCAATGGGCGTCAGGTTATCCAACACATAATCAATCATGGGTTGCCCCGCGACAGTCAGGAGGGGTTTGGGTTGGGTCAGGGTAAGAGGATAAAGCCGGGTGGCGTAACCGGCGGCCAGAATGAGCACTTTCATCGCTTTAATTCTGATTCTCAAACAGGCTCGGCGCAACCTTTTTGGCCAGGGCCTCGGAACGCTCCATGATTTCCCTGCCCGACTCGCAATGCAAGGCGAACTCGGCCAGTTCTTTGGCCTCCTCCATTTTCAACCGGCGTATGAGGAATTTGATTCGGGGCAGGAAAGACGGGGCGATGCTCAGTTCATTGACCCCCAATCCCAGCAAGAGCGGGATCATGAAAGGGTCGCCGGCCATTTCGCCGCAAACTCCGCACCAGATGCCGTGGCGGTTGGCCGCATCCACGGTCAATTTAATCAGCCGCACCACCGCCGGATGAGTCGGTTCATACAGGTGGGCGATCCGTTCGTTCAAGCGATCCACCGCCAGGGAATACTGAATCAAGTCATTGGTGCCAAGACTGAAGAATTTGACGCGGCCAGCCAGGGTGTCGGCCGCGACGGCCGCGGACGGGATTTCGATCATGGCGCCGATTTCGATGTGTTCATCGAAGGGCACCTTCTCAGCGCGCAATTCGCCCTTGTATTCCTCGACCAGCGCATTGGCCTTTTCCACCTCGCCGAAGCAGGAAATCATCGGATACATTATTTTGACGTTGCCCTCGGCGCTGGCCCGCAAAATGGCCCGGAGCTGCGCGCGAAAAATTTCCTTTTCCTCCAGGCAGAATCGAATGGCCCTCCAGCCCAAAAAGGGGTTCATCTCCGGCGGAATTGACAGGTGCGACAAAAATTTGTCCCCGCCCAGATCCAGCGTTCGAATGATGACCGGGTCCGGCTTCAACTCGGCGGCGACGCGCCGATAGGACTGGTATTGTTCTTCTTCCGTCGGCAGCGAGTCGCGATTGATGAACAGATATTCAGTGCGGAACAAACCCACTCCCTCCGCGCCGTACAACTTGACGGCCTCGCCATCGCCGGCTTTTTCGATGTTGGCCGAGAGGGTGATTTTTTTCCCATCGAGCGTGATGGCGGGAAGATCTTTGATTTCGCGCAGTTTCTCCTCGATCGAGGCCTGGCGCCGGACCATCTGCCCGTATTCGAACCGCGTCTGGTCGGTTGGGTTGACAATGATGGAGCCGTTGTAGCCATCGAGCAGCGCATGGTCGCCCGTCTTGATCTTGTGGCTGGCATCCTTCAAGGCAACCACGGCCGGCACTTGCAAGGACCGGGCCATGATGGCGGCATGGGATGTTTTGCTGCCCACATCGGTGGCAAAACCGAGGATGATCTTCCGGTCCAGGAGGGCGACTTCGGAAGGGGACAAATCTTCGCTGATCACGATGCATGGTTCCCGCAAATCCTGCAGGTCCTGTCGGGGGCGATGGCCCAGCAAATTGGCCATGATGCGCGAGGTGACGTCGCGCATGTCGGTGGCGCGTTCGCGCAAATAAGCGTCGTCAATCGCGCTGAGGGTCGCGGCATATTTGTCGGCAAATTCCTGAAAAGCGGCCTCGATGTTGATCTTGCGCGAATTGACCAGGGCGGTGACCGACTCCACCAGGGTCGGGTCTTCCAAGACCAGCAAATGGGCGTCGAAAATGCTGGCGTCCTTGGCGTTCAATGCTTGACTGACCTTGTCCTGCACCTCGATGATTTGCTGCCGGGTCAGAACCAGGGCCTGGTGCAGGCGCTGGATTTGCTGCGGCAATTCCGCCTCCGGCACGTCATATTTGGGGATGGTGGACTTGACTCTGCTCAGGACAAAAATCTTTCCCTGGGCGATTCCGGCGGAAACAGGAATGCCCTTATACACGCGCTCTGCGCTTGGCCCTGGATCTGTCATAAAAAAACACTTAACGCCATTCCGTCCCGTTGAAAAGCAATTCCTGGCTTTTTTTCCAGTATTCGTTGCTTTCATCCCGGCCCCTGATTATGCTTCAAGTTCGTTCATCAGTGCGGTCGTCATGAAAAAAAGCGCTTCAACACCTCGTTCCGGTCTGCTGGCCGCGGGCAATTGGATCATTGATCAAGTGAAGATGATTGATGTCTGGCCGCAACGCGATCAGTTGGCCAATATTCGCGGCCAATCCCGGGGCACCGGCGGCGCGCCTTACAATGTCTCCATCAACCTGGCGCGCTTGCAGGCCCCCTTCCCGCTCGGCGCCGCCGGGTTGGTCGGCGATGATGATTTGGGCCGCGTCATTTTGGAGGATTGCCGCCGTCATGGCATCGACACCCGGCATCTGCGCCCGACGCCTTTGGCCCCCACTTCCTACACCCTTGTCATGACGGAAAATGCTGGCAGCCATCGCACCTTCTTTCACCATCGCGGCGCCAACGCCTTGTGGAACGGCGCGGACCTGGATTTTAAAAAACACAAGGCGCGCCTTTTTCATCTCGGTTATTTGCTGCTGCTCGACGCTTTGGACGCGCCCGACCCGAAGTTCGGCACCAAAGCCGCCAGGTTGCTCCATGCCGCCCAGCAAGCCGGCATGAAAACCAGCGTGGATGTCGTCAGCGAAGACAGCGACCGCTTTGCCCGCATTGTCTCGCCCGCGCTCAAATACGTGGATTACTGCATCCTGAACGAAATCGAAGCCGGCAAAACCACCGGCTTCAAGATACGTGAAGCGAACGACCGGCTGAATACCGTTTCGTTGCGTCACGCCGCCGGCGCGCTGTTGCAAGGAGGCGTGCGCGAACTGGTGGTCATTCACTTTCCCGAAGGCGGCTTTATGCGCACCCGCAAAGGCGAGGACTTCTGG
>Ga0326728_10018743_pt1 | contig 13566 bp, 9 predicted proteins | sample MB3enrmetagenome_FD_207602 | JGI IMG/M metagenome (GOLD analysis project Ga0326728, IMG submission 207602) | Lab enriched peat soil microbial communities from McLean, Ithaca, NY, United States - MB31MN | ecosystem: Environmental > Terrestrial > Soil > Wetlands > Peat | place: USA: New York... | reverse complement strand
CCAATTCCGCAATCGCCTGGCACATCTCTTCGAAGGCTTCGCCAAAGCTCTCCCGGCGGTGGGCGGTGATCAAAACGAGGCGGCGGTCATCCGCGGCCCGGCCGTTTAGTCCGTTGGGCGCGTCGGCGCCCAGCCGGCGCGCGGTCATCAGCAGCGCGTCAATGCCGGTGTTGCCGGTTACAAAAATGCGATTGCCGGGGAACCCCTCGCGGATCAAATTGTTGGCGGCGCGCTGCGTAGGCGCGAAGTGCAGGGCGGAAAGTTGCGAAGTGAGCACGCGGTTGGCTTCTTCCGGAAACGGGGAGAACATATTGCCGGTCCGTAAGCCGGCTTCCACATGCACCACCGGAATTTGCCGGTAATAGGCGGCCAGCGCCGCATATAAGGTGGTGGAGGTGTCGCCCTGCACAATGCACATGTCGGGGGCGATTTCCGCCATCGCCTTCTCCAACTGGGGAATCGCGCGACCGGCAAACTCGCCCAGGCTTTGATCGGGCCGCATCAGGTCGAAATCGATATCGGGCTTGATGGCAAAGATCTCAAGCACCTGATCGAGCATTTCCCGCTGTTGCGCCGTAACGCAAACCACCACTTCACAATCGGGCCGGGCACGCAGCTCCAAAACGACAGGGGCCAGCTTAATCGCTTCCGGACGCGTACCGAAAACTACGACAAATTTCGCCACGCTTGCATCACTCCTTGGCTCTGGTCTCTGTCCCCCGGGAAGGCGCAGAGGAGATCAACTCGGGTTCCGGATGGGAAGGTTCAACTTCCGGCAGGCCCTGGGGCGTAGTGCGCGTGCCGTTCCCGCGGCTGAAGAGCCGCCGGATGCGGATACTGAGATAGAGCACGATCAGCATCACGATGGAAACGGTTCCGAACACCACGATCAGGGAAGAGGAAATCAGGCTGATGACATCCACGAAGAGCGTGAAGCCGCGGGCTCCGGCCACCCGGACATGATGATGACCGGCGGGCAAGGTCAACACCGCCGTCAGTTCGCGCGCGCCGGAAAGGACGACCGCCCGCGGTCCATCCACATCCACTTCGGCCGGCATGCGGTTGAGACATACCAGGGCGGGTCCGGGAGAGTCATATTCGAAAGTAAGGTTCCCGCGGTTACTGCCGGCGGAGAGAAATGGCGTACTCGATTGCAGAACTTGCGGGCGCAACGCGCTGGCATCCAGCAGGTGCGTCCAGGAACTGGTGGCGCTTACGGTCTGCTGTCCGCGCGGCAACATCACGAAACCCGACCGCCAATAGGACCAGTCCTCGCCATCCCGGTAGAAATTATGAAGCTCAGAGGGAACCACCATTTCGACGGATGCGGGGGCATCGACCGTCCAGGTCAGCACGTGCCGCGTGATGACGGTATTTTCCGCCGCGGCATAGGCCAGCAGGTCGAGGTCGTTGGTGCGCACGGTGGCGTCGCCGTACAGAGCTACGCGGTCCGAGGAGACACGGGCGGAGTTGACGGTGGCGGCCAGTTCCGTACCCACGGCCAGAGCGAGAGGAAGGTGCGTATCTTCCACCTTACGGGTGGCAATCACGTTTATGTCAAACATGAAGTGTCCGCCCGGAGGCATGATGGCGCGATAGCGATCCCCCAGGCGCGAGTAGCGGTTGGGGGGCCCTGTCCAGGCCACCAGGGGATCTTCGACCTGGAGCAGGAACCCGAACTCGCGCATCAACCCGACGATGGCCCGGGAGTCGACGCCGGTGTCGTCGGTGACCTCCGGATAGGCCAGGCTGTCCAGCATAGTGACGATGATTTCGTGGCCGGACTGCGCGAAGGGACGCAACGCGGTCAGGAGCTCGCGATGAAGCTGGGTCACCACATTGGTGCGGTATTCGAGAAATTCATGCCAGCCGGCGGTATCGCTTTTCCACCAATGAGGCGAATTCCTATCAAAGAGCTGCGCCGGATCGAAGCCGTGCTGCGCGCGGAAGCCGCGGCGCACGTCGTCGTTCATCGGCGCCATGGAGCCCGGCTGGTCGCCATTGGCTTTGCCGTCAAAACTCAATTCGGCCAGCGTGACCCCGTCCCAGGCCCAGTGATTGACGATTCTCATGACTTCCGCAATCGCCGCGGCCTTGCATTCCGGGTTCTCCAGATTCATGGCCAGGCGCCAGGACGGATAGATCTTGCCGGCCGCGGGCATCTCGCGCCATTCCGGGTGGTCTGCCCAGAAGGCGTAGGTCACCTGCGGCAATTCGAACCAGGCGTATACCAGAATGCCATTGGCATGGCACACGCGCACCAGGCGATCGTAATCATAGGTATATTTCTTGTCGAAGACCCAGGCGGCGGCATAAATCACGCGCACGCCCAGCCGGCGCCATTGCACGGCCAGATCCTCGATGCTGATGTTCTGCCGCAAGCCGGGATCAAAATACAGCTCCAGGGAGCGCTGTCGCGCCGGCAAAATGCGGTTGAACGCCGTCATCGCATGTTCAAAGAGAAACGGATAACGGCTGGTTCCGAACGGCGTATAGGGATCAAGCTGCGCGCCCAGATACAGGACTTTGCCCTTGCCAAACGAAAAGGTTGCGGCCACGCCGGACTGGGCGGCAGCATCCTGCGCGAGAATCGTCCCGCCTTCCGGCTCGTGGAAACGCACCATTTGCACGGGCGGACGCCACTGCAGCGGCAGATCGACCTGGGAGCGGTCAATGACGCCATAGATAGTGGCGGTCTCTCCGGGATAGCGAACTCCGAGGGCTTGGGCGAGCGCGGACTGGCCATCCAGAATTAAATTGCCGCCCTGACGCACGAACTCCGCCAGTTCGGCCACATTCGCACTGCTCAGCGCGCCAGCCGCTCCATGGGGCACGACCAGCACTTCATCCTTGTCGAGGCTGGCGGATTGCAACTCGGAAACGCCGATTCGCCGGAGAGGTACTCCGTATGCGTGGAATACGGTCATGAAGCTGGCTTGATCGTTGGCCTCACCGCGCACGGCGCTGGCCTGCCACACCACTGCCGCCTTCATCGGCGGCGGCAGCGCCACCCGCAGAGGATTCTGCGGGCGCAACAGCTTCAAGGCGTTGACTACTTGCTGGGTCACAAGTGCCAGCCCGGTGGGCGGAGGCACGGGACGTTCATCGGTGCCCAGCGCCACTAGGATCTCCCCCGGCCCCGGCCGCAGCGAAACCGTCACGTTGCCGCTTTGCCGTACATTCGACCAGGACTCCTGTTGATGCGAACCATCGCGGGCGACAATAAACTGCCGCAAGTAAGCGTCGCGCAATTTGATGGTCCGGGCGCCGCCGGCGGTAGCGATCAGCCGGTCACCACCGCCCACGTGACAATCAAAATCACGAAGGGAAACGAAGTGATATCCCAGCTCTTTGATCCCGTGAACAACGGCTTCCAGCAGCTTCGGGTTCAGAAAATCATGCACGAAGGCCGAAGCAACTCCGTCACGCACTACGAGCATGGCGCGGGCATTCTCGATCAGCTCCTGCGGGTCGGGATTGGACTCGGGAAGATAGCCGATGTTCTCGGGGACTATGTAGATGCCGCGAATGTCCACGGTAGGATAGGGAAACGACTGCTGGGTGCCCTCCCGGTCGATCATCGTCTCTTCGTTCAGGGTGGAGAAAATCCGGCCAAACTCGGCGTAGTCCAACTGAGATGCGGCATAGTGCGGGGTTTCCCAGGCGACGGGATAAAGGTCGTTATGGATCAGTTCTTCCAGACCGGCGGTCAGCTTGTCGTGGACCAGCTCGGTGGAATCGTCGGAGCGGGGACCGTTCTGGAAGCCGTCCCAAAATTCGAAATCGTCGCCGGAAACGCCGTGATACTGATGGGTAAAGCCATGCATGACGATGGTCGCCCCCTGGGCGACGGCTTTATGCAGGACCTTCACCAGATCGGGATTTTCGCTCAAACGAACTTCCCGCCGCGCGTTAGGATCGACAAACACCGGAATCAGGGCAATTTGGAAGGGAATATGTTCCTTTAAAAATACGTCAATGGCCGCCTGTACGGTTTCCGCATCGTCATCGGCATTCACGTCTTCCAGGCGGATCATGGCGCGGGGCGCGATGCCCGGGTGGTCGACGCCGAGTATGTCATGCAGGAGATCGCAGAAGGCAAGATAACGGTCGCGTTCGCCGATGTAAGCGAACGGACTGTCGGCGACAATCCAGAAATTTCCCGTTCGTAAAATGTAGGGGGCCTCGTTGCCATCGTCATCGAGGGCCACCGCCGGAACGCTGACGCGCGAGTCGTCAGTCACCGTCATATAGGTGAACTGCCGGCTGTCTTTGCCCAGGAGATAGCCTTTGTAGCGCACCTGATGAAAGCGGTTGCTCTGCAATACTCCGTTCAGGTGCAACCCCAGGCGCCGGTCTTCGCTGTGGCCGAGAAACTTATCGGCGCCGTAGCCAAGCCAAACCAGAAGGGTAGTGCGCGCCCGGGCATCGCTCAGCAGTTCAGCCGGCCACTTGCTCTTCTCAGAGCCGCCAATGATGAAAACCGCATCATAACGGGCCATGCCGCCCGGCTGGTAATCCTCAATCGCCTGCGTGGTCGGCCGGTATCCAAAGTGACCCATCAGGTTGGCAATTTGCAGGCCATCCGCTTCCCCCTCATGCTGCTTGAGGGATGTGCCATCGTAAAGAATCAGGGCGCGGTGTGCCTGCCCATTGTTGGCGGCGGCAAAAGCCGTCGTGGTGAAAAGCAGAATACCCAGGTAAAATGCGCGCCTGATCATGGTTGCCGCACCTCCGCGAAGCGCTCGGTTTTCGCCCAAACGCGCTTGCGGCGAAGCACTACATCGTCCACCAACGCGCAGAAAACCACCAATAACCAAAGCTGGCAGTAAGTGAAGTAGCCGATCGAAACCAAAAATAAGTTACCGAAAGAATCCTCGCCTTCCTCGCGCGAGAGGGCAATGCCGACTTCCAGCATGAACAACAGGAAGGCCAGAACCCAGACTTTGGAGTAAGGACCGATGGCATGCAGGGACACCCAGCCCAGCCCGGCCAGAACAAAAAGAATGTCGGAAATCGCGATGGCCAGGCAGACCACGTAATACAGAATCAAGGTATAAAGCAGTTCCAGAGCAAGAACGCGGGGACGGACCTGCAAGAGCCGGGGAGCGTGCTTGAGCATGACGTAGTTATGTCCGCGTGCCCAGCGCTTGCGTTGCTTGAACCAGATGCGTACTTTCTCCGGTTCCTGTTCCCAGGTGACCGCGCGCGGCACGAAACGAATGCGGCGTCCGGTTTCATAGATGCGAATGGTCAGTTCCGCGTCTTCGGTCAGGGCTTGGTCATCCCAGCCGCCGACCTGCTGGAGAACTTCGCGGCGGATGACAAAATTCGTGCCCGGCAGGCTGGTAACTCCGAGCAGCGCCCACCGGCCGGCCTGCACGATCCACTGGAAAGCCAGCGTTTCAATGTTGATGAATCGGGTCAGCAGATTGTGGCGTCGGTTCAAAGTGCGGAATTTCCCAACCGCGGCAGCCAGGCTGGGATCGGCAACCATGGCGGCCACCAGCGCCCGCAGGGAACCCGGTTCCGGGCGGTTGTCGGCGTCGTAGATGGCGATCAGATCGTGCTTGGACTGCTCCACCGCCAGGGTCAGGGCCGCGGATTTGCCCCGGCCCGACAGGGCGGCCGGCACGGTCAGGCAACGTACGCGTGGGTCGTGAACGCCGTATTCGGTGACAATGTCGCCGGTGCCGTCGGTGCTTCCGTCATTCACGATGATGATTTCAAGCTGCTCCCGCGGGTACTCGATGCCGCAAAGGCACTCCAGCGTACGGGCAATCACCTTGGCCTCGTTGCGTGCGGGCACCAGGATCGACACCGCCGGCCAGGTGGCGCCGGCAGGCAAGGTGTTATCGGTCCAGGCACTACGCCGGCTGTAATTGAAGCCGGCGATAAATAAGGCGAGCTGGTAGGCGATCATGAACCAGATGATCGCCGCGGATGCTACAAAAAGCGCATCCAGCCACAAATATGAATACATAGCCTCTGCCGTGATTCAGCGCGCGGGAAAAGTTAGCCTCTCCGCAACCGCACGCCGGTTGAATCGCCCCCTGTAACCCCTTGCTGTTCAACAAACAAACTGAAATTGCGTTCTGTTTAAGATTAGCACGATTGGCGGAGCGTTTCACGTTTAGAAAACCCCGGCGCGCGCGCAAAGTCGCGGAGATTCAGAGGCGAAAAGCGGTCCCGATTCACGTTCCAAATTGAAAATATCGATCCCCCCCCATTTTCGGAAGGGAATTTACAACTGAAGGAGGTTATGGAGGGAAATGCTTGCAATCCCGAAGTTAGAACGGCGCCGGGTGTGCCCCGAATGGTTGACACGTTCATAGTGGTTGACAGGTTTATAGTGGTAGTTAACACTCGGCTCTTGGAATGTCAGGGTAGCGCGATTACAGACGCTGTTCCTGGTTCTTGCCCTGAGGCTGCTCGCAGAATGCGAGCAGCTCTTCCTATCCCCAACTCGCGCTTCGCTGAGCGCCGGCCATTGCAGGGAATTTCTTAGGAGGAAGCATTGCGTAACGCTGTATTGATTATAGGTTTTGCCCTCGGTCTATCAGGCTGCGGCGCGGCTGCGGATGATGTGCCGAAGGCGGAAATTTTTGGCGGATATTCTCTGCTTCGTGCCGACATCCATGGCATGAAGTTCAATACCAACGGGTGGAACGCGGCCGTTACCGGCAACCTGAACCGCTACTTCGGGGTCACGGCGGATATGGGAGGACAGTATGGGACTGTGGCGGAAAGCGGTGTCTCGATGACCGTCCATGGCCACAGCTTCCTGTTCGGCCCGACCGTTTCGTATCGCACGAACAAGTTGAAGCCGTTTGCGCACGTCCTGTTCGGCGTCAGCCATGGGAGTTTTGTCAATATCGGGCCCGCTACGATCAGTGAAAATTCCTTCGCCCTGGATGCGGGCGGCGGTCTCGATATCAAGATTGCCAGGCACGTGTCCATTCGTCCTGTCCAGTTGGACTGGCGGAGCACCTCGTTTTTCAACTCCGCGCAGGATAATCTGAGGTATGCGGCGGGTATCGTGTTGAACTTCGGTGGCCACTAACAGGGCTACCGGCCTACGCGAGCCAATCATAAGCACGCCAGGCGCGTGCTTTCTTTTTTGGTGAGGCGGAAGGCTCACGAGGAGCCAGAGTGGCGGATAAAAGGACGAGTCGGAGTGGAGCGCAGTTTCAGCGCTCGCCGGCGAATTTTTGACCGCAGATATGCAACAAATCGCACCAGCCCCGCATACCAGCTCGTCTCCAACGCACACGGCGCTCGTCCGGGATGATGGTTGAAGCCGAAGTTGCTGCACATATTGACCTCCGCGTTATGGTTTTGATGCCGGCGAGCGTGACGGGGATGACTGCAATCAATCCGCAACCGATTGGCTGCGCACTGCGGCCGTGGGTTCCATGGGCAGCAGAATGGAAAATGTCGTACCACGGTATTTTCCGGCGGTGCTGGTACGCATGCGGATGGCCCCGCAGTGCTTGTCGATGATCTGTTTGCTGACCCACAGCCCGAGGCCGGTGCCGACCGTGCCTTTGGTAGTGAAAAAAGGCTCGAAGAGGTGCTGTCGCGAATCTGTGCCGATGCCTTTGCCATTATCAGCCACGGTGATCCGGACGCAGCGCTGGCCGTCTTTGCCGGCTGTGCCGGTAGAAACCCGCAACCGGATCGTGCCCTGCTCGTCGATGGCGTCCAGGCTGTTGGCGAGGAGATTGGAAAAGACCTGCCGCAGCTCGCCCGCCACGGCGACAACCTCGGCAGAGTCATCCCGCTCCTTCTCGATTCTGGCGTGCTTACCCTCGATCCTGCTCTTCATCAGGTCAACTGCGGATTCCAGCACTGCACTGACTGGCGTTGGCGCCGGTGCGGTGGACTCGCGATAAAAGCCCAACGATTGTCGCGTGATATGCGCGACCCGCCTCAATTCCGCGTCCGCCATCTCCAGGTGCCGCCGCACCGATTCCGGCAATTTCTCGGTTTCTTTGGCGATAAACAGCAGGTTGGTCACGGCTCCCAACGGGTTATTGATCTCATGCGCGATAGCGGCTGCCACGCGCCCCACGGACGCCAGTTTCTCGCTGCGGAACAATGCCTCTTCGGCCATTTTGCGCTCTGTGATATCACGAATGTTGCCGTTGCGATACAGAGGCCTACCGGCGCTGTCTTTGATCAGGGACATGCGATTGGACATCCAGCGGTATTCGCCGTTCTTGGTGCGCTGACGGTATTCCAAATCCGCTTCGCCGGTATCCTCTAAGCGCGTCATTGCCGCCCGCATAGCCGGCAGATCGTCGGGATGAATCATCGCCAGCCCCGCTTCGCCGTCCATCGCCATTAACTCAGCCGGTGAAAAACCCACCACCGCTTCGGCAGAGGGGCTGATGTATTCGTAATGGCCGGTTTGTACATTCACGCGATAAATGACATCCCGGGAAGTGTCTAAAACCGAACGGAAGCGCGCCTCACTCTCGCGCAGCGTCTCCTCCGCGTGCTTGCGATCGGTGATATCCGTCATGGTCAGGACGCAGCCAATAACACTAGAGGAAGCCATGATCGGTGCGGCGGTGAGGAGGAACGAAACCGAAGGACCAGTCGTGCGGACGAGCCGTCCTTCTTGGGCGCGCACAGTGCCGCCCCGGAGTGCGTCCAACGCCGAGAACGGGTTTCCCGGGCCACCGGATTTCCCGATCAGTTCCAGCGGCAAGGCCTCGTCGAAGGGCTGGAACAACGGGTTAAAGCCGCATAGATTCACCAGTGCCTCGTTGACAATGATGATCTTTCCGGTTTCGTCGCACACCGCTATGGCTTCGGCGGTACTTTCCAGGATCGAGTTGGCCAGTCTTCCGGCCGCGATCAGTTCGTCTTTCCTCTTGCGTTCCGTTAGATCGGTTACCACCATGCACAGTGCCGTGGGTCCATCCGCCTTCATTTCACGAAGTGAAACATAGGCTGGAATGCGATTGCCCGAGGCAGCTTGCAACCCAACTTCGGACCGCGCCGCCTCGCCACGCAAAGCGTGAGTGAAGAGATGTTCAAACGCGCGTTTGGCGTCGTCTGCCACCAGTTGTGCCGCGGGACTGCCGATGATCTGCTCCAGTGGAATGCCCACGAGATCGGCAAGGCGTTGATTGCAATAAAGCATAGTTCCATCGGCAGCCAGGGTGGCAGCGCCCTCGTTCATGGTCTCTACCAGTACCCGGTAGGTCTGCTCCGCGCTTTTCAGCGTGAATATCTGTTCGCCCTGCGGCCCCTTTACTACGAAGGCATCCACCTCGCCCGATTGGATCGCGCGCAGGATTTCCTGGGCTTCGGCGAGTTGCGCACGAAGCTCAGCGTTCTTGCGGAGCAGGGAACTCTCGGGGTTGGGCTTGGGGTGGGCCACCACGCATCTCACTCTTTCAGATTGAGGCCAATGACAATCCTTTCCGTATCGGACATGTCGCCGACAAATCTCTGGGTCGGCAAGGGGAGCTCCTTGATCAGGGTAGGCACCGCGACTACCTGACCGCTCCTGGTCGCTGCCGGCTGTTGATAAACGTCAACTACTTCGAGGTCGTAGCGTCCCGGAAGATAACGTTCGCAAATGCCGCGCACGTTGGCAATTGCAAGCGCGGATCGGGGCGTGCTCCCGGAAACGTAAAGACGAAACACGTATTGGGGTTGCGCCAAATTGGCGACCAGTCTCTCGAATTCGGCCAGAGTGTCGTTCGATTCGAGAGCGCCGGCGGAGCCGCCGGGAGCGTCGGAATTGAGTTTACCGGGCATTTACACTCCTTGGCCGGCGCTGCGGACCGCCTTGACGTCGAGTCCGACCAGCACCCGCTCCTCGTCCGCCAGATCACCGATGATCTTCTTGACCGGAGGTGGCAATTGTCTCACCAGGCTGGGGACGGCGACAATCTGGTCGCCTTTAGCCAGCCTGGGGTTCACCAGCAGATCCACGACCTCAATCTTGTACTGGCCGCGCAGGTGCGTTTCACAAATTCGTTTCAGGTTGGCAAAGGCGGCCAGAGACTTCGGGGTCTGGCCCGCGACATACAGCTTCAGCAGCCACAGCGCGGGATCGACTGGCCCTTCATCCTGCTTCTTGCTGCCTGTTCCGGGCATGGCTTTCAGCTCTCCTTAACGCGCTGCCGCCCTCGACTTGCCAGCGGGTCGGGACAAAGTCTTGGTATAAATTCCACCCACACGTATTCCATGGTTCGTCAGCGCGAACTCACGGATCTCGTTGGAATGGGCCATGCCCCGGGATTTCAGGATAAACAGCGCCTTGCTCCTTCGGCCGTCATGTTCGACATCGCGCAAAAGCAGCCAGGAGTCCATGATGGAAGAAACGCCCTCGTCCGTGCTTTCCAGATCTCCGCCCGCCTGCGACAGATGCGTGAACATTGCCGTGATCTTCTGCATTTTCAAGAAATCCACCATACGGGTGAGCATCGACTTCACGCTGCTGTTGTCCCCCGAGAGAAAGTTTGTGATCGGATCCACCACGACCACGCGGGGCACTACGCGCCCAATATCCTGGTGTATGGACGCCAAGTGGGCTTCCAGTCCCAGGCCGCTGGGGCGCATGGTGGTGAAATGGAGTAATCGCTCATCCACCAACGGCTGAAGATCAACCCCAATGGAGTTCATATTGCGTATGATCTGGTCCCGTGATTCCTCGAAACCGAAATAAAGCGAGCGTTCACCGCGCTGACACGCGGCACGAACCAAATGCGCCGCCAAACTCGACTTGCCCGTGCCGGCCGTGCCGGAGACGAGGATGCTGGCGCCGCGGAAAAAGCCCTGGCCGCCCAGCATATTATCAAGTTCGGGAATGCCCGAGGAGATCCGCTCCGTGGTGGTGGGGTGATTCAGTCCCACGGAGGTGATGGGCAGCACCGCAAAACCGGTATCTCCCATCAGAAATGGGTACTCGTCCATGCCGTGCAGCGTACCGCGGTATTTGACGAGGCGCAGACGGCGGGTGGAAAGCTGCTCGGTAACGCGATGATCCAGCAAAATCACGCAATCGGCGACGTACTCCTCCAACCCATAACGCGTGAGGCCGCCCTCGCCGCGTTCGCCGGTGACTATGGAGGTCACGCCCTTCTCCTTCAACCAGCGGAACAGGCGCCGTAACTCCGACCGAATAATGGCCTCATTCCTCAGGCCGGCAAACAGGACCTCAATCGTATCCAGCACCACCCGTTTCGCCTTGATCGAGTCGATCGCATCGGCGAGCCGGATGAATAGTCCGTCCAAGTTGTATTCGCCGGTCTCTTCGATCTCGCCACGCTCGACAAAAACGTGATCGATGGCTAGTTTGCCATCTTTTCGCAGCTGCTCGAGATCGTAGCCGAAGGAGGCCACATTCTCGCCTAGTTCTTTCTCGGTTTCCTCGAAGGCCATAAAGACGCCGGGCTCGGCATAATTGAGAATGCCGTGGACCAGGAATTCCATGCCGAGAACGGTCTTGCCCGATCCAGGCCCTCCGCATACGAGCGTAGTGCGCCCCGTCGGCAAGCCGCCATTGGTGATTTCGTCAAGACCGCCAATTCCGGTCGGGGTTTTCGGTAGCGATTTCATTTTCTCCACCCAATTCCTTGCATGCGTGGCAAAAAAATCAACCATCCCCCTCTCCTGGTGGCGCCGCTGTCGCCGTCGGCCCGGAACCAGGGGGCACATACGATCTTAGATGGCCAAGCTGCGGGAAAGTATAACTCCAATCCCCCCGGCAAAAAAAACAGCCGCCTGCCCGCGGAAAAATCAAGGTTTTGATGGTTCTGGTGACATGTTCGCGCAGGCGCAGGAAGGCGCGGTTAGGTGCAAGGCAATGCTTGGGAGAATTCGTCCGACCACTGCCCTTTCCAAAGGAAGACCGGAGGCGAGGAACCTAAATTAGTGAATCGACGGGAGGCAGGAGACGGGGGACGTTAATTTGTGATCTTTATGACTTCTTTATGTACTCTTTATAAAAAATTTATGCCATTTACGTTTGAATTGATTTGCTCGTAAGGCCTTAGAAAGCTTGGGGATTGAAGGGGATGGATAAACTTATAGGATTCTCGGTCTCGCTTTTGGAAGGGATGTTTCTGGTTGGGCTTGTGGGCTCGGTGATCGTGATCGTGGTGACCACGGTCGATGATCTCAAGGTTCTGCTGGACAAAGACGCAACGCCTCAACATCCCGAATAGGAGCGGGAAGGCAGCGGTCGTCAGGGGAACGGGGTTCGCGCGCGGAAGCCCGCAACAATATAAAAATAACGAACTTTCCGGCGCGAGCAAGTCCGTGCGGTGATACAACCCGAGGTCCCAGCCAGAAGGCCGTGGTGGGTGTCGCGGCCGTCTCTATTTAAGGTCTTATGTCATCTGTTCCGCAGGTTGAAGCGCTCAAGAACAACCGGGTCCGCATTGTGGTGGCGACCTCGGTGATGCTGACTTTCATTTCCTTCTGGCGGGCTGCCGCCATCGTGCTGAACGACCTGGCCTCGTCCGCGTTTTATGCCGGCAGTATTGCGGAACAGGCGGCGGGCAAAGCGGCGCCCTGGTTTGTGTTGGGGGTGATGTTCTTTTCCTTTGCGGTCCGTGCCGTTTATGTCGAAAGCTGCGCCATGTTCGTTCGCGGCGGCGTATATAGGGTGGTAAAGGAAGCGCTGGGGGGCTCGCTGGCCAAGTTCAGCGTTTCGGCGCTGATGTTCGATTACGTGCTGACCGGCCCCATTTCCGGGGTTTCAGCCGGCCAGTATATTGCCGGTCTGATTAACGAACTGCTGATTGCCGCGGATGTTCATGGTTTGGTTCCGGACGGTGTGCACCGGATGTTTGGCGGCGCCCCGCACGTCTCCGTGAACGGCACGGCGGTGTTCTTTGCGGTGGCGGTCACGTTGTACTTCTGGTGGCAAAACATCAAGGGCATTGAAGAATCCAGCGACAAGGCCATGAAGGTCATGCAGATTACCACGGTCATGGTGATCCTGCTGTTGCTCTGGGGTATGTTCAGCGCCATCAAGACGGGCGCATCGTTGCCGCCGTTGCCTTTTCCCCGGAACCTGTATTTCGGCCAGGACGCGCTGGGGTTCCTGAAGCACAGCAATTTGCCGCGGATGTTTGGCGTTTTCGGAGTCCTGATTGCTTTCGGCCACGCCATTCTGGCCATGAGCGGCGAAGAATCGCTGGCGCAGGTGTACCGCGAGATTGCCAGCCCCAAGGTCAAAAACCTGAAGCGGGCCGCGCTGTTGATTGCGGTATATAGCCTGGCTTTCACCGGCCTTTCCGCGTTGCTGGTGGTGATGCTGGTGCCCGACAACCTGCGGATGCTGCCGGAAAATAAAGACAACCTGCTCGGCGCCATGGCGATGTATCTGGTAGGTCCCCACATCCTGCGCCTGCTGTTTCGCGGCTTCATTGTGGTGGTGGGCTTCCTGATCCTTTCGGGGGCGGTCAATACCGCCATCGTCGGTTCCAACGGCGTTTTGAACCGCGTTTCGGAAGACGGCGTGCTGCCGGACTGGTTTCGCAAGCCGCACAAGCGGTTTGGCACCACCTATCGGATCGTCAACCTCATCGTAGG
>Ga0326728_10018742_pt1 | contig 13567 bp, 9 predicted proteins | sample MB3enrmetagenome_FD_207602 | JGI IMG/M metagenome (GOLD analysis project Ga0326728, IMG submission 207602) | Lab enriched peat soil microbial communities from McLean, Ithaca, NY, United States - MB31MN | ecosystem: Environmental > Terrestrial > Soil > Wetlands > Peat | place: USA: New York... | reverse complement strand
CAGTGGTGAAGTTCATGATTTGTAAGTGCTCGGTGTTGTAGCCGAATGCAGCCTTTTCCCGGGCAAGCTGGGCCGGTGAACGCCAACCAAGCTGGCCGTAGCAGGTCAGGAGGTCAATGATGCACAGCGGCTCTTCCTCCCACCACTTTCCATCATGCGCCGGCTCAGGCGCGAGAAGGTGGGTCTGCGCAGGTGTGGGAATCAGTAAAGCCGCGGAGGCTAAGAAGCTGCGGCGAGTCAGCTTGTCGTCCATGGAACACTCCACTCTTTCCGGTCCGATTTGATTAACTGTCCGGTCGGTAATATACACCGAATATGCTGTTTGGGGATGAAGAAGCGGCCTCGGTGTCATTAGGAACGGCGGCAGAGTCTCTAAGCCCAAGCCTCCGCGGTGCTGGCTCAGAGGCGGTCCAATGCGTGAAGAAGCCGCGGCGATCGAGCCGAGGTGATGACGTTTACCCCGCGTCGGTTCTCCCTCCAAGAGGTTTGTTTCCGAGCGCGCATGGGCCTGCGGCCCACCCATCGAAATGAAACTCAAGCCTTCGCACCCCCGCGCTAGCGGGGGTCCACGTCGGTACGGAGGAGCCTGGATTCCCGTTTTCGCGGGAATGACGCGTGTTTCGTGGGAATGACCGGAATGGAGTGATATTCGAGAAGTCACGCCACCGTAAGGGACCGCAGGCGTCGGTCGGACGTAGAGTCCGAAAACGTATCCACGTAAAAATCCACACAGAAAGAGATTGAAAAACCTTCGTGCCGGTGCTAACGTTCTGGGAGTCGCATAGTCTAACTATGTCACGGAGGCAAGCTGATGCACCAGGACGAAATTCCTCCCGGAACGCTCTACCTGTTAATCCTCAAAGCCCTGGCCCGCGGCGGTGAACTGCACGGATATGAAATCGCCAACTGGATCGAGCAGGTTTCCGACGAGGTCTTGCAGGTCGAGGAAGGCTCGCTCTACCCCGCTCTACAGCGCATGCTGATTAGAGGCTGGGTCACGGCTAAATGGGGTGTGACGGCAGGAAATCGCCGGGCGCGTTACTACCGCCTGACGCCCTTGGGCCGAAAACAGCTTGAGGTCGAAGTCTCCCAGTTCGAGCGCGTGGTACAAGCCATCACTCGCGCCATTCAGACTGCCTGAGGGGGTGACCGCCATGAATTGGTTTCGTGAAATTGGAAGGCGGCTTTGGGCGTTGTTCCATCGCAATCAATTCGACTCTGATTTGCAAGAAGAGATGCGCCTGCACCGCGAGTTGCGCGAGCAGGAAGAGATCGAGCGCGGCCTTTCACCGCAGGAAGCCCACTACGTCGCGCAAAGGCGCTTCGGCAATGACCTGGTTCTTCGAGAGAAAAGCCGTGACGTGTGGGGGTGGAGCTGGCTCGAAAACCTCGTGCAGGATGTTCGCTACGGATCGCGGGTGCTGGCGAGGAATCCAGGCTTTACTGTGGTGGCGGTGGCGACGCTGGCTTTGGGTGTGGGGGTGAACGCCGCGATGTTCAGCGTCATCAATACCACGCTCTTAACTCCCTTGCCGTATAAGAATCCTGATCGCCTGATCTGGCTTGGCACAAGACATCCCAGATTCAACCATCCCATCCCGGTGTCTGGACCGGATTTTCTGGATTGGAAGAACCAGAACCACGTCTTTGAATACATGACGGCAATGGATGTGAATGGTGGGGCTACTCTTACAGGCAAGGGCGAGCCGGAGATGCTTCCCGGCGCGTTGGTATCGACAGACTTTTTCAAGTTGTTCGACGAGAAACTCGAGTTGGGTCGCGGCTTCGTGGAAGGAGAGGACCAACCGGGCCATAACCACGTTGCGGTATTGAGCTACAATCTTTGGAAAAACCGGTTTGGGTCGAGCCCGAACGTAATTGGCAACAACCTTACGCTCGATGGGGAAAGTTACACTATCGTGGGCGTAGCACCGCGGCTCGCCTACCCCTCTCGGGTGCAGTTTTGGTCGCCTATCGTAATCGACACTCAGCGACATCCGCGAGGCAATCACTACCTTCGGGCGATAGGACGCTTGAAGCCGGGCGTGAGCCTGCGGGAGGCGCAGGCGGAAATGAGCACCGTCGCGAGCCGGCTCGCCGCGCAGTATCCCGACTCGGACAAAGGTGTCGGCATCCAGCTTGTTTCGCTCAAAGAACGGTTCGTGCAATATATTCGCCCCGCCCTGCTCGTCCTCTTCGGCGCTGTGGGGTTTGTCCTGCTTATTTCTTGCGCCAATGTAGCTAACCTGTTGCTTGCCAAGGCCACGAAAAGACAAAGAGAGATAACCCTGCGAGCGGCGCTGGGCGCCGGTCGTTTCCGGCTGATTCGTCAGTTCCTTACCGAGAGCCTTCTGCTATCTTCCCTCGCAGGAGGGCTGGGCAGTTTAGTGGCCATCTGGAGTCTTGAGGTGCTGCGCGCGCTCAAGCCGGATAGCATTCCTGATGTGAATAGCATTCATCTCGATTTACGCGTGCTTGGCTTCCTGCTGGCCATAACTCTTTTGGTTGGGATCGTCTTGGGACTGGCCCCGGCTTGGCACGCTTCCAGGTTGCACCTTAACGAATCCCTGAAGGAATCAGGCGGACCGGGCCTGGCCGGAGCAACCGGAGTAAATCTGCGCAATGTTCTGGCGGTGGCCGAGATCGCCTTATCGCTCGTCCTACTGGTTGGCGCTGGTTTGATGATTCGCAGCTTTGCTCGCTTGCTCAGCATTGATCCCGGCTACGATCCCAAGAACCTCTTGACCTTTCAGATTTCGCTTCCGGACAGCAGGTATCCAACCCACGACCGAGTCGTCGCTTTCTATCGGGACGCACTCGAGCGCATCAGCGCCTTGCCAGGGGTTCAATCGGCGGCCATCAGCAACATGCTGCCTCCCTTCGGCACCGAAATTGATGGTCCTTTCTACGTAGAAGGTCACGAGCCGCCTAATCTCAACGAAGCTCCTGATACGTATTACGACCCCATTAGCCCCGGTTATTTCCAAACCATGAAGACACCCCTCCTCGAGGGCCGATATTTCACCGAGCAAGACAACAGCTACCGATCGAGGACTGTCATCGTCAGTGAAACTATGGCCCGCGAGTTCCTTGGCGGTCACGGCGCAGTCGGCAAGCGGATCAACATCATGGGCATTTGGCTGGAAATTGTCGGGGTGGTAGCTGACCAGAGGTTTTTCGGCTGGGACCACGACGTGGGTCCGGTGACCTACATTCCGAACGCCCGCGATGCGATGAGCGGCATGGCTTTCGTCGTGCGCACGAAAATCGACCCGATGCATGTGAGTTCTTCCGTGCGTCGTGCAATTTGGTCAATTGATAAGGACCTGCCGTTTACACAAGTGCTCACGATGGACCAGCGGCTTTCGCAGTCGTTCGCAGGGCGGCGCTTTCACATGATGCTACTCGGCTTTTTTGCGGCTGTGGCGTTGGTTCTGTCGCTGGTCGGTATCTATGGTGTGATGTCGTATTCCGTGGCCCAACGCACCCACGAGTTCGGCCTGCGCATAGCACTGGGAGCGGAACAGCGCCAGGTGCTGAGTCTCGTCATGCGGCAAGGGCAGCTTCTGACGTTCATTGGGCTTGGCCTGGGGCTGGGCGGCGCCTTCGCGCTCACACGCTTCCTGGCAAGTATGTTGTATGACGTTCATTCGACGGATGCGGTCACCTTCGCGGTCGTCTCACTGCTGCTGATCGCGAGTGCAATTCTGGCTTGCTACGTGCCCGCCCGCCGTGCCACTAAGGTGGACCCGATGTTGGCGCTACGCTACGAGTAGAGCGGTGGCCAGTGGTTAGTAAATGACGAATAGTAAATGCTCGCCCGGGGGGAGCAGCATGTTAACACTATCTTCAAAACTAAAGAGTAGGGCCTTCGCAGGCGTTTGGTGGCTCGCTCTAGGTCTGTTCGTCGTCGCGCTTGGACTGCCGGCCGACGCGCAGGGCCAAGTCACCTTCACGGACAACTTCCAAAAAGTGATGGATCGGACTGCCGACCTCATTCCGACGTTACAGAACGAAAGGCTAGCGAAGGATTTGCCGGGTGCACTCGAGAAGCTGCCGGCAATGCTCCGCAAGGCTGGGATCGAGGTTGGTGCCGTGACGCCGGGTTCCCAAATCCGCCTAGGCGCCAAAATGGTGCCGGTGGAAGGGCAACTCTGGTGGAAGCATTTCGAAGGAACAAAACAGTGCCCTTGGGTAGATGTGATCGCGTTCGGGGACGAGGAGTCTGCAAAACGAGTCTTCGATTTACGTCGACAAGGGCATAGTGGATATTACTCCCCGGATCACATGTCCTTCATCACCCTGGGAGCTCCAAAGGGGCTCGATGCGGTTGCTGTCATTGTCCTGCGCGGGCGCTACCTCTTCAACTTCGGAATGGGCGTTCCGTTCGGAATCAAGCCTGGAATCAACGAGGGCAACTCACCGGATGAATTGAAATACATCAACGATTCCATTGATTCACTGCCTGTGGCGATGGAGGCTGTCGCCAGGAGCCTGATCGATCCTTCTTACATCACCTGGATACCTCCCGCGAATCCTAATGACGAAGATCGAAAAATCCAGCGAATGGCAGCATTCGCGCGTCTCTGGAGCGAGGTGAAATACAACTTCGTCTTTCTGGATCGCCGCCCGGATTTGGATTGGGAAAGCGTGTTGGAACTCTACCTCCCGCGTGTCGCTGCAGCACGCACAGACGAGGAATACACCCGTGTGCTGCAGGAAGCCATCGCGCTGCTGAAGGACGGCCACACGCAGGTTCATACCTCCCTCGCGAAGGACATGCCTGCATTAAGGATCGAGCCTATAGAGGGCAAGCCTGTGGTGGTTGAGGTTGGCGACACACCGGAAATGCGAGCCAGCGGGGTGGCGCCCGGAATGGAGTTGACGGCCGTAAACGGAGGACCAGTCGAACAGATGTTAAGAGACAAGATCTACCCCTACGTCGCTGCCTCCAGTTCCCAGGACCGCGACAACCGTGCATACGGACGGCTGCTAGAAGGGGACAGGGGCAGCAAAGTGTCGGCCACCTTCCGCGACCTCCAGGGCAGGACACGAACTGTAGAACTCGTCTGCGACCTGTACGATCACCCTCCAGTGAAGAAATGGTGGCAACGGCCGCCCCTAGAGTCCCGGCAGTTGGCCGACGGGATTATGTACGTGGCACTTAACACTTTCGCGACGGATGAAGTGGCCAAGGAGTTTGATTGGCGTTTCATCGAGATCCTCAATTCGAAAGGCTTGATCCTGGATGTCCGCGAGAACGGCGGCGGCAGCGACCCCAACGGCTATGCAATCATCGCACGTCTTATCGACAAAACCATAGCCCAGCCATACAAATGGCGTGCTCGTGTCTACAAGCCTACCGCCCGCGCCCATGGACAACCCGAGGAATGGGAAGAAGGTTACGAGGACCCGATCCGGCCAAGCGGGGACAGAGCCTACCTGGGGCCAGTCGTGGTCCTGATTGGGCCGCGGACGTTCAGCGCCGCGGAAGATTTCCTGGTCCCGCTCAAGGCGACGAAGCGTGCCACACTGATCGGAACCCCGACAGGCGGCTCTACCGGGCAACCTGTGTCGGTGAGGGTCTACAAAGCCAACTTGGCTATCTGCACGGTCTGGTGCCGTTTCCCGGACGACACTGAATTTGTGGGAGTGGGAATCCAGCCGGACATTCCAGTGCAGCAGACGAAGCATGATGTTGCGGAAGGAAGAGACCCTGTGCTGGAGAGGGCAGTTGCCTTTCTGAGCGGTGCAAAGCAAGAGAGTCGCCTCCATTGAATGCGGCGAACTAATGATGCCCACCGCCGGCGCCCGAGCTCGTACTGTGCGTACTGCTGGGGGGGCCCGAGTTGGATGACGAGGTGCTTGCTGGGGAGCCACTCCCAACGCCGGCGTTCGGCATTTCCACGCTACCGGCGTTCGATGATCCCACGGATTGACCGTGGGGCAGGATACTCAGTTTAGCCTGGCCATTTCCATGAAAGTCCGTGGAGTGCTGGGATGCATTCATGCCTTCGCTTCTGCCCATCTCGTCGAAAGCATCGCCGCGAAATTCACCCACTGTGCCACCCACTGCATACCGGCCACCCAAGGTTGTGCCCAAGCGGACGCGCAAGGGCTCGCGTAATCGGCGCCCGGCCAGCCACGCACTCTCCTTGTCCCCCTCGCCACCCATCAGAATGGAGGAAGGCGCCAGCGAATGCGCGCCCGCTACATGCGCGGTGAATGGCATTGCGACCGCTGCTGCCGATGGAGTTCCGGTTAGAATGGCGCCTGCGCCGGGTTGGAATGGCAGATGCTCCGTCAAGGTCCCTTCGCTAAATTGGGCGTGGCCCACGCTCTGGGGAGTAATGATCTGGCCAGTCTGAATCGCCGTGGCGGATATGGTCGTGACCGGTCTCATTACGCCTTGCTGGGATTTCAATCCCAAGGGTGCCCAGCCAACCCATCCCGGCGCCATATACCACGTGACCAAGGCGGGCGACCAGAATCCAATATTACCCGGCATCCAAAACCAACCAAAGTCGGGGGAAAAATTCCACATGCCATAGTGATAGGGCAACCAGCCCCACGGTTCGCCGGAGATCCACGTGTAACCCGTGCCGGGGTACCAACCCCACATTCCCATGCTGTAGGGGGACCAGCCCATCGGCGCAAAGGGCGACCAGCCATAACCGAAACCGGGGAACATGGCCCACTCGCCATAAGTATCGAGATCGCTCCATCCGTAGACCGGCCCTTGAGCCGCCACGGCTTGGTCGGTCAGCGCCAAGCTTGCCTGCGAATCCCGCGCCTCGGTCCATTGATCCCAGGAGTCCTTGACCATCCCCTGACGGACATTGAAGGCCATCTCAGTTGTGCCGGTGTTGTATTCCAGAATCTTGTCCTTGCCGAGTTTCGCGGACCTGGAGGGCGCAGCGATCTGAACCGAGCCATTGAACACCTCCACGCGAACATGGCCTTTGTCAAGGTCGGTCCGAAACAGACTTTTGCCGCTGAGGGTCAGGGTCGCGTCGGCAATCTTTACGCTATAGGTGTCATGTTTCTCGGGCAGGAAATGGAAGGTGGCGTACCCCTGCTCAAACGTCATGCGGTTCAGCTTGTCGCCCTGTGCATCCAGGGCCAGTTGGTCGAAGGTCAAATGGGAGAGTTGACCCAAGCGGGCCGTGGAACCATTTTCAAATTGCACTTCCGCAAAACTGTCAGCCGAGGTTGATATCTCGAAGCCTTCCTGGACTGGCGTATTCACAAGCGCTTTAGCCCATTCGGTTGCGCCCGACCGCTTCACGCCTACCGTGCCGCTGAGGTAACTCAGCCTCACCACACGCACGTGCGAGACAGGTTGTTGGGAGACTAAGCTTACGGGAAGGAGAAACAGGCCGGCGATACAAGCCAGGAAAATGTGGCCAGGAGATCGGAATTTCATCGGTGCCCTCCACGGCAGGATTCGAACATTATACCCGCTCTTGACAATGTGGGCTCCACTCTAATTTTTCGCTCGCTGCCCCTGCGTATTAAGATGAACAATACTGATGAGTGGTTGCCGCGTCCTTCCAGTGTTCAAAACTCCAATCGCAACTGAAGCGCGACCATGCGCGGCGAGTTATCGCCCCCCAAACCCACGCCCAGCAAACCTGTGGGTGGAGAAGTCGTGGCGACGAGTGCGCCGAACCCGGTCTGTGTGCCGGGTTGTCCAGGAATTCCCGCCACTGAAGTCGGCAAAGCAAAGTTCGGATGGTTCAGGAAATTGAAGAATTGGCCTTCCAGTCGGAGGGCCACGCGCTCATTGATGGAAAACTTCTTGGTCAAATACAAATCGCTCCAGGTGAAGTCCGGCCCGCGCAGCGTGTTGCGTCCCAGATTGCCGAATTGGCAGCTCTCCGGCGTGTCTCCGCCGATGCAAGCGCCCGTACTGGGATCAACGGTTGAGGCAAAAGCATCGGGGTTCAGCCATTGGAGGGTTCCTGGCTGGGTGACGCCGGGAATCGGGGATTTGTGATAGAGGGGCACGCCGGGCCGCAGGCTGGCAAACTGCGGGCCGCCCCCTTGAATGATACCCTCGCTATCCGCTGAGTACGGAACGCTTTGGACACTGAACGGCACACCGCTGTGCCAGAAAGCAGAGCCTGACACCTGCCAACCGTTCGCCAGCGCGCCGAGAAAACGGCTGCTCCGGACCCGCAGAGGAAGCGCGTAGACGTAGGACGTGTTGAAGTTATGCCGAATGTCGTAATCACAATTGCCATATTGCCGCCGAAGTTCACCTGGCAACGGAGAGATCAGGGCTCCGGAAGAGAAGGGCAGGAAGCCTCCGTTGGATATCGTATCCAGACAGTGGCTCCAGGTGTAGTTGGCGTCAATCTGCAACCCGTGTCCCATCCGCTTCTGGGCGGTCATTTGCAGTCCGTTATAGTGGCTGTTGGCGCCGGTGGTGAATTGCGTGACGCTGGCAAAGCGCGGGTCTTTGGGCTGGTCGTAAGGGAATGGCGCAAAGCATCCTGGGCACACGGTCTGGTAGCCGTTTACTTGCACCTGGTAAGGCAACTGAACCCCTCGCGTGCCCACATATTGGACGCGCAGACTACCTGTATTGCCCAACTGGCGCTCGATCCCGAAACTCCACTGCATGGAATAAGGCGTCCTCAGCGTTCCGTCCGGCACGGCCACCAGGGCCACCGGAGGCAAACAGGCTTGCGGGTTGGCGTTGGGGGAAGCACAGGAAAGTTGGCTGTGCGAAAAGCCAGCGAGAAATGCCTGGTTGGCAGCCGCAGTGGCATCAATGGCGCTGCCCGCCACCCCCGGAGCGAGCGCGAGCCCGCCGGCTTGCCCGAGCAACCCTCCCTGGAAGATGTTGACGTAGGGCGAATTCGATCCAATCAGATCCGCAATGCTCCCCGGAAGTATGTCAGTGAAGACACCGAAGCCTGTACGAAGCACCGTCTTGGGAGTGAACTGCCAGGCCATCGCCGTGCGCGGCTGCCAAGCCACCAAGGGCGTGGAAGGGAAAAAATGTTTGAGCCCAGTATTGAGGACGACGTCCAAAGGTTGATTGACGTCGTGGGAAGAAGCGTCGAATGAGGAGCCAAGGCGCGCAATCATGGCGTGCGGATTGATGGGGTCGGAGTTCCACGCGCCGCGCAAACCAAACGTCCAGGTGAGGGTTTTTGTCACTCTGAAGGCGTCCTGCACGAACAAATCCAGGTTGCTTAGGTCGAACGGCTGCTCACCTGAGACAGGGTACGACCGAGTGGCGAGGGAAGCGACCCCGTAAATGTATTGAGGCAGCGTGGTGTAGGTCACCAGCGGAGTGACGTAGTTGCTGAAGTCAAAGTCGCTCGCCAGCATGCGGCGGGAGGCGATGCCGAACTCGATCTGGTGAGTGCCGCGCTGCCACGTCAACGTGTCATTGAGTTGGTAACGGGTGACGCGCCGGCCCTGAGGCCAGTTGTAGTCCAATCCTCCAATGGGTGTGAACGGCGCGTTCGACCCCACGCCTTGCAGCACGATGGGGAAGGCCGCCAAGCTTTTGGCGAGGTCGGTGGGCTGGAAGATGCTCGAGTACCAGGAGAAAGCGGGGTTGAAATAGTTCACCACGTTCTGGCTGAAAATGTGCGTATAGCCGGAAGCAAAGGAGTACATCGGCTGGGGCGAGATGGCATTGAAGACAGGATTGATGGGGTCGGTGTAAGCCGCCTGAAGTCCCGTGTCGGATTGGAACCGGTACCAAACCATGTTATGAGCATTGAGATCGTGGTCCAGGCGCGCGGTGATGACCTGCTCGTGGTCGGCGCTGGACATCGAAACGCTTTGCCGGATGGCGCAGCCATTCCCGTTCGGAGGACCGCCGCTTGCCGCGCTGCCGTCTGCCCCTAGAGGACACCCCAGCACCGGCAGTGGCGAACCTGCGCTGCTGCGATAGAGCGAAAACATCTTCTGATAGAAAGGTACGAGGGCCGGCGCGCCGGGATAGGAGGTGCCGGTGATGGTGTCCACGCCCCCGCGCGGCAACTGCCCGAGAACATAGCTCTGGAATTGCGTTGAGGGGACCGTGATGGTATCCACAATCGGCAGCGCGATTCGCATCTGCTCGAAATCTCCAAAGAAGAACAGCTTGTCGCGGACCACTGGGCCGCCCAGGCCGCCCCCGAAATGGTTTACCGTGGAGCGCGGCTTGTGCCCGCCGGGGTCGGCGTTGGTAAAGAAATTGGCGGCGTTGAGCCTCGCCCCATCCCATAGTTCGTAGAGATTGCCGTGAAAGCTGTTCGTGCCAGATTTGGTGACGTAGTTGATCTGCGAGGCTCCGTAACGGCCTTGATCCACCGCGTAGGAGGTCGTATTCACAGTGACCTCCTGAATGGAGTTCAGTCCCAGCACCAGATTGGTTGACAAACCACTGTTTAGGCTGGTCATCGGGTCGTTGGTCTCCAGCCCATCCACGATAAAAGCGTTCGACAAGGCAGGCAGTCCGTTGAATTCCACGTTGCCGTAACCATTCTGGCCACCCACAAAATCATTGGAAGAGCCCGCGGTGTTGATCAGGGCGCCGGGTGAGAACTGCGCCACGTAGGTCATGTCAGAACCTGCATTGGGAAGATCGGCGATAGCCGCGGCCTCGAGCGTTGTTGCAGTGTTGGGATTCTCGGTGTTAATCAGCGGCGCGGTCGATTGCACCTCTACCGCTGTTTTCTGGGCGGCAATCCTCAGCACCAGATTCACCGTTTGCGTCTGACCAAGGGGCACAGATACAGGGCCGATGGCCTGGTCTTCAAAGCCCGACGCCTTTGCTTCGACGACGTAGGGACCGGGTTTAAGATCAGGGAAGGAGAAGCGCCCGTTTTCGTCGGTTTGGACCGTGCGGTGGAGGCCGGTGGTCGAGCTGGCGGCAGTCACCTGCGCCCCGGGCACCGGGGCGCTGCTTGGATCAGTAACTTGCCCGGCCAAGGCGCCGGTGGTCTCGCTTTGCGCCCACACCCTTCCGTGGGCGCCTGAAAAAACCGCAGCCAGCAGCAACAAGACAACAAGCCATGGCGGCTTTTCCTCCTTGGGGGCTGACTTCACAAGCTTCATCGACCTCTCAGAAGCTCGATTACTAAACCTCATAATGGCCTCCCCTTCGGTGGTGCGGGGTCGCGCGTTGACAGGCCGATGAAAAAGCCGACCACCCTGTTATTCTGAGCGAAGCGAAGAATCTCTGTAGTTTGCCACAGGCTGCTGAGTGTCTTCACCATAGCTTGCTACAAATAGTAAGCTATAGTTAATACTAATTTTCCATTCTGTGTCAAGAAGATTTTTTACTGTCGGCTTAGGCCCTGGAATAAAGCTATATTGCCTTTTCCCCCCATCCTTGGCATTATGGGGAATGCCGGGAGGCTAAAGAGCCCAAAGTTCGAAAAGCCGAAAATGAAACTAACTATCTCCAAAGAAGATTACCTGAAAGCTATCGCGGAAGCGGAGTCCGAAGACGATCCCGTGATCGCCGCTACCATTGCGCGCTGGTTGAAAATAACCCCGCCGGCCGTGGCTCTGGCCTTGCGGCGTCTTGAGCGGGATAAACTGGTCAGGATCGGAGGCGGCGGGCGGATTTCGCTTACCGCCGCCGGGCGCCAAATCTCCGATCGGCTTCGCAAACGTCACCGCTTGATCGAGCGCATGCTGACTGAGATGCTGGGGATGGAGTGGTACAAAGTCCACGACGAGGCGGAACGGCTGGAACACGCGGTTTCGGATGACTTGGAGAGCAAGCTAATTCAAAAGTTGGGTGAGGAAGGCCCCTGCCCACACGGGAACGAAATCAACACGGGCGCCGCCCAGCGTCGCAAGGCGGGCCTGGTGTTGCTGGCCGAAGTGCCTGCCGGAGCGCGGGTGAAGGTGGTCGGGATGTATGAAAGAGATCGCTCCCTGCTCGAGTATTTGGATGGGCTCGGGCTTCGCCCAGACTCACAGGTGCAAGTGCTGAGCCGCAATTACGACGATACTATGACCTTGGACACTAGGGTGAAGAGGGCCCACTTGGGTCAAGCTGCGGCGAAAAGGGTTTGGGTTAAGGTCGCTCGGCCTCATCCGGGCAGCGGGGCAGTTTGAAGCTTGGCCCCATCGAGGTTTACTTCCGACATGCTGTTTATGGTTATTGAACGCTTCAAAGATGGTCATCCTCGCCTGGTGGGCGAACGGTTCAAGCAGAGCGGTCGAATGGTGCCGGAGGGCGTTTTCTACCACGCGAGCTGGGTGGATTCGACGGGAACTCGCTGTTTTCAGATCATGGAAACAGCGCATCCGGAGTTACTCGACGCTTGGGTGCGCCGCTGGGATGATTTGATCGAATTTGAAATTATCCCGGTTCTGACCTCGGCTGATTTCTGGGCCAAGGCGCAGCTCGAATGAGCCCGAATTCACTTCTGCTGCAAGGTCTTGATGTAGTCCGTCAGATTAGCTACCCGCAGATGCACTTCGGACTCGTGCTGGTGGCTCATGGACATGAAGACGGGACCCCAGACCGGCATTTCCTTTGACCCGTGGGCAGAGATTCCGGCTCCTCCGGTGATGGCCCTATAAACCCGTATCGAAGGAAATTTTCCCTCGTTCTGCCGCGCAAGAATCGTGAGGTCTGTTGGACGGGCCTTAAGCGCGGCCGCAGCAGGTCCATCACCCTTTCCGCCTTTCCCGTGACAAGCGGCGCAATAAGCAGCGTACATTTCCTTGCCCGAGTTAGCGGCAGTATGCCGAGCTGGGATGTTGACGACTTTGGGCGTCTGGGCAACGCTCACGTTGCAAAGCGCGACGAGCAACGCACACAGAAGCGCGACTCGAATGGGCATGATCTCCTCGTATCCAAGATAGTAATACAGCGCGGCGGTTGGCCGCAACTCAAGCAGGACGGCGGCTTGGGATGCCCTGACAGTAATGATAAGCTAAGTTGTCATGAGCATGCCGTACAACCGAATCGCCGGCCAAAGTGTGGAACGGCTCGCCGCCTTGAGCGATGGCATATTCGCGGTGGCGATGACGCTACTGGTGCTAGAGCTGCGCCTGCCCGCAGCGCAGGCCATTCACAGCGAACGCGATCTTTGGCGAGCCCTGGTGGCGCTTTCTCCCCGGCTGATCACTTACCTGATGAGCTTCTTGACCCTGGGTATTTTCTGGGTCGGCCAACAGACGCAACTCAGCCACCTCCTGCGCACAGACCGCGATCTTAGCTGGATTCACCTCGCCTTCCTCTTCGCCGTGACCCTCACTCCTTTCTCGACCAAGTTGTTGGCGGAGTTCGTCACTTTCCGTCTCGCCCTGCTCGCCTACTGGTGCAATATTCTTCTTCTCGGGGCTGTCCTTTATGGCAGTTGGGGGTATGCGATCCGCGCGCGTCTGGTGAAAGATGACATGCCCGCCGACGTCCCCGCGGCCATCTGCCGCCGCATCGTGATCGCCCAGGCGCTCTATGCAGCGGGCGCGTTACTTTGCGTCATCAACACCTATTGCAGCATCGCGTTCATTGCCCTCGTGCAGCTCAATTACGCGCTGGCCCCGCGCAATCGCTCACTCTTTCGGCGCTGACTGCTCACTTTGCGCGCAG
>Ga0326728_10018741_pt1 | contig 13567 bp, 9 predicted proteins | sample MB3enrmetagenome_FD_207602 | JGI IMG/M metagenome (GOLD analysis project Ga0326728, IMG submission 207602) | Lab enriched peat soil microbial communities from McLean, Ithaca, NY, United States - MB31MN | ecosystem: Environmental > Terrestrial > Soil > Wetlands > Peat | place: USA: New York... | reverse complement strand
AGGGGTGACAATAGGGGTGACAGTGTTCGGGAAAACCCCTGTAAGTGGCTGACTCTATTAGGCAGGTTATGTGATTCTCAATCTCAAAACCCGGGTTCGATTCCCGGTAGCGCTACCAACTTTGCGTGTTTGCCCACGCTCATACATATCAATTCCGCCGCTGCAAGTTTTCGAGCCTCGGAGCTCTCTCAGGCCCTTCTGCCACCCTATAGGCAGGCAGCGGCACTTGGGGAACGTAACTCGTCACTGGCAGGCAGGTCATACTTCCACGCCGCTCGTCTCTGGCAGAAACAGAGCGCTGGCAGCCGCCAGCGCAAAGGCGATAGCGCAGAGAGCAAACGCCCAGGAGAGGCCACGCGTCTGGCCCAGCGAGCCGATGGCCAGGGGCGCCAGGGCGCTCGCGCCGCGCGCCACATTGTAGGTCGCGCCGAGCGCCGTAGCGCGAATGGCGGTGGGAAACAATTCGCTGCCGACAATGCTCGACCCGGTAAAAAATCCGGTGCCGAAGAAGGCCACGAGCGACGCGGCGACGAAAATGTTGGCCGGTTGGCGCGCCACGGCAAACCACGGCACCAGAACCGCGGCCAGGGCGAGATAGGAGACCAGCATCGGTTTCCTGCCGTAGCGGTCCGCCAGGATTCCAAACAGAAGGTATCCGGGCAGCATGCCAACCATATTCAGCGCCACCAGGAAGGAGGCCACGCCCAGCAGTTGAAAGTCGCGCCCGCCTTGCGCCGCCGGCAGACCAAGGTAGGCGGGAATCCAAGTGAACAACCCCCACCACGCGAACATGCCGAAAGTGTTCATGGCGAGCAGGGCGAGCAAGCGCGGCAGGGAACCACGCCACAGGGCCGCGTTGCCGGAGCGCCCCTCGGACCTCGTTTCAACCTGCTTCCTCCAGACCTCGGGCTCGGGAACATCGTGTTGAATCCAGACCGTCACCAGCGCCGGGACGACGCCGACGAAGAAAACCCATCGCCAGTTGGCGTGCGAGAGGACCACGCCGGCCACCACTGCGGCCAGAGCGTAGCCGACGGCCCAACTGCTCTGCACGATGCCCAGAGCACGACCCCGCCACGCGGAGGGCCAAGTCTCGGCCACCAGGGTGGCGCCCGTGTTCCACTCGCCACCCATCCCGAGTCCGAGAAAGAAGCGAAATACCGCCAGCATGGCGATGGTGGTGGAGAAGCCGCACGCGAAGGTGAACACGGAGTAGGTGAGGATGCTGAGGCTGAGCATGCGACGACGGCCGAAGCGATCGGCGAGCACTCCGAAGATGAGGCTGCCGATGGCGGAGGCAACCAGCGTGAGCGTGTTGAGCAGCCCGGCCGTGCTCTTGGTCATGCCGAACTCGCGAATCAGCGTAGCCAGCACCAGCGAGTAAAGCATGACGTCGAAAGCGTCGAGCATCCAGCCGAGACCGGCGGCAACCAGCGTCCGGCGCTGGGGAGTGGTGGTCAGCCGCCAGCGAAGTGGCACGCTCTCAGGCATGAGGTCCCTTTTTCATAGTCTGCGCTGACGTATGATTCTTGCCGATCCATCCAAGCCCGCCATCTTCCAGCTCTGCCTTCTGCGGACTGCTTCCCGTCTTTTGCTTGGGGGGCGCTCGCTACCTGCCGCCTTCTGCGCGCTGGCTATGGGTCTCGCCGCAGCCCACCCAGTTTCGAAGTAATTTAATCGACACTTCATATCACCGTCATTAAGGCTTCACAACCGTCGAATACTTTATCACCTTTGGGGGGCAACCCTTTGAGTCTTGGAGGGGTGGCCTTCCGCAGCTTGGCACCTGCCGCAAGCGCTTCGGAGCGGGGGATACGCCTATGAAAGAAACCATCGCCGCCCTCCTCGTGCATGATCGTGCTGGCCATCTGTTCCCGCTTAAACAGGTTCTCGAAGCTCAGCGCGTGAAGATCATCGAGGCGCGAACCTGCGAGGAAGCCGCCCACGAGATCGCGAAGGCCAACCCGCCGCACCTGATCTTCACCGACACTGCCGTGCCGGACGGGACCTGTTTTGATGTCCTCGAACTGGCAGCCAAGGCGCCGCGGCCCGTCAACGTGATTGTAGCCTCGCGCACGGCGAATGGGCGCTTGTATCTCGACGCCATGGAACACGGCGCTTTCGATTTCATCACCGCCACCTCCTTGATCTCAGAACTGGCCTACATCCTGCACAACGCCGCCGAGAACGTGGTTAGCCTCCGCCGAGAGCACGGGAGGCTATGCCGGGAGCCGGCCGCCGCTTCAGGCAACGGGAAAACACTGGCGTAAACCGGTCCGCCGGAGCGGGAATCTGGCCGGAGCAGGGGCCCCCCGCGGTACCCGGCTAGCCAAGGCTGGCCGCACCGTGGCTCTTGTCACCAGAATTTAACAATTTCTTAGTACTTGGTTAACACTAGTCTTGCTAGAATTGACTTGGTGATGGGAGATTTGCGACAAGCCGAACAGGGCTTCCTGCTGGCCGAAACGGCCTTCCGTGTGGCTCGCCGCGACAAGAGGAGCCGGAGGGCAGGTGCTGATCGCGGGCCGCGCCCGACCCCTTCGGTTACTGCACACCAAGTCGAGCTCCCCATGGCGCCCCTTCTGACTGCCCGGTTTGCGGCGGAGCCGCCGCTGACTACGGAAGTGGTGTTTGCCCGGACAGGGTCCGTCGCCGACACCATTGAGCGCCTGGTCGAGGCCACTCGGGTTTCCATCCACGCAGCGCTTTACCGCTTCAACAACCAGCGCCTCGCCCGCGCGCTCCAGGAGGTCCACGGGCGCGGAGCGGAAATCCGCCTCGTGATCGACAGGAACAAATACGAAGAGAGCCAGTCCACCCGGCGGCTCCTGGCCGAGAGCTCGTTTCCTTTCCGCCTAACGTATGGGCGCGACGGCTCAGGATCGAAGATGCACCACAAGTTCGTCCTGCTGGACGAGCTGACGGTGATCACCGGGAGCTACAATTGGACGTTTGCCTCGGAAGAACAGAACTACGAGAACCTGCTGGTCCTGCGCGACCCCAAGCTGGTCGAAACCTACCGTGAGGAGTTCGACGCGCTGTGGGAAATCGCCGAAGACATTTCCATCTCGCGAGCGGAATCCGCCCCCCGGCACATCGCCAGCCTGTCGTCCTGCCGTTGAACCATCGGAGATGAAGATTCAACATTGAAAAAGGGTATTGCGCCAAGGTTGAACTCGCCGGTTTCGAGTTTTCTACCGGGTCGCCAATCACTTTCCGCCTCGCCCCGAAGGAAGCGGTAGAATACCGAATATCCTTAGAGCGGAGGGCAACAAGGTGCAACTCGGCATGATCGGTTTGGGGAAAATGGGCGCGAACATGGTGCGGCGCCTGCTGCGCAGCGGCCTCGAGTGTGTAGGGTACGATCCGGCGCCGGCGGCGGCAGCACAGTTGGCCACCGAGGGCGCGACCGGAGCTGGTTCGATGGACGAGTTTGTCGCCAAGCTTCGCCAGCCGCGGACAGCCTGGATGATGGTACCGGCGGGCGCGCCCACGGAGCAGGTGGTGCTGGACCTGATGAAGCGGCTCGATCCCGGCGACACGATCATCGACGGTGGCAATTCGTTCTATCAGGACGACGTCCGCCGCGCCGGAATGGTCCGGGAGAAGGGGCTTCACTACGTCGATGTGGGAACCAGCGGCGGCGTCTGGGGACTCGAGCGCGGGTATTGCATGATGATCGGCGGCGAGGAAGAGGTCGTCCGGCGTCTTGATCCGATCTTCAAAACGCTGGCGCCGGGAGTCGGGTCGATCCCGCGCACGCCGGGCCGCGAGAAGCTGGGAGGAACCACTGAGGAGGGCTACATCTACTGCGGCCCCTCCGGCTCCGGGCACTTCGTGAAGATGATCCACAATGGCATCGAGTATGGCGTGATGCAGGCCTACGCCGAGGGCTTCGACATTCTCAAGAGTGTGTCCTCGAAGGATATACCCGAAGAGCGCCGCTATGACTTGAACCTGGCGGATATCGCCGAGGTCTGGCGGCGGGGCAGTGTCATCGCGTCCTGGTTGCTGGACCTGACGGCAATATCGCTCACGCAGAATCCCACGCTCTCGAATTTCTCAGGCTTCGTCCAGGATTCGGGCGAAGGGCGCTGGACGATTCAGGCGGCGATGGAAGAAGCAGTGCCTGCCGACGTTCTCACAGCGGCGCTTTATGCACGCTTCCGGTCGCGGCAAGAGCACACCTTTGCCGAGAGAGTTTTGTCCGCGATGCGGTACCAGTTCGGCGGCCACCTCGAGGGTGCGGAGGCCAAGTACACAGCGCCGAGTGGAACAGAAGGCAGAAAGCAGTAGGCAGAGCGAGAAACGTTCGACCCGAGGGGTGCTTATTGCCCACAGCCTACAGCCTACTGACTCCCACTGGACGACGGAGGACAAATGCCTCGGAAACCGAAGCGGTATTCGTTTGTGCAGGTCGATGTTTTCAGCACCCGGCCCCTCGAGGGTAATTCCCTCGCCGTTTTCACCGATGCGCGAGGCCTGAGCGCGACCGAAATGCAAGCCCTCGCGCGCGAGATGAACCTTTCGGAAACCACGTTTGTCTTTCCCCGCCCTGCCGCCGTGGAGAACAAGCGGGGGGTGCGAGTAAGGATCTTCACAACGGGAGATGAGTTGCCATTTGCCGGCCATCCGACGCTGGGCACCGCGGCCGTGCTGCGCGCGATGCGGACGGCGCGCCGCAAGTCGGCACGGGCTGGCAAGAAGACGGATGCGATAGTCCTTGAGCTGGGCGTCGGCCCAATACCGGTGGTGTTCAGCCAGGACTCTCGAGGCAAGCTGTTTGGCGAGATGAGGCAACGCGAGCCGGAGTTCGGATCTCTTCACAGGCGCGACGAGGTCGCACAAGTCGCTGGACTTGTCGCTACCGATATCGCCGACGATCCACCCATTCAAACCGTATCCACGGGCGTGCCCTTCACCCTTGTGCCCGTCAAGACGCTGGACGCCATTCGCAAGGTCCGCCTCGACTGGAACGCGATGACGGAGTACTCCCGGCAACACGACGGGACCTTCTCGTTTTACTTCGTCACCCGCGAGACCCTTGACCGCCGAGCGAGCGCGCACGCACGCATGATCTTTTCCAACGGCGAGGACCCGGCAACAGGTTCGGCCGCAGGCTGTGCGTCAGCGTGGATGGTTCGTCATGGCGCGGCCCGGCCCGAGGAGAGCGTGCTCATCGAGCAGGGAATCGAAGTGCACCGGCCGAGCCGGATTTTTGTGCGGGCAGGAATGGAGGGCGACCGCGTTGTCAACGTGCGAGTGGGCGGATACACTGTGGAGGTCCTGCGCGGCGAGGTGCGTTTCTAACCTTGGAAGCGCGCAGCCCATCGGGCGACCGCATCGGGAGCCACGCCGGCGCCATTCGCGCCGTCCTCAAGGCTCGCAAACTGGATGGCGAGATTGCCTACCGTGGAGCTTTCGGCGGCGCCGAGAACAACATTGAGCCCGGTTCGCTCTTCGATCAGCCTGTTCAGGTAGCTGTTCTTGCTGCCGCCGCCCACCACGTACAGCCGGCGGAATTCACGTCCCGTGACCCGGGTGAGAGCATTCAAGACTTCGGCGTACCGCGCGGCCAAGCTGGCGAAGATCAGGTTGGCCATTTCCGGGGCGTGCTCGACGCCTTCAGGTATGGGTTCGCCTCCAGCTTTCTCGATTTCCTTGTTGATACGAGCCGGCATCTGACCGGGCAGCAGCAGGTCCGGCGCATCCACAGCAAAGCTGACACGAGGCAAGGGCCGCCGCGCGCACTCCGCGATCAGTTCCGGCAACCCACCCGAGTAACCCTGGGCGCGCCATTCGCGCAGGCACTCTTCGAGCAGCCACATTCCATTCACGTTTTTCAGGAAGCGAACGCGGCCGCCGATTCCGCCCTCGTTGGTGAAGTTTTCCGCCCGGGCGGCCTCGCTCGTGCAGGCTTCGTCGAGCACCGTGCCGACGAGCGACCATGTGCCGGAGCTGACGAAGGCCCAGTCAGACGCCGCGTCGGGAATGCCCGCCACGGCCGAGCCGGTATCGTGGCAAGCGGGCGCGATCAGCTCGGTGTGGCGATAAGCAGCGAGCGTTTGAAGCGCGCCGCTGAGCTTGCCGAGACGCGTTCCGGGCTGCACAATACTCGGCGCCGCCGCGCGGCGGAGCCCCACCTTCTCGAAAATCTCATCGCACCAGTCGCGCGTGTGCACGTCCACAAGCTGCGTGTGTGTCGCGTTAGTGTACTCGGAGACCGGCGCGCCACCGAGGTAATAAAGCAGGTACTCCGGTATGTTGAGCCAGCGCGTTGCGGGGGCCAGGCCGTCAATCTGGTCGGCGTAGAGCTGATAGAGGGTGTTGAAGCGAAGAAATTGGATCCCGGTCAGCTCGTAGAGGCGCTGGGGCGGAATGCGTCTCCAAACTTCCGGCATCGCCGCCTCGGTGCGCGGATCACGATAGCAAAACGGCGCATCTAGCGGCTTTCCGTCGGAGCCCAAGCGAACGTAATCGACCGCCCAGCCATCGATGCCGATCGAGCCGATGCTCTCGGGAGCGAGTTCAGCGGCTCGCCACAGGCCTTCCTGAATGCCGCCCGCCATGCGATCCAGGTCCCAGTAGAGATGACCATCGCGCTCCACGGGTCCGTTGGCGAACCGGTGCACGAGGCGGACGCTGCCCTGGCTGCCATCCCATTCGCCCAGCGAAACACGGCAGCTTCCGGCGCCCAGATCGACGGCGACGCTGCTCAGGTGGTTCAATTATCTAGCCTCTTCACTTAGGGAGTAGGGAGTGAGAGAAGATCAGAAATCAGAAATTAGAAATCAGAAAAAGACGGCCTTCCTTCTGCTTTCTGATTTCTGATTTTGCTCTCACTCTCTACTCCCTATCTCAAAAAAGCCTCCGTCAACCCGCCATCCACCGGGAACAGGTGCCCGGTGGTGCAGCGGGTGCGATCGCTCGCCAGGAACAAAATGGCTTCGGCGCAATCGAGGGGCTCGATCGGTTCGCGGGTCAGAGTCCGCATGGCGTAGAAACGGGCCAGGCGGTCCCGCAACTCCTCGGTGGTTTCGTTCTGGCTGTGAGGGATTCCGTATTTGCCGAGCGATGCCAGAATGCGATCGCGGGGAAACATGGTGGAGCCCTTCACCACCGTCGCCGGGCTCACGCCGTTGACCCGAACATGAGGGGCGAAAGCGACCGCGAGTTCGCGCACCAGGTGGCTCACCGCCGCCTTGCTCACGTCGTAGGCTTCGCTCCCGGCCTTGGGCACCACGGCGTTGGCGGAACTGGTGAGCACGATGGACGCCGGCAGAGCTTGCTCAAGGAGGATGCCGCGCACCTCATCCGCGAGGAGGTAGTTGCCGGTGACGTTGACGTCGAGCGTCTGCCGCCACTGCTCGTCGGAGATGCGGCCGTCCGGGCTGGAAGCGAACACGGCTGCGGTATTGATGAGCACGTCGAGCCCGCCGAAAGTGGCCACGGCGTGGCCGAGCGCGGCGCGAATCGAATGACGGTCGCGAAGGTCCAGGAAGGCGGAGGTCGCGACATCGGCTCCTGCGCTCGCGGAAATCTCCGAGACCACGGCGGCGCACGCCTCCGCGTCGCGGTCCGCCACTACGACGTGTGCTCCGCGCTGGACCGCCAGCAGCGCCGCCTCACGACCGATGCCGTGTGCGCCGCCGACAATCACCAGAACCTTGCGGCTGAGCTCCTTTTCCGGCGGCTGACGCCGCAGCTTGGCCTCTTCGAGCTTCCAGTACTCGATTCGGAACGCCTCGGCGAGAGGCAGGGCCACGTAGTTCTTGTACACCTGGAAGGCTTCCGGCGGCGCGGCTGCGCCCGCTTGCGGCACTGCCTCGACTTTGGTCCCGTCGCCGAGCGCCGTTGCGCCCTCCATCACGTGGATCGCGTTGGTGTAAAACTCGCCGGTGATCCGTGCTTCCTTCTTGCTCTTGCCAAAACTGAACATGCCCACGCCGGGGATAAGGACCACCGTGGGGTTGGGGTCGCGCAGAGCGGGGGAGCCAACCGTGGCGTGAGCTCGGTAATACTCCTCGTAGGACCGTCGATACTCTCGAAGCGAATCGTCGATGATCGGCTTCAGCCGTGCCGTGTCGTGTGCCTGCGGGTTCCACGGGACGAAGAGCGGACGGATCTTGGTGCGCACGAAATGGTCGGGGCAGCTTGTGCCCAGGGCCGCCAGCTTCCCGGCGTCGCGCGAGTTCACGAAGCGCAACACTTCGGGCGCGTCCGAGAAGCTGCCGATCATCCGCGGACCCTTGGGGCGGCTCGCTTCCTCGCCGGCGCGCCGTGCGCCCGAAACGCGGCCGCGCAAGTAAGGAAACAGGTCCATAGCGGTGTTGCGCGCGTCGGGAGGGGTTTCGACCGCGGCGCCGCCGAAAAGGTCCGCGCCCGCCTTGTCCATACACTCGACAACGAACTGCCCAAGCTGGTCGATGGTGGTGATGGTGTTGAGGTAGCACTCGCGCTCGGTTTCTCCCCACGTGAACAGGCCGTGCCCGCCCAGCACGATGCCGTCGCATTGGGGGCTGGCCTCGACGGCGCGGCCGAGCATCATGGCCAGCTCGAAGCCGGGCCGCTGCCAGGGAATCCAGATGAGGTGATGGCCGAAGCGCCGGTTGAATTCTTCCATGCGGTCGCGCCCGTTGGCCGCCGCTGCCAGGGCGATACCCCAGTCCGGATGCAGATGGTCGACGTGAGCGAAAGGAAGGAATCCGTGCAGCGGCGTATCAATCGACGGGGCCACGGGATTCGTCCCGAAGGAGCAGAGCGGATACAGATCCACCATCTCATCCTCGGACTCAGCGCCACGATAGCGCCGGTCGAGCCCGCGCAGCTTGTCGAGGTAGAGGGTGGCGAAGCCGTTGCGCTTGATGCTCCCCAAGTCGCCGCCGCTCCCCTTCACCCAAAGCACCGTCCGCTCCTCGCCGTCGAGCGGATCAGTCTGAGCAATCTTGGAGCTCGTGTTGCCGCCGCCGAAGTTAGTGATGCGCAGGTCGCTGCCGAGAAGGTTAGACCGATAGCGGAGCAACTCCGGCCCGTCCAACGCGCGTACCACGCGGTCGTCCCAGAGGTCTTGGAGGTAGCGGAGGTTCGTATGGACTTCCATAGGACAGCTTGGGCGAGGTCCTCGTTTCTCAAGTCTGGATCCGACATCGCCCCGTTAGTTAGCGCGGAAAGTAAGGCGCTGGTTGGACCTCCTCCCCGGTGCCTACGGCCAATTCCGCGGTTGAAGGCTTGAATTGGTCTTGAATCAGGTTTCTGTGCCTCAGCATAGGGCTTTGAAACGAGAAAAAGTGCCAGTCTCTGTTACCTGGGTACCTGTTTAGGTAAACGCGCAGCTCCACTATGTCCTTCGCAAATTCCTCCAGAGGGATCACAGCGAGGTCCAGGCTGGACTCTTGAGGCTTGTAGCGACCGAGCTTTCTTGGCGGCACGGGCAGGGTGGCTTGGCTCCATATATTCTTCACCAAAGGACACCAAGCCTTGTAGTCATTTCCCCAGTTATCTAAGACTGCCAGGGCTGCTGTTTCAGTAGGTGAATACCGGGGAACACCGAGCAAGTGCTCGGACACGTTAGTAATGCCAAACTCTATCCAGAACACAGGCTGGGAAAGCGCATCCTTGTCACTCAACGCCGACCGGATTTGTACTTGACCCACCCCATAATCCAGGACACGGTATTCAAAGTCATCGTCCATGACAATTGTGGTGCCTGGTTGTTGTCGGACCTCTCGCTTCTGTTCGGTAGCGGCCGGAGGTATCTGCACACTTTTCACGCCCGGTGGCGTTTCAAGATCCTCCGCTGGCGAAGCCACTTCGCGCGTCAACTCTCCTTCCGCCGGGAGTCCCTCGATCGGAATTCGCGCTTCGCTCTGAGCGTGCCAGATCGAACCCCAATCCCAATTCGGAAGTTCTGTGCATCGGATCTCACGGCTGTCCTCAGCCTTCAATGACAGTCCCTTAGGCACGACGCCATCTCGTATATCGAAGGAATACTGCCCTTCTGCCGTTTCTCCAGGGAGCAGTTCGTCAGTCAATGGCTGCTCTTCGGATAACAACGAAGCAGGGTACTCGTAGAAGGGTTCGACCACGAGATACGGGTTGAGCGATGTGCAGGGGAACCGTTTGCCCACGTTCTGAATTCGCACATGCACAACGAAGATTCGATGTGGAGGGCCAGACCTGTTATTGACGGGCTCATCTTCGATGGAGGTTGCAGTGACGAGGAGTTCGCCCATGCGAACAGAGTGCTTGTCCTTCAACTTGCTCTTTGGAGGCTTTTGGCTGGAGCCATTGGACGGCGCGGTGCTCATCGGAGCTGCGGAGCCTGCCTCGCTGCCGCCCGGCGCCGCGCTCAAAGCTAAATCTTCGGTCAGTTGCAGCCATAACTTCCGTCCGCGCTTCAGTTCGAAATCTTGCGATCCCTGGGTTACGTCACCGTCGGGGGCGACCTGGAATGTAAATCCCAAGCCGCTGATGATGGCCCGACATGGGAGGGTACGATGGTTGGGAAAATTGAATGTGTCGAACACTAACCGAACTGAAGCCCGCAGCTTCTCGTGACGTTCCTTGGGTTGGATGAAGTCGATACGACCTGAAAGGCTGGCGCCAATTGGGATGATCACTTGGCCGTTATGGGTGATTGGCTCAATTACCGTGGCCTGTACTTCCTCCCACGTCCTCGAATAGCGTGTGCTAACGCCGGTCTCAAGCTCGACCCGCACTCGAGTACCTGCGGGCGTCACAACCGGGGCCTCAGGAACGTTCGGTTTGGCCTCCGACGCCGGCCTGGGCGTGACAACCGGGGCCTCAGGAGCGTTCGGTTTGGTTCCTGCCGCCGGCGTGACGGGGGCCGTCGCTCCGGCTTTATTACCGGCCTTCTGCAAGGCCTCGATCAAATCGTCGCTGGCGCCGAGTTCACGGAACTTCTTTGCCAGGTCCGGGTTCATCTGGAAATCGACGCCCCGCTGTTCAACCGTCTGAATAACCTTCGTGCTCTCGGAGCCGGCAAGCAGAAGCACCGTGATGTCGTCTTTCGACAACGGTTGGTCCGCCAACGCCCTCGCCAGACCCAACATGCCGGTGAGCATCAGCAAGGCGATTCCTACAAGAACATTACTGCTGAGGTTTGCGGTTGATTTCATCGCCCGCGTACCCTTCATCGGTCGCCCTTCCAGGGTTCCATGTTGTCAGCATAGGCTACAATCGATTCAACAGTCAAGGTTGAAACTTCATTCTGACTCCTGACTCCTGACTTCTGACTGCCCGGCCCTACCTGCTTCGCCGTTGCTCAAGCTTAGCTGGCTAACAGACTGCCGGCTCGTCGCGGAAGGGCCACGGTTGGCGTCTCCTTGATTCGGAGTCTATCGAGTTCGGATTCCAGTTGGCCCGCCACACTGCTTGCATAGCGTATGAAGTGGTGTCCTGACAGCAGCATCGTAAATCCCAGGCTGAACTTCGGCGGATTGAAGGACCAGCGGGCAAGGAGTCGTAACAGGAACTTCCAGTACGCGTTCCGATAGGAGGAGAGGATACCTTGGTGGACGATGGAGCGAACAATGATTCCCAGCATGGGCCCGCGCGGAACTTCCGGCGGTTTCTGCGGCTTGCGGACTTTCCACTGCAGAAGCGAGCGGTAACAGCGATCGTAAAATCGAGAGGGGGCGTACAGGGAAAGGAGAATCTCGCGGAAACCCTCCAGCAGAACAGGCAGTGGGAGGAGCGTCTTGAAATTGGGTGGATCGAAGTTGCTGGTCCAGGAGCTTTCCATCAGCAACCGGCCTTCTTTCAGCATCCGATCAAAAAGCGGAGTCGTGGGAGGCGCCTGCAAAAACCCGGCCATGGCCCAAGGGATGGCGGCGCGCTCAATGAACTCCGTTTGCTGCTCGAAGATATCCTCGGTATCGGAATCGAAACCGATGATGAAACCCGCTGTCACCCAAAGACCCTCGCTCTGGATGAAGCGAATGCTCTCCAGCGGATCAGCTCGCAAGTTCTGAAACTTCTTGGTTTCCGCCAGAGACTTTGGGGAGGGACTTTCGATCCCGATGAAGACATAAAAGAAGTTCGCCTTCACCATGGCTTCGATCAATTCCGTCCTCTGAGCGAGATCAATCGATGCCTCGGTGTAAAACAACATCGGGTAGTCACGGGCTTTCTGCCACTCTTCCAGCTCCAGCGTGAGTTCGAGAGCCAGCTTGTGGTTGCCGATAAAATTGTCGTCGACGATAAAGACCTGGTCGCGCCAGCCGAGCTCATACAAGGCATCAAGCTCTGCCAGCAACTGGCTGGGGAGCTTGGTTCGGGGCTTCCGTCCGTAAATGGTGATGATGTCGCAGAATTCGCATTGGAACGGACAGCCGCGCGAAAACTGCACCGCCATGGAAGCATACTTGTCGATTTTGAGCAGATCAAACCGTGGGAGGGGCGTCTTGCTGACATCCGGCTTGTCATTAATAACGTAGAGCCGTTTGGCGGAGCCGCGCTCGAGATCGGCGGCAATCTCAGGAAACACCTCGTCGGGCTCGCCCACCACGACATGGTCCGCCATCGAAAGCAGGAGTTCCGGCTCACTGCTGGCGAAGGGACCACCGATCATCGTCCGCTTGCCAAGGGCCCGGGCCCGGAGAAGGGTTTCGCGAATGTCATCCTTCTGGACGCGCATTCCGCTGACCATGACGAGGTCGGCCCAAAGCATATCTCGATCGAGCAGCTCCTCAAAGCTTCGGTCGATCAGCCTCAGCGTCCAGTTCTTCGGACAGAGCGCGGCTACAGTGAGTAGACCCAACGGCGGGTGGATGGTCTCGATGGGAACAAGCTCCATGATTCCGTCAAAACCCCAAAAAGAGCACGGAAAGCGTGGCCAAATCATAAGGACCTTGAGCGGCGAGCCGAGCGGAGGAAAGCTTTGTCGCCCGCTGGCATCATCGGCGGCCCGAGGTTCAGATTGCTTCTGAAAATCCGTCAACTGAGACATCGTGTCCCGTCCAGGCGAATCCAATGGGTTCTCGCCACAATCGTGGCTCCGGGGTCAGTCCGAGGCGGTTCGAATGCCCAGAATCCTCGGCGGACTTATACCACAGCGCGGCCCGTGGCCGCAACCAAAGTGGTTGCGAGTGACGAGTGACGAGTGGCGAGTGACGAGCAAGGAAAGTCGTCGCGCCCGGCAAACAAACCGGGGGATAGTAGTACAAGTCCCGCACGTTTCACACCGGAAAAGCAGCTCCCGAGAAAACGCAGAGTTGCACGGAATTTCGTGAAGCGTGTCCACCGTCTGCCACCTACCGACTACCAACTTTTTGTCTCCTATTGCAGATTCGCCCAGCGTGGGGAAACGCGAAACTGGAAATTGGAAACTCGAAACTCGAAATTCGAAACTCGGCAAGACGGCCCCCTCACACCCTCTCTTTCCCATCAACCTGAGCCCCGAACCTTCGCCGACCTGACATTCGGCGGCACAACTTCCGGTGTCCACGGTCTTCACTTTTGCCCTTTGCCTTTTGACTTTCTTCCCTCTTCTCCCGCGCTAAAAGGGCGGGGCAAGCCCCGCCCCTACGGCCCGTCCCGCGGGCCG
>Ga0326728_10018740_pt1 | contig 13569 bp, 11 predicted proteins | sample MB3enrmetagenome_FD_207602 | JGI IMG/M metagenome (GOLD analysis project Ga0326728, IMG submission 207602) | Lab enriched peat soil microbial communities from McLean, Ithaca, NY, United States - MB31MN | ecosystem: Environmental > Terrestrial > Soil > Wetlands > Peat | place: USA: New York... | reverse complement strand
GAAGCCTCCCGTCGAGCCGACGACGCGCCAGGCCGCGATCGAACCGCCGGTCGCGCCGACGCCCCCGGAGCCGCCGCCCGAACTCAAGAAGGCCGACGAGCCGACGCCCGCTCCCCCGCCCAAGCCCGCGCCGCCGCCGGCGCCGAAACCTGTCGCCGAGGACGCTCCGACGCCCCCCGTCAAGCCCAAGGAGACGCCGCCGGAGAAGTTCAGGCCCGACGCGGTCGCCAAGCTGTTGGAGAAGGCCAAGACCGACGAACCGGCCAAGCCGCAGAAGGCCTACGATCCCAACGCCATCGCCAAGCTGATCGGGCAAGCCAAGTCCTCACCCGATCCGACCCCGCCCGGCGCGGCGACGCCGCAGGGGCTGCCCGACCAGCACGCGGCGCGCATGTCGCCCTCGCTTTCGGCCGCGCTCGACGCGTGGCTCCAGGACGCCTATCTCAATTGCTGGACGCCGCCGCCGACGATGCCGGAGGGCGAGCGCTACGTGGCGGAAGTGCGCGTCGAGTTCAACGCCGACGGCGCGCTCGCCTCCGCGCCGGTGTTGCTCAATCCGCCCTCCGATCCCGCCTGGCGGGCGCATGCGGAAAGCGCGATGCGCGCGGCGCTCAAGTGCAATCCGCTGCGCGTGCCGCCCGAATACGCTCCCTATTACGAGCAATGGAGAACGAAGACCGTCCATTTCGACCCGCAGAGCGCCCTGGGCTGATCGGGGCGCGCTGCCGCCGAACGAAAAAGCGAGACCGAGCCGTCATGATGATCGAAAAGTTGTTCCCCCGCCTCGCGGCCGCGCTGTTGGCGTTGGGCCTCGCCAGTTCGCCCGCGCGCGCCGCCGGCGACGTCTATGTTCACGCCGGCGCCAATTTCACTCCGGTGACGATCGCCGTCACGCCGCTGGTCGGCGACGAAGGCGCGACCAAGATCGGCGCCGTGATCGTCAACGACTTCGCCCATTCGATCTTCCTTCTGCCGCTTAATCCCACCATCTTTCCCGAAAACGTGACCAATCCCGACGCGCCGCCGAACGTCGACGCCTGGAAGACGGTCAACGCGCAGTTCGTGCTGACCGGGCGGGTGACAGGCGCCGCCGGCGGGCGCATCGCCGCGCAGTTCCGCCTCTGGGACACCGCGACCGGCGCGCAGGTCGCCGGCCAGCAATACGCCACCGACGCCGCCAACGCGCGCCGCGTCGGCCATCTCATCGCCGACGCGGTGTTCACGCGCATCACCGGCGAGAAGGGGTTCTTCGATTCGCGCGTGGTGTTCGTCGACGAGAGCGGCCCCAAGGAGAAGCGCCGCAAACGCCTGGCGGTGATGGACATGGACGGCGCCGACGTCACGTATCTGACCAACGGCGACAAGCTCGCGGTGGCGCCGCGCTTTTCGCCCTCGGCGCAACAAGTCGCGTTCATGTCGTTCGGCGAGGCGGACCCGAAGGTGACGCTGCTCGATCTGGAGACCGGCCAGCGCGCGGCGGTCGGCAATTTCCCCGGCATGACCTTTTCTCCGAGCTTTTCGCCCGACGGCCAGCGGATCGTCATGTCGCTCGCGGAGGGCTCCTCGTCCCATCTCTACATGATGGACCTGCGCTCGCACGCGACGACGCGCCTCACCGACGGCGGCGCGATCGACACTTCGCCGTGCTTTTCGCCGGACGGTTCGCAGATCGCGTTCGAGTCCGACCGCGGCGGCGCGCAGCAGATCTACGTCATGAGCGCCAGCGGCGGCCCGGCCAATCGCATCTCGTTCGGCGAGGGACGTTATGCGACGCCGGTGTGGTCGCCGCGCGGCGACCTCATCGCCTTCACCCGGCAAAAGGCCGACTTGTTCGGCGTCGGCGTGATGAAGCCGGACGGAACGGGCGAGCGCATCATCGCCGAGGGCTTCCATAACGAAGGCCCGACCTTCTCGCCCAACGGCCTGTTCCTGATGTTCTTCCGCGACCCCGGCGGCGAATCCGGCGCGAAAATCTACATGGCCGACATTTTCGGCCACGGCGAATTCCTGGTGCCGACCCCGGGCTACGCCAGCGATCCCTCGTGGGGCCCGCTGATGAACTGAGGGGGCCTCCCCTCTCCCGTTCGGGAGAGGGCGCGCATGACGCACGTTACTGAGCGCGTCCCGCCGCGACAATCGCTTCGCGGCGATCGCAAATCGCGATACATTGGGCTTCGGAGGCGTCGCATCGGAATGCGGACGCCGCGCGAGAACGAGGCCCTCATGTCGATGTCGATAGGCTTCATCTTCATGGCCACGCGCCAGGACCGCACCGTGCCGCAGGCGCGCGCGCTGATCGAGGAGGCGCTGGCGCTCGGCGTCGCCAACATCGGCTTCAAGGACGTCGGCTTGCCGCGCGCGGCGCTGAAGGAACTGGCGCGAGCGATCGAGGCGGGCGGGGCGCAGGTCTTTTTCGAGGTCGTCTCGCTCGATCGCGACCGCGAACTCGCTTCGGCGGCGGCGGCGGCCGATTTCGGCGTCGACTGGCTGCTCGGCGGCGTGCGCGCGGGCGAGGTCGCGCCGATCGCCAGCCGGGAGGGCATCCTCTACGCGCCGTTCCCCGGCGCGGTCGTCGGCCACCCCAGCGCGCTTCTCGGGTCGATCGAGGAGATCGAGGCGAGCGCTCGCGCGCTCAGCGCAATCGAGGGCGTCGCCGGGCTCGATCTCCTGGCCTATCGCCGCTCGGGCGACGTTGCCGCGCTGATGCGCGCGGTCGTCGCGGCGGTCGACAAGCCGGTGATCGTCGCCGGCTCGATCCATGACGCGGACCGCATCGCCGCGGTCGCCGAGAGCGGCGCGGCCGGCTTCACCGTCGGCTCGGCGGCGATCGAGGGCGCCTTCGCGCCCGCGTGCGACTTCGCCGCGCAAATCCGCGCCATCCAGCGCGCCGTCGCCGAACAAGGAGATCCCCGCCGATGAACAAGCGCCTTTTGGCCGGCCTCGCCGCCGCTTTTGCGGCTCTCGCGACCGCCGGCGCCGACGCGGCGCCGCAAGCCGTGACTTTTCCCGGCGCGGGCGGCCTGACGCTGCAAGGTTGGCTCTATGCGCCGATGAGCGAGGGCCCGCATCGCGCCCTCGTCGCGTTGCACGGCTGCGCCGGGCTCCTCAATTCCAAGGGCAGCCCGAGCGCGCGCCACGAGGACTGGGGCGAGCGCTGGGCCGCGGCGGGCGTCCTCGCGCTGTTCCCCGACAGTTTCGGCTCGCGCGGCCTCGGCCCGCAATGCAGGGTCGGCGAGCGCGATGTGCGTCCGAGCCGCGAGCGCGTCGCGGACGCCGACGCGGCGCTGGAATATCTCGCCGCGCGTCCCGACGTCGACGCCAAGCGGATTTCGCTGGTCGGCTGGTCGAACGGCGGCTCGACGACGCTTTACGCGGTCGAGCCGAAGCATGCGCCGGCGGGCGCCGATTTCGCCCGCGCCATCGCCTTCTATCCCGGCTGCCGCACGCCGCTGGAGGGCGGCCGCTGGCGCACGCGCGTCCCTCTCCTTGTGCTGATCGGCGCGGAGGACGACTGGACTCCGGCCGCGCCGTGCGCCGAGCTGATCGCCGACGCCAAGGCGAAGGGCGAGCCGGCCGAAATCGTGACCTACCCTGGCGCCTATCACGACTTCGACCAGCCCGATCAGCCCGTTCACACGGTCGAGGGCCTCGCGTTCACCGCGAGCGGGGGCGGCGCGGCCCATACCGGAACCAACCCGGCCGCGCGCGCCGACGCGATCCGGCGCGTCATGGACGCGCTGACGAGTCCTTGAACGAGGCTCTCGTCACTTTCCCTCGGACGACGGCGTGGCGGCGGCGATCTTGTCGTAATACTTGACGACGAGGTCGATGTTGCCGGGGACCTTGATCGGTTCGAAGGATTTCAGCGCGTTGTTCAATTCCTCGAGCGCCTGCTTCTTGTCGGCGGCGGACATTTTCTTGTCGGCCTGGACGTCGGCGATCTGCTTCTTGAGCAGGACGTCGGCGCCGGCGTATTTCTTGGTCTGCGGATCGACGCCGTCCATCACCAGGCCGATGTTCGCGGCGACTTCGTCGAATTCGTCGAACGAGGCGAACTTGTATTTCTTGGCGATCGAATCGAGCCGGGCCATCGTCTTCGGGTCGGGCTGCTCGGACGCATTGGCCGGCATCTTCTCCAGGATCGGCTCGATCTCGGCCTGCGCGGCGATATAGGCCTGCACCTGGGCGTCGGTCAGAGCGACCTGCTTCGTCGCTTCGTCCTGCGCGCCGGACGGCTGGTTCTGCGCAAAGGCGGCGCCCGCTCCAGCGGCGATCGCCAGAGGGGAAAGCGCGGCGATGGCGAAGGCCGCCGCGAGCGAGGGAATGAAACGGGCCATTTTGTCCTCCGGGTTTTGGGGCGCCGAACGATGCGATGTTTGCCGACGGCGCGCAAGTCTCGGCCGAAACTGACGCCGAATTATGACACTCGCCGCTCCGCGCTCAACCGAGCTGCGGCGCCGGCGTCTCGGGCCGGCGCGAAGGGGCGCGCGGCGCGAACGCTTTCGACAGCGTGAAGATCGCCGCCAGCGTCGCCGCATAGACGACCGCCTGCAACACCGAGGGCTGATCCGAATAGCCGACCAAGGTGTGCAACACGCGGCCGATGAGGCTGGCGTCGGAGAGGATCGCCGACGTGTCCCACGCCGCGTCGCTCCACAGAGAGACGACGCCGGCCTGCTGAAGGAAGTTCGCCGCCTGCGAGGCCAGCCCCGCGGCGAGAAACGCAATGAGCGCGCTCGTCACCGCGAACAGGCGCCGCGCCGGGATCGCTGCCAGGCCGAAATAGGTCACCGCGCTCACCGCCACGCCGGCGACGAGGCCGAGCAGCGAACCGATCAGGAGATCGCGCGAAGTCGTGCCGCCGGCGGCCACTAGACCATACAGAAACAGCACGACCTCCGAGCCTTCGCGCATCACCGCGACGGCGACGACGATCGCCAGCGCCACGAGCGAACGCGCGCCGCTGCGCACCTCCTGGCCGAGCCTACGCGCCTCGGCCGCCAGTTCGCGCCCGTGGCTCGCCATCCAGATGTTGTGCCAGGCCAGCATGCAGACGGCGAGGCTGAGGATCGAGGCGTTGAACAGCTCCTGCCCGACGCCGTGGAGCGCGTCGGCGATGGCGCCGGCGAAGCCTGCGACCAGGCAGGCGCCGAGGACGCCGGCCGCGACGCCGGCGCCCGCCATCAGCCGGCTGCCGCGCACGCCCTTGGTGACGGCCATCACGATGCCGACGATGACGCCGGCCTCGATCGCTTCGCGGAAAACAATAATCAGCGCGCCGAGCATCGCCCGTCCTTTCCCGTCATTCAGAGACGATCGCGCCTTGCGCGGTGTCCTGGTGGAAATCGCCGAAGAAGGGGAAGCGGCCGGGGCCGAGCGGGCGTATCCTCGCCTTGCCTTCTTCGCCGGGCGGAATCAGCTTCTCGATCGCCGGATTGTGCATTTCGAATTCGTCGGCCGTATCGTCGAGATTCTTCACGCTGACGAAAAACGCCTTGCCGCTGGGCACGTGAATTTCAGCCGGCGTGAAGCGATGGTTCTTGAGCGTGATCGAATAAGTCGCTAGGTCCTCGGCGCGGGCGGCGCCGATGGCGGCGACGGCGAAAGCCGCGGCGAGGGCGGCGCGAAGCATGTACGTCACGTTTCTCTCCTGGTCATACGAAATCGCCCCCCGCCCCCTGAATCACGAAGCCGCTTCAAAAAGGCGCTGGCCGATGAACTCGCCCTTGGCGACGCCGCCGGGAATGGCGAAGTGGCCGCCGCCGACGTTGGTGACGAACTGGTTCATCATGTCGAACCGCGACATCTTCTCGAAGATCTTGATGAAGCCGTTGCTGAGGTCGCGCTGGTAGCAAACGAAGACGAGCCCGGAGTCGAACTCCATGCCCTGACGCCAAGGAGGCCATCGCTCCGCGGTGACGTTGGCGCCGTCGTTATAGGAATAGGAGCGCCTGAGAATTCTTGAGCCTTCCCTAGCCATCCGATGGGCGATCCCGACGTGCGAGTTCTCGGGGATGATCGGGTCGCCATTGGCGTTGTTGGCGTCGAGATCGACCGGATCGAACTCTTTCTTTGCGCCGAGCGGCGCGCCCGAAAACTTCTCGCGTCCAAACGTCTGTTCTTGGAAAGAAACGTTCATGCGATCCCAATGTTCGAGCGCGATCCGCGCGCGGCGGATGACGACGTAGCTGCCGCCGCGCATCCATGGCGGCGCTTCGTCGCCCGCCCACACGACGGCGTCCATCTCCTTGGGGTCGTTGGCGGCGGGATTTCCGGTGCCGTCCTTGAAGCCCATCAGGTTGCGCGGCGTGCGCCCGGCGCCGAAGTCGGAAACGAATCCGGCCTGAACCCAGCGGATATTGGCGACGCCATAGGCGAGGCGCGCCAGTTGCCGAACGGCGTGGAAGGCGACTTGCGGATTGTCGGCGCAGGCCTGCACGAGCAAATCGCCGCCCGTTCGCGCGGGGACGAGCTGGTCGCCGGGGAAATGCGGCAGATCGACAAAGGCCGCCGGCCGCTGCGCGCGAAGGCCATAGCGGTCGACCCCGTCCTTCTCGAATAGCCCCAAGCCGAAGCCGAAGGTCAAGGTGAGTCGCGAGGGCGACAGGTCCAGCACGTCGGCGGGGTCAGCCTGCGCCGCGTAATCGCCCTCGCCTGGCATGTCGACCGGCCGGCCCTCGCTCAGCGCCGCGGCGGCGTCGGTCCATTGGCGCAGCAGCTTCTCGACGTCGGAGCGCGTCGCTGCCGCCAGGTCGAAGACGGCGATGTACGTGTGAGTCTGCGCCGGGGTGACGACGCCGCCCTGATGCGCCCCCCAGAAGGGCTCTATCGCCTTGGCCGGTTCGGCGTCCGGCGCGGCGTCGAGCGCCCGAGCCGCGCCCGGCGCCAGATTGGAGCCGGCGAGCGCGGCCAATCCCGCCGTCGCCGAGAGGAAGCCGCGTCGCGTCGCTTGCGGCAGGAGCGAATCGCGCTTCGTCATGGCGTCGCCTTGGCAAGCATGTTCACGTCGTCCTCCACGTAATAGAATCCGCCGCCGTCCGGCGCCATGGCGAGGCCGAAGAGGTCGCCGTTGCCCGGCGGCGACTGCGCCTGGTTGGAATCGATCCATTGCGCCGCCAGTTGCTTGCCTGAGACGGGATCGAATTCGACGACCTGGCCGTTCTTGCCGTTGGTGGCGAGGATGTGGCCGTCGGCGGTCGCGCAGAGCGCGAGCGCGCGTTGCAACAGGCCGCCGCTGGTGACGGTGCGGCCCGTTCCGGCGCTGCTGGTGCGCGTCAGCGCGTCGGGGATCGCGACGATGCGGTTCTCGATGGCGTCCGAAACGTAGAGCGTCGAGCCGATCAGCGCGAGGCCGGTCGGTCCGATGAGGAAGACGTCCTTGTCGGCGCGCTGGGCGAAGCCGCTGGCGATCACCGTCTGGCTCGTCACCTTCGGCGGTCCGCTCGCAGGAATCGCGAGCTGGATGCGCAGCACTGTCGCCTTGTTGACGACGATGGGCTGGCCGGTCGCGGCGTCGAGCTTGTCGGGGCCGGGCACGTCGTAGCCTGACATGCTGACGAACAGCGTCGCCTTCGACCCGTCGTCGACGACGGCCATGTTGCCCCAGGGGTCGTTGATATGCGTGCCCGACCAGACGGTGACGAGCTGGCCGTTGGAATCGAACACCAAGAGACAGCCGGGGCCCTTGGTGGCGGTGGTGCCGTCAGCGCTCGGCGTGCTGCCGACGATCACCCAGCCGCTGCTGAGCATGGTCATCGCCGTGCTGAGGCCGATGCCGCCCGGACATTGCGGCAGATTCTGCGGCAATTTGGCGAACAGCGTCGTCGAGCGCGACGAGGGGTTGTAATCGACGATCGATCCGCCCGTGCCCTGGAGGTTCGAGATATTGTTGAAATTATCGACGAGCACGTCGCCCTGGTGGATCTTGCCCGACGTCGCCGGCGCGACGACGACGGCGTAAGGGTTGAGGTCGCCGTTGTCGGGGATGGTCGAGGCCAGCGTCGCATGATGGCGCAAACCTTCGAGAACGCCGTCCGCGCGCGCCGGAGGCGCGCCCAGGACGAGCGCCGCCGCGACGCAGCCAGCCACGCCGGTTTCGCCAATTCGTCGAAAATTCGCCATTTCGTCCGTCCCTTCGGTTTCTCGCTCGGCGCTCGGCGGTCTCGCGACCGCCGATTTCGCCTCTAGAAAGTGATGTTCGTGCGCAGGCCCAACACCAATTCGTTCTTGACCTTCTGCGTGGGAATGTCGTGATTGACGATCCCGGCGCCGGGATCGACGACATACTGAACATCCGGCTGGATCTGCCACCACGGCATGACCTGGCACTGGTAGGTCGCCTCGATGACGGTCTCGTTGTGGCGCACCGGCGAGTAAACGCCGGGGTTATAGAAGGCCGTATCCTGGTCGAACCCCGTGGCGCCGGCGCTGACCTGCGCGAAGTCCACGCCGACGCCCGCCGTATCGTCGTCGCGTCCGAAGAAGGGTTCGTGCATCGTCAGGCCCGCGTTGAGGCTGAAGCTGACGAGATTGCGATCCTGAAGCGGGGTGAACATGGGGCGGACGAAGACGTTGACGTTGCGATCGGGGTCCTCGGAACGCCAGATCATCTGGTCGGCGACCGCATAGAACGCGTAATCGCCGCGATGGGTCGCGGGAATTTGGCTATTGGCGGGATTGCCGAGGGGAAGACCGGCGGCGTCGGTGCGCAAGTCGGCGAAGCTCTCGCTGTCCCACCAGACGCCGATCTTGTAGGTGCGCGCGAGCGGGTCTTCCTCGTTCGCTTTCACTAAGGTGCCCGATCCGGGATAGGCGAATTGCAGCTCGGCGATCGCCAGCACGCCGCCGTTGAGCGGGAAGCTCATGCCGTAGGGATCGCTCTTCTGCGGGTCGCCGACATTGTTGGGCGCCGGGTTTCCGTTGAAGACGCCGGCGAGAATCGTGACGGTATCGGATACATGCGCCCTCGCACGCACGCCCAGCGCGGAGAGCGGGTACGCCGGACCGCCGCCGGGCAGATCCGCCGACGGCAGCATCGGCCAACCAAACATGGTGTTGATGAAGTAACTCGCGTTCTGGCTGACCATGAATTCCTGGTCGAGGCTCTGCTGGCCGACCTTGACGTCGAGCGCATCGCCGAATTTCTGCTGATACCAAAGTTCCCACAGTCGGGTGGCGCGGTCGGCTTCGATGCCGCTCGCCGTCTGCAAAGTGTAAAGATTCGAGGCGCTCAGATTGCCGCCGTGAATCTGCAAGGCGCTGGCGTTGAACAAGCCGCCGTTGAGACCGAACGCGCGCTGCGCATCCAATTGCAGCGTCGCGGTAGTGAGGCCGTTATATTCGAAGCCTTGACGGACGCCGCCGCTTAAATTGCCGAACAGCTCGCTGTTCTCGACGACGCTTAGCGTCATGCCGTATTTGCTCAAGAAGGGCCTGAGGCCCCACATGTCGCCGAGCAGGTTGGAGCTGTGCGAGGCGGCGCTCAAGAACCCTAGAGGCCCCGCGCCGCCGGCGACGGGGGAAGGCGCGGCTGCGGCGTCGACGGGCTGTTCGACGAATTCCCCCGAACCGGCTGGCACGGGCGTTGGGGCCGCGGTCGCTCCCGCCCCGATCGGCGTCTCGACGAATTCGCCCGATGGCGCGTCCTTGGCGCCGGCGTCCTGCGCCCAGACCGTCGCGGGCTGCGCCGCGACGCTCGCGCCGAGAACGAACCCCGATCCGAATATCCGCGCCAATCGACGCGCGGCCCGCCTCCGCCCCATGATCGCCTCGCTAACCGGCGGGTTCAAGGCCCGCTGTCGCTGGACCGTCATTACCCAAGAAAAATCACGCGCGCAATAAAGGTTGCCGCTTTTAGAACGTTTTCAAAATGCACCGTATTCTTATATAGTTACGCTTTATCGATTGGCGCAGCGAACAGAATTCGAGACCATACTCTCTGGTATCCGACAATTGTCTTGCTTCTGGTCAACGATCGTCGCAGGCGACTCTGATAAGCTTTGCATGGCCGATCTATTGGAACGGTCGCGGGCGAGGCGGGAACGCGGCGGCCGCTCGGCGCCGCGTTGCGCGATCGCGCGCCGGCGCGTCCTGGCCGCCGCCGAGGCGTCGATTTCGACCGCCCGCCGCGGTTGGTTTATGAACCTTTTATGACAGGACGAAAAAAGCGCCGCGGCGGCCAAAAAAACGCTTGCGTTCTCGGACGATTCGCACAAATAACCGTCTTGCCCAATACGCACGTGCCTGTGGTCGTGTGTCGGTCGGCGGGGATCTGGACAAGAGGCCAGTCAACCGTCCTTTAAAAAGACCGGCAGCCGGAGGCAAACCGGCGCACCCCGCCAAACGGGGGACGCGACTTGAAGCAACGACGGACCGGGCTTTTTCGTCTCTGTCGGCCCTCCAAAGGCCGGCTTACCGAAGAGGCTTGTCTATCTTGCCGGGCGTGCGGAAGGGTCTTTCCCCTCCAAACGATGGCTGTGAGTTTCGCCGACGGCGCGAGCCCGTGGCGGGAACATGGCTACGGCGCAGCATCTGACCCTCGCGGGGTCGGCTTATTAGCGGCTCTCCGCCGCTTAAAGCGAAGTCGCGGGAGGTCGCGGTGGCGGGTCAACGTGGACGGTTCGCGTCTCCAACGCGCGGCCGGCGGACGCATCGCCTCCGATCCTTTGTCTTGCCTAGCGTGGGAGGCCCCGCGCGACGGAGGGTGCCGCTATGACCGATCGGATCAAGGAATTCCTCGCCCGCACCAAAGAAGACGGCCCGCGTCTGGTCATCGATCTGGAAGTGGTGCGCGAAAACTATCTCGGCTTCGCCAAGGCGCTGCCGGACACGCGCGTGTTCTACGCCGTCAAGGCCAATCCGGCGCCGGAAATTCTCGATTTGCTGGCGCGCCTCGGCTCGTGCTTCGACGCGGCCTCGGTCGCGGAGATCGAGCAGGCGATGGCCGCCGGCGCAACGCCCGAGCGCGTCAGCTATGGCAACACGATCAAGAAAGAGAAGGACATCGCGCGCGCCTATGAACTCGGCGTCCGCCTCTTCGCGGTCGATTGCGAGGCCGAAGTGGAGAAGATCGCGCGCGCCGCGCCGGGCTCGAAGGTGTTCTGCCGCATCCTCTGCGAATGCGCGGGCGCGGAATGGCCGCTGTCGCGCAAGTTCGGCTGCACGCCCGAGATGGCGGCCAAAGTGCTTGAACACGCCCATCGCCTTGGGCTCGTCGCCCACGGCCTGTCGTTCCACGTCGGATCGCAGCAGCCCAATGCGCGCGTGTGGGACGGCGCGCTGAAGGCTTCGGCGGCGGTGTTCAAGGAATTGGCCGAACACGGCGTCCAGCTCGCGATGATCAACCTCGGCGGCGGATTTCCCGCCCGCTATCTCAAGCCGGTGCCGGGCGTCAAGAGCTACGGCCAGACGATCTTCCGCGCACTGCGCAAGCATTTCGGCAACCGCATCCCGGAGACGATCATCGAGCCCGGCCGCGGCATGGTCGGCAACGCCGGCGTCATCGAGGCCGAGGTCGTCCTCGTCTCCAGGAAGTCCGACGACGATCCCAGGCGCTGGGTCTATCTCGACATCGGCAAGTTCAACGGCCTCGCCGAGACGATGGACGAAATGATCCGCTACCCCATCCGCACCGACCGCGACGACGAGCCCCTGTCGCCTTGCGTCGTCGCCGGGCCGACTTGCGATTCGGTCGACGTTCTCTACGAAAAGGAGCCGTATCTGTTGCCCGTCAGCCTGGAGATCGGCGCGAAAGTGCTGATCGAGGGAACGGGCGCCTATACCGCGACCTATTCGTCCGTCGGCTTCAACGGCTTCGCGCCGCTGAAGAGCTACGTGATCTGAAGCCGAAGCCGCTTGCGCCCGCTTCCCCCGCAAGGGAAGAAGGGGGCGCGCGGCGAGCTTCGGCTTCAGGCGAACGGCGACTTGAACGTCGCCGCGCCGCCGAGGTCCGTCTCGATCTCCAACAGGCGGTTGTACTTGGCGATGCGCTCGCTGCGGCTGGCCGAGCCGGTCTTCAGTTCGCCGCCGCCCATCGCCACTGCAAAGTCGGCGAGGAAGGCGTCCTCCGTCTCGCCGGAACGATGCGAGAGGAAGTAGCTCCAGCCGGCCTTGCGGCAGACCGCGATCGCCTGAACCGTCTCGGTGACGGTGCCGATTTGGTTGAGCTTGATCAGCGCCGCGTTGGCGGTCTTCTCCTTGACGCCACGCTCGATGAACTTCGGGTTGGTGACGAAGATGTCGTCGCCAACGATTTGGATCCGACTTCCCAGCGCCGCGGTCATACGCGCGAAGCCGGCCCAATCGTTCTCGTCGAGCCCGTCCTCGATCAGGACGATCGGGTAGGCGTCGATCCATTTGCCCCACAGCGCGATCATCTCATCGCTGGTCTTGCGCCCGCCTTTCGACTTGGCGAGATCGTAGGCGCCGTTGGAGAAAAACGAGCTCGCCGCGGGGTCGAGCGCGATGGCGATGTCCTTGCCGGGCTTGTAGCCGGCCGCCTCGATCGCGCTGACGATCAGCTCGCAGGCCTCCTCGTTGCTCTTGAGGTTCGGCGCGAAACCGCCCTCGTCGCCCACTGACGTTGCGTAGCCCTTGCTCTTGAGCAGTTTGGCGAGCGTGTGGAACGTCTCGGCGCCGTAGCGCAGCGCCTCGGCGAAGCTCGGCGCGCCGATGGGAACCGCCATGAATTCCTGGAAGTCAACCGAATTCTCGGCGTGCTTGCCGCCGTTGAGGATGTTCATCATCGGCATGGGGATGCGCGTCGCGCCGACGCCGCCGAGATAGGCGTAGAGCGGCAGCTTCGCCGACTGCGCCGCCGCGCGCGCGACCGCCATCGAAACGCCAAGGATCGCGTTGGCGCCGAGCGCGCCCTTGTTCGGCGTGCCGTCGAGCGCGATCATCAGCGCGTCGATTTCGCCTTGGCGCTCGGGGTCGCGGCCGATCAACGCGGGAGCGATCTTCTCCACGACGTTGGCGACCGCCTTGCGCACGCCCTTGCCGCCGTAGCGCTTCTTGTCGCCGTCGCGAAGCTCGACCGCCTCGTGCTCGCCGGTCGAAGCGCCGGAAGGAACGGAAGACGTTGCGACGGTTCCGTCGTCGAGACTCAGGCGGACTCTGACGGTCGGATTTCCCCGGGAATCGAGGATTTCGAGCGCGTGGATGGCGGCGATCTTGCTCATGCGTGGCGTCCTTCGAGCTAGCTTGGCGATGGCGTTGCGCGATCATGGACGGCGACACCATGTCCGCGCCGCGCCTGGGCGCCAATGGGGTCTCGCCATGAAGACGTTGGAACGTCTATCGTTCGATAGCCCGAGGGGGAAGAGATGGTTTGACCTGCGTCAATAGCCCTGGCGCCCACTATCGCCGATGCGTGAGTCGTGCGACCGATCGAAATCACGAGTCATTGAAATAGTTGGCGCCTCGATGGGCCACGCCGCTTCAGCGGCTCTAGGAGCCTGTCTGAGAAATGGGGGATTTTTGTAGCGCGGGGGGCGCGAATCTGATTCGGCTTGCCCATGAGCAAGAGATATCGCCCGTGGAAGATTGACGAACCGATGCTGCTGCCGGCGA
>Ga0326728_10018739_pt1 | contig 13569 bp, 12 predicted proteins | sample MB3enrmetagenome_FD_207602 | JGI IMG/M metagenome (GOLD analysis project Ga0326728, IMG submission 207602) | Lab enriched peat soil microbial communities from McLean, Ithaca, NY, United States - MB31MN | ecosystem: Environmental > Terrestrial > Soil > Wetlands > Peat | place: USA: New York... | reverse complement strand
CCGATGCGTCCATAGAGACTTCTTGTGTGGTGATAGAAGAACAAGGTGCACAACACGGATTGCATCAAGTAATTCGTCAATGCCATCCGCCCAACCGCCGCAAATGGGAGCAGAAAGCGCCGCCGATTTTGGTGCAGAAAGATGAGCGCCAGGCCCGTGATATACCCTGCGCTCAAGATATGCGATCCAGGCAACCACAGAATCCCAGCAAACCAACCCCACAGCGAAACGGTGCCGGGAGGAACAACCGCCTTCACGATTGCCACGTAACTATTGATGATCAGCCCCACGGCGATGCACCACGCGCACACGCGCTTAAACACGGGTCTGTATTCATCCAGCCGTTGTACGATCCCGGCTCGCCATACCCACATCCCCAACAGGAATAGCCCCGTCGCATAAATCGCGAAGCCCGTGGTGGGCAACATCTGCTTCCATTCGACCCAGTTCTGCGAGAGGATCTGCCGGACCGTTCCATGCGCGTAGATATTGATAATCGCGTAAAGCTTCTGGATGTCCGGCGGCTTGGGATCCATCCAAGGTCGATGGAAGCGGCTGAAATAGAGGGTTAGGAAAACTGTGCTGGCCACGATCGGCAGCGCAAACAAGCTTCCGGCCCACCACAGCAATGTCTTCTGTTGACGTTTGCGGAAGAGCAACAAAATTGCGCCCGAAATCGCGTAGGTCAGCAGGATGTCTCCCGCCCAAATCAGTAGCCCGTGGATCAACCCGAACAGGGCGAGCGCTAGAAGGCGTCGTGGATAGAAGCTCAGGAAACGCGCGCCTCGCGCTTCCGCCCGGCTCAACTGGATGGCAAAGCCCATCCCGAACAGGAATGAAAAAATGGAGATAAATTTCCCTTGGATAAATGCGTCGATGAAGACCTGAACCAGAACGTCGGCACGACTGTGAAAGAGGACCCCGATGTCCCCATAGCAATCGATGGGCGCGAAGAAAGCGCGCATGTTCGCCGCGAGAATTCCGAACAGCGCCATGCCCCGCAGAACATCGATAAAAACGATGCGCTCTGAAAGGCTGACTGGGCCAACCCGCTGCGATTCTCGCTGCATTCGCCACCCCCGCCTAGGCAATGATGCCACGAGCGCCCCGAGTGGGGTCAATTGCCAGTTAGCTGGCGTCCCCCCGCTGGGCTGGCCCGCTTCTCCCGAGATGCTGCGAGCGACGGCTGCTTGAATACTACTGTCGTGAAGAACTCGATCATCAACCCGAATATTGGATTGCCAATGAGGAGGTTGGCCAGCGGCAGCGTTCCCAGACCCATGCTCATGAAAAGGGAATAGGAGAAGATCGATCCGACCACCAGCCCCATCACGACACCGTTCCAGGCCCAATGCAGTTTCAGCCCAGACGTGCCGATCACAAAACCCATCACGGCCCTATTCCATAAGACCCACACCACATCGACAGCCGTGAATTTCAGAAAGCCGCCATGGATTCCCGCGGTTGCGCAAAGCACACCCACAACCAAACCGAAAAACGTAGCAATGATGATCCGCTTCATTCGCAGGCGTGCCGATACCTCTGCAATCTGTTCCATCATTACCGCTGTGCCCATATTCGTTTCTCCTTACGCGAAGCACTGAATAAAGACTGCAAGCGCGTCAGATCGGTTCGCGATAGCGGCGCAGCCGGACCGCTGCGGTGAGGAATACCGCCGTTACTGCCAGTCCGATCCACAAACCTGGACTGATCAGGAATTGACCCGGAGTGAATTGCGTCAGCGAATCCATCGACATACTACCCGCCGTGGACGCGGCACCTTCCGGGCCGCCAGTTATGCGGTGCTCCAGCATGGCGGTGAAATGCGAAGTGTTGAATGCAATCTTCTCGACGACGCCGATTGCGAGCAGCGGCAACGCGGCCCATAGAAATGGCGCGCGCCGCGCCCAGCCTGATACCAGCAGCAGCCAGCCGAAGATGGGCGCATACCAGAGCGCATGAATGGCCAGAAGGTGGTAGAGCAGCATCAGCGACATGTGCCCCAACGACAAATGGGTCCATAGCATCGCGACACTCAGACCGCTTCCCAGCAGTATTGCGGTGCTCAGCAGCAGCATGATCCATTGCGTGACAACGGTGATCGCGAAAGTGAGCAGCGGGAGAACCACGAGCGGAATGCTCGCCTTCGAGAGCACTGTCGTGAGATCGGAAACCGGCAGCGACTTCCAGAACAGGATGCTGCGATCGCGACGTTCGCCGTGCAGCGCGTCGAGACAGTAAAACACCGCAACGACAAAAGTGGTCGCCATGATCAGAAGCGCAGCGAAGTTGTACGGCTGCTCGATGAACTCGTGCTGCTGCATCGGGTTGAGCGCCAACGCGGCACGCATCTTGTCCGGCAGATGAATCGTACGGATCAGGAATCCGGCCAGAATTAGCGCGGCGACGGCCAGCGGCGCGATATAGATCGAACGGCTCTCCCACAATTCGCGTTGCACCGACCAGTACATGCGCCGAGTCGCCGAGATGACCGTGGGCGCGAGGACCTGCGAGTCGAGGGGAGACTCCGGCATGGCGTTCGATGGCATATTCATCTGGCTGCTCCTTGTGCTGCGTCGGCCTGGTTGCCCATCACGGCAACGAACACCTCGGCAATGCCGGGCGTGCGCACTTCGCCAAGGCTGGCGAGTTGCTGACGATCGACATGATCGAACAGCAAGATGCTGCGACCGAGCAGCTGGCGCTCGTGAATCGGCTTGAGCACCCGTGCAGCGACGAGTTGTTCGGGATGCACCATCACTTCCACATAGCGCGACTCGAATTCTTCCATGCTGCAATTCAGGACGATGCGACCGCGGTTGATGAACATGAGATCGGTGAGGATGTGCTGCACCTCTTCCACCTGATGGGTAGTCACGACGATGGTGCGGCTGCGATCGAAGTAGTCGTTCAGCAGCGAATCGTAGAACTGCTTGCGATACAGGATGTCCAGGCCAAGCGTCGGCTCGTCCAGCACCAGCAATCTTGCGTCAATGGCCATCACCAGAGCGAGGTGCAACTGCGTCACCATGCCCTTGGACAATTCCCTGACCTTGCTGGCGGGCCTGATGGCGGTCTTCGTAAGAAAACCTTCCGCTTTCGCACGATCGAATCGCGGATGCACGCCGGCGAGGTAGTCGAGCGCCTGCGAAACCCGCAACCAGCGCGGCAACAGGGCGACATCGGCAATGAAGCAGACGTCGCGCATGAGCTGATCGCGCTCGGTCCACGGTTCGCGCCCGAGCACCTTTAGTTCTCCCTGATACGGGGTGAGGCCGAGAATCGCGTTCAGGGCGGTGCTTTTGCCTGCGCCGTTCGGACCGATCAGCCCGAGGATGCGACCCTCTTCGACACGCAAATCGACGCTGTCCACCGCGATGGTCGTGCCGAACGCCTTGCGCAGGCCGCGTGCTTCTATGACTGTCATTGCTTCGACTCCTTCTCTGCATCATTCGACGACGGGCGCTTTGCGGTAGCATCCAGCAGTTCTTGCGGTGTCAGGCCGAGCCGCTGGATAGTTGCGGACACTTTGGGCCATTCTTCCGTAAGAAACTTCTGACGTTCGCCCTGCAGCAACAGATTGCGCGCGCCCGCATTGATGAACATGCCGCGGCCTCGTTTACTCTCGACAAGTCCCTCGTCCACCAGTTCTTGATAACCCTTCAGAACCGTGAGCGGATTGACCCGATAGTCGGCCGCGACATTGCGCACCGACGGCAGCGGATCACCTTCCTTGAGCACACCGTCGAGGATCATCGCGACGACACGGTCGCGAATCTGGCGGTAAATCGGCTGACTGTCGTTCCACTCACGATCCATCAGGTTTTCCAGATAGCTCTTACGGGAGACACGCTCGCGTCATTTTGTCCGCTGCAGGTCGAAGTGCGCCTGGACCGGCTTGTCCCCAGGCATCATGTAAGTCCAGTCCTCGGTGTGATGGTTGGCGTCGATTAAAGTAAATACTGCATGGTGCATGTGTCCATACTGCGTACTGCCGGCGACATCGAGAAAATCGAATTCCACTGTCTTTCCGTCCGGCGACATCTTGCCCACCATGCGAGGCCGATTGCCGGCATCGCAATAATGCGTCAGGAGCAGGCGATCGCTGTCCAGGTAGAACATGGTGACCGGATGGTCGTAACGAGTCGGATCGTCCGGCGTTCCCGCTTGCTTCATCTCATGCACCAGCGCGTTTCCCCGGGAGGTTACGCGCAGGGAGATCTGCATGAGCGTCCCGTCCCCCATCTCGGATTGCGGCGGGAGGGTTGTCACGTGGCCTTCCCACGAACCGGCCAGAGTTTTCAATTTGTCGAAGGCCTTTTGCGAGTCCGACGGGGACTTTTGCGCATCAGCCTGGGCGAACGCCACGGTGGAAAGTGACATCAGAGCAACGACGGACAATATAAAACGAAGGTATTTCATGTTTCGTTCTCCTTGAGGATCTTTACTATCGTCAGGGTTTTCCCTCGCGTACTCAGGTGTGCGAGCGATCACTCTTGACTGACATCTAGTGTTATAGTTAACTATAACTCTACCTCAGTTGCAAGCGTTTTTTTGATTTTTCTCCTCAGTGTTGTCCGATTCACTATCCACCTTAGAAACAATGGTTTACAAAACACACCAATCCAAGAAGTGATTGTGGCTTACACGGTCTTAGGCTTGAATAATCGTGATATCTTGGCGAGGACTGCGGTGGCACCTGATGTCCGCAACGCTGAGTGGCAGAGGGCACTCCCTGCTGGAGCATTCCTTCTAGCATCCATCATGCTCTTCTCGCGATTACTCTACAGCGACATCAAACGCCCGACTCAGCCGGTGCCAACAGACGCGAAAACTACAAGCAAAGGTGGAAAATGCAATTGAGCCCCTAAGGCCTGAACTGAGTTTTGTGTTGCCAGACATGAAATGCACCTATCGGAAATCGGTTCACCCGCCGCCCCGCAACTCCCTCCTTGCGAGTCTTTGCGCCATTCCCATTTTCCCCGTGGTTGTCCTTCTTTGGATGGAATTCCCGTTCCGCTTAGTCGCTAGATGATCTGTGCAAAGTTCGCCAGGCCCAGAATCAAGCCGAGCAAAACTGTTCCTGCAATCAATTGGACCGACAACCGCGCGTATCTACCCACCACAGCCCCGCAACTTCATTTGGGCCTTTAGCCCCTTTCCACTATAATGTAAGGTTTGTTCACCGCTTCGTTGATCCATTAGGGAGATACCTGGTATGGCTGGCGATTCCAACAAGAAAACCGGCGTGCGAATCCTCTTCGGCGTCGTCATCGGCTTGCTCGCCGTGAGCATGCTCCTCTATCTTGTGCCGCAAGGCCCTAATTCCGCGGAGACTTCCACGGATGTCGTGGCCCGCGTGGGCGATCAGACCGTCACCCTCGCCGAAGTGCACCAGAAGCTCGACGATATTCGTCGCAACAATCCCATCCCCAAGCAGGTCGAAGGCCTGTATGCGCGCCAGATCCTCAATCAACTCGTCTTCCAAAAGGAAGTGGAGTACGAAGCCAAGCGCATGGGCATCACCGTGAGTGGAAAGGAACGCGCCGACCGCATCCGCATGTATGTGCCCTCCGCTTTCAACGGCGACACCTTCGTCGGTATGGATGCCTACGCCCGCGAAGTCCAGCAGCGCTTCCAGATGTCCGTGCCCGTCTTCGAGGATCTCGTGCGCACCAGTCTCGTGGAGGAAAAGTTCCGCAAGCTCATCACCGATGGCATCAGCGTTGGCCTCCCCGAGATCCAGGATGAGTTTCGCTACGAAAATGAAAAGGTGAAGCTCGATTACGTCTTGATCAAGCCCGATGATCTGCTCGGCAAAGTCAATGCCGATGACGCTGAAATCAAGGCCTACTACGAAAAGAACAAAGCCAATTTCCAGATTCCCGAAAAGCGTGCCGCTCGCTACGCGCTGGTCGACCTCGCGCAGCTTCGCCAGACCATCCCCATCTCCGACGACGAGCTCAAAGCCCTCTACCAGCAGAACATCCAGCAATACGAGGTGCCCAACCGCGTTCACGCCGAGCACATCCTTTTCCTTACCGTGGGAGGCAAAACGGACGCGGAAATCGAAGAGATCAAGAAGAAGGCCGACGATGTTCTCGTGCAGGCCCGCAAAAAGGGCGCCAACTTCGAGGAACTCGCCAAGAAGTACTCTGAAGATCCCGGTAGCAAGACCAAGGGTGGCGACCTGGGCTGGATCATGCAGGGCCAAACCGTCCCCGAATTTGAGAAGGCCGCCTTCAGCCTCAACAAGGGCGAGATGTCAGGCCTCATTCGCACCCAATACGGCTTCCACATCATCAAGGTGCTCGACAAGGAAACCGCGCACACCACGCCTTTCGATGAGGTCAAGGACTCCATTCGTGCCCCGCTGCTCCTACAGAAGGTAGACATGGAAGCCGGCAACATCGCCGACAAGATCTCCGCGGAGATTCGCCAGTCCAACAAGACCACTCTTGACGGGCTCGCCCAGCAGTATCACCTTACCTTGGCGGAAACTCGCCCGGTCGCGGCCAATGAACCGCTCCTCGAACTGGGCAACTCACAGGACGTTAAGGACCAACTGTTCCGGCTCCGTCAGGGCGATCTGAGCCTGCCCATCCGCACCGACCGGGGCTATGTGGTGATCTCCGTCCAGCAAATTCTTCCCACTCACCAGGGAACGCTCGAGGAAGTCCGTGAGAAAGTTTTCACCGAATTGAAGCAGCAGAAGGCCGCCCAACTGGCGCAGTCCAAGACCGCGGATCTGGAACGCCGCGTCAAAGCCGGCGAAAAGTTCGACCCAGCCGCAAAGGCCCTAGGCCTTGATCCCAAGGCCTCCGAAGCGTTTGCCCGCAGTGGTTCTGTTCCGGGTCTCGGCAGTGGCAAGCAGCTTTCTGCTGCTTTCTCCCTGAAGTCCGGCGAAGTTGGAGCCCCCCTCGCTCTCGGCTCCAACTGGGTGGTGTATTTGGTCATCGAAAAGACCGAAGCCAACCCCGCCGATTTTGAGAAGCAGAAGAAGACCATCGCCGATACTCTCGTTCAGTCCAAGCGCGGCCTGGCTTTTGATGCCTTCCGTGCCGCAATGGAAGAGCGCATGAAGAAGGATGGCACGCTGAAGCTGATGCCAGACAAGATGCGCGGCTTTGGCGACCTTGGATAGTCTAACCAATAGAAACTAAATAAGTTAGATAATTAACAGAAGCCCCCTTGCCCTCTCGGGCCCCACTCGCTACCCTATTTGCGTCTGGTTCAGGCGTACTCGGAAGGGCGTAGCTTGGCATTGCGTCGCGGTTTCCCCCGGTCCTTAGCCTGCTAGCCCATCTTCTAGGGGAAGGATCCCGAGCGCCTGCCGCTTTTCGACTCTGTTGAGGAATTCATCGCCTTCGTTATGAAAAAGAATCCATCACCTCGTTCGTCCAGCATCCGCAACGACTACCGCTGCAGCATTGAGAAGAATCAGACCGGCAAGTACTGCGTGCGCATCCGTGTCCTGTATCCCCGGCACGCCTGGACACTGCCCGTCTTCTTTCTGGCTTCCTCCTTCGACCGCGCCATGAAGAAGCTTGAGGAGTCCCTCCATTTCCTTCAGCGCAATGAAGAAAAACTCTGGTTCTGGGGCGTGGACCGCGCCGAAGACCTGGGTTTCTCCGCCGAGTTCCTCAAGGAAGCGAGTCTCCACCTGGACCGCCGCAACGAATTCCCCCGCAAAGCCGCTAATCTCTCCGTCGAACCTGAACGCGATGTCCCGGCATTCGTCCTTGGGCCCATTCGCCGCGGGTTTGCCGAAGCCGTCGAATTTGCCCGCGTCCAACCCGCCGGCGACTGACTCTGCGCTCGCATCACACTTTTTTGGCCGCGAGGCCTGGCCCCTGGTAGTGGGTGAATTTCCGTTTACCCGGCTAATCGGGCGTTACCACCCGTTTCTCAGAGCAAGCGGACTCAAACTGGAGCCATGCGGGGTTGTCTAGTCTTTCCTCTCAGCTGGTTTCGGCGAGGGGTACCACTTGCAAATTGGCTCAATCATTCTTTCAAAGACTTCACAGAATACGTAGCCAATCCCTTTCTTATAAGCTTCGTAGTCTTTTGGCGAGGCGCCGGTTTTGATGGCAAGAAGAGGAGATTTACGATATCATAATGGTATTAACGAACGTTTAAGAGGGACTTTCGTCCAAGAGGAGTCGCGTTCGTGATGCCTGGTTCTTCGGTTGCGATCTCCCTGGTGTGGTGTTGACAAGGAGGGCCCGTGAAACGAGCATCGCCAGTTCTTTGCTACCTGCCGCTTTCCCGCTTTCTATTGGGTTCCACCGTTGTGCTGGCTGCTGCCTTTACCACCGGCTGCGGCTCCAGCGGCTCCAATTCGCCGGCTCCACCAGTCCTGAGCGGAAACACTTCGGTTACGGTGCTATTGTCGAGCACCGCCAACGATCAGTTATCTCAATTCGACATTGATTTCAACGGCCTCTCTTTGACCAGTAGGTCGGGCAAAACGGTCAACCTGTTTACCACGGGCCAGAACTCCGAATTCATTCATCTGAATGGCAGAGTGGAGCCACTCCTGACAGTCAGTGTTCCGCAAGACGTCTACACGTCGGCAACTGCGACAATTGGAGGCTCCGTATTCACCTGCGTGACGATCAATCCATCATCGAACAGTCTTACGACCGCAATGTATGCCTACCAGAGCACGCCGTCCTCCCAGGTCACCGTGAACGTCCCCACACCAGTCACTATCACCGGCACTGCCATGGGACTTTCCCTGGATATGCTCGTATCGCAATCGGCGACTTATCCCAGCACCTGCTACACAACCGGCATTGAACCATATTCGATAACACCGACCTTCAATCTCACTCCGGTGGCCTTCTCTCCGCAGGTTGCGGAACCCATGCTTGATGGAGAAATTACTTCCGTCAACACAGCCGACAACAGTTTCACGCTGGTGCTGGCGGGTGGCCAGATGATGGCCCCCAACTCTGCTACCGCGAATGGCCAAACCTTGTCTGTCAATACCAACAACAGCACGGTCTATCAGGGCATCGACGGTTTTTCCTCACTCACGGTGGGCACATTTGTGGACATGGACGCGATGATTCAAGCGGATGGTTCGCAGTTGGCAACGCGCATTGCAGTTGAAGACACGGATACCGCCAACCTGAGTGTTTCGACTGGCCCATTGCTGCAAGTGGCCGCGAGCCAGTCAACTTTATTTGGCTTCGGGCGCCAGGACCAGGGTTACCTGAGGATGTCCGGACAAGCCGGCGATCTCATGCCTTACAGCTTCGGCAGTGCCGTCTTCCAGATTTCGGGACGGTTCACAAACTTGCAAAATCTTCCCTTCGTCGCCAGCTTCGATGCTGCCAACATGTTTACGGGTCAGAATGTCTACATCACGAGCCATGCGACTACCGAATCGCCCTATCCCACCTACTTTCCGGCGACGACGGTCACGCTGATCCCGCAGACCATCAATGGGACGGTGAACGGGACCTCCAGCGAGGGCGGCTTTACTACCTACGACGTCACGCTTGCTCCTTACGACTTGATCCCGGTTCTCGCCGTGCAACCTGGGCAAACCAGTATGCTTACGAATCCAAGCAACGTTGTCGTCTATGTGGACAGCGACACGAAGCTGCTCAACAAGCAGCCTCTCGCTTCGGGCAGCGTCCTGCGTTTCAACGGAATGCTCTTCAACGACAGCGGCACCCTGCGCATGGATTGCGGTCAGGTGAACGACGGAGTGGCGGAGTAGCCGGAAAGTCCAACCAAGTGTTCAACGCCTGATGAAAACGCGCTAATCGGAAACCGACCCGTTACTTGACCTCCATCCCGGCTTGACAACCTCTCAGATTCTATTACATCATACGTTAACTACATCTCATAATAACTGCGATGCGTCCGTTCCAGGCCCCTGCTCCGCGCCCTCAGCCCGCCCCGTCCGTCTGCCGGCCAGGGGACCCGGACCGCTCCGGGCGAAAGGAGTTCCAGCAATGAATCGCACCCGCAATACCCTGTACCTGGCTCTGTTGTCAGCGCTGTTCCTATTCGCTGGGATGCTTACCCTGCGCGCTGCGGCCGCGCAACAGCCTGGGGATCGGACCGATTCCAGTTCCACCAAGAAACCTTCCGAGACAAAGCAGATGCCCGCCGCTGCCCCTGGTACAACTGCACCTGGCGCTGCTGCCAGCCCAGTGCCGGCCACCGCCGCCAAGCCGGCATCGGCCAACACTCCGGCGGCTAGCGCACCTGCAACGAAGCCTGCTCCGGTGAGCACTCCCGCTGCTTCCAAGCCCGCCGCTACGCAACAAACTCGTCCAGCGAATAGCGCCGGCATGGTCTGGGTCAATACGGACTCCGGCATCTATCACAAGCCCGGCACGCGCTACTACGGCAAGACCAAGCAGGGCAAATACATGTCGGAAGCCGACGCCATCAAGGCCGGCTATCGCGCTGCCGGGAAAAATTAGCGCCCGTCTTCAACGCTCTGTTTTTCGCAGGGAAAACTCCAAGGAAATGCTCGATGGGGCAGCCGCACCACAACTTCGGGGGCGTGGCGTTCGCGCTCTTCTTTTTATTTATCCCGCAGGATCACTTCACCGCGGCCCACCATCTGATCGTTCAGCCACAGCTTGTATTTGTAGCTGCCCGTCTTTGTTCCGACCACGGGCGGGCCGCTCAGCAGGCGCATGCCCATCGGCGCCTGGAAAATGTTCGATGAAAACGGGCAGCGGTTGGTGTCAAACTCCACGCGCAAATTGCCTGCGTCGGATATCCAGCTCACTTGGTCGCCGGGATCCAGCATCACCACCTGAGGAATCAAGCCGACTAACACCGGGCGTTCCGCCATGCCTTCTCCTTCGCGCTCTTTCTCTTTCCGTGCGACAATAGCACATCCCTCCGCCCCGTTCCTATCTTCCCGGTTTCCCTCGCCGCACTTTCATGCCGCATATCGGCTTGACCCGCCCGGCAGCGCCCCTTAAACTTATTACGTAGAGCGTGGCGCTGAACTTCCGTCCAGTCTTGCGCACATGATTCTCGTTGGCGTGGTTTTTCCGCGCAGGAGCTGTTTGGATGGCCTCAGTCGCAAGAACCTTATCTATTCCCCTGCCTAACGGCGCGCGTCTGCAGATTCTTTCTTCTATTCCCTTTGTTCTCGTGCATCTCGCGGCGCTGGCGATTTTCTTTGTCCCGTTCCATTGGTATTACGTGCTTGCCTGCTTCCTGCTGTATGAAGCGCGCATGTTTTTCGTCACCGCCGGGTATCACCGCTATTTTTCGCACCGTTCGTTCAAGACCAGCCGCGTGTTCCAGTTTGTGCTGGCCTTCCTAGCGATGTCCTCTTCGCAGAAAGGCATCCTGTGGTGGGCGGCGCATCATCGCCACCATCACCGTTACTCCGATCAGGAGCTGGACCTGCATTCCCCCACGCTCTTCGGTTTCTGGTGGGCGCACGTCGGCTGGATTCTTTCCGACAAGTACAACGATACGCGCTTCGATTACATCGGCGACTTCGCCAAATTCCCGGAATTGCGCTGGCTCAATAAATATTATCTGGTGCCGCCGATCGCGCTTGGCGCGGCCATCTGGCTCATCGGCGGATTCGGTTTTTTCGTGTGGGGCTTCTGCCTCAGCACGATGTTCCTGTGGCACGGCACGTTTACCATCAATTCGCTCTCGCACCTGTTCGGCAAGCGCCGCTTTCCCACCACGGACACCAGCAAGAACAACTGGCTGCTCGCGCTGGTCACGCTCGGGGAAGGCTGGCACAACAATCATCACCACTACATGGCCAGCGCGCGCCAGGGTTTTTACTGGTGGGAAGTGGATATTACTTTTTACACGCTAAAGGTGCTTTCCTGGTTCGGTATCGTGCGCGAACTCCGCAAAGTTCCGGAGCACGTTCTCGCCGAAGGCCAGGCCCTCGACGCCGCTGCTGCCTCAGCCTAATTCGCCCCGGAAGCGCCGACCTCCCGCTTGGCGCTCTTGGTGCCCTTCAAACCGCCATTCAGGAGAATGGCTTTCCCAGGGCAGTTCGCGAGATTGCCCCGTTGTCGCCTATTCTCCTTGCCTCATCCCGAGCGCAGGGAGGGATCTCCCTTCCGTATTTCTCCGCTCCGTCTCACCGCCCCTTGCGGAACATCGTCCGGCGAGCGAGTTAGCGGCCGTGCCCGCCGGGTTTGCCGGAGCTTTCGTGTTCATGCGACTCCGCCGGGTGGCTCGACTTTGGCGGCTTCGATGATTTCGTTTTGTTCTTATTGGTATTTTGCGTGTTGGAAGTTTTCGTCTCCGGCTTATTCCCACTCGAAGAGCTTGTCTTAGGATTCGACCCGTTGGAGGCATTCGGCTTGTTCGAGCTTGCGCTCGGTGGGCGGTCCGTCTTCGCCGCCGCGTTCGCGCCGGCAGGACGCGCCGCGACAACACCCGGCCCATGAAACACCCCGGGCTTAGCCGTGGCCGCCACGGCAGGCTGCCCATGATTTGCGGACGCCAGCATGCTCTTATCACTCCGTGCCGCTTGCTCATGTTGCGTCTGCAAAGAGGTTGGGGGAGTGTGCTTCTCTTGCTCCGCTGCACGCTCCGCGGCCGTCGGCTGCGCGGTCACGCCGCCGGTTCCACCGTTGTAGCTCGTGCGATTCACGATTGTATTGTTGTTGATCACCGTCTTGTTGACGTAAGTATTGTGGATCACCGTGGTATTCACGTTGGTCACCGCGGTGTTGTAGTGAAACGCCCCGCCGCGCCATTCGCCGCCGAAGAACCCGACGCCACCGTAGCCGAAGCCATAGTTAATCCCGCCATAGAACCCGATGTGCGGGCCCCAGTAGCCGCCGTGCCACACGTACGCTCCGCCAAACCAACCCCAGTATCCCGGCGTCCAGAGCAGGCCCACCCTGGGCGCCATCACCCACGTGCCCGGCACCCAGTAGTAGCCGTCCGGTCCATACGCCCAATAGCCCGGCGTCCACATGTAGCCCACGCCGGGACATACCGGCTGCGCATACACCGGCAGAGCCGGAGGCCCGATGTGTACGGAGATGCCTACGGCAATCTGCGCGGGCGTGGTTGAAGGAATCGCCAAAATCACCAAAGCGAGCAGGAACAGGCAAAAGTATTTCGATGTACGCAACATAAGTTTTCCCCTTGCACTCTCTCTCCGGGAGTGTTTATTTGCTGGCCGCCGGGTTGTCTTGGATTCAGGGTATCTCGCCCATTGAGCGGCTTGTGCAATTAAACTCGCGCTTGTACAGAAAGTTGCACCCCCCATCCCCATCTTGTCCCAGGGGTTAAGTCCGCCAACGCGTAAGTGGTGCAGCCTCGCCGTGGCGCGCCGCCTCCACGCATTTTCTTGTTCGTCTCGCCAACCGCGCTCGCACTCCATCATTTTGAGCGGAGTCCGCAAAGCGCGGGTTTTGCGCCCCGAGGCTCCCCTCGAAAGCTCGGGGCAAACAGGGTAACAGGAGTGTCTGTGCCACGAACGGCGAGAGAAAGGCGGGAAGAAAGAGAGAGCCCTCGACTACGCTCGGGATGACGAGGAGAGCGGGCCAGCCGCCAGGGCCTGCTATGGAAGATCGTCAGATGCTTTTCGGG
>Ga0326728_10018735_pt1 | contig 13572 bp, 9 predicted proteins | sample MB3enrmetagenome_FD_207602 | JGI IMG/M metagenome (GOLD analysis project Ga0326728, IMG submission 207602) | Lab enriched peat soil microbial communities from McLean, Ithaca, NY, United States - MB31MN | ecosystem: Environmental > Terrestrial > Soil > Wetlands > Peat | place: USA: New York... | reverse complement strand
TACGCGTACCGCCAAAATGATCCGGCAGCTCCGCAACCTTGGTTATCGCGTCGAATTGCCTGCTCCCGCATCGGGAGTCCCGGCGTGAGACGTGGAATTTTCGACCCTGCGCTCTGCGCAATCCGGCGTTCGTGACACTTGGCTGGTAAGAGCCGCAGACCTCAAAGACGGAGGTCTGCGCTACGATTGCTCTGAAAACGAATCATGTACTTCGATCTTAGAGGATAAGGAAGCTGGACATCAGGCGATTCGCCTGGGGATCAATCTGATTAGCTTTTCGCGGAAGCCAGAAAGGATTTAATTTCATCGGCAGTGCAACCAGACTGCCTGAGGACACTCCGAACATACTCGTCATCAAGTAAATCGGCCATCGGGACCGAGATGTAGTTCGTTGTTCCGGTTTGCCGATACAAATACGTCCGTTTTTGCTGAGTCTTGTACTTGTAACCCAAAGCGCGGATTTTATTGATGAACGTTTCCCTGCGAACCATGCGCCCCCATCATAGCGGGAATAAACGGCACATCAAATCTCACCTCTTTAGTGGGGCGCACGGGGACAGGGCCGATGACCTTCCATCCGTGGTCGCGCAGGAACTTTTCCAGCTCGTTCGAGCCAAGGAGGTCTTTCAGCATCGCGTCAAGCGTTTGGCCAATGTCTTCCATTAAATCGGCCCATGTATCGGCCTGGACAGTGAGCTTAAGTGGGTCACATACACCTATCCAATGGCCACCCTTGGAGCGAAGGCACTGCCATTGGATTTTTCCATCAACGCGGATCAATATGGCTGCTGGCATATTTGACGCCGTACCTCCAGTTGTTAATGTACACGAGTCTATCCACAGTGTCTCGCAAACTATTGTAGCACCGGGTTGCAGGACTGAACAGGAACATTATGGCTCGTGTATACCGCATTGGGGATTCGATGTCCCCACTGTGATGAGCGATTCGAGTATGCCCCGGAAAATCTAAAGCCTCCCGCAAATATCGTTAACTGCCCGAAATGTCTTCAGGATTTCACGCTGAAAGTAACTATCAATATCGAGATGAATAAACTGGGGATTGTGGTTAGATAGAACTTTCCCTCAATCGCGAGTCGGAACGGCGTGCTTGGGGTGGGTGGGATTGAAGCCGCGCTCAATCTCTTCCACCAGTCGGCGGGTGACGCAGCCGGAGGCTTTGAGCTTGGCGCCTTCCCCGTACATGGTTTCCAAAAGCTTCTTGCCGTCCTCGCCCACGAAGGTGACGTCCGTGAGGTCTACTGCGACGTGGCCGTCGTTGGGGCCGGAGGCGAGGGTGCGCCAAGTCCGCTCCAGTTCGTCCACCCAAGGACCGGTGAGGCGACCCTCCAGGCGGAGGGAGCTGCATCGCGAGTTTTTGTCCAACGTAATTCGCAACATTGATTTACTTCTGTTTCCTGCTTGCCGCGCGCACGGAAGTTAAAGAAAGTCAAAAGTCAAAATGCAAAAGTCAAAAGTCAAAACCGGGTCGCATCGAATGCCCCGCGCATTTCGCAATGAGCAGGAAGCCAGCCGGTTTTGTTTTTTCACTTTTGACTTTTGACTTTTGCATTTTGACTTTCTTTTCCCCCTACCTACCACCTGCGCCGTTCCCGCCGAAGTCGTTGCCCCGCCCGACGCCGTTAAGCTGCGGCAGCTTGGAGACATCCCACCCTCCGCCCAGGGCTTTGATGAGAAGGACCGTGGAGTTCATGCGGCGCGTCAGGAGATCGACGGCGGTTCGCTCGTTGCTCAGGGCAGCGCTTTGCGCGGTGATGACTTCGAGATAGGTCACCAGACCGCCCTTGTAACGGTTGGTGGAAAGCGTCAGTGAGAGTTCGGCGGACTGGACGGCCTGGTTCTCCTTCTTGCTTTCCTCATCGAGAATGCGCAGCCCCGCCAGGTTATCCTCCACCTCCTGAAAGGCGGTGAGGACGTTTTGGCGATAAGCGGCCACATTCGCGTCGTAAGCGGCCCACGCCTGGTCGGTGAAGGCGTGGCGGCGGCCGGCGTCGTAAAGGGTTTCCAGCAACGTTGGGCCGACGGCAAATAAATGGCTGGGCCAGGCAAACCAGTTGGTGATCGAAGACCCTTCCAGGCCCGCCGCGGCGCTGAGGGTCAGCGTGGGGTAATAGGCCGTCTTGGCCAGCCCAATTTCGGCGTTGGCAGCGGCCACGCGCCGTTCGTCGGCGGCGATGTCGGGGCGGCGCTGCAACAAATCGGACGGCACGCCCACGGGAATCGCGGGTGGGGGCTCATTGAGCGGCATAACGGGAATCGAGAAGGTGGATGCGGGCTGGCCCACCAACGCGGCAATGGCATGTTCAAATTGCGCGCGCTGCACTCCCACGTCGATGTCCTGCGCCTGCGTGGTTTCAAGCTGCGTGGCCGCTTGCGCCACTTCCACCTTGGCAGCCAAGCCGCCGTTGTAGCGGTTGGTGTTGAAGTCCAGGGCCTTCTGGTAAGCGACCACCGTGGAGTCCAGCAATTGCTTCTGCGCGTCCAAGCCTCGCAACGTAAAGTAGTCGACGGCCAACTCCGCGTGAATGCTCAGCCGGGCGGTTTCCAGATCCGCCGCGCTGGCCTGGGCGCTGGCCGTGGCCGATTGCACCGTCAGGTGGATTCGCCCCCAGGCGTCCACCTCATAGGAAAGGTCAAAGGGCAGCACGAAGTCACCCTGCGTTTGGCCTGCTTTGCCCGAGGGGTTGGGAGCGTTTTTGGAGAGTTGTTCCCCCGTGATGTAAGGGCCGGCGCTGACCGTGGGGTACAAACCCGAGCGGTTGATGCGAATCAGGTCGCGCGCCTGGCGATATTGCGCCTCGGCGATTTTCAGGTTTTGGTTCGAGACGTCGACGCGCTCCTCCAGCGCGTTCAATTGCGGGTCGTGGAAGATTTCCCACCATTTCCCGCGCAATGCCTGGTCCTGCGGCTGAGATGCTTTCCATTCGCCCTGCGCTCCAGCCGCGGTGGGCGCCAGTTCTTTGTAAGCCGGAGGCGTGGGAACCGTGGGCTTGGCGTATTTGGGGCCGGGAGTGCAGGCGGTGGCAAAGAGCAGTAGGCAGAAGGCAGTAGGCAGTAGGCAGATGGGAAAGGCGAAGTCAAAAGGCAAAACGCAAAAGTCAAAAGGCAAAACCGCGCGGTTCGGAGGTTTGCCCTCTGACTTTTGACTTTTGCGTTTTGCCTTTTGACTTTTGACTTTCATTTCTCTGCCCTTCCCATTTGCCAATTCCCTGAAACTTGCGTCACTCTGCTCCCCACGACCCTGCTCCCGGGGCGGCGCTGCGAACTTCCTGGCCGTCCACCAGCGAATCCGGCGGGTTGGTGATCACTTTCTCGTTTCCGTCCAGGCCTGACACCACTTCGACTTCCGTTCCGAAGTCCCTGCCGATGGTTATGGGAACCAGGACTGCCTTGCCGTTGCGAACTACGCCCACGCGCAGGCCTTCCGAACGAAAGATCAGGCTGGTTACCGGGATGATCACCGACGAGGCGGCAGAGGGAAGCTTCAAATGGACCTCGGCGTAACCCCCGGGCAGGATTTCGCCCGTGGGGTTGGCAACGTCCACTTCCGTCAGCAGGGTGCGGGACGCCTGGTCAATGGCCTCGGAGGTCCGCACCAGCTTGCCGGGAAAGCGGCGTCCGGGAAACTGCGGCATGGTCAAATAGGACTGCACGCCCGGGACCGCCGCGGGGGAATAAATCTGGGGCACATTCACGTATACGCGTAGCGTGCTAATGGACGCCACATGGAACAACTCTTTGGCGCCGCCGCCGCTTCCGGAACCAATGAGCTGGCCGATATCCGTCTGGCGAGCCGTCAACACCCCGTCGAAAGGCGCATAGACCTTTTCAAACGATTGCAATTGTTCGAGGCGCTTTACGTTGTCCGTGGCGGAATCCACCATGGCTTTTTTGGCGTGCGCATCACCCACGGCATTGTCAACATCCTGCTTGGCGACGGAATCGCTTTTCAGCAGCGACTCGTAGCGCGCGGCAGTGGTTTGCGCCAAGTCGTAATTGGCCTTGGCCGTCGCCAGGTCCGCGCGCGCCTGCTGGAGTTGCTGATCCAGTTCGGGGGTATCGATTTCCGCCAGAAGCTGGCCGTTCTTTACCCTGCCGCCGATGTCCACGTACCAGCGCTTGAGGTAACCATTCGTCCGCGCGTAAATGGGAGCGTCAATGTAGGCCTGGATGTTGCCCGGCAATACGATTTCTTCCTGCGGAGCGCCGCGCCTGGGTTGAGCGAGGGAAACCGAGGGCACGGCGAGATTCTGCGTGTCAGCTTTCACGTCGGCGGCGGCGCGGACCCGAGTGGTAATGCCCCGGTAAACCACCGCGCCCGCCACAATCAAGACCAGCACCAGCCCGAAAATTACTTTGCCCACGCCGGACGACCGGGGAGGTTGGCCCGGCAGGCCGGGACCGCCGCTCTGCTCGTCGTGAATCTCAATGTCGTAGCTTTCCTCTGCCTTCATCAAGTCCTCCGAAGATCGGGTCATTTGCTCATTGATTCATTTGTTCATTGGGTCATTGAGGCATTGACGGATCGACTTTTCCGTCTTTGCCTCACAGTCCGGAGGGATGCGGCGAAAATGGCCAGCAGTTCATTGGCTTCGGTGAGCAAGTCTCGAAGCCGGACCTCGGGAATGATATTGGTATCGATTAAGAGTTCGAGCCAAAATACCGTTTCGTCGGCTTCTTCCACTACAACACTTAACTTGGAGATGAAATCAGCTTTCGACCGCGACCGGCAAACCGCCCGATAATTGGCCGCGACGGAGGTCCCTGCGCGCAGCAACTGCTTCCCGATGATTCGTGCTTCGTCATTCTTCGGGAGGCTTTTGAAAACCCGCACAATACGAATGGCAAACTGTTTCGTCCTCGCTTTCAACTGCTCAGGTTGCGTCGCCATGCAAAGTTTCCTTTCTAGCCGTCCGACCCGCCTTTCAATGATCCAATGACCCGATGACCAAATGAATCAATGAACAAATGACCCGATGGCTAAATGACCCGATCCTTTCTTCCTTCGTGCACCACGCTAAACACTGTGGGCACAAAAAACAGTGTGGCAATGGTGGCAAACAGCAGGCCGCCGATCACGGCGCGGCCCAGGGGGGCGTTTTGTTCGCCGCCCTCACCCATGCCCAGGGCCATGGGCACCATGCCGATAATCATGGCCAGGGCCGTCATGATAACGGGACGAAAACGTGTAAACCCGGCCTCCAGAGCCGCCACTGTGGAATCAAGACCCTCTTCCAATTGTTCCTTGGCAAAACTCACCACCAGAATGCTGTTGGACGTGGCGACGCCCACGCACATGATGGCCCCGATCATGGCCGGCACACTGAAGGTGGTGTGGGTCGCGAACAGGAACCAGAGAATCCCCGCCAACCCGGTGGGCAAAGCCGAAATAATGATCAAGGGGTCCAGCCACGATTGGAAATTCACCACGATCAAGAGATAAACGAGCACAATCGAGAACACCAGTCCGGCCAGCAGTCCCGCAAAGGACGTGCGCATGGTGTCAATCTGGCCGCGCACAATGGTCCGCGAGCCGCGCGGCAGACCGTCCTGGCTCTCTCCCACAACCCGGTCGATGTCCCGGGCCACCCCGCCCAAGTCCCTTCCCGCCACGGAACCGTAAATGTTGATCACGGGCTGAACGTTGTAATGGGAGACGGCGGCCAGAGAAGCGCCGCGGCTGATGGTGGCCAGATTACCGAGAATCTGGGGGGGAGCGCCGCTGGAATTCGTGATGGGGATGTTTTGGATATCCTGGAGCGAGTCCACGCGGTATTGCGGGGTTTGCGTGGCAATGCTGTAGCTGACGCCGGTCCGCGGGTCCATCCAGAAAGTGGGAGAAGTCTGGAAGCTCCCACTGAGGGAAACCAGCAGGTTGCCGGCAACGTTGCTGGTGGTAAGGCCCACCTGCTCCGTCCGGGTACGGTCAATATCCACTTGGAGGCGGGGCAGGTTGAAGGGCTCCTGAATACGCAAGTCAACGGCGCCGGGAATGTATTTGAGTTTATGCATCAGCCCGTCGGCAAATCGCCGATTGGCGCGCAGGTCGTTCCCCACCACCTGGACATTGATGGGGGCCGGGAGGCCGAAATTCAGAATCTGGCTGACCATGTCCGAGGGCAGGACGTAGAACGTCACGCCCGGGAATTCATGCGCCAATTTGAGCCGCAGCCGGCGGACGTACTCCGCCGTGGGGTGATGGTCTTCCGAGAGCGACACCATAATGTCCGCATCCCCGGTGCCGATGGGCGCCGAGGTGCTGTAGGCAAGATTCACGCTGCTGTACGGCAACCCGATGTTATCGAGAACGTTGGTGATTTCCTGGGGAGGAATCGCTTCCCGAATGGATTTCTCCACCTCATCGCAAAGTTTCGCCGTCTCCTCAATGCGCGTGCCGGTGGGCGCCCGCATGTGCATGGTGAACTGACCACTGTCCACCTTGGGGAAGAAGTCCTGGCCAATCCAGGGGATGAGCAAAAACGAAGCTGCGGCGGTACCCAAAACCCCCACGGCAAGCCAGGCGCGATGGCGCAGGCATGCCCTCAGCCAGCGCTTGTAATTTCCGCGCCAGCGCTCAAAGGTGTGCTCAAACCGGATTTGCAGGCGAGCCAAAAAGTGGCGCTGCGCCTCGGCTTCCAGATTCTGGGCGTCGTGCTCGTGCCCACGGAGCAGGTAGCGGGCCATGGTGGGTACTAATGTCCGAGACAGGAGGTAAGACGCCAGCATGGCGAAACTTACTGCTTCCGCCAGGGGGATAAAGAGGTGCCGGGCGACCCCCGTCAGGAAAAACATGGGGACGAAAACGATGCAGATGGCAAGGGTCGAGACGAAGGCCGGGACGGCAATCTGCGACGCGCCGTCCAAAATGGCCGTCAGGATTTCCTTATCCATGGCGATGTTGCGGTTGATGTTTTCCACCTCGACGGTGGCATCGTCCACCAGAATCCCCACCGCCAGGGCGAATCCCCCCAAGGTCATGATGTTAATGGTCTCTCCGAGTGCACTCAGCACCACCAAAGAGGTCAAAATGGAGAGGGGGATGGAGACGGCAATAATGATGGTGCTCCGCCAGCTCCCTAGGAACAGCAGAATCATTAACGCGGTAAGGAGGGCAGCAATAAGAGCCTCTCTCACCACGCCCCGGATGGCCGCCCGCACGAAGATGGACTGGTCATTCAGGTAGTGGATTTGCAATTGCGGCGGCAAGCCCTTCTGAATGATGGGCAGCTCCGCCTTGATTTGAGAGATGATATCCAGAGTGGAGGAATTGCCGGTCTTCATCGCCGTCATCAAGGCCGCGCGTTGGCCGTTGACGCGCACGATGTTGGTCTGGGGCGGGAAGCCATCGCGCACATGGGCGACGTCGCGAATGTAAACTACCGTGTTACCGGAGTTCTTTATAGGTAAATCATTGAGTTCAGAGGTGGTTAGCGGGCTGCCGTTGGTCTCAACGTCATACTCGTACGGGCCGATTTTGGAAGTCCCGGAAGGAAGGATCAGATTCTGCGTGCTGATGGCGTTCACGACGTCGACGGGGGAAAGCCCCTTGGCCTGCAACTGGGCAGTGTCAAGGTCCACCTCCACTTGCCGCTGTTTGCCCCCATAGGGCCACGGTATGGCGGCGCCTTCCACGTCCGCCAGTTGGACGCGGATGAAGTTGGCGCCCAAGTCAAACAAGCGCTGCTCCGAAAGCCCTTGCCCCGAGAGCCCTAATTGCAGAATAGGTACCGTGGAGGCGCTGTACTGCATAACAAACGGGGGGGTGGTGCCGGGCGGCAATTGCCGAAGCTGAGTCTGCGACATGGCCGTCACCTGGCTCATCGCCATGGCAATGTTGGCGCCCGGCTGGAAGAAAATCCGGATCATGGAAATGCCGCTGAGCGATTCGGAGTCGATGTGGTCAATGTCATTTACCGTCAGGGTGAGGGAACGCTCATTGAGAACCGCGATGCGGTTGGCCATCTGCTCGGGGGAGAGACCAGAGTAACTCCAATTGATGCTGACCACCGGGATGTTGATGTTGGGGAAAATGTCCTTGGGGGTGCGAATGATGGCAAGGGCCCCTAAGATCATGATAACAATGGCCATCACGATGAACGTGTAGGGCCGACGGAGGGCTAGGCGGACAATCCACATAATTAAAAGTAGGCAGGAGGCAGGAGGCAGTAGGCAGTGAGCTCTTCGCCATCCTGCCTATGCGTCAAAAATCCCCTGGATGGTTTACCTTTCGTGGAAATTCCTCCCAGGGGAGGTCATGCATTTGGCGACAAAAATTCACTGCAACTCCAGCCTTTACATGGCAGTTGTGATTCCAAATCCTATCTTATGGAGAGAATTTAAGTAAAGCATTAAAAATAAATATCTTATCTGTTAACTAGCAGGTGGAATTCGACTAAGTTGAGGCCTGAACTGGCAAATTTGACGTCAAAATGTTGACGCATTGACGCCTTTACGTCAGGATTTCGGGGATGCGGGAATTCCCAGGGATTGGTGGGAAATTCCTGAATATCCATAATATGTCAAGCGAAATTCAGCTTGGAGGCCGCATAATTCCCAATTTTCGCATTTTGTAAAAGAGGGTCGTGCGTTTAAGTCCCAGCCTCTCCGCCGCACCACCGGGACCCCCGAGCACCCACTGGGATTCGCGCAGCGCCCGCATGATCTGGTCACGGTCAGTCTCCGCCAGGGTGCGCCCCTTTCGCTGGAGTTCGCGGCCGGCTTGCTTCAGTTCCGAAAGTGGCGCCTGAAGGGTTGAACCCGAAGTGAGAATGGTGGCGCGCTCGATGAAGTTCTGTAATTCGCGCACATTGCCCGGCCAGTGGTAGCGCTTCAGAGCATTCATCGTTTCCGCTGGGATCTTGCTGATGCGCTTATCCATTCGGCGTCCGTACTTGTCCGTGAAATGCGCCACCAAAAGGGGAATATCCTCCGGCCGTTCGCGTAAGGGCGGAACGAGGATCGGGAAAATATTCAATCGATAATAGAGGTCGCCACGAAATTCCCGGTCTTCGACCATTTGGGCCAAGTCGCGACTAGTGGCCGCCACCAAGCGCGTATCCACGTGGACCGTTCGGGTGCTGCCGAGGCGCTCAAATTCCTTTTCCTGCAACACCCGCATGAGCTTCGGTTGCAACTCCAAAGGGATGTCACCGACCTCATCGAGGAAAAGCGTTCCCTGATGGGCCAATTCAAAGCGGCCGATTTTTTGCGCAATGGCCCCGGTGAAAGCGCCCTTTTCGTGACCAAACAATTCGCTTTCCAGGAGACCGATGGGAATGGCGGCGCAATTCACACTCACGAAAGTCCGCTCGCGCCCTGGGCTGATGTCGTGGATGGCCCTCGCCAGGATCTCCTTCCCCGTACCGGTTTCTCCCAGGATGAGGACAGTTGAACCGGTGGGGGCCACCAGTTCCGCCTGCTTCAAAATCCGCTTGAGAGCGGGACTCTGGCCGATGATCGCTTCAAAGTCGTGCTCAGTGCGAATCTCTTCATTCAGGTAGTTCCTTTCCTCCACCAGGCGTTCGCGCGCCTCTGCCACTTGTTTGTAATTAAGTGCGTTTTCAATGCCGATGGCAATCTGGTTCGCCACTTGGGCAAGGAACTCCACATCCTCCTGGGAGAAGGCCCCATCGCGCAGTTGCCCTAGATTCAATGTGCCGATAACGCGGTCGCGGCTCATCATGGGAAGGACGCAAAGGGATTTAATTCCAATCGACCAGAGGTTAAGTTGGGAGCCATATTGACTGAGCGCCTGGCTATCAAAGATGAGAGGTTTGCCCGACTCCAAGACTTTGCTGGCAGGTCTTCCGGTAGCCGGAACTACGATTTCTTCCAGCCAGGATTCCCCACCCTCGGAAAAGTTGCGCGCGTACACCCTTAAGTGCTTCCCATCCGGTTCGGGCAGAAGCACGCTGGCATAATCGCACTCCATGACGCGCCGGACGTTTGCCGAAATCGCGCGAAAAAGCTCCCGAAGGTCGAGGGTGGAAACCACGCTGTTGTTCAAATCCAGAAGCAATTTCAGGCGGTCCCGCTCGTGTTCGAGTTGCTGTTGCAATGCCTGGGCAGCCTGGTAATTGAGTGCATTGTCGACGGCTACGGCAATTTGACGAGCCACCAGTTGCAGGAATTCCACCCCGGCATCTGCATACGCCCCGACGCGCTGGCTGCCGAATCCCACGGCCCCCACGCGGCGATGCGCGGTGGTCAACGGGAGGACACAAAAAGAGCGAACGCCGATTTCGCGCATGGAGTCCAGCGCCTTTTCAAAGCGCGTTTCCTGCTCCAACTCAGAAACGATGAGGGGCTCTTGCCGTTCCCAGACCCAGCCTGCCGGGGCGTCCTGAATGGTGCGCTCGACAAAGTCCACGTAAGCGCGGGAAGGGGTTTCCACGATGTGGACACGCATAAGGTTGCGGGCGGGATCATGCAAGACCAGCCACAGCGTATCGAAGTTCACCAGGCGCGGCAGGCGCTCCTTAAGATCATGAAAAAGCGCCGGCAGGTCGCGGTGCGTGGCAATGGATTCCGTGACCTCCAACAAAGCCTGGTGCTGAGAGGCAGGTGGCCTGGACGGGGCTTTCTCTCCTTCTCCGCTGGGGTCCATCACAAACATGAGGATACTATAATTCTGCCGCGGCTCTCTACCTTGCACACGAGAGAAATGCCAGCCCGCCCGAAGTGTGGTAGTATGGCATTATGGCATCGCAAAAGGTCACATTCAGTCTCCCCAAAGTCCTGGTTACGCAGTTCGCCCGGCTGGTCCCGCCAAGGCAGCGCTCGCGATACGTTGCCGAGGCCCTGGCCTGGAAGCTGAAGGAGCGAGACCGCCTTCTGGCGCGGGCGTGCGAAATTGCCAACCGCAGCCGAGCTGCGCGGATCTTGGAGCGGGAATTTGACGGGTTGGCGGATGAAATCACGGAGCCATGGGATGAGCCCTCGTCGCGGTGAGATTTGGTGGGTAAATCTGGATCCCACCCGTGGGTCGGAGATCAAAAAGACCTGCCCCTGCGTTATCCTCGGAACCAATATTCTTAACGAGCGTCGCCGCACGGTGGTGGTCATCCCTCTTTCGACCGGACCCCAAGCCGCGCCGCCGCTACTGGTGCCCGTTGACTGCGCGGGGAAGCGGGTGATCGCTGTGGTGGACCAGATTCGGGCCGTCGCCAAAGAGCGGCTACACCGCCGACTTGGTGGGCTCTCTCCCGCTGACCTCAATAGCGTTGAAGAAGCATTACGAACAATTCTGGAACTATAGACGCCGTTTTGTTTGACATGCCCGCGAAACCGTGGCTAAATCTTCTGCTCGCCTCCTAAGCGACCTACCGTAATCCCTTCGCATTTAATGGCGGGTGGTAGTCTTGCCGGTTTGATTTATGTGGATTGTTCGTCTGGCGCTTCGGCGTCCTTACACCATTGCAGTGATGTCACTTTTCATTGTGTTCATGGGGATTCTTTCCATGACCCGAATGATTGCCGACATCTTCCCCACCATCGACATCCCGGTGGTCATGGCGGTGTGGAGTTACCAGGGCCTTTCCGCGCAAGAGATGGAGCGCCGCGTCGTCCTCATTGCCGAGCGCTCCTACTCGACCTCCGTCAATGGAGTTGAGCGCATTGAATCGCAATCGATTCCCGGCATTGGGCTCATGAAGCTCTATTTCCAGCCGGGAACCGACGTGGGCGGGGCCATCGCCCAAATCTCCGCCTCCTCCGGTCCCATCCTGCGGATCCTGCCGCCCGGGATCCAGCCCCCCGTCATCATTCAATTCAACGCTTCCAACGTGCCGGTGGCGCAACTGACCCTTTCCAGCGATACGATGCCGGAGCAAAACATTGCGGACTATGCGGTAAACTTCCTCCGCGTGCAGCTTTTCACGATTCCGGGCATCGCTATTCCCGGACCGTACGGGGGAAAGTATCGCGAGATCACGGTGGATGTCCTGCCCAAGGTTCTCGCCGCCAAAGGTCTCTCCGCCAGCGACATCGTCAGCGTTTTGCAGTCTTCCAACGTCATCGTGCCGGCGGGAACGGCCCGCATCGGGAAAACTGAGTACAACGTCATGCTCAATTCCAGCCCCACGGCGGTGCCGGAATTTGATCAGATTCCCGTTAAGGTGGTGGGAGGCGCCCCCGTCCTGCTCGGTGAGGTGGCGCGCGTTTCCGACGGGTTTGCGGACCAGGAAAGCATGGTGCACGTCAACGGCAAGCGGGCGGCTTACATCGCCATTTTGAAGCATGCCGACGCTTCCACCCTTACCGTCGTCGATTCCGTTCGCGAGATGCTTCCCCTAGTACGAGCCGTAGGCCCCAAAGATCTCAACATGAAGATGGATTTTGACCAGTCGGTGTTCGTACGCGGGGCCATTACCAACGTGGTGCGGGAAGCTGTGCTGGCCTCACTGCTGGTTTCCTTCATGATCCTGATTTTCCTGGGAAGCTGGCGCAGCATGGTGATTGTCTGCACGTCGATACCTTTGTCCATCCTGGTGGGCATCATTGGACTGAAACTGACGGGCAATACCTTCAACATCATGACCCTGGGGGGCCTGGCCCTGGCCATCGGGATGCTTGTGGACGATGCCACGGTAGCCGTCGAAAACATCCACCGCAATGATGCCCTGGGAAAGCCGCTGACCGTGGCGATCCTGGATGGCGCCCGCGAGGTCTCCGTGCCCGCCATCGTCGCCACCCTCGCCATCTGCATCGTTTTCTTCCCCGTGGTGTTGCTCTATGGCCCCGCGCGTTTTCTTTTCACACCCCTGGCGCTGTCCGTGGTGTTCTCCATGCTGGCGTCCTATTTACTTTCCCGGACCCTGGTCACCACCTTGTACCGCAAGCTGATGTTCGGGCATACCGAGCACGCCGGGAGCGGGGAGGGCGCGGCAAAACTTTCCCTCATCGCCGGCTTTTCCGCGGCCTTTAATCGCGCCCGGGACCGGACCTTCGACCGTTTCCGGGAAGCTTATGGCCGCGTGCTGGAGACGGGCCTCCACCATCGCGGTTTTACTTTGACCCTGACGGCTTTAATAAGCCTGGCGTCGCTCTCCCTGCTCTTTTTAGTGGGCGAAGATTTCTTCCCCACCGTGGACGCAGGTTTGATGAAGATTCACGTCCGGGGGCCCACCGGCACCCGCATCGAAGAAACAGAAAAGCTCGTGTTGCAAGTGGAAGACCGCATTCGGAAAATCGTTCCCGCCGATGAACTCGACACGCTGAATGATTTCATCGGTGTTCCCCTTTCCTACAATTTGGCTTATGTCCCCAGTGAGAATGTGGGCACCATGGACGCGGAAGTTTCCATTGCCCTCAAGCCCCAACACCATCCCACCCGCGAGTACATCCATGAGATCCGCCGCGCCTTGCGGAACGACTTTCCCGGCACCAGCATCTGGTTCCAGCCTGCCGACATCACCACGCAGGTGCTCAATTTCGGCCTGGCCGCCGCCATCGATGTGCAGGTGCAGGGCCTGGATTTCAGCAAGACTTATCCGCTGGCCGCCCGCTTGTGCTCAGACTTTCAAAGGATACCCGGCGTCGCCGACTCTCATATTT
>Ga0326728_10018734_pt1 | contig 13573 bp, 11 predicted proteins | sample MB3enrmetagenome_FD_207602 | JGI IMG/M metagenome (GOLD analysis project Ga0326728, IMG submission 207602) | Lab enriched peat soil microbial communities from McLean, Ithaca, NY, United States - MB31MN | ecosystem: Environmental > Terrestrial > Soil > Wetlands > Peat | place: USA: New York... | reverse complement strand
TCAGAAAAATCGCATTCAATCTCGCTGAATTTCCGGCACTGATTTTTCGGTATCCATTCACGGCAGAGCATGCGATGGGCGCCAGCTTGATAGCGCTTCTTTTGGCAGTGGAGGTGCTGGATGAGCGTCTCCCGATTGCGCAGCGGTTGGCCGCGGCTCCGGTTCCGCTTCGCTGGGGCGCATACTATTTCGTGATCTTCGGTTTGCTGATTCTTGGTCGCTGGCAAGCCAAGGAATTCATCTACATGCAATTCTGAGAGATGAGCAAGCCATGACGCATCAGGGCAAATCGGCGGCCGCCTTCATCGCGATAGGGCTTCTGCTCTATGCTGGCGTCTATTTTGCCGCCGAGCAGCTGATGTACCGCAACGGCCACAGCAACCCCTTTTTCAAGATCGCGATGGCGACGACCAAGGATTTCGACTGGGTCATCCTCGGCGCATCACATGCGATGCCACTCGACTTTTCGGATTTCAATAATCAGATGCAAAACCAAACCGGTCTCAAGATCATTAATCTGGCGTCCCCCGGGACCGGACCTCTCTATAACCGGTTTGTACTGGAAGCGTTTGTGAAGGAGCATTCCGTAAAGAACGTTCTCTATGTCGCGGATTCCTTTGCCTTCTATTCGCAGGTCTGGAACGAAGACCGTTTTAGCGATTCAAAGATGCTCAGAGCTACGCCGCTTACTCGAAACACGACGGAGTTGCTGTGGCGCTATTGTTGGCGCGACGGTGTCGATCCGCGCTCCCTTCTCGATTATCTGACCGGATTCTCCAAGATCAATAATCGCGATCGCTTCCAGAAGGACGTTTGGGAGGGCGAACTGCAATTCGACCGCGTCTACCGCAGTTCTGCAAGCGCGATCAAATCTCGCATCTCCTATCTGTTCCCGAGCTCCGATCGAGAGGCCGCGATGGCGCGGAATATTGCGCAATTCGGAAAACTGTTCGACACCGCTAGCCAGCAGAATGTGCGCGTTGCGGTGATCAAGATGCCGGCGCCTGCTGCGTTTCGGGCTGCGCTTCCCAATGAAAAGGCGTTCGACGAGGCCCTGCGGGGAACGCTTGCCGGTCGCGGGATTGACTTGCAGGATTTTTCTGGCGAACTCGACGAGCAGCGATTTTATTTCGATACCGACCACCTCAATCGTGCCGGCGTTTCCGAGCTATTTGCGCGACACCTCAAGGCGCTTCTTATGGAGCCATGATCGATTCCGGCCAGCTCGCAAACGGCACGCGCATGCGAACTTAACCTTGGGCTATCATCCTAGCGGTGGCGGTGAACGTAGACCCCGCTGCGGGGCAGGAATGGGCTGTCCGGGATACCCTAATAGCTTGGATCCTAGAAATCCGCTGCCGCGCAAGAGTCCGGTGCTGGCCCACTCTTACAGTTTTGGGCTTTTCTACTTTCTGTCTGCAATAGGATTCCGGAAGCGGCCACAGAGAAATGGCCCGCAAGTGCGCCGGCACTTCATTTGCCTTGTGGTGGAAACGGCCACAAGGCCTCCGGTCCGGCGCCGGCGCGAACGCTTTGCGATTGTCATTTCCGTACGCTTGCGCCAAATTCGCGGACGAACCAATCCACCGGAACCGGGGCACCATGATCGCACGAATCTATAAGCCGGCGAAAACCGCCATGCAGTCGGGCCTGGCGAAGACGAAAGAGTGGCTCTTGGACTATGAGCCAGCAACCCCGCGCGAGTCCGAGCCGCTAATGGGCTGGACCAGCTCGAACGACATGCTGTCGCAGGTAAAGCTATTCTTCGAGACCAAGGAAGAGGCGATCGCTTACGCGGAGAAGAACGGCATCCCGTACCGCGTGTTCGAGCCGCATCCGCGCGCGCTGTCGAAGAAATCCTACAGCGATAATTTCAAATACGGGCGCATCGGCAGCTGGACGCATTAGCGCATCCTCATCATTGCGAGCCCCGGCTCAGAGGCCGGGGTAGCACGCCTAACGGCTCGCGGCATCCATAAGCCCGATCAGCCCCTTCAGCAACTCGATGGGCTGCGGCGGGCAGCCAGGAATGTGCAGATCGACGGGGATCACTGACGAAACCGGCCCAACGCAGGCATAGCTGCCCGCGAACACGCCGCAACTCCCCGCGCAATCGCCGGCCGCCACCACCCATTTCGGATCGGGTACCGCAGTATAGGTTCGCTCCAGCGCCTCGCGCATGTTCCAAGTCACGGGGCCGGTGACCAGCAGCACGTCGGCATGGCGTGGCGAAGCGACGAATTTAAGCCCAAAGCGCTCCGCATCGTAAACGGGATTGTTGAGCGCGTGGATTTCAAGCTCGCAGCCGTTGCATGAGCCGGCATCGACCTCGCGGATGGCAAGCGAGCGGCCGAGCTTGCGGCGCGCGCGCTCGCCGAGCGCTTTGGCGAGTTCGTCGACCGTTTCCGCGCCGGGATCGGGTGCCGGAGTTACAGCGGGGCCTTTTAGAAGTGCGCTGATCAAAAGAATGTGCATAGGCGGGCCTAGATATCGTGCCCTGAATAGGAGCAGTTGAAGGATTTATTACAGAGTGGGAAATCGGCGACGATATTGTCCTTGATGGCGTTTTCCAGAAGCGGCCATTGGAACCAGGATGCATCGCGCGCGTGAAGATGGGCGACTTTGCCTTCGCCGCCGAGGCGGACGGCGAGGAACAGATCGCCCCGGAAGGCCTCAACCAGCGCCGCGCCTTCGCCCGGCCCAAAGGACGGCTGCGGCGCCATGACCCGCCCCGGCTGCAGCCTGTCCAGGAGCTGCCGGATGATCCGCACGCTTTGGGTGACTTCCTCGATGCGAATCCAAACCCTGGCATCGACATCGCCCGTCATACGCCCCGGCACCTCGAATTCGACGCTGCCGTAAGGCGGGTAGGCAAGCGCCCGCCGCGCGTCGAACGGCCGGCCCGAAGCGCGCCCGATATATCCACCGGCCGCGAATTGCTGGGCGTATTCGGGGCACACATCGCCCGTTCCCTGAACGCGGTTTTGCAGCGACGGCGATTGATCGTAGGCGTGAACCACCTGGGCGAAAGATGGCTCCAGGCGGTCTAAGAGAGCGCGGATCGCGCCAGCGCTGTCGTCGCCGGGATCGCAGGCGGTGCCGCCAGGGACGATGCGGTCCATCATCATCCGGTGCCCGAAGCATGCACCGGCGGTCCGCAGAATGTCCTCGCGGATCAACGCACAACGCGCATGGATAGCGACAACGCTGGCATCGTTGCAGATAGCGCCCACATCGCTCACGTGATGCGAAAGGCGCTCCAGCTCGGCCATGATACCGCGCAGGAGAACCGCGCGCTCCGGCACCTCCCAGCCAAGAGCGGCTTCCACAGCGCGCGCAAAGGCGAAGCTATAGGCAACGGTGCTGTCGCCTGAGATGCGCGCTGCGACCTTTCCGGCGCGCTCGAGCGTGGCGCCGGCGCAGAGCGACTCGACGCCCTTGTGCACATAGCCGAGCCGCTCCTCAAGCCGCGCCACAGTTTCTCCGTTCGCCGTGAAGCGGAAATGTCCAGGCTCGATGATGCCGGCATGGACCGGGCCCACCGGTATCTGATGCAAACCCTCGCCTTCCACGAGGAGAAACCGGTAGCCCTTTTGCGTTTTCAGCGGCTTCGACGGCCAAACGCCGTGATCGAGCCAGGCGCGTGTGTCGGGAAGCCCCTGCGGCTCGGTGCCATAGAGATCGCGCATCGCGCGTTCGAGACGCATGGCGGGCGGATGATAAAGCCCGGCCGACGGGTAGGCACCGCCTTCCGCGGTAATCGAAACGATCGCCCCGCGGCGGGCTTTGCTGTCCCACAAGGCCATATGCATGCGGCCCTTGTCGAACCAAAGCGCGCTGAGGTCCTGCCAGCCTGCCGCGCATCCCTTGCAAAGTCCTGTCCAAAGCGCTTCGCCGGCCTCGATGCGGATATAGCCGTCCGTGCAGGCCGTCCGGCCTGCCGTTGCGGCCGATAACGCAATCCCGCCGGCTATCGCGTCAGCCTCGCTGTAATCCTTCATCCGAGTAGCTCCGCTGCACGCTGGAACCAGGCGATCAGAGCCGCAGGCAGATAGAGACCGGCGGCGAGCACAAGCGTGAGATGGACAATCAGGGGAAGCGACGACGCATTCACCTTGTGATCCGCTCCAGCCGGGGTGCCAAAAAGCACTCCTTGCAGCCGGAGCAGCAGAGCACCGAATGCCACGAGTAATCCGAAAGCGGCCGCAAGTGCAAGCAGCGGCTCGCGCGCAAATGTTGTGGTGAGTATCAGGAACTCGCTCATGAAAGCACCAAAGGGCGGCAACCCCGAAATCGCGACCACGCCAAGGGCGAGCCCTGCCGCGAGCGCTGGATGCGACACGCTTAAGCCCCTGATGTCCGCGAGCCGCTGGGTGCCTTTCGCCTGCGCGACGTGCCCGACAGCGAAGAAGATCGCCGATTTCGTCAGGCTATGCATGACCATGTGCAAAAGTCCGGCAAAATTTGCAAGCGGGCCGCCCATGCCGAACGCAAAGGTGATGAGCCCCATATGCTCGATAGATGAATAGGCGAAGAGCCGTTTGATGTCGCGCCGCCGGTATAGCATGAACGCCGCAAAAATAAGGGAGAGGAGCCCAATGGCGATCATGATTGGGCCAGGTTTGAGGGCGCCGGGATGGGCCGCCATCAGCATCTTGAAGCGCAGAAGCGCAAACAGCGCCACGTTCAGCAGAAGTCCGGACAGCACGGCCGATATCGGTGTCGGCCCTTCCGCATGGGCATCGGGCAGCCACGCATGTAGAGGCGCGAGCCCCACTTTTGTGCCATAGCCCACAAGCAGGAAGATGAATGCGAGGTTCAAAAGGCCGGCGTCAAGTTGTGGCGCGCTGCTCAAGAGGCGGCTCCACGTCATCGCGGGCAGCCCTTCGCCTAGAACGCTTTGGCCCGCCAAATAGACGAGGATTGTACCGAAAAACGCGAGCGAGATCCCGACAATGCCGAGGATGAAGTATTTCCACGCAGCTTCAAGTGCGTTAGGCGTCCGGTAAATACCGACCATGATCACGGTCATCAGCGTCGCAAGTTCGAGCCCCACCCACATGACGCCGATATTGTTGGCGAGAAGGGCTATGTTCATCGACGCCATCATTCCCTGAAACAGGGCATGGTAGAAGCGGACGAAAAGCGGCGTAAGATGGCCGGTTTTGATCTCATGACCGATGTAGCTGGCGCTGAACGCCGAGGTCGTGAACCCCACAAGGGTATTGAGAACGATGAAAAATGTATTGAGGCTATCCAGAATGACGTAATTCTCGACAATCGGGGGCATCGCCAGGAACGTAAGGCTCGCCATGAAGGTGAGCCCGGAGGCGATTACGTTGCCTATGGCAGTGATCCTATACCCCGGTATGAGAGCCAGCAGGAGCCCGGAGATCACGGGGATGCCCGCGACGGCGTAGACGGCTTCGTTCATCGGCGCTCTCCGCGCACACGGTCGAGGGACTCGATATCGACGCTGTCGAAGCGCTCGCGGATGCGGAAGACGAAGACCGCGAAAACGAACAGCGCGATCAAGACCGAGAAAGCGACGCTCACCTCCACGACAAGCGGCATTCCGCGCGCGCCCGTCGCCGCAAGGATGAGCCCGTTCTCGATGGACATGAAGCCGACGATTTGGGTCACTGCGTTCCGCCGCGTAATCATCATCAAAAAGCCGAGCAGAATGATCGCAAGCGCAAGCGCCAAGCCTTCGCGCGTGAAGGACGCGGCTCCCGGGGTAACCTTCAATACAAGCAGCAGCGCCAAGCTTGTAAGCCCGAGCCCGAGAAACATCGCCATTGCCACGTTCACGGCCTGGTCCACATCGCGGTGGATGCCGAGGCGCACCACCATGCGATTCAAGGCCAGCGGGATGACGATGCCTTTCAAGCCGAAGGCCATAGCCGCCGTAATGAAGAGATCGGGATGATGCTGGACGTATCCCTGCCACGCCACGGCGAGGGCAAGCGCCATGGCCTGCGCCGCAAACGTGTTCAGCACCGCGAATATCCGGTCCTGATAGAGGAGCGTGAAGCTGGCAACCAGCATTGTACCCGCTAAGAAGTGCGCGACGTCGTACCCATGGGTCATCGCAGTACCTCCCTCGAAAGGAAGGCCAAAAGGATGGCCAGGAACGAAAACACAAATGCGCTGCCCAGAAACTCGCTAACGCGGAACACACGCATTTTGGCGATGCTTACCTCCCAAACACCCAGAGCCACGGCGGAAAAACAGACCTTTGCGAGGTAAGCTCCGAGCCCGATCATCCAAACGATCGGCTCTCCTTCCAGGGGAGCCATGCCGAAGGGCAAAAAGAGGCAGATAATCAGCGAAATATAAAGGACAAGTTTGAGATGCGCCGCAGCCTCGATCATGGCGAGGTGGCGGCCGGAATATTCGAGCACCATGGCTTCATGGACCATAGTCAGCTCAAGATGGGTGGCCGGGTTGTCGACGGGAATGCGCGCATTCTCGGCAAGCGCGACCATTGAGAGGGCGACGAATGCCAGCGCGAACGAGACGCGGATCTCGAGAGGCTGGCTAATGAGGAATTGAGCCACCTCGGGAAGGCGTGTCGTACCGGCAGTCAGCGCGGTCGTCAGCACCACAAGCAGGGTCGCCGGCTCCGCAAGCGATGCAATCATCATTTCGCGCGACGAACCGATCCCGCCGAAGCTTGTACCGACATCCATCGCGGCCAGCGCGAGGAGCACGCGCGCCGCACCGATCAGTGCGACAAGCGCGACCACATCCGCCGCCCAGTTAAACATCAACCCCGATGCGAAGGTGGGTACGAGCGCGGTTGCGACCCAGGTCAGCGCGAAGATGACATAAGGCGCGGAGCGAAAGAACCACGAAGCGTTGCCTGCAAGGACAGAGTCTTTTCGAATGAGCTTTAGAAGGTCACGGTAGACCTGAATCACGGGCGGCCCTTGACGCCGCGTCAGGCGTGCCTTGACTTTGCGCGTGATACCTGCGGCGGCAGGCGCAACGGCGAGCACCAGAAACATCTGGGCGCCCTGGGCCATGAACGATTGAATCTGAGAGGCCATCACATCCAAACCGCAGTTACGATGAGAAGAGCAATAAGCGTACAGAACATGAGCACGAGGTAGCGCCGGATCGTGAGGAATTGGAATGCGTTGAAACGCGTCGCCACCGCCAGAAGCGCCTCCGCGGGCGCTGCATAGAGATTGCGCCACGCATAGTCGTAGAAGCGCACGGAAAAATGCCCGGGCCGCAAGTCGCCCGGAGGCGGCATGTCAAGAGACTCAACCGCGCCAAGGACGACGCCCTTATACACGCGCCGCAGCGGCTGACTGAAACTCGACGCCGTATATTGCGTGGCCGGCGATGCGTCGGGAAAGCCACAGTCCCAAGCCGGCGCGCGCCTTGTCCGGCGGTTGGACACAAGATGCACGAAAAGCATGGTTGTGATCGACGAGAGCGTTACGAACAGCGCAATCGTGGGTGCATCGTAGATGCTGCGCTCTGGATCGAAGGCAATGAGCGACAGCTTGGTCGGTCCATTGAGAAGCCCGGTGAGCTCAGTCCCGGCGAGCGTTTTCAGCAACGGTCCGATCGCATAGGCACTGAAACCGCCAAATAGGCCGCCAAGGATGCACAGGACCGCAAGCAGCCCGATCGCGAGAGTTTGCACAAAGGGAACCTCGTGCGCCTCGGCCGCGTCTTTACTCCGCGGCCGGCCGAGAAAGACCGTGCCGAATGCACGCACGAAGCAAGCTGCTGCAAGGCCTGCTGCGAGGGCTAGCATCGCGCCCAGCACCGGCGATAGAAATCTTAAGATGGGTTCAGGAAATCCCGGTCCGGCGAGCACCGCTTGAAACAAGAGCCATTCCGAGACAAACCCGTTGAGCGGCGGCAACGCGGAAATCGAAAGAGCGCCAATGAGCCAAAAAAAGGCGGTTTTCGGCATGCGCTGAATGAGCCCTCCCAAGCCATCGAGGTCTCTGCGCCCCGTGGCATGAAGCACCGCGCCAGCGCCCAAAAACAACAGCGATTTGAACCACGAATGGTTCAGCGAATGCAAAAGCGCCGCTGCCATCGCCACAGCGGCAGCCGCAACGATGCCGGTCGCCTTGAATGCGATTGCCAAGCCAAGGCCGGCGAAGATTATTCCGATATTTTCGATAGTGGAGTAAGCGAGGACGCGTTTTAGATCCCGGTCTTGAACTGCGTATAGAAGGCCGCCCACTGCCGTGGCTGCGCCCAGAATGATGAAAGGCAGCGACCACCACCACGGCGGATCGGCGAGAAGATCGAAAACGATGCGAATGATCGCGTAGACGGCAACCTTGGTCATGACACCGCTCATGAGCGCCGAGACATGGCTCGGTGCAGCGGGATGAGCCAAAGGCAGCCAGGCATGAAGCGGCATGATGCCCGCCTTCGATCCCGTCCCGAAAAGGGCGGCCACAAGAACAAGAGCGGATATTAGGGGGGTGAGCTTATGAGCGCGGATGGCATCGAAGCCATAGCCGCCTGCCGCGCCGGCCATGCCGCCGAAGGCGAAAAGCAGAGCAGCCGTACCCATCGCCGCCATGATAAGATAGACATATCCGGCCTTGCGGCACTCTGCTTCCTCGTGGCGTGCGACAACGAGCGCCCAGGAGCTGAGAGACATAAGCTCCCAAAAGAACAGGAAGCCGAAAGCGTCGTCCGCCAGAAGCACGGTGTTCATAGCGGCACAAAAGGCCGGATAAAAGGGCTCGATCCGCTTAGACAGGTCGGCCTTGCCAATCCCGATGCCGTAAAGGCTCGAGGCCGCGATGCCGAGATTGACGATGAAGCCGAAAAACGCTGCCAGCCCGTCGAGCCGGAACCTTAAACCGACTGAGGGAAGCCCAATGGGAAGCTGCGCTTTGAAATCCGCCTGCCCGGCGAGCACGGAAAGGTCTGCTGCACAAGCCAGAATGGCAGCCAAGATGCAAGCCGGGTAAACGATCCCGAGCAGGCGCCGCGGCAGAATGAGGCTCAAGAGCGCGGCGCCGCCGTAGATGGCGAGCGCCACGGCAAGTATATCGAGCGGCCGCTCCACCATCATTCGGCGGCCCTCCCGGCCGGCCTCTTTAGACGGACGCCACGGCCCCCGCCGTTGCTTTGAACGCCCTCCCCGATTAACTCGATGCCTGCGCGATCCAGCGCCTCGACGATTTTTGTGAGAGTGTCTACGACACCCCGGACGGTGCCCGGACTAGATTCCATACGTTGAACCGTGGGTAAGGATACGCCTGCCTGATCGGCTAGCGTCTTCTGATCGATGCCAAGAAGTGCGCGCGCGGCGCGCAGCTGGGTTCCGGTTAACACGGCACGTAATCCCCAAATACATCAGTTTGCACTCATACTCGCGTAACTCTGATATCTCAAGCATCGATTTGTATGCCCGCAGCAGCACACCGATTGTAAACTTCCCGGCCCGATTTGCGGCAAACCGGAGCGCCCGCCAAGCGGGTGCGGTTAATATAGTTGCCACTCTGGGTTGTTATCGCTTGGCAGGGCATGGATTAGCACTTTCTTTCTCGCGTCCAGGGTTGGCCTCTGCTGAATCCCGGCCGGGGCCTCCCCTTGTCTCTGAGCTCTTCCGTTCACTCCTGGAGAAGCTGGAGCGGGCGCTGAGTTAGAAAACAGATTTGAATACGTTGGCACGGCTTAATGACAGCGCAGCAAGCCATCGAATTGAGCGGGTTTATGGGCGTCAATGCTAAGTCAAGCGCATAGTCGCCGCCCCGGGGCCCGTAGAGTGCGCCGCATCTGCCCCCGGCGCAGCACAATTGGAGCTGCCGCTCAATTGGAGCTTGACTAAAGCTAAGGTCAAGCGGATTCTAACATGCTCTCCAAATTCAACCGAGGGCATACTCGAAATGCATTATCGCCTAAGCGCGGGCAAGCCGCTGCAGGAGGCCGTTCCAGCAATCGCCGCCGATCAGCTCGACGCTGCCATCGCGCGCCTGAAGTCGGCAGGCCATGACCACACAGCCGTCCATACCGCGCGAAAACATTTCAAAAGGGCTCGCGCGCTTCTCGGCCTCGTGGCGCCTGCCGCGCGTGGAAATAAGATAAAGGCCAGCCAAAAGCTCATTGCCTCGGCCGCACGCATGCTCGCCTCCAGCCGGGATGCGCAAGTCGCAATCGCTGCCGCCGAGGCTCTGACGAAAGACTTCGGCGCAGGCCGGAACGCCCGCACTTTCTCCGACCTGACCTCGTTTCTCGTAGCCCGGCGCGACCGGGTCGAGGAAAAGCTCAGTCATGCCGGCCTTGAACCCGTTTTGAAAAACCTCGAAAAAGCCAAAAGGAGCCTCTCCAGGCTCGATTTGCGCGGCATAAAAATGGGCGATTTGCTCGAATCGGCGTGCGCCACTTACCGGCAGGGCCGGCATTCGATGAAGGACGCGCTCGATACCGGCGCCGGCGAGGCCGTGCACGATTGGCGCAAACTCGCGCAGCGGCACTGGCGCCACATGCTGCTTTTGAAGGATGCATGGCCGAAAGAGGCGAAGGCACGCATAGCGCTGGCGCGGCGCCTTTCAGGCATCCTGGGCCAGCACAACGATCTTGCGGTCATGCGCGAAATCATACTCACAAACCGGATTGTCTTCCGTAGTCCGGACGACGTCAAAATGCTGTGCGGGTGCATCGATAAAAAGCAGACGCAATTGTTGAGCGAGGCCGCTTCGCAAGGAGAGCGGCTCTATGCGGAAAAGCCGAAGGCTTTCGGCAAACGCCTCGATGTTAAATGGCAGAGCGCCAAGCGCAAAGCTGCGTCCGTGGAGCTTCCGGCGCAATCGTAAGGCTATACGGCCGTTCCCGCCAGCCCTGCGGCTCGATCAACATCCGCAATGCCCGGTTCCGGGCCGCTGCCGTCATGCGCTTTGGCGCCAGCAGTGCAAATAACCCGTTCCCGAAGAAGCCGGAACAATCCTTGAGTTAAGTCACCACCGCCGCTTACGCATTCTGCCAGCGAACAAAAAGAGGAAAGCCAGAAAGCTGGGGAAGTGCGCCAGAAGCGGCGTGGCAACGCTTCTAACTTTGGCCGCCCTCATGGTAGAAGGCCCACTATCGTCATCCCGCGATGTGGGGGCAGATGACACAGTACTCTTTCGAGATCACGGGTCGGATTGAGATCGAACGCGAGCGCTACCTTCGAGAATTGCTGGACCAACCGTTGTCTGAGCCGCGTTTAGTTGCCCTTAGGCGCACTCTTGGCCCTAACAGCATGGAGGACATCGGACGCGAGCAAGCCGAAAATGTAATTGACGCTGAATTATTTGAATTGCTTCGTTCCTTTGAGGGGTCGATAGCCTCGAACATACAGTCTAGACTCAACGAAGACGGGCGGTGGCGAGAACGGCCGCGGAGGCGCGATGAAGAGACGAATTTCCAGGTCTCGGTACGCTTCAGTCGCGGTAGTTTTCTCTACACCCTGATCGTTACCTTCTTCGAAACAACTGGCCCCATGATCGCCAAGTCAGGGCTGGCGTCCTTGGTGGTGGCGGCCGTAGAACCTCTCTTGCTAAATCAGATACGCGACGTCTGTTATGCGACCCAGTCGATCACGACCTACGTGCGAGGAGTCGTGGAGCGCTCGATCGCCCAGCCCGCGGCTCGATCGCCCAGCCCGTGGCCGGTCCGCCCGTAGCCTGGGCCGACGACAAACTTAGGGACCTTGCCGGCCGAGTCCAAAGACTCACGGAGAAATTGGACGAGACCCGAGCTTACCGGTAAGTCCGCGCCCTGGCGATGGTGGTCTTGGGTCTGCTGATGGCGAACATCGTGGCGGTGGCGGCAATTGCGAGAAAGGTCGGCCTATTCTAGTTGCCGACATCGCGACATTCTGACGGCAGAGCCGCAAGAGCAACGCGGGACGCCATTTCCGCTATCGCCCCATCGCGTCATCGGCCAATCGGGCGTTTTCAGAGCGCTGCGGCAGGTACTCCGGCGGCATGCGTTGCGAGGCCCCAATGAGAAACCGCGCTGAAAGCCGCACACCGCTCTTGCGCGAGGGCGTTCAGCCGGCGATATATGGGACGGGAGGTTGGCGCAGACGTATCTCTCGCCAACCGGGTCAGGTCCGGAAGGAAGCAGCCCTAACGAGCCCGATGCGGGTTGCCGTCCAGCCTCTCACCGCCGCGCGGCCAGCGCGGCTTTCGTTTCCGGACAAAGAACTTGCCTTTCGTGGCCCATGAGCAAATCCAGCGATAAGCCGCGGGCACCCGCGCAGAAACCATCGCAGGATTTGGAGACGCAAGCGCGAGAGCCTTACGTCGTTCTCGCCCGCAAATACCGCCCGCAGACCTTTGCCGATCTCATCGGTCAGGATATCATGGTCCGGACACTCAAGAACGCGTTCGAGATGGACCGGATCGCCCAGGCCTATATGCTCACGGGCGTGCGCGGCGTCGGCAAAACCACGACTGCGCGCATTCTTGCCCGGGCGCTGAATTACGAGCGCCCCGGCGGGCCGGACAAGCCGACGCTCGACATCGAGGAGCTCGGCGTGCATTGCCAGGCCATCATGGAAAGCCGGCATGTCGATGTGCTCGAAATGGACGCGGCCTCCAACACCGGCATCGACGACATCCGCGAAATCATCGAGGCGGTACGCTACAAGCCGGCATCGGCGCGGTACCGCGTGTTCATCGTGGATGAAGTTCACATGCTGTCGAAGTCCGCGTTCAACGGGCTGCTGAAAACGCTCGAAGAGCCGCCGCCGCATGTCAAGTTCATCTTTGCAACGACCGAAATCCGCAAAGTTCCCGTCACCATCCTGTCCCGATGCCAGCGCTTCGATTTGCGGCGTGTCGATGCGGATATGCTGAGCGCTCATTTCGCCGGCATTCTCAACAAAGAAGGGCACACAGCCGAAGAGGGCGCGCTCGCGCTCATCGCCCGCGCCGCTGAAGGGTCGGTGCGGGACGGTTTGTCCTTGCTCGATCAAGCCCTCACGCTTGGTCAGGGCCACCTCACGGCTGCGGCCGTGCTCGAAATGCTCGGTCTCTCCGGGCGCAGCGCAATTTTCGATTTGCTCGAACGTATTTTCGAAGGCGATGCGGGGGCCGCGATTTCCGCTCTCAACGCCCTTCACGATAAGGGCGGCGACCCGCTCATGATCCTCACCGACACTGCCGATGCGATACACGCGCTAAGCCGCCTCAAAGCGGTGCCCGGTGTTTATCCGCCAGATTTCTCCCTCGATGATAAAGCCCGCGCGGATAAGCTCTCCGGCGCGATGCCGATGCCGAGGCTTGCCATTGCCTGGCAGATGCTGCTTAAGGGGCTCGACGAAGCCTCGCGCGCGCCAAGGCCGTTCTCCGCCGCCGAAATGCTCATCATTCGTATGTGCTACGCGGCACAGCTGCCCTCCCCTGCGGACATCGTTGGCGATCTCGCGGGCAAGCCTGCGGCACGTTCCGAAAGCAAAGAGACGGCACGCCAGGGCGCGAAAGATACTGCCCAGGCGCCAGCCCGTGCGCAAACCAGAGAAGGCACCGCCAATCCTGCGGTAGCCCAATTCGCCTCCTTTGAGGATATAGTTGCCCATGCGGGTCAGCTCCGG
>Ga0326728_10018733_pt1 | contig 13573 bp, 13 predicted proteins | sample MB3enrmetagenome_FD_207602 | JGI IMG/M metagenome (GOLD analysis project Ga0326728, IMG submission 207602) | Lab enriched peat soil microbial communities from McLean, Ithaca, NY, United States - MB31MN | ecosystem: Environmental > Terrestrial > Soil > Wetlands > Peat | place: USA: New York... | reverse complement strand
CGATCATTTTGGCATCGACGTCCTGGGCACGTTGCGGGCGCTGGTCCAGAACGCGCGCGCGAATGAGGTTGTCCAAGGCGGCAGCTCCATCACGCAACAGCTCGCGAAAAACCTCTTCCTCTCTTCCGAACGCTCTATCCAGCGCAAAATCCGCGAGGTCTACCTCGCGCTTTGGCTCGAGTCGCATCTTACAAAGAAAGAAATATTAAAGCTTTATCTCGACCGCGCTTATCTCGGCGGCGGCACCTTTGGCGTGGAAGCCGCTTCGCAGTTTTATTTTGGAAAATCGGTGCGGGACATCAACCTGGCGGAGGCGGCGGTGCTCGCCGGTTTGTTCAAGGCTCCGTCGAAGTTTGCTCCGCACGCGAGGCCCGCCGAGTCCCGCGCCCGCACCAATCAGGTCCTGAGCAACCTCGTCGAAGCCGGATTTATGACCGAGGGCCAAGTGCATGGCGCGCGTCTCAATCCCGCGAAGGTTGTGGACCGGCAAGAGGTCTATGTACCTAACTATTTTCTGGACTGGGCGTTCGAGGAGGTGCAGCGCCTGATGAAGGGGAAGGGCGAGTATGTCTTGACGGCGAGAACCACCGTCGACGTTCCGCTTCAGAAACTTGCCGAGGAGGCAATCGAAACGGCGCTCGATACGCAGGGACGAAGCTCCAGGGTCAGCCAGGGGGTGCTGGTCTCGATGGATACGGACGGCGCCGTTCGCGCCATGGTGGGCGGGCGCGATTATGGCGATAGCCAGTTCAACCGCGCCGTTCATGGCGCGCGCCAGCCCGGCTCATCGTTCAAACCCTATGTCTATCTGACGGCCATCGAGAATGGCGTCAAACCGACGAAGGTCTATTCCGATACCTCACCGACCTGCGGAAACTGGTCGCCGACCAATTACGGTGGCGGGGTGAGCGGCCGCTCGATGCCCCTGTACGAGGCCCTCATGAGATCGGTGAACACCATCGCGGTCAAACTGTCGCTCGACGTCGGCCGCGAAAAGGTTCTGGAGGTCGCGCACAGGATTGGCCTTACGGCCGTCAGAAAAACCTGCTCCATGGCGCTTGGCGATACGGGCATAGCGCCGCTCGATCACACTGCAGGGTATGCGGTTTTCGCCAATGGCGGCATGGCTGTTAAGCCCTACGCAATTTTAGAGCTCAGAAACACGCGTGACGAGGTGGTTTATTCCCGCGAGCGCGATGAGCCTCCACCGGTACGGCTTTTCAAGCGCGAGGATATCGAAACCCTCAACACGATGCTCCAAAAAGTCGTTGAAGAGGGAACAGGCCAAGCCGCCAAGCTCGATTTCACCAATGCATGCGGCAAGACTGGCACGACGTCGGGCCCGAAGGACGTTTGGTTCATGGGCTTTACCGGCCAATATGTGACCGGCGTCTGGTTCGGAAACGACGACTACACCGACATAGCGGGGGGCACGACGGGAGGTCATATGGCGGCGCCGGTTTGGAAACAATATATGGTTGGCGCCCATACGAGCATGGATATCCCGCAAATTCCAGGGCTTCCGCTGCATCCGCGCCAGGTCGAGGAGCGGCAGCGGCTTGCAGAAATCAGGCGCGACGATCCAACAGCGGGCTCGGCAGGACCGGGAGGATTGGAGCCGGCGAAGCGGATGCCTGCCCGCACGCGCAAAATGCTGACGTCGCTTTCCAAGCTCCTAAAGGAGGCGCCCAAGCTGCCTAGCGGAGGGGGCGCCCCCGAAAAGGGAGCTGCACTGGACAAACCGGCCGTCCGCACGCAATAACGAAGCTGAAGAGAAGCCCTTCGGGCCGGCGCTTTTTCCCGGTGAAATTGTAGGTCTCTGAACGTATGCACTTTCTAAGCCGGTTTTTCATGTTTGTGGCGATTGCCCTCACGCTTGGCCTCGGCTCTGCCTGGCGGACGGTCAACCATGGTTTCTTCGCCGCGGCGAACCGTTACGGGCCTTGGGTATTCTGGTTCCGGGAAGGAACCGCCGACGCGGACCCGTACACAATCGCCCATGTCGCCCGCCAGGGGGTCTTGCCGGTTACTGCATCGAGCGAGATGGTCTTCACCGCGACCCGCGATACCGCAGGCTCCCATCTGTCCGGCGACTGCACCTACGAAATTCGCGGCTATGCCGTTCCAGCCTTGTGGTGGAACATTGCGGCTTTCAAAAGCGACGGAGAGATCATGCCTAGCAAGACTGGCAGGTCGGGTTTTTCCAGCGCCAATATCCTCTCGGCCCCCGATGGGACTTTCACCGTGCGCTTGTCTCCCGATGTGCAGCCGGGGAACTGGATCCCCGCAACGCGCGGCAATCGCGTCATTTTGCGGCTCACCGTTCTAAGGCCCCTCAGCCCCGATAATCTTTTGAAAGCCGGCGGCGATATCCTGCCCGAAATTACGCTCATGGGGTGCTCGTAATGGGAAGCCTTCCATGGGTTCTGGGCGGCACAGTCGCCGCGGGCATCATTCACATCCTTTGCGTGTTTAGCATTCCGCTGCTTGCCGAGCGCGATGCCTGGGCGCGTCTATCGGCCGCGATGAAGCCGAACGCACTCGTTGTCGCCGATGGAAAAAATGTGCCCCGGCTTCCCTTCACGCCGCCGGATGTTTTAACGGCTTACTGTTTGTTCGATCTTTCCAGCAATAACGTTATCGTCAAGTCGCCCCTGCCAGAAGGACCCTGGTCCCTTACGGTTTCAACACGCTCTGGGGAGAATTTCTACGTCGTAACCGGTGCCGATGCAAAAAAGCCCGAGGTGCGCCTGCTCATCATCCCGCACGACCGCCTGCCCGAGGAAGCGAGCACCGAAAAAACCGAGCAAGGCGACGACCAGAACATCATCGTGTCGCCCAGCCAAACCGGGATCGTTGCCATCCGTGCGCCCTTGCGCGGCGAAAGCTTCCGGGGGCTCGCGCTGGACGAGCTGCGAAAGGCTCGATGCGAGATTCAAAAACCGCTGGTGCCCTTGGTGGCGTCCGTTGAGCCGCTGGCCGCAGAGCCTTCCGGCGAAAGCGAGCAGCCCGCACGAAGGCGCCCGCGCCGGCAAAAGCGCCGTTAGTGTTTGTCCTGGTCTATCGGTATTCCCGGGGCCTGCTGCTTCCGCTTATGTAGGACGAACGCGAGCCGCGAGGAGGGCGCGCATTGCGCAAGACGTATGGCTCGCCCCCAAGCGGACCGTCATGGCGCACGGCGCCTGGCAACGCGAGAAGGCCGCCGCCCTTAGGAGCGGGCCTTCCGCTGGCTGGAAAAATAGGAGTGGCGCTGGCTGCGTCCACCGGCTCACGAGAATCGTGTAACGAAGCGCATCACTTTCGCGACGAGCGGAACACCTTCCTCTTGCGGCGAGCTGCGCTCAAATCTGTAGACAGGCAAGCCTGCGCTCATCCAGGCTTTGATTCCGCCTTCGAGGTTATAGACGCCGCCCGGGATCGCTCCTGCGATTCTGTGACATCCGAACAAGCTGCGCGTGCCCACGCGGCACAGAAGCACGAGCATTTTGCCCTCGTGATCGGGCAAGGCATCCGGATGAAGGCTGCCCAATGGCACGAGCGTTGAACCTTCAATGTGTTCCGCCGCATATTCACGAGGTTCGCGTACGTCCACGACGGCGGCCTTCCCGGCATCGAGCCACGTCTTAAGAGTTGCAGGGGTGACGGATTTAACGCTCATTAGGGGCTCCGTATATGAGATTTCTCTGAAATAATATCAGTCCCTGCAATAAATCAAGTAGAGCGTCGAAAGAAGCGCATTCGCCTTCATGCTGGAGAGGTGATAATAGACCATTTGCCCTCTTTTTTCCGGAGTCACGAGCCCGGCCTCGCGCATTTTTGCGAGGTGCTGTGACAGCGCAGATTGAGATATACCAACAGAATCCGCTAGTTCTCCAACAGATCGCTCTCCCGAGAGGAGCTGGCACAAAATCGTGAGCCGGCTGGGGTTAGCCAATTGCTTCAGCATGCCGGCGGCTTCGCCAACATGACGCTTCATTTGAACTGCAGGGGACACCGGTTTCCGTTCCATATTGACATTATATTAGTGAATACTAATATAAGCAAGCGCCGTGCTGAGCAGCGAGGACCGATATGGAAAAAAACTTTTTCGAAATCACCCGGCATATCTCCGCAAATCTCAAGGGTCTTCGCGAGGACATCCCAGACACGATGCAAGCTTTCTCGGCCATGGCGAAGGCAGCCACCCGGGACGGGGCCCTCGATAAAAAAACCAAGGAGCTTATTGCGCTCGCTTTGGGTGTTGCTGCCCACTGCGACGCTTGCATCGGCTTCCATGCCGAGGCCTGCGTCAAGCTCGGTGTTACGCGGGCGGAGGTCGAAGAGGCCTTGGGCATGGCGGTCTATATGGGAGGCGGACCGTCGTTAATGTATGCCGCCGAGGCTATGGCAGCTGTCGAGCAATTCAGCGCAAGCAAATAACCCTGCGAAGATCTGAAGCTTTCAGATCTTACGCAAAGGCCGGTTGTATACAAGAAGAATTGGGATATCGCGGCAGACTGTGCATCACGCGACGTTGAAATCGATCCTAGACCAAGTTAATCGTCTTTATTGCTCTTAGTTTGCCCTTTAAAGCGCGCGGCGCTTTTACTGGCGGCAAGGCGTCCTCTTTTGTTAGCATAACGGCGACAGCGGTCGAGGTGATGACCACGATATCTTGAAGCGCCACTCCAGCATCCGAAGCCTGCTCAAGCAGCTTAAACAGCCGTTGCTCAAACTGACTCTCGGCCTTGCTGCATCCGGTGCTGGTTTGTGCCGCATAGATGTTTGCCGCCGCCAAAAGAAAAGAAGCATAGTCCCTATTGAGTTGCATTCGCTTGCCCCCTACGCATACGGTTGAAACTCGATATTATATCCAAAATAGCAAGTGTGTCGTTCCGTCTGCGCAACATACAGGCCTAAACGAGCCTTATCCACAACCCATGAGCCCTCCTGCGTTGTCATGCGCGCGTAGGTTGGGAGATTGTATACACAGCCCGGGGGCAGGACGATATCGGGCGGCCGCGGAGCGCCACCCGATGAGATGCCGTGCCGGCTTGCAGGACCAGCTGCTTGCGGTAGAAGGTAGTTAGCGTCAGCCCTGATATATCGGAATCGCTGGGAAGTTCCCCCTCACCCCAAAACCTTCTCCCTGCTAACTCGCCTTGGCGAGACAGCAAAGAGAAGGACAGGATGAGGAAGTCTTGAAGCCGTTGCCGCTTATGTAGGATAGGCGTTAGCGGCCGCGGAAAGCCGCGGGCTTATCGTACCCTGTCCACGCGCCGGACCCAGCCAGACGCAGTCCGCGTTTAGGGCGCTTTTCAGTACCCAACCGGATAGCTGGTGGTTGCGAATGGCCGGTATTGGTAGAGCCAGGTTTCGGTCAGCACCTCTGCGCCGGCCTTCAGATAGAGGCGCATCTCGACGGGATCGGTGCCCTCGACCGTAAGGTCGAAGAACGCCCGCCAATGTCCCGGCACATCGTCGGGAGCAGCTTCGGCAAAGGTATAGGTGAACTGACCGCGCGAGGCCCAGAGAACAAGCTCGGGCTTGACCCCATAGGGAAGCTGCGCGAGCGGTCCGCCGAGAAACTCGACCTCGAACTTGCGCACGCCGTTGGGACGCGCCTTGCCGGGCTGCCCGCCGCGGCCGAGCCGGGTCGCAACGCAGCGGCCGAGCGGGGTGGGATAGGGCTCATCGGCGAGCCAATGCAGACGGTAGTGAAGCTCCACACGGCTGCCTGCCTGCACCGGCTTGGCCGGGCACCAATAGACGATGATGTTGTCGTTGATCTCATCGTCGGTCGGCATCTCGACCAGCTGCACGGTGCCCTTGCCCCAATCGCCGAGCGGCTCGACCCACGCAGAAGGCCGCTTCTCGTAACCGACGCCGTCGAGATAATGGTCGAAATTGCGGTCGCGCTGCAAAAGGCCAAAGCCACGCGGATTTTCGTCGAGGAAGCTCGATATCGAGACATGGGCAGGATTGTTGAGCGGCCGCCAGATGTGCTCGCCGGAGCCGGTCCACATCGCAAGACCATCGGAATCGTGCACCTCGGGGCGCCAGTCGATCCCAGCCCGTTTAACCGACTCGGAATACCAATACATCGAGGTTAAGGGTGCAAGCCCCAGCCGTTCAACAGGCTGGCGGAAGAACAGCGTGTTCTCTATCTCCATGATTACGCCTTTGGTGCGCTCCATCTGGAAGCGGTAGGCGCCGGTCACGCTTGGGCCATCGAGCAGTGCGTACACCGTGACGGACCTGGCCGATGGCGGCGCAGGCATGAACCAGAAGGCGACGAAATCCGGAAATTCTTCAGGCGCGTTGCCACCGGGTGTCAGCGTGATCCCTCTCGCAGAAAGGCCGACCTGTCCAAGCTCGCCCTTAGCGCGGAAATAGGAGGCGCCGAGGAACGTTACCCAAGGCTCGGCTTTGCGCCAATCGTCGGTTCCCGTCTTCGGCTCGCGAAGCCAAAAACCAGCTATGGGAGAAGGGGCCGCCGGCAAATTGGCCGCCACGTTCCCCGGCGGGATCGTGAAGTAATTGGGTTCGTAAAGGATTTCCCGCGCAAGGTCTTTGCCGGCTCCCGGCTCGACCGCATACATCCGAACCGTTTTCGGGAAGTATTGCCCCACATGCATGAACGTGACCGGAAAGGCGCTCGGATCGGTATCGCCGAAAAGGGCATATTCCGACTTATAATGAAGCTGGCCATGAGCATCGTAGTCGATCGAGGAGACGATCTTCGGATCTGGGCGGGGAGGCGACACATAGGCCGCGGCCGCGAGCGCTTCCGCGCGAGCCTTTAGCCAGTCATAAGAGAACGGGTGCGCTTCGCCCATGCGTAATCCCGGCGTGCTCGCGCGCGAGGGGCTTACCGCGAATGCCTGGGCGGCCAGTGCAAGTTTGATAAAACTACGGCGGTCGATCATGTTCGTGTCCTGTGCGGAAACTCAGCGAATGCTCACGAGGCTCGATGGCACACTCGCCGCGCATGTCTGTAGCTTGGCATTGACCGGATGGGAAGCCGCTTTATGAGTGCGGAAGCCTCTGAAATCATGCGCCCCTGCTTTTTTGCGTGCGGCTCAACGCCCACCCTGTTTATTCGCCGCGCAAGGCGGCGGCAATCGCGGGAACTGCGCGGGCATCGGTTATCATGCCGATGTGGTTGAGATCCGGAATGACTGTCACGGGGACATCGGGCCGGATCGCGTGCACGGTTGGCGCAAAAAGTTCCGCGTCGAAAAGTTCATCCCTCGCTCCCGCCAAGACCTGCACCGGTGCGCGGGCATTTTTCAGATCGGCGGCATAATCGCTTGTGCCGAACGCCCGCATCAGCCGGAACGACCAGCTACCGGTGAGAAGCTTGGCTTGAGCGGGATCGATGGCGAAAGCCAGAACCCGAAGACCTTCAAAGCCGTGTATCCCCAAGCTGTCGAGCAGAAGAAGCCCGATAATTCTCGGGGTGAACGGCGTGGCCCATGCGTTCGAGGCTTCGCTGACGGTTGGCGCTCTTGGACCTAGCATCGGCGCAAGGAGGACAACCCGGCCGAACGTGCCGCCAAGGCGGAATGCGGCCGCATGCAAGGCGAAGCCTCCGCCGGAAGAGTACCCGGCGAGAATGATACGCATGCCACGGTGGCGGCCTGCAATCGCGCGGACGAAATCCTCAAGATCGTCATCGAGCTGGCCCGCATAATCGATATCGCCGCGCCTGCCCGTCTCACCATGACCGCGAATGTCCGGCGCGTAGATTTGAATACCTTGCACGGAAAGCGCCTTTGCGAGCGCATGCAGGCTTGTGCTCGATCCTGCAGAGCCGTGAATTGCAATTACGGCCGTTGCCGGGCCGCCTGAAGATGGCGAGTCCCAATGCCGGAAGGCGATTGTTCCTCCGCCGCGCGCTGGCACCGTCTGAACCTTCGGCAGATCGCTAAAATCCACGGTCTCGAATGCGCTGTTGATCGATGCGAGCGGCGGCGGCGGAGCGCCGGTACCGAACGCAATCATTCCGGCGAGGATCGCACCTGCTAGGGCGGCCGATGCGAGGCCAATCACGAGTGCAAGCTTCAAAATCGCACCGCCCGGAAACAATGATTACCGGAAATTCATAGCACCGCTCGCTGGCGGTCGAGAATATCCTTGGCCTTAGCGCAATCCGCCTGCATCTGCGCGGCGAGCGTTTCAGACGAGCGGAACTTTGCGTCCTCGCGCACAAAGGCGATAAACTCGATTTCCAGGGTCTTTCCGTAGAGATTTCCATCGAAATCGAAAAGAAACGTTTCAAGCAAAGGCAGGCCAGCATCGAAAGTCGGCCGTGTTCCCAGATAAGCGGCACCCTGAAGCTTGCGGCCATCGGTATAGGCATTAACGGCATAAATGCCATGCTTAAGCGTTATGCCCTCATCGAGACGGATATTTGCCGTGGGGAAGCCGAGGCCCTGCCCTCGCCCGGCGCCGCTCTCGACCGTGCCGGAAACACGCCAGTAATATCCAAGCATCTCGGCCGCGGCGGCCACATCGCCCTCGGCAAGCAATTCACGCACGCGCGTGGATGAAAAGATTTCGCCTGCATTGCCTTGCGCTTCGACCATGGTCACTCCGAATCCGTGAATTCGTCCCTCTTGGGCGAGAATGCCGGGATTTCCGCCACGGCCCTTTCCGAAGAAGAAGTTATAGCCGACCGAAGCATGCTTGATGGCGAAAGCCTCGGCGAGGATTATGCGTACAAAGTCCGGCGCGGTGAGGCCCGCGACGGTGCGATCGAACGGGATGACCACTGTAAAGCCGCAGCCGTAAGCTGAAAGAAGCTCAAGCTTGCGCTTAAGGCCCGTAAGCCGGAAGAAAGGCTTCTGCGGCTGGAAGAACATCCTTGGGTACGGCTCGAACACCATGACGCCCACGGGCAATCCGCCCCCGGCAGCATTCGCCTTCGCCGCGTCCAGCACGGCGCGATGGCCGCGATGCACCCCGTCGAAAGTGCCGATCGCAAGCGAGGCTCCCTTCAAGTGCAGAGGAACCTCATGCCAGCCATGGACGATGTCCATTCCGCTACTCTTTCGATTTCGGCGTCCGCGAGGGGACCATAAGTACGGCCTCCCCTTCGAGAACCACCTTCTCGCCCACTGCGCAGTGGCAACTGAAGATCGCCCTTTTCCTATGCTCGATCAAGTCGGAGATTTTAACGGTCGCGGTGACGTGATCCCCGATATGAACGGGCGCCCTGAAATTCAGCGTCTGCGAAATATACACGCATCCCGGCCCAGGGAGCTTCGTACCGAACACTGCCGAGATATAAGCCGCGCTCAGCATACCATGCGCGATACGCCGCCTGAACGGGGTTTCCTTTGCGTAGGCATCATCGAGATGGATCGGATTGAGGTCGCCGCTGACCTGAGCGAACGCGTGAATATCGTCGCCGCCGACGATTTGCACGAGGCTTGCCTCCATGCCAACTTGCAAATCCTCGAAGTAGTGCCCAGGCCCTATTCCGCCGGTCATGATGCCTCTCCTACGCAACTTTGGAAACGCGCTTGGTGCTGTGTCTTGCGCCCATATATGCAAGAGCTTGGACTTTGCGCAAGGCGGCCGATATCACCATTGCAGGTGCGGCATAGCTGCGGCTGGGCGGAACGCGCGGGCGGCGAAGAGCCGCTCGAAAAGCGGTCCGCTCGCCACGCCGTCCTCAACGGCAACCCCAAGGTGGACCCGGCTCGCGATATAAATCGAGTCGATCCCCTGGCCGTTCGCGCCTTTTATATCGGTGTCGATGCCATCGCCGATGGCTAGAATCTCACTCTTAGGCAGCGGCTTTGCGAGCTTTCGCAGTGCTGCCTCGTAAATAGGGCTGTATGGCTTTCCAGCCTGAACGGCCGTCTGGCCGAACGCGGCGTAGCGCTCCGCCAGCAAACCTGCACAGGGCAACAGCTTGGAGCCGCGTTCGACAACAAGGTCCGGGTTGGCGCAGATCATTGGGACGCCCCGGGCCGCGAATGCAGCCAGCATACCGTCATAGTCCTCCGCCACCTCGTGCTCTTCGTCGAAAAAGCCCGTGCAAACGATGGCTACGGCCTTCGCGGCTGGCGCGAACTCGACATCCAGGCCGTCGAAAAGGCACCGGTCGCGCTCCGGGCCGAGGTGAAAAACAGGCTCCCCGGAATAGGTTTCGACCAAGGCGCGCGTCACATCGCCCGACGTCACCAGCGCGCTGAAACAATCCTGAGGCACGCCCAGTAAATCCAAATGATCGAGAACGGCCTCTGAAGGCCGCGGCGAGTTCGAGATGAGAATAACTTCGCCGCCGCGCCGCTTGAATATGCGGCATGCCTCGATGGCGGGCGCGAACACGGTTTCGCCGTCGTGCAGAACGCCCCAAACATCGCAAAGCCAAGCCTTGCGATTTTCGCTTACCCCAGCCACGCTTGCCAGGATCGGAATATCCGCGCGCCCATAACTCATCATTCGCAAATATACGCCGCGCGTATCATCCTGATAGCTAGTTGAAATTTGCAGCGGATGTTTTGTCCGCTGCCCGATGCCGAGGCGTTTAGAAGGCGGATGCGACCGCCTCGACGCCGTCTCTGCGATAGATATCGCGGCGGAATTGCACGATGCCGTCCGGCGTTCCCCACGCAGTTATGTAGGTCCAGTACAGCGGCACGCGCTTCCTGAGGCGAACATAAAGCCGTTCCCCGGTCTGCTTCATGCGCAAGACCTGCTGCACCGACCATCCATTCTCTTCCAAAAGCCAAGCGACGAGCTGATGGACGTTCTGGACGCGCACGCAACCCGAGCTCTCCGCCCTGAAGCTCTTTGAGAAAATGCTCTGCCCGGGCGTGTCGTGCATATAGACGCCGTCGGGGCTGGCGAAGTTGATCTTCACATATCCAAGCGGATTTTCCTCGCCGGCATTCTGCACGTAGAAGTAGTGCAGCGGCTGGTCCGAAAACCAATTGATCTGCATGGGATCGAGGCGCTGGCCCTTCTGATAGGCCGCGTAATCGGTGTAGGCATCGATTTTGTATTTCGCGAGCACGTCTTGGCCCCTGGGCTGCATTTCGCGTCCCTTAGGGATCAAATCGGCTTTCAAAACGGTCGGCGGGACGACCCACTCTTTGTTAAAATTGATCTCCTCGATCGCCGATTGCAGCAGGGGAGAGGGACGGTCCGGCTTGCCGACAACGCCCGTGTGGCGCGAGACGACCTGATTGTTGTTGATGGCCTCGATCTGAGCCGCGGGGATGTTCACAACGACGTACTTGCCGGCGGGCGTTGCGGCTGACAAGCTTTGCAGACGGGGCAAATTCGTGCGGAGCTGGCGCAAACGCGCGACGGCCGGCATGTTAAGCTCTTCGATCGTATTCTGGTCGAGGAAGCCCGTGGCAGGAAGTCCGTGCCGGGTCTGCGCCTTCTTCACGGCATTCTCGACATAGGAATCGTAAATTTCCGGGTAGCCGCCATAGGCTTGCAAATCGCCCGTCGCCTGCAAGCGTTTGCGAAGCTGTACCACCGCAGGGTGGTTCATCCCCGTGCGCAACTCGATCGGCGGCAATTGCGCCCAGCCGCCGCGCGCGACGATTTCGGCGTACTGCTTAATCGCGTTCCTGGTAGCTGTTATGTTCTCTTTCGCGAGCGTTGGAAAGCCCCGCTCCGGCTGCACGTCCGTTTCCCTAGCGGATGCGCGGTCCCGCGTGGACTGGTCCCAGGAATCGCCCGATTGATCGAATCCAAGCCAGTCGTCGATCCTGCTTCGCTGTGCACTCGCCTCGAACGGGCTCGCTGTAATCATGAAGGCTGCAGCCGCAAGCGCAGCGATCCATCTCTGGTTCATGATTCCCATCTTGCCTTCCAACTCAAATCGCGCCGCCAATGACGAGAGCGCTGTGCCCGCGTTGTGATGAAGCCCAATTATGGCCAGAACGGGGTTATTTTAGAGTTAGCGTATCGCAAACGGCCAGAAGCAAGCAAGGCAAGCTATGCTAAAAAAGCCAAGGCGGCGGCATGCATTTTTTCTGCACTTTGTGCATTTTACTATGCCGCAGCTCGCCTCGGTTAGAGCTGGTAGCGGATCTGGTCGCCCCAGAAGCGTTCGAGCTTAACGGAGATTTGATTGAAATGCTTGAGGTCCGGGATCGAAACCCCGCCAACTTTCTCCAGCATGGTCAACTGCCGCTCGAGCAGCCGGTTCACCATTTCGGAGATGGCTTTTCCTTTATCGGTCAGCTTCACCCGGACGGAACGCTTGTCGGTGCGGGAGCGCTGGTGATGAATGTAGCCGCTCTCGACGAGTTTTTTGAGGTTGTAGGAGACATTCGAGCCGAGATAAAGACCGCGAGTCTTCAGCTCGCCGGCCGTCAATTCCACATCGCCGATATTGAAAAGGAGAAGGGCCTGGACGGAGTTGACGTCGGTGCGGCCGACGCGCTCGAATTCATCCTTGATGAGGTCGAGGAGCAGGCGATGCAACCTCTCGATCATTCGCAGACTGACAAGGTAATGGGATTTTAGGTTCTGGTCGTCTGGCTGGACACGTACGAAATCGGCGATCATATCACGTAATATCCTCTAGGTTGCGCTTGGCTCCGCATCTACAACCTAGAGGAGAATTGGTTAACCCGGCCCTAATTATCGTAAGTTTTAGGAGAAATATTGCAGGCAGTGGAAAACTGTACATTGTGTTTCATTCTGCCTGCAAATGCAGTTAATTCCGGCTCACTTGGCCGGTGCGTCCGTTGGCGTCATCCCCCGCGCGGGCGAGACAGCTTTCTAAGACTGCCCACGCAGGAACTTAAAGATCGCTGAGAAGTCGAGCCCGCCGCCTCCGTGGCTTGCAAGCAGCCCATAAAGCGCGGCAGCCTCGGCTCCGAGCGGAGTGTTCGCCCCTGCGGCGCGGCTTGCCTCCTGTGCGAGCTTCAAATCCTTCAGCATCATCGCCGCCGTGAAGCCCGCGGCGTAATCGCGGTTCGCGGGCGAGGCCGGCACCGGCCCCGGAACCGGGCAATAGCTCGTCAGCGACCAGCATTGGCCTGACGATTTCGAAGCGATATCGAATAGCGTTTGGTAGCTGAGCCCAAGCTTTTCGCCAAGAGCGAAGGCCTCGGACACGCCGATCATCGAGATGCCGAGAATCATGTTGTTGCAAATCTTCGCGGCCTGGCCGTTACCGGGACCTCCCGCGTGGACAACGGTCTTGCCCATGCAGGACAGGATGGGCTGCGCGCGCGCGAACGCGCTATCGCTGCCGCCCGCCATGAAGGTGAGCGTTCCGGCCTGCGCGCCGCCGGTTCCGCCCGAGACGGGCGCGTCGAGCATATCGTGCCCAGCCGCCGCTGCCGCTGCGCTGACCTCGCGCGCGGTTGCCACGTCGATGGTCGAACAGTCGATGAAGAGGCTGCCGCGGGACGCGGCCGCGATCAAGCCGTCCGGGCCGAGATAGGTTTCGCGCACATGCTGGCCCGCCGGAAGCATCGTGACGACAGCCTCGGCGCCCTTGGCCGCATCGCCCGCGGACGCAACCGCTGCGGCACCGGCCCCGGCAAGCTTGGCCATGGCTGCTTGCGAAAGATCGAAGACCTGAAGCTTATGGCCCGCCTTGATC
>Ga0326728_10018732_pt1 | contig 13576 bp, 10 predicted proteins | sample MB3enrmetagenome_FD_207602 | JGI IMG/M metagenome (GOLD analysis project Ga0326728, IMG submission 207602) | Lab enriched peat soil microbial communities from McLean, Ithaca, NY, United States - MB31MN | ecosystem: Environmental > Terrestrial > Soil > Wetlands > Peat | place: USA: New York... | reverse complement strand
CCAGCGCGCCATGATCGCCATGGCGCTCTCCTGCCAGCCGCGCCTGCTCATCGCGGACGAGCCCACCACCGCCTTGGATGTGACCGTGCAGGCGCAGATCTTGGACCTGCTCAAGCAGCTGCAGAAGGAGCTGGGCCTGGCCATCCTGCTCATCACCCACGACCTGGGCATCGTGGCGCGGGCCGCGGACAGGCTGGCCGTGATGTACGCGGGCAGGGTGGTGGAGCAGGGCCGCGTGCGCGAAGTCCTGCGCGCCCCGGCCCATCCTTACACCCAGGCTCTGCTGGAATGCCTGCCCGGCCTGGGCCGGCCCCTGCGCGCATTGCAAGGCCAGGTGCCTGAGCTTTGGGACATGCCGCGGGGCTGCGCCTTTGCCCCGCGCTGCAGCCGGGCCGGGGCGGATTGCCTGGCGCAAGACCCGCCAGCGCAAGAGCTAGCCCTGGGCCGCCAGGCCGCCTGCCTGCATCTGGAGGCTGGCCATGCTGCTTGAGGCGCAGGGGCTGAAGCGGCATTACCGGGTGCCGGACCGGGCCACCTGGTTCGGCCACCATCAGGTGCAGGCCGTGGACGGGGTGGGCCTGAGCCTGGATGCCGGCGAGACCCTGGGCTTGGTGGGCGAGAGCGGCTGCGGCAAGAGCACTTTAGGCCGCCTGCTGCTGCGGCTTGAGAAGCCGGATGAGGGCAGCCTGCGCATCCTGGGCAAGGATTGGGCCGGGGCAAGCGAGGCTGAGCTGCGGCCCTTGCGCGGCCAGGCGCAGATGGTCTTTCAAGACCCCTACGGCTCGCTCAACCCGCGGCTCAAGGCCTGGGATGCCGTCACCGAGAGCCTGCTGGCTCAGGGCCTGGCGGCCCAGGCGCGGCGCGAGGCGGCCGCTGCCTTGCTCGACAAGGTGGGCCTGCCGCAGAGCAGCCTCGACCGCCATCCGCACGCCTTCTCCGGCGGCCAGCGCCAGCGGCTCTCCATCGCCCGGGCCCTGGCCAGCCATCCGCGCCTGCTCATCGCGGATGAGCCGGTCTCCTCGCTGGACCTGTCCGTGCAGGCCCAGATCCTCCTGCTCCTCAAGTCGCTGCAGCAGGAGCAGGGCCTGGCCCTGCTCTTCATCAGCCATGACCTGCGGGTGCTGCGCCAGCTCTGCGACCGCGTGGCCGTGATGTACCTGGGCCGCATCGTGGAGCAGGGACCGGCCAGCGAGGTGCTGGAGCGGCCCTGCCACCCCTACACCCAGGCCCTGCTGGCCGCGGCCCCGCCGCATCCCCTTGCCCCGCCGAAGCCCGCAGGGCAAAGGCGGGCGCCCCATCCTCTTGACTTGCGGGCTTCGGCGGGGCTGGCGGGCGAGCCGCCCTCGCCCATCCACCCGCCCTCAGGCTGCCGCTTCCACCCCCGCTGCCCGCTGGCGCAGCCGCGCTGCAGCAGCGAACCGCCGCTGCTCAAGGACTCGGGCCCCCTGCGGCAGGCGGCCTGCCACTTGATAGGGACTGGGTCATGATCCTTCCGGAATGGGAATTCCATAAGTCCAAGCCCCTGGGGTATCGCCTAGAGGATGAGGCCCTCCTGGAGACGGAGCGAGTGGAAGTCCTGCCGGCTCTGGACGTGCTGGAAATCAAGGATGTGACGGTCCTGGAAGATGGGGCTGTCTTCCGCGGGATGCATCTCATAAGGGCTTCGCTGCGCGTGCCAGAGATGCGGGCGGCTTATGGCCCGCGCCGCAGGGTGTCCATCGGGCTTTACCCGGCCATCTCCGTGCCCACTGGCAAGCCGGTGCTCAACCTCAGCGACCATTGGTCGCACGAATATTACCATTGGTTCTTTGATGCGCTGCCGCGCCTGATGCTGGCTTGGCGGAAAGGCTTAGAGCCGCATCTGCTGCTCTCTGTCCGCCATCAGCGGCCCTTCATCCTCAACAGCTTGGAGCGGCTGGGTGTCGCGCTGGAAGATATCACCTTCATGCCCTATCATTCGCGGGCTAGCCTGGATTCGCTCTGGCTGCCGCCCTTCCCTGGCCCGCCTGACTTCCACCGGCCGGAGCTGTTGAGGGACATCCGGCAGCGCCTGGGGCTCCGGCATGAGCATCCTGGCCGGCGCATCTATCTCAGCCGGGCCAAAGCCCGCTTTCGCAAGGTGGTGAATGAGGAAGCGCTGATGCGCGCGTTGGGGGCGCTGGGCTTTGAGACCCTGTTTGCGGAGGACCTCACTGCACAGGAGCAGATCGCTGCCTTCAGCGATTGCGAGGCCTTGATATCCAACCATGGCGCAGGCCTCAGCAATCTGCTCTTCATGCCCCAGGGTGCCACGGTCATCGAGCTGCGCAAAGACCGCTACGGCCTGCAGGAGGATGGCAGCCGCGAGCCCGCCCGCTATTACAACACCTATTATCATGCGAGCCAGCAGCTGGGCATGCGCTATGGGATGCTTGCCTGCCCGTCGCCTGACCCGGATGAGTCATGCCGCACTGCCGACATTGAAGTGGGCATGGGGGCGCTGGCATCGCTGCTGGGGTGGATGGGCTTGCGCCGGGCTTGCCTGGCAGCTTCTCCCGCGCTTTGCGGGCACCCGCACCTCAGCGAGCCCTTCAATTACCGGAAGCGCTTGCCGATCGGGTGGGAGCCGGAGCATGAGCCGTTGTTTGAAACACAGGGCGGGGTTTCCATCCCTGGGTTGGCCATCGATTCTTTGAAGAATGTGGTGCTGCATGAGGACGGTTCCGTTTTTCAAGGGCGCATGTTGATGCCATGCTCCTTGCGCACCCCTGACATGCGCCCTGTTTATAGCCCTTTGCGCAGGCTCAAGAACTTGTTCCGCCCGCGTGTGCCCATCAGCACCAGCCTGCCGGTGGTCTCCATCCTGGATCACTGGTCCCATGAATATTTCCATTGGTTCTTTGATGCTTTGCCAAGGCTGATGCTGGCCCGCAGGGAATTCGGGCGCTTCCACTTGGTGCTAGCGCGGCGATACCAGCGGCCCTATATCCTGCACTGCCTCCAGGCCCTGGGCGTCAATGAGGTGAGCTTTTTGGAGAGAAAGACTTGTGTGAGGCTGCCGCTGCTCCACTTGCCCTCTTTCAACGGGCCGCACAACTATCATCGCCCAGAGATGCTGAAGGAGATCCGCAAGGCCTTCATCCCAGCTGGGGCCAAGGGCACGCGGCGGCTCTACATCAGCCGCGCCAAGGCCCGCTACCGCAAGGTGCTGAACGAGGAGGCGCTCTGGCAGCTGCTGGAGCAGCATGGCTTTGAGAGGGTCATCGCCGAGGAGCTCTCACCTGGCGAGCAGATCGCCCTCTTCAACCAGGCTTCGGTCATCCTGGGGCTTCATGGGGCCGGCTTCACCAACCTGCTTTTCATGCCCAGGCCGGGCCTGGTTGTCGAGCTGCGCAAGGATTGCTTGGGCAATCGGGATCGCGAGGGGCGGCCCACGGTGGAGCTGCCGCGCCGCAGCCTGTCCTTCTATCATGCCTGTGATGTGCTGGACATGCCCTACGCCTATCTGGCCTGCCCTTCCCCGACCCCGGAACTGCACAGCCATTATGCGGATATTGAGGTGGATCTGGAGCGCTTGAAGAGCCTGTTGGGCCAATTGAGCTTGGAGGGCCTGTGAGGATCGCGCTCTGCCTCTTTGGCATCCCCCGCTGCTCCAGCGTCACCATCCCCAGCCTTGAGCAGCAGGTCATCGCCCCGCTCAAGGCCTGCGGCGAGATGAAGGTCTTCTACCACCTCTATCAGCAGGATCAGGTGGTGAACCCGCGCTCGGGCGAGCAGGGCAGCCTTGAGCCTGAGAATTACGCCTTCATCCGGGATTATGAGGGCCTGCTGGAATCGCCGATGGATGGGCCAGATCAGGCCCTGGCCGCGGAGCTGAGCGCCTTTGGCAACGCCTTTGATGACCAGGGCGGCTCGCTCAAGAACCTTCTGCTGCAGCTGCATTCCCTCAAGCGCGTGACCGGGCTGGCCCAGGCCTGGGGCCCGGATGTCTGCGCCTTCGCCCGGCCGGATCTGCTTTATCATGACCCGTGGCCCTTGGCCATCATCCGCCACGCCGCCCGCCACCCCCTGGCCTGCGCCATCCCGGACTGGCAGTGGTGGAGCGGCCGCAATGACCGCTTCGCCATCTGCGGCCGCGGCATCTATGCAACCTATGGCCGGCGGCTTGAGCGAGGCCTAGCCTATTGCCAGCAAGGACCCCGGCCCCTGGCGCCCGAGACCCTGCTGCGCTTCGTGCTCTTGGAGAGCAAAGCGGAGGTGCTGGGCATGCCTGTTCGCGCCACGCGGGTGCGCCTGCAGGGCAGGCTGGAATTCGAGGAGTTTGGCGCTGGGAAAAGGGCGGGCAAGGGCCTGCGCTGCCAGCTGGCCATGCGGCTGGCCCAGGCGCGCTATCGCTGGGCCCTGCTCAAGGATGCCTGGCAAGGGAAGAGAGCCGAGGAGGCGCGCCATGATGAAGGATGACCCCAGCCTAGCCACGGGCTTCAGCTTCTTCAATCCCATCACCAAGACCCAGCCCTATCTCCTGCACTGCAATGGCCACTGGGGTGGGCCGGAGCAGGCCGCGCGCCATCCCTTGGGCGATGCGGTCTGGCAGCGCCAGCGGGAGTTCCTCTCCCAGGCCGGGGCGCCCAGGGCACTCGCTGATCTGAGCCTGGTCTGCTTCTCCAACTATCCCTTTGAGACCCTCTTTGAGCAGAGCGCTCGCGCCTGGGGCTATCCCCTCACGGTGGTGGGCCGCGGCACCACCCGCTTCAACTTCCGCAAGAAGTACGAGGCCCTGCTCGAGGAAGCTCTGCCTGGCATCACCACCCCTTGGCTGCTGATGGCTGACTCGCGCGACGTCTTCATCGTGAGGCCCTTGGAAGGCCTGGCGGCCGAGGCCGCGTCATCCTATCCGGGAGCGGACATGGTCTACAATGCTGAGCGTTTCCGCTGGCCAGAGAAGACCGAGAGCGGGCTTTTTGCCTTTGAAGAAGAGCAATATGGCGCTATCTCGCCTTGGCGCTACCTCAATTCAGGGCTTGGCCTGCTGCGCACCCAGGCCCTGCGGCCAGCCCTGGAGGAGCTGCTCAGGGTCCGCTGCGCCCCGCATCCGGCCAACAACGCCTGGCGCCGGCTGCGCTACAGGCTCTTCCACGGCATGGATGTGGATTTTGACGACCAGGAAGCCTTGCACCACTACCATTGCCGCCATTATCCCAGGGTGGTGGCTGACGCGCGCTGCGCGCTCTTCCAGACCACGGGGCGCATCAACTTGGATTGGAGCTTGGGCGCATGAAGAGCCAAGGGGGAGATGTGCAGAAGAAGCTGGTGGTGATCGACGGCTTGGCCTATGCCTACCGGGGCTTCTACGCCGTGCCGGAGATGAGCGATGCCTCGGGCCGGCCCACCAACGCGGTGTTCGGCTTCTTGAACGCGATGCTCAGGGCCCAGCGCCAGTTCAAGCCCGACTACGCGGTGGTGGCCTGGGATGCCAAGGGCCCCACTTTCCGTGACGAGCTGCTCAAGGAATACAAGGCCCAGCGCCAGCCCATGCCCGAGCCCCTGAAAAGCCAGCTGCCGCTGATCTGCTCGCTGGTGCCACAGGCCGGCTGGCACCTGCTGGAGAAGGAGGGCTTTGAGGCGGACGACGTGCTGGCCACCCTGGCCCGCCAGGGCCTGGAGGCCGGCTGCCAGGTGGTGCTGATGTCCACCGACAAGGACATCCTGCAGCTCATCCGGCCCGGGGTGGAGGTCTACCGCGAGAACCCCAAGGGCGCGCGGCTCTACGGCCCAGAGGCGGTCAAGGAGCGCTTCGGCGTGGAGCCGGCGCAGATCCCGGACCTGCTGGCGCTGATGGGCGACAGCGCCGACAACATCCCGGGCGTGCCCGGCATCGGCGAGAAGACCGCGGCCCAGCTGCTGGCCAGCCACGCCGACCTGGAGGCTGTGCTCAAGGCCGCGCCCAAGATGACCAAGCCCAAGCTCTCGCAGAGCCTGCAGGATTTCGCGGAGCAGGCCCGCGCCAGCCGGCACTTGGCCGTGCTGGTGGACAAGGTGCCGCTCTCCAAGCGCTTCGCTGATCTGGCCCTCATCCCGCCCAGCGCCGGGCTTCCCAAGGAGCTGAAGGGCCTGGGCTTCACCAAGCTGGTGGCGGATTTCAGCGCTCTACTCAGCCCCGCCGGAGCCTTGGCGTCCGCGGGCAAGCCTGAAGGATCAGCCACGCCTGGAACTGCGCTAAAGAAGGCGAGGCCGGCCAAGGACAAGCCGTTGGAGCTGGAGCAGCTCCCAGATGCCAAGGCGGCCCTGGCCTGGGCCCAGCGCCATGCCAAGCGCGGGGACCTGGCCCTGCTGGCCCATCCCCTGCCGCAGCCGGAGCGCCTGTTGCTGGCGGCCAAGGGCAAGGCCGCGCTGCTCGAGCCGCTGGCTTCGGCCCAGGAGCTCAAGGCCCTGGCGCTCAGCCTGCCAGCGCCCGCGCTGTGGGAGAGCAAGCCCTTTCTCTCATGGCTGCTGGGCTTGGGCCTGCGGCCTGAGGAGCTGCCGGCCTGCTTTGACCTCCAAGTGGCGGGCTATCTCATCCACCCTGGCCGCAACCTGCGCTCGCCCTCAGACCTCTCCCAGATGCTGGGGCTGGAAGCCAGCGATGACCCGGGGCTGGAAGCCGGCCAAGGCGAGCTCTTTGTGGACAAGGAGGGGCTGGCGCGCCAGGCTTTGCTGGCATCAAGCCTGGCCCAGCCGGCGCGCGACCGGCTGCGGGCGGATGGCCTGCAAGAGCTGTGGTCCGCGGTGGAGGCGCCGCTCACCCCGCTCTTGGCGGCCATGGAGCGGCGCGGCATCAAGCTGGACACAGCGGTGCTGGCCGAGCTGGATGCCAAGGCGCAGAAGCTGATGGCCGGCCTTTCCGCCCGGGTGCAAAAGGAGGCGGGCAGGGAATTCAACTTGAACTCGCCCCAGCAGCTGGCCCAGGTGCTCTTTGAGGAGATGAAGCTCCCCACCGCCCACAAGACCAAGTCCGGGGCCTACAGCACCGACAACGAGGTGCTGGAGGAGCTGGCCCAGGAGCATGCCATCGCCCGCGACCTGCTGGAGCACCGGGCCCTGGCCAAGCTCTCGGGCACCTACCTGCAAGCCCTGCCGCGCTTGGTGGACCCCAAGGATGGGCGCCTGCGCACCTGCTGGAACCAAGCGGTGACCACCACCGGCCGGCTCTCCTCCAGCGACCCCAACCTGCAGAACATCCCCATCCGCACTGAGCTGGGCCGCGAGATCCGCAAGGCTTTTGTGCCAGGCCAGCCCAAGGACCTGATCCTGGCCCTGGACTACTCGCAGATCGAGCTGAGGGTGCTGGCGCATTTCAGCGGGGATGAGCAGCTCATTGCCGCCTTCCGCGCGGGCGAGGACATCCATGCCCGCACCGCGGCCCGGGTCTTTGGCGTGGCGCCGGGCAAGGTGGATGCAGAGATGCGGCGCCAGGCCAAGGTCATCAACTTTGGCGTGCTCTATGGCATGAGCCCCTACGGCCTCTCCAAGCAGCTGGGCATCCCGGTGGCCAAGGCCAAGGCCTTCATCGAGGGCTACTTCGCCCAGTTCCCCAAGGTGCGCGCCTGCCTGGATGGCTTCATCCAGCAGGCCCGGGCCCAGGGCTTTGTGAGCACCCTGCTGGGCCGGCGGCGATACCTGCCCGAGGTGGCCTCGGCCAACCGCACCAGCCGGGAATCGGCGGAGCGCATGGCTGTCAACGCCCCCATCCAGGGCACGGCCGCTGACCTCATCAAGCTGGCCATGCTGCGGGTGGACGCGCTGCTGCGCCAGAGGCAGGCGCGCAGCTGCCTGCTGCTGCAGGTGCACGACGAGTTGGTGCTGGACCTGGCCAAGGAGGAGGCGGAAGAGCTGCCCGGCCTTATCGCGGAGAGCATGCGCCGTGTCTGGGAGCTGAAAGTGCCCCTGGAGGTCAGCATCGGCAAGGGAAAGACCTGGCATGATGCCAAAGGCTAGAGTGAAACACGTTTTCTGGTGACGCACCTTGCCGGCTTTGTGGTAGAATCCAACATGCAGATTCTTGGCATAACCGGCGCCAGCGGGTCGGGAAAATCCACTTTGGCCCGCCTTCTGAAACGAAAAGGCTGGCAGGTCGTGGATGTGGATGCCCTGGCGCGCGCCCTTTACCTACCGGGCGGCCCGGCCCACAAGAGCTTAGGCCGCCTCTTCGGCCCGCGCGTCTATCAGGCAGATGGCTTGGTGGACAGGGCTTGGCTGGGCCAGCAGGTCTTCGCCTCCCCAGCCCGCCTCAAGCGGCTCAATGGCCTCATGTTCCCCCTGCTGCGCAAGGCCTTGCGCGGCATCATCCAAGAGCAGCGCCAGGCAGGCCAGGGCAAGCTGGCCTTTGACATGGCGGTGCTCTTCCCAGCCCAAGCCCAAACCCTCATGCACGCCGTCATCCTGGTGGAAGCCCCCTTGGCCCTGCGCGTTCAGCGCCTGCGCCAGGGCCGCGGCCTGCCCTTGGGGCGCGCCAAGGCCCAGGCCCGCAGCCTGGCCATCCTGCCCTCCTGGCGGCGCCAGTGCCGCCTGGTCATCAAGAACACCGGGAGCAGCGGCGACATGTCCGCGCCCCTCAGCCGTTTTCTCTCAACCTTTCGCGGTCCCAAGCCCTCGGACGCCCTATGCCGCTTAACGAAGAAGAGACCAAGCGCATCATCAGCCGACTGAAGGACCTTCCCACCCTGCCCCAGGTGGTGGCCAAGGTCATGCAGATCGTCTCCAACCCCATGGCCTCCGCGGCCGACCTCAACGAGGTCATCGCGGTGGATCAGGCGCTCACCGCCAAGGTGCTGCGGCTGGCCAACTCGGCCTATTACGGGTTCCCCAAGGAGATCACCACCATCCCCCAGGCGGTGGTGATCCTGGGCTTCAACACCATCCGCAACCTGGCCCTCTCGGTGAGCGTTCACAAGATGCTCTTTGAGGGCCGCGAGCGGGCCCATTTCTCGCCGCGCGAGTTCTGGAAGCACAGCGTGGGCGTGGCCGTGGCCAGCAAGATGCTGGCCAAGCGCATCGGCTTCAAGGCCGAGGAGAACGCCTTCACCGCCGGGCTGCTGCATGACATCGGCAAGAACTTCTTCGAGCAGCACACGCTCAACGAGTACCATGGCGTGCTCGACACGGCCCTGCTGGGCGAGGAGCCCCTGTGGAAGGTGGAGCAAGCGCAGCTGGGCCTGGACCACGCCCAGGTGGGCGCCTGGATGGCTGAGAAGTGGAACCTGCCCCCCGACCTGGCGGCCGCCATCCTGCACCACCACCAGCCCGGCCAGGAGACCCAGCACCAGGTGATGGTCAGCATCGTGCACGCGGCCAACGCCATCTGCCTGCGCCAGGGCATCGGCGCCAGCGGCGACCGCTCCAGCGCGGCCATCGAGCCGGAGGTGATGGCCCTGCTGCGCCTGGATGGCGATGCCCTGGCCATCTTCCACCAGGACCTGGCCAAGGCGCTCAAAGACGCTGAGAGCTTCCTCGTCATCGAGAAACGCTGATGGAGTCCATGGACAAGGGCCCTGACAACCTGGAAGAGATGCGCCAGCACATCTCCACCCTGGAGATGATCAATGAGGGCCTGCGCCAATCCTTTGAGGAGCTGACCGCGCTCTACCGCCTCAGCGAGACCATCGCCTCGGCCCACACCCTGTCGCGCGTGCTTTCCCTGCTGATGGACCTCTCCAAGGAGATCTTGGACTGGGAGGCGGGGGTGCTGCTGCTCTACGATGAGCGCAGCCAGGAGCTGACCATGCAGCTCAAGCGCAACCTCACGCCCGAGATGGAGAGCCGGGTGCAGGCCCAGATGCGCGAGGGGCTGCTGCTGTGGGCCCTCAAGGAGGGGCGCACCATCGTGCTGCCCGACACCGGGGCCGGCAGCTGGACGCGCTCGCTGCCCGGGGACGGGGTGGCCAAGAGCTTCATCACCGTGCCCCTCATCGCCCACCAGAAGCCCATCGGCCTGCTCAACCTGGTCAGCTTCACCGGCGAGGGGGCCTTCACCCAGCGCGACCTCTCGCTGCTCTCCATCCTGGCCAACCAGGCCGCCATCAGCATCGAGAACGCCAAGCTCTATGAGAAGATACGCCGAGACTACGGCGATGTGGTGGAGGGGCTGGCCCAGGCCATCGACGCCCGCGACCATTACACCCAGATGCATGCCAGCCGGGTCTCCACCTATGCGGTGCTCCTGGCCGAGGCCCTGCGCCTGCCGGCCGCGGATGTCGAGGACATCCGCTTCGGCGGGCTGCTGCATGACGTGGGCAAGATCGGCATCTCTGACACCATCCTCAACAAGCCCAGCCGCCTCACCGAGGAGGAGTTCCAGGTGATGAAGGCCCACCCGGTGCTGGGCGCGGCCATCGTGCGCAAGATCGACAGCCTCTCGCACCTGGTGCCCCTGGTGCTCTACCATCATGAGCGCTTCGATGGCAAGGGCTACCCCGAGGGCCTGCAGGGCCGCGAGATCCCCCTGGGCGCCCGCATCCTCAACGTGGCGGACAGCTATGAGACCATGACCTCCGACCGGGTCTACCGGGCCGGCATGAGCTTTGAGGCCGGGCTGGAGGAGGTGCGGCGCAACATCGGCGGCCAGTTCGACCCGGACGTGGCCGAGGCCCTCTTCAAGGTCTATCCCGCCATCAAGGAGCGCTTCACGCCGCTGAGGGTCTCCAAGCCCGGGGAGGGCTCATGAAGCAGCCCCTCTGGATGCGCGCCACGCTGCGCGGCCTGGCCCTGGGGATCTTCCCGCTGGCCGGCCTGCTCATGCTGCTGGACAAGGAGCCGGCCTGGCTGGCCCTGCTGCTGCTGGCCCCGCCCCTGGCCAGCCTGGGCTGGAAGGACAGCACCGGGCTGATCACCGTGAGCATCGGCGGCTTTGCCCTGGGGGCGCTGGCCCTCATGCTCTCGCCCAGCAACTCCATCTGGTTCTCCGGCTTCTTCACCCTGCTGGTGATGGGGGCCCAGGTCTGGATCTGCCACCGCTTCTTGGTGCGCGAGGGCCTGACCCTGCACACCGGCCGCAAGATCATGGAGCAGCTGGAGGTCGAGATCGTCAACCTGAGGCAGGAGATCGAGACCTGCGAGAAGGCGCTGCTGCAGAACCAGAACCGGCAGCGCAAATACAGCCTGCTCAATGAGGCCACCTACCGCCTGGGCAGCTCCCTGCAGCTGAAGGACCTGGCCGAGATCACGCTGAGCCAGATCATCAACCTGCTGGGCGACAAGCCGGCCTGCTTCACCCTCTTCGTCTTCGCCAAGGACGGCGCCGAGCTGCTGCGCCTCTCGCACGACACCGGCGCGGGCCTGCCCTTCCCGGCGGATGCGCCCTGCGAGGCGGATGACATCAACCGCTGGGCCATCTCCCGGCAGACCCCGCTCATCATCCGCAGCCTCGAGCGCGACTTCCGCTTCAAGGGGCTTGACCTGCACAGCGTGGAGGGCCGCTGCTTCTTGGTCTCGCCCCTGCTGATGAGCGGGCGGGTGACCGGCCTGGTGCGGGTGGAGAGCCGGCAGGAGGACCTCTTCGACACCGAGGACCAGCGTCTGCTGGAGAGCTTCTTGGGCATGGCCCTGCTGGCCCTGGAGAACGCCAAGCTCTTCCGCGAGACTGAGGAGCTGGCCATCACCGATGGGCTCACCAAGCTGCTGCTCCGGCGCACCCTGATGGAGCGCCTGGAGGAGGAGCTGCGCCGCGCCGACCGCGACCACATGCCGCTGGCGGCCCTGCTGCTGGACATCGACCATTTCAAGCTGGTCAATGACCGCTATGGCCACCCCACCGGCGACCAGGTGCTGCGCGTCATCGCCCAGATCTTGAAGGCCAGCGTGCGCGATGTGGACCTCTGCGGCCGCTACGGCGGCGAGGAGTTCGTGGTGGTGCTGCCGGCCACCAGCCAGGCCGGGGCGGTCAAGGTGGCCGAGCGCATCCGCGAGGCGGTGGCCGAGCACTGCTTCTCGCTGGGCGGGCAGGAGGCCTCGCGCCTCACCGTCAGCCTGGGCGTGGCCAGCTACCCGGATGACGCCCAGGACCTGGAGGCACTCATCGCCGATGCCGACCTGGCGCTCTACCGCAGCAAGCAGGGCGGCCGCAACCGCGTCAGCGCCTATTCCCAACTGCCCGAGGAATCATGAAAGCCCCCGCCCCCACCCAGCAGCGCGCAGAGACGGGCCTGGCGCTGGCCTATTCGCTGGCCTGCATCGCGGCCGGCCTGTGGCTGCGCCGCGACCCCAGCACCAATGCCGCGCCCCTGGGCCTGGTGGTCACCGTGCTGCTGTCCGGCTACGCCTATGGCCCGGTGGCCAGCTGGCTGGTGGCCCTGGTGTCCGGGCTGGTGCTGCTGGGCTTCTACAACTTCAGCTGGGTCAGCCTGCCGCTGCTGGCCTCGGCGCTGGGCGGCTTCTTGATGGCCGCCATCTACCCGCTGCCTTGGCACCTGCGCCATGAGCAGGAGGAGGCAGACTTCCGCCGCTTGCGCCTCCCGCTGCAGGAATCCAAGGACCTGGCCGAGGAGCAGCTCAAGCACAGCCGGGCCGAGGCCGAGACCGGCAAGCAGCGCAGCAAGGAGAGCGACGCGCTCTTTCTGGTGTCGCGCGAGATCTCCAAGGTGCTCACCCTGCAGGACATGGTGGCCTTCACCACCGAGCAGCTGCAATTGGCGCTCAAAAAGCGCCGGGGCGGCCCCAAGGGCGTCACCAGCGTCCGCTTCGCCATCCTGCTGATGGATGAGGGAAGCCGCCGATTCCGGCTGGCGGGCGGCGTGGGCATCGCCCCCGAGGAGCGTGCCGCCTTCGAGGCCGCCCCGGGCGATGGCAGCCTGATGGCCTGGCTGGCCCAGCAGGCGCGGCCCATCCATCTCAACGACGTGCATGAGGACCCGGTGCTGCGCCGCCTGCCCGCCCCCCGCGGCATCAAGAGCGTGGTCAGCATCCCGCTCATCATCCGCGAGGAGCTGATGGGCCTCATCGTGGCCCATGACCAGGTGGCTTCGGCCTTCAGCCGCGAGGACTTCAACGACCTGCGCATCCTGGGCAGCCAGCTCTCCATCGGCGTGAAGAAGGCCACCCTCTACGACAAGGTGCAGCGCCTCTCCGTCACCGACGGCCTCACCGGCCTGTATGTGCACCGCTACCTGCAGGAGCGGCTGGATGAGGAGGTGCGGCGCGCCTCCCGCTACAACTCGCCGCTCTCCTTCCTGATGATCGACATCGACTTCTTCAAGAAGTACAACGACGAGCATGGCCACCTGGCCGGCGATGAGGTGCTCAAGCGCGTTTCCAAGGTGCTCACCTCCCACGCCGACGCCTCGGACCTGGTGGCCCGCTACGGCGGCGAGGAATTCGCCTTCATCCTGCCCGCCCAGGACAAGCCGGCCGCGCTGGCCAAGGCCGAGGCCATCCGCAAGTCGGTGGAGGAGCAGGTGCTGGTCTTCGACGGGCAGGAGACGCATGTCACCATCAGCTGCGGCCTGGCCAGCTTCCCGCAAGATGCCATGACCAAGAATGGGCTCATCGACCGCTCAGACCAGGCCCTCTACCAGGCAAAGAGCCAGGGCCGCAACCGGGTGGTCGCCACCCAAGACGCCCAATGACA
>Ga0326728_10018731_pt1 | contig 13576 bp, 9 predicted proteins | sample MB3enrmetagenome_FD_207602 | JGI IMG/M metagenome (GOLD analysis project Ga0326728, IMG submission 207602) | Lab enriched peat soil microbial communities from McLean, Ithaca, NY, United States - MB31MN | ecosystem: Environmental > Terrestrial > Soil > Wetlands > Peat | place: USA: New York... | reverse complement strand
GCAAAGCTCTCGGGGCGCAATGACCTGGGGATCATATTCGCGGAGATCATGCCAAACCTGCTTCCGTTTATCGCAGCGTCGTTCGTCTCACAAGTCTTCTCGGCGGTGTTCGCCTCGTTCTATCTGGCGGTGGTCGGACTGGGGCCCCTGCGCGAGCCGCTCCTGGGCAACATCATCTGGTCCGCGCAGGGGCAAGGGGCGTTCTTCAACGGCTGGTGGTGGTGGCCCATCTGGCCCGCTATTGCCATGGTCCTGATCCTGGGCTCTCTTGCCCTCATCAACATGGGACTGGACGAGCTTGCCAACCCCCGCGTGCGAAAAACGGAGTGACCTGTGGCTGATACCCCTGTGCTGGAAGTCTCCAACCTCCGCGTCTCCTACTACACCGACGCGGGAAGGGCAATAGCGCTGGATGACGCCAACCTCACGCTCAACGCCGGTGAAAAGCTGGGGCTCGTGGGTGAGTCGGGCTCAGGGAAAAGCACCATGGCCCTGGCGATGATGCGCATGATCAAGCCGCCCGGGCGTATCGAGAGCGGCCGGGTTGTCGTGGCGGGGACGGATCTCACCGCTTTGGACGAGCAGCAGATGCTCAAAGCCCGGCTCAGCAAGATCGCCTACATACCCCAGGGAGCCATGAACTCGCTCAATCCCGTCACGCGCATCGGCGCCCAGATGGTGGACGCTATTAGGGCGCATGAGCCCGGGTCATCCCGGGCGAACATGGAGGAGCGCTGCCGCCAGACCTTGGAGTCGGTGGATCTCAAGCGTGGAGTCTTCGGAATGTACGCTCACGAGCTGAGCGGCGGCATGAAGCAGCGGGTCTGCATAGCCATCGACATCCTGCTGAAGCCGCAGCTCATCATCGCGGACGAGCCGACGAGCGCCCTTGACGTGGTGACCCAGAGGCAGGTCATGGAAACAATCAACCGCGTGCAGAAGAGCATCGGGGCTGCGGTCATCCTGATTGGCCATGACATGGGACTCATGGCGCAGTTCGTGGACAAGGTTGCCGTCATGTACACGGGCAGGATCGTGGAGCTCAGCAGCGTGCGGGAGATGTTCACGAAGCCGCTGCACCCGTATGCCCAAGCGCTGATCTCGAGCCTCCCAAAGCTCGAGAACAAGGGCGTATTCCAGGGAATTCCCGGGCTTGCCCCGTCGCTTCTGCGGCTGCCCGGCGGTTGCGCGTTCCATCCGCGCTGCGAGCGCGTCATGGAGGTCTGCCGGACAGTGAGGCCGGACCTGGAGGTCCAGCCGGATGGCCGCGGAGTGGCCTGCCACCTGTACGGGAGGAGGGACCGCTGATGTCTTCTCTGATGGAGCTCAGGAAGGTCACGAAGATCTACTCCCACGGCCTCGTGGCGCGCACAACCACGGTAGCCCTCAGCGATGTGTCCCTCACCGTGCGCGAAGAGGAGCCCACCATCATGACGGTGGCAGGTGAAAGCGGGAGCGGCAAGACAACGCTAGCAATGCTCCTCCTAGGCTTTATTCCTCCGACGATGGGCTCGATCTTCTACAAGGGACAGGACATCAGCCGCATCAAGGGTGATGACAAGGTGATATTCAGGCGGGAAGTGCAGGCCGTTTTCCAGGATCCCTTTGCTGTGTTCAACCCGTTCTACACTGTGGACCACCTGCTGTCCGTCCCCATCAGGAGGTTTCATCTCGCCCGGACCCGGAGCCAGGCACGCGACCGGATGGTGGAGGCTCTCACTGCGGTCGGGCTGCATCCTGACGAGGTCCTGGGCAGGTTCCCCCACCAGCTCTCCGGAGGGCAGCGCCAGCGGATCAACGTTGCGCGCGCTCTGGTTCTGAAGCCGCGGCTCCTCGTTGCGGATGAGCCGGTGTCCATGGTTGACGCCTCCCTGCGGGCAAGCATCCTGGAGACCCTGCGCGGGCTGCAGCGGGACCACGGCGTCTCAATCCTCTACATCACGCATGACTTGACAACGGCGTACCATATCTCGAAATCCATCGTCGTTCTCTACCGAGGCTCGGTGATGGAAGCGGGAGACACGGACAGCGTCATCACCAGGCCCCAGCATCCCTACACGCGTCTCCTGATAGACTCCATCCCCTGGCCAGACGTGAACCGAAGATGGGGCGAGACGGAGATCAAAGCGAAGGAAGGAGAGGGCGCGGACCACGCTCCCGGCTGCAAGTTCGCTTCGCGCTGCCCGTTCGCCATGGACAAGTGCAAGGTCACCCCTCCCCTTTTCAGGCTCGCCGAGCACCACGCGGCCTCCTGCTATCTCATGGAAAAGCATCCGACTATGGATTCCGCGCAGTTGTCCGACTTGCTGCCGACGTAGCCATCATCGCCTCTTCAAAGGCAAACGGCGCTTTTCCGCTACACGCGCAACGCCGAGGCGGTTATTTTAGGAGCATGCAGTTCCCCAAGGGGACAGCCGCGATTTGGGTCGAGCACATCAAGATTCCCACCTATCCCGCAGGAGAACCGGAACGCAACCCGATGTTCCTGGAGAAGCGCGTCTACCAGGGATCCTCGGGTGCTGTGTACCCGTTCGCCGTCGTGGACAATGTGTCAGACGAGCGGGTCGACCGGGAGTACGAGGCGGTTTTCCTGGAGAACGAATACCTGAAGATCATGGTGCTTCCCCAGCTCGGTGGCCGCATACAAATGGCCTATGCGAAGCACTTGGACTATCACTTCGTCTACTACAATCGAGTGATCAAGCCTGCGCTCGTGGGGCTTGCCGGCCCGTGGATATCGGGGGGCATAGAGTTCAACTGGCCCCAACATCATCGGCCCAGTAGCTTCAGCCCGGTGGACTTCCACCCGCAGGGCAACGCGGACGGCTCCGTGACCCTGTGGATCGGCGAGACTGACCGCATGTACGGCACCCGCGGGCTCGCCGGGCTCACCTTGCACCCGGACCGGGCGTACCTGGAGATCAGCGGCAGGCTCCACAATCGTACCGCCTTTCCCCAGACGTTCCTTTGGTGGGCGAACATCGCCGTTGCGGCCACGGACTCCTATCAATCGGTGTTTCCACCCGATGTGCACGCCGTGTACGACCATGGCAGGCGGGACGTGTCGCGCTTTCCCATCGCGACGGGAACCTACTACAAGGTGAACTATGCTCCCGGCACGGACATCTCCCTGTACAGGAACATTCCCGTGCCAACCTCCTACATGGCTTGGCAGTCGGAGTACGACTTCCTCGGAGGCTATGATCACGCGCTACGCGCCGGCGTTCTGCACGTGGCAGATCACCACTATTCGCCCGGAAAGAAACTCTGGACCTGGGGCTGCGGGGACTTCGGGATGAGGTGGGGCCGCAATCTCACTGATGATGATGGCCCCTACATCGAACTCATGGCCGGCGTTTTCACGGACAACCAGCCGGACTTTTCCTGGTTGGAGCCCGGCGAAGAAAAGCGATTCACTCAGTATTTCCTGCCCTATTCGCAGATCGGTATGGTGAAGAACGCATCTCGTGACGCCGCGATTGCCCTCGATCTCGACAAGACCGAAGCGTCGATCGGAGTATGCTCGACCTGCCGGCGCGAGTACCGCGTGATGGTCGCCAGATCCGGCATTCCGTGCATGGACGAGCTGTCGGTGATTTCTCCCGAAAAGCCTTTCACGGCCCGCATCTCTCTGCCGCCCGATGCATCTCCGCGGGAGATCACATTGCTCGTGCGCTCGACGGATGGTGAGGTGAGCCTGTCGTATTCCCCGGGAACGGAGCGATCTCGCCCGGTACCCGAACCCGCGCGCCCTGCCCTCCTCCCCCAGCAGATTGGATCCCAAGACGAGCTCTACCTGACGGGTTTGCATCTCGAACAGTATCGACACGCAACATTTCTCCCCGAAGACTACTACGAGGAGGCGCTTCGGAGGGACCCGGGAGATTCCCGGTGCAATTGTGCTCTGGGAGTCCTCATGCTCCGACGAGGCAACTTCTCGGAAAGCGAAAATTGCCTTCGGCGCGCCATAGAACGGGCTACCGAACGAAACGCGAATCCCCGTGACGGCGAGGCCTTCCTGCACCTCGCCTACCTCCTTGAGCTTCAGGCAAGGTATGCTGAGGCAGAACGGTATTATTTCAAAGCGACGTGGACCGCGGAGCTGAAAGCATCCGCAATGCTCGGCCTCGCGCGGCTCGCTCTACGCGGTGGAACCAGCGAACGCGCGCTGGCGTTCGCTGAAGAGGCATTGCGTTCAAACCCGAGGAGCCACTCCGCCCGGGTGCTGAAGATCGTGGCTCTGCGCAAGCTATCGAGGAGCTCTGAGGCGGTCTCAGAGAGCGAAATTCTCATGCGTGATGATCCTCTGAGCCCGCCGGGCCTGAACGAACGCATGCTGCTCGGCTGTCAGGCTCCCGGAGAGGAGGCGACGCGTCGGCGCATCCTCAGTCCCGGACGGACAAACGTGATGGATCTGGCGCTGGAGTATATCGGAGCCGGCTGTGATGAGGAGGCTCGGGCAGTTCTCCAGCGAGCCGGCGGGGCATTTCCCCTTGACGCTTATCTTCTGGCGGGAATTGCCGAGCGAGCCGGTCAGCACGAAGAGGCGGTTGCCCTTGTCCGCGCGGCGGACGGCCTTCCGCCGGGCACCTGCTTCCCCAATCAGATAGAGCTCATTTCCGTTCTGGAGCTCGCCGGGAAGCTGGCTCCCGAAGGGGCGCGCTCGTCGTATCTTCTAGGAAATCTTCTCTACGACAAGCGGCGGGTGTTGCCTGCAATGTCCGCGTGGGAGCGTTCTGCGGACCTGGATCCGCGGTTCCCAACGGTGCACCGGAACCTGGCGTTGGCAGCATTCAACAAGCTCGGTGACCGGGATCGCGCTCGGCGAGAGATGGAGTGCGCCTTCTCCCTGGACCCGTCCGACTCGCGCCTTCTCTTTGAGCTCGATCAGCTTCGCAAACGTCTGGGCGTGGATCCCGCTGAGCGCCTGCGTCTGATGGAAGAGCACATGCCGTTGGTCCAACGGCGTGACGACCTCACCCTCGAGCTGATCAGCCTGCTGTCCCTCCAGGGTGACTACGAGAGGGCATATGAGCTTCTCCGCGGCCGGAAGTTCCATCCGTGGGAAGGCGGCGAGGGAAAAGTGACGCGCCAGTACGTGGTGTCACTACTCGGGCTGTCCAAGCGCGCTCTGCTGAGGGGAGATACCGGCTTGGCGGTCGAGCGGGCGCAGGCCGCCCTTGTGTTTCCGGAAAACCTCGGAGAAGGAAAGCTGGCGGGCACCGTGGAAGCCGACGTTCAGTATGTGCTCGGGTGCGCCCTGAAGAGAGCCGGACTGGCGGTTGCGGCGAAGGATGCATTTGAAAGCGCTGCCTCGGGACAACTCAAGCCGTCGCCTCCAATGTCGTACAACGACCAGCCGGCCGACGTGATGTTCTTCCAAGGCCTCGCACTGGCCCGTCTGGGCCGGACGGACACGGCACGCGAGCGCTACGCGGTGCTCCTCGACTATGCGGAGCGCCATCGTGGCGCTGAAATGGCCATTGATTTCTTCGCCGTGTCGCTGCCTGACTTTCTCCTCTTCGATGATGACCCAGTCCGACGAAACACGATTTTTTGCTCCTACCTCGAGGGGATGGGTACGCTGGGGTTGTCACTGCTCACACAGGACCATGACCGAGACTTGCAGCGGGCCCGGGACCTCCTGAAAAGAGTTCTCCAAGAGGATCCGTCACACGGCGGCGCCCAGGAAATCTTGCGCGACCTGCAAGGCGGTTGGGCGTTCTGAGTGCAAGCGAAGAAAAAGAAAGAAGTCTATCGGTCGACGGCAAACTCTTTCTATGAGAGAATGTCAGCGTGCGAACGATCGGGTGAACAGAGCAGCACGCAGGGTCACCGGGAGGCGGGCATGACGAATCTCGAGCGCTTCACGCGCGCACTCAACCGGGAACCCGTTGACCGGGTGCTGACATGGGATTTTATCGACAACACGCAGGTCTTGGTCCGCTACGGCGGGTATGACCCTTCGCGGAAATACTCCTTCGAACAGATCGTCGAGATGAATGCACAATCCTTCCATGGCATCGGTCTGGATATGACGCGGTACGCCCACGACCCCGCCAACCATTGGATGGGATCGAAGATCGTCAACTGGATTCGCTTCTTCGGCGTGGATCCGTCCAACTGGAGGGTAGACCAGAAGGGGGGGACCGCGTGGATCGCACAGAGGCCCTTCACGACCTTGCGGGAACTCGAAAAGCACATGCCGAACCCTCCGAAGCTGGACGAAGTCCGCGAATGGTTTACGCCGTTTCTCACCTCCATTAGAGACGTCTGTGACCGCTACGACCTCGTGTGGGTCGGCGGCGTAGAGGGTCCCATCAGCGACGCGTACACGTACGTAGACATGGAGCTTTTCGCGCAGGCCATCTACGACGCGCCCGAGCTGGTCAGCCATGTGATGGACTGCACCGGCCAGTTCTCCGCCTTTATCGCTCAGGTGTACGCCGAACAGCCCTCGTCTCCGCTTTTGTTCATGGGAGAGGATATCTGCGGTTCGGGCGGTCCGATCTTCAGCCCCCAATTCATCATGGAACAGGCGCTGCCGCGATGGCGCTGGATCATGGATCCCCTGCACCAGAAAGGGCTGAAGTTCCTTTTCCACACCGACGGGCACTACGGAGCAGCGCTGCCGATCATCATGGACACCCTCGGAGCGGATGGACTGCATCCGATCGAGCGCAACGGATGCAATGATATCTTCGAAATCCACGCCCGCTACCCGGCGAAGCTCCTCTTCGGAAACGTGTGCTGCGAGGTGACGCTGCCGTATGGGAATCTTTCCGATGTCGAGGACGAGACGCTGGAGCTACTGGAACGCGTGGGCCCTAAAGGCGGGCTGTTCCTCGGATCATCCAGTGAGATCCACGACCTTGTCCCGCCGGAGAACACCGAGATTATGTACCGCACCGCCCACTCCTACGGCAGCTATCCCATCGACGTGGACAGGATCCGTGCACGACGAAACCAGATCAGGGACAAGCTGAAAACTCGAACCCGGCCCCAGCAGATGCGAAACCGCGCATGACCTCGAGACACGTTGTCTCCGCACGCGAACAACAACACCCTGGCATTCCGTCCCGTAGCCGGCGCCGGGAAGTAGTTGAAGCGCAGTTATCAAGTCAAGCTGTGAACTCCAGGTGTTTGCGAAAACGCTCCTTGGATAATGGCGGGATGCAACGCCTTGAGCGGGTAATTCCAACCAGAATATTTTCCCCGCCGCTTACCTGAAGCTCTCTCTCTCCAGGCCGTACTTTCTCATACGCTCATAAAGAGCGCGGCGTGAAATGCCCAGGGCGTGCCAGGTGGCGTTGATCTCCCCTTTGTTCTCCTTCAAAACCGCCTCAATCACCTTACGCTCGATCTTTTCAAGCTCGTCACGGAGCAAGCCCTCTCCGGGGGGTAGGGAAAGAAGCCTATTGGAATCGTTCATCATATCGGGGGAAAAGCCTCCTGCGGTTCCGTCCCGCGCGGTGATCACCATCCGCTCCACGGCGTTCTTCAGCTCCCGAACGTTCCCGGGCCAGGAGTAGCGCATCATGTCTGCAAGGGTCTCTTCGGGCACCGTCGGCACCTGCACCCCATTTCGGTCCGAGGCGAGTTTCAAGAAATGCGAGGCAAGGAGCGTGATGTCCTCCGCCCTTTCCCGAAGCGGCGGAACGCGAATGCAAAGGACCATGATCCGATGATAGAAGTCCTCCCGGATTGCCCCGGCGCGGACCTCCTCCGACAGCTCCCTGTTCGACGCGCACACGAGCCTGATGTCGACTTTGCGCGGCTTGTCGCTTCCCAGGGCTTCTACAACTCCGTCATCCAAGACGCGAAGCAACTGCACTTGGGCGCGCGCGGAAATCGTTTCGATCTCATCCAGGAGGAGCGTTCCCTCGGAAGCCATCACCAGCTTTCCCTCTCTCGGCTCGAAGGCTCCGGTAAAAGATCCCTTCGCGTGGCCGAAAAGCTCGCTCTCGAGCATCGTTTCTGGAAGCGCGCCGGCGTTGACCGGGACGAACGGGCCGCCGGACCTGTGACTCTGCGCGTGGATTGCCCGCGCAACGAGTTCCTTGCCCACGCCTGTTTCCCCCAGAAGCAGGACGGGCACATCCGAACGCGCAGCTGCCTCCACCTGAGCATAGATCTCCTGCATGGGCCTGCTGCGCCCGATCATCCCGTACTTGCCGTCCTCTCCAGGAGAGCACAGCCGCAACCGACGCCGAAGGTCGCTTGCTTCGCGGACCAGGCGGCTCTTTTCCAGCGCTTTTGCGACGTAGGCAAGGAGGACGTCGTCGTCGAAGGGCTTCTCGGCAAAGTCGAACGCTCCGGCCTTCAGGCATCTGACCGCCATGGCGATGTCACCGTGACCGGTGATCATCACCACTGGAGGCGCGGCAGGCATGGCCGTGACGTGGGCGAGGAACTCCTCCCCGTCCATGCCGGGCATCTTCACGTCCGTAATGACGCACATCGCCTCGGGGAGACCCGGCCAGGCCAGCGCGGCCTCCGCGGAGGAGAATACCTCGGAGCGCCACCCCCGCAATTCGAGCATCTGTCCTATCGAGTGGCGGGCAGCCTCGTCATCATCGATCACGACGATTGTCGGCTTGTCTGCGTTTTCCCGCCCTGCCATCACCCGCCCCCGTCACCGCGGCTGCCAGCCGAATCATGGCCTGCCAAATCATAGCCGGCAGCCGGCAGCCGAATCCTGAACGTGGCGCCGCCACCCGGGGTTCCCGTGGCTTCGATCACGCCCTTGTGGTCCTGGATGATAGCACGAGAAATGGAAAGTCCGAGGCCGTGGCCGCCCTTGCGCGTCGTGTAAAACGGCTGGAATAGCTTCCTCGCCTGCTCCTCCGAGAAGCCCTTTCCCGTATCGGTGACCTCGATCACGACAGGCAGTCCGGGCCTGCTGTCCCGACGGCTCGAAACGGCAAGCCGCCGGCTGGCCGTCCCGTCCATAGCCTGACGCGCATTGGTGAGTAGATTGAGGAAAACCTGGGCCAGCCTGATTCGATCCCCCCACACCGGCGGTAGCTCGGCGGCAAGGGAGAGGGAGAGCTCCACTTCCGCGAGCTTCATCTGCGGGACGAGAAACTCCAAACATTCGCGAAGCACGCCGTTGACGTCCAGCGTAGCGAATATGTTCTCAGACCTGCGGGTCAACTCGCGCATCTCGTTGATGATCCGCGCGGCCCTGTCCACTTGGTCCGAGATCAAGCGGAGGTTCCCCTTCACCTCCTCCTCGCTGCCGGCTTTTTTCTCGATCATGTAGAACGCGTTGCGGGCGTAATTGCGGATGCCGGTCAAGGGTTGGTTCAGCTCGTGGGATATCGCAGCGGCCATCTCTCCCAGCTCCGCCAAGCGCGTCGAGTGCTCCAGCTGCTCCTCCTGCTTGCGGCCCAGCTCCGAAAGCTCGCGCAGCTTCCCTTCAGTTTCCCGGCAGTCGCTTCGCGCGTGCTCGAGAGAACGGGATACCCGGGCGGCGCGAAGGGAAAGGACGAAGATCGAAGCGGCCGCGGCACACAGGAGGACGATGAGAATAGCAATCACCGCTGTGTTGATGACGAAGTATACCCGCGAGACGCAGTTGCTCACAAGTGGCCTTGCAAGCGGCGGTTTGTAAACGCCGCCTCTCGCGCAGCAGACCGGGCGGGTGCGAATTTATTCTCTTGGTATATCGTTGGGGCGCGGGAAGGCGATGGCGGCTAGCTTCTTCCCAAAAGCAAGTGAAATGGCCATCCTGCAGCGCTTTCCATGAAGGCGAGCGAAAAACCTTCCTGATCGGATGGGCACTTTCTTAAGCGATGCCTGCCAACTCTTTGAAAGTGCCCCCAAGTCGACCCTTGCATTTCCATAGATATTGGATATGCTATATATCGAGAAAGGAAAAAGCATGCGCATAGATGCAGCGATGCCCCAGCCCCAGAGGATCAACGCGATGGCCCTTCAACCGCAGAGGGAAATCGCGGGAGAGCGCGAGCAGGCCGCAGACGCCGACGATGCAGTGAAGATCGCCGCGAAGACTCCTCCCGCCCAGCAGACGAAACCGCAGGGAGTAGGAAACAAGGTCGATCTCTTCGCATAGGGGGGTCTTCTCCGATCCCACCTGATACTGCTCATTGCATGGCTCTTCGAAGAAGCCATGTTTACCTGAAGTCCATGGCGTCCGCCGTGCTGTGCCGAAAGAAGTGGCTGAGAGGCGCCGCGCCGGCGTTTCACAAGGCATTAGAAAGCCCATGGTTTACTGAACCAGTAACTTCTACCGTGCGGGGAGCCTAGAGCCTGGCCGCTCCTTTGTCGTGGTCCGTTGTTGATAAAGCAGTCCTATGCGACGTTGGTCGGTGGTCTGGTCTTCGCCGACGAAGCCGCCGATATCAAGACCCTGAAAGACCGATTGTACGACGACTACGTGAAGGCAGGCACACGGTTGGCAGCCCTCGGGGCAGACGGCCTCTGGCCAGACATCGACTACCGGGACCAAATGTCTGGAAACCGGCCGCCCATTTCGACCGGCTGGCAGCCCTGGCGGCGGCCTACCGCAACACGAAGAACGACTTGCAGGGGAAACCCGAGGTCCTCGAAGCGGTCCACCGCGGACTCGGGGCCTGGTTTCGGCTTCGGTTGAAGGCCGACAACTGGTGGTTCAACACTATCGGCATCCCCCAGAAAGCGATGCGGGTTTTAGTCCTCCTCGATAGCGACCTCACCCCGGAAGACCACGCGAGGCTGTTGGCATTATTGCCGGACCCGGCCCACGTCCCGGCTGCGGTGAGCACCGGCGAGAACCTGGTCTGGCACGCTTCGGAACAACTGGTCAGGGGGGTCATGAAGCCAGACGTCGCCGACGTAGTCGCCGCCTCTGAGTACCTACAAAAGGACGTCAGGATCTCCACCGACGAGGGGATCCAACCCGACGGGAGCTTCCACCAGCACGGAGCCCAGCTTTACAACGGCGGCTACGGGTACGGGTTCATCCAGGACTCCACATATTACGCCCAACTGCTGGCTGGGACTCCTTGGGCTTTTTCCAAAGAGAACCTCGCCGTCCTGGCGTATTACCTCCTCGAAGGCCAGCGCAAGATGATTCGGGGGACTTGGTTCGATGACGCCGCACGGGGAAGGGAACCATCCCGGCCCAAGACCTCGGCGACGGCCCCGGGGTTTGCGGTCGCAGCCGAGCGCCTGGCGGCTTTGGTCCCTGAGAGCGCCGACGATCTGACCGCCTTCGCCAGGGTACTGCGCCAGTCCCAGTCGCTTGCTGCCAACAAAATGCTGGATCCCGCCGTCCTGCCCCCGGCCCTCTGGACAGGCGATGCCGCTTTCTGGCGATCCGATTTCATGACCCATAGCCGGGACGGGTGGTACGCCTCGGTGAAGATGGTCTCGAGCCGGACCATCGGGACTGAACTGGTCAACGGCGAGAACCTGCTCGGCGAATGGCAGTCCTTCGGAGCTGCCCGGGTAGCCCGTCGGGGCGACGAGTACGCCGACCTTTACCCAGTTTGGGACTCGGCCCGGATACCCGGGGTCACAGCCCCCCACCGGGTCGAAGCCTTAACGAGCAGGGTCAGCCAGCACGCCACCTTCGTCGGCTCGGTGTCCGACGGTCACATCGGGTTGGCGGCCATGGAACTGGACAAGGACGGCACCCGGGCCCGCAAGGCCTGGTTTCTTTTCGACGACGGGCTTGTGGCCCTAGGCGCCGGGATCACCAGCGGGACCGACGAACCTGTGTGCACCACGCTGAACCAGACCAACCGCCAGACCACAGTGGTCGTGGACGGCACCGAAGACCTCCGGACGGGAGAGCGAATCCTGGGGCCGGTGAGGTGGGTCCTTCACGACGAGACCGCCTATATCCTCGACGGAAAAGAAACCGTGGCGCTCTCCACAGGCCCGGCCACCGGGTCGTGGAAGGCCATCAACCGTGACGAACCGTCCGATCCGGTGACTCGGGACCTGTTCTGCCTCTGGGTCGACCACGGAATCCGTCCTCGGGACGGAACCTACGAATATATAGTGCTTCCCGGGGCCGATGAGGGGGCAGCGAAGTTCTGGGCCACCTCCCCCCCGGTCCAGGTCGTGAGGAATACCTCCGAACTCCAAGCGGTCCACGACAATCGGGACGACACGTGGGCCCTGGTCTTTAGTCGGCCCGGGACCGTCGACATTGGAAGCGGCCGGCCTCTGAGCGTCGACCGGGCCTGCTTGGTGCTGTTGATCCAGGACGGCCATGGGCTGACGGTCCATTTGGCAGACCCTGCCCAGGGCCGGGGGGTGGTCCACATGATCCTCAAGGAGACCGCCGGGGCCCGGATCCTTGACCTAAGACTCCCGGAAGGGGGGGGAGAGGAAGGCTCGACGGTCCAAGGGCGGTTTCCCTGATCTTTCCATTTTGAGGACCCTGTCTGGAAAAAGGAAGGCCTGGGTAGAACACCGCGTGTAAAGCACGCTCTCGCTCTCCCCAGGCCAACAGCAAAAGATCTGGGTTGATACACCCCGCGTCGAGATCTGCTAAAGCCGGAACGGGCAGGGCAGACCGCGGCCGTATTGACACTGAGGCCCGGCCCGTCACACCTTCCTCCAAGGCACAATCATGGATCAGGGAGCCCGACCCACGGGAGCACCGTTGCGGCCAACCATCGAAGACGTCAAGGCCGCGGCGGGGCGGATTGCTCCGCACGCGCATCGCACACCCATCCTTACAAGCAGGACCATGGACGCCCTGAGCGGCGGCAGCCTCTTCTTCAAGTGCGAGAACCTCCAGCGCATGGGGGCTTTCAAGTTCCGCGGCGCGGTGAACGCTGTTTTTTCCCTGGAGGAGGCCGAGGCGCGCCGCGGCGTGGTCACGCATTCCTCGGGCAACCATGCGCAGGCCCTCGCGCTAGCGGCGCGGATTCGCGGAATCGAGGCATGTATCGTCATGCCGCGCGACGCCCCGCGGGTGAAAGTCGAAGCCGTGCGCGGCTACGGCGCGAAGATAGTGTTTTGCGGCAACGCCCCCGAGGACCGCGAGCACGCGCTCAAGGAGGTTGCCGCGCAAAGCGGCGCGGTTTTCATCCATCCCTCAGATGACCTTCGCGTAATCGCCGGCCAGGGAACCGCGGCGCTGGAGGTGTTGGAGGACATCCCAGACCTGGACATCGTGGTGGCCCCGGTCGGTGGAGGAGGGCTTTTGGGCGGTACTGCCGTTACGGTGAGCGCGCTTTCACCACACGCGCAGGTCATCGGGGCCGAGCCTGCCGCTGCGGATGACGCATACAAGTCCTTCACGACAGGGGTGCTGCATCCCTCGGGGAACCCGAGCACGATCGCCGACGGGCTTCGAACTTCGCTCGGCCACAACACATTCCCTATCGTGAGGTCCCTCGTAGCACGGATCGTCACCACGACTGAGGACGCCATCGTCCAAGCCATGAAGTTGATCTGGGAAAGAATGAAAATCGTCGTGGAGCCCTCCGGCGCCGTTCCCCTCGCAGCGATTCTGGAGGGAAAACTTGAGGTGCGCGGCTTAAGAACGGCCATCATCCTCTCCGGGGGCAACGTCGACCTTGATACCCTCCCCTGGCTGAAGCGCTGAAGG
>Ga0326728_10018728_pt1 | contig 13579 bp, 11 predicted proteins | sample MB3enrmetagenome_FD_207602 | JGI IMG/M metagenome (GOLD analysis project Ga0326728, IMG submission 207602) | Lab enriched peat soil microbial communities from McLean, Ithaca, NY, United States - MB31MN | ecosystem: Environmental > Terrestrial > Soil > Wetlands > Peat | place: USA: New York... | reverse complement strand
CTTCCACCAGCAAGGCCGTTATATGTCTTTGGTTAGGCGTCAGCAGGCCCCACTTGTCTTGGCGGGAGATTGTGGCGTCGTCTGGGTCATTCAGCGACTGAATCCACATCCGCCGCTCCCGTAGTGCAGCAATACATTCCGCCAGATCTTCGGCTTTCGCTGTGCGAAACAGGATTCCGCGAATCGCAGGTTGATTGACTAAGGGCAGGTATTCATCTTTGCGCTCGGCAATCCAGACCACAGGGCAGGAGAACTGCCGCGCGAGCTTCATTGCTTCTGAACGCAAGGATATTTGACCGAGAAATAGAGTAGCCCTTGGATTGTTTGTTATGCCGCTGGCAAGCTCGGCCTCAGTAGCACAGTCATATATCTGGGTGGATTCTGGGAGAAGCCGGCTAAGCCGGTTTAATATCGACGCCTGGTATAGCGATTGGCGGTCGAATATGAGGATGGTTACCACGCAATACCTCACGGAAACTGTTTGGAATATGCAATCTACCAAATGCCTAAGTTCTCCTTTAGCCGAAAAGGCTGCGGGCTGTCGGTAATCACATTAATTGCAATGTTGTCAGCAGAATAGAACACCTAGAATGACGATGGACAGGTGCCTAAGGTAATCTGCCCGCCCGCAGGAAGGGCCCGGTCACCAGGGGCACCTCTCCTCTATGAAACCGATCTTCCGTGCGCGAGCTGATTCACTCAACGTCGCCGCGCCTGTTCCAGGCATTGTCGGCGAGTACGCTTCTGGCCTCCGCCGGGCTGCTCACTTTTAGCTGAAAACGACAGAAGTGAAACAGGCGACTTGAAACTTGACTCAGTACAACAAGTTTTCCGCTTCAAGGCCTCTAGCTTCCCTATCCACCCGTGTTACCAAGCCTTTCTCTGGGTGGGGCAACGCCGGTTGAGGTAGCGACTGGTCGAGTTCGGCGATGAGATCGTCGGCGTCTTCAATGCCGACGGAGATTCTGACCAGCTCCTGATGCGAATGAACACCTGTTGTGCCAGCATGTGTTGTTGCTGCACAAACGTTTTTGCCACGCAGGTGAAGCGGGTCACGGACGAGATGTTCATTGAAGCTGGGCAGACGTTGGCGATCAGGTGCCGTCTGAGTTGCTCAAGCAGGGTCTTCTGTACCCATTGCAGTCGAATATCCTTGAGGCGGGGATCCAGACAGCCGCGTAGATGTGACCGAACTTGAGGCAAGCCTCGCCGCCAGCGGTACCGCGACCAGTACTGCGTCTATAACGACGACGTGCAAGGAACGCGGGGATCACTCTGGCGGGGATGATTAATGCCACCAAGCTCAAGGGCACAAAGTGGAGGGACCGAAAAGTATTTGTTCCTCAGAGCACCCAAAAGGTCATTGAGAGCATGTCGCACATCAATGAGCGACATGTAATCCTCGCCCTGTCGAACCCTCCGAGGAAGCCGAATGCACGCCCGAGCTGCCGCATCAGAGCTCATTGCATTAGAGGAGATTGTCGTTGCCACCCAAGTTCAGCGCCTGCCTGCGAAATACGAATGTGACAGCACCGAGAACGGGAATGTCGCGACCAATTTTTCTGGTTCTCACCTGCGCCGTATTTGCGCTGTCCTTATCCACGGCAGCACAAGTGTCACTACCACCTGTCAATCTTGGCCTGACGAGTTTCGAAGATGCAATTGCGTTTCTAGGCTGGCTGGTAGAAGAAATTCCAAGCTACTACAACGCTAGCCAGTGGAAAGATGCGCAAGAAAATGAGATTCCGGGCGTCAATGAGTTGAATTCCGCGAGTGCGTTGACGCATGTTGCATTCATTTCAAATGAACAGGTTCTCGGCGGGTTCTATGCGGTTGAAGCACTCGTTTCGGTAGCGAACGTTCATCCGAATACCAGCTTTGGCCCGAACTATAGGACCAGCGGTATCGGCGACTTGATCTTCACTCCGCTCGGCCTGCAGTGGACGAAGACAAAACTGGCTGGGAAGCCATTCTTTCAGCGGGTGATGTTCGACATAGTAGTCCCCACTGGAAAGTACAGCGACATGCGACCGGTCAACATTGGGGGCAATGTCGTGAGTTTCAACCCGTACTACGCGTTTACTTTTGTAGCGTCGGACAAACTGGAGATCAGTGCGCGTCTTCACTATTTATGGAACTCGGAGAACGACGGGCCGTTTGTTGGCTTCGGCCTTAAGAGCGTACAACCGGGACAGGCCCTGCATCAGAACTTCGCCGTCTCCTACGAAGTCGCGAAGGCGATCCGAGTCGGAATGAATGGGTATGCGTTGGAGCAAATCACAGACAACAAGATTAACGGCATCTCGCAGCCGGGGTCGCTCGAACAGGTGATTGGTCTAGGGCCTGGAATGGAACTACACCCGACGAAAAGCTTCTGGATTTACCTCAATAGCTACTTTGAAACGGACGCCGGAAATAGGCCCCAGGGAATGTTGTACGTACTCCGGCTGTCGAAGACGTTTTGACGGGGATAGCCTTGGTTAAAAGTGCGTAACCGTGTAGGCGTATGCCGCATCTTGACGCGGTACCGCAGCATCGCACTACCAAACGATCGGATCAGTGGCCGCCGGGGCTCGTCGTACCCTGGCCGAAGCGAAAAGGTCGTAGACACGTCTCTCCTTGTCACATGCGCGGCTGGCGCCAATGGCGACCGGTACGGAACACTTCTAGAGTTCGACCTCAATGGCAAGCCGCGTGGGCTCTTCAGCGATGATGGACACATTTTCGATCCGGGTGGCCTCGGCGTGAATCAGGACGAAGGACTTACAAGCTGGTGTCGTACCGTTCCCGCGCGGATTTGCTTTCGGGCGACGGTACGCTCTTCCTTGCTTCTGGCATAGGACCAAAGGGTCAATTCTTGCTAGGGATAATTGTGGATTTCTTGACCTGACCAACGACGGCGAATTTGTTCTGGACTGCGTAGTAGGTAATCAAAACCCGCACAGCCTCGCTCCGATTATTTGAACTGAAGAGGTGTTTTGCATAGATGAGCAGCAAAGCATTCTCCTCAGGAGTCCAGTCAAGGCGCAACTGTGAAAAGCGCTGTCCGCTCTCGAAGGAAAGATTGCTCCAGACCTCCTGGTAGAACTTTGTGACGTCCGCCAGCTTGATCTTCTTTTCAAGGGCAAGCCCTACGATCATTTTCGATGCTTTTACTTTGGTCAGCTGGAACTTGTGTCTAATCTTCTCAAGGAGTGTCAGTGTCAACTCATCCAGAGAGGTACAAGCCTTGATGAGCTGCGGGGCGTTGGGATCTTTGGTTCTAGGCATAATGGCTTTCCTTGCCGAGTTATTTTTGCCTTGATCATACACCGGATATGACAACTAGAACAATAATTATCACATACACTTTGCGGTATTTCTACGTCAGACGCCCATGAGGGGGAATCATGGGCTTATGCCTGACGCTAAATATTGCTGGGGCTATAAATCCCACGCCTCGGTGGGTGGCATGATCTTGTTTGCAATAGGAAGAGTCTGGAGCACGTCGAGTTCGGAAAGCCGGACAAGCGTGCTCATGAGTTGTAGCAGTTGAATCTCGTCAGACGTGAACGTAAGCGTCTTCTTCGACCAAAGGGTTTGGAGCCTGGCAGTGAGTGGCGCAATCAGTGCCTCACGCTGCTCTTGAACGGTGAGTGGGTTAGGTTCGTGATGCTCAGAGGTGTCCGGTGGATTCGCAGACGTGCAAGGCAGTTCAGTCCTGCTCATTTACAAAATCTCCCCTTTCCGCGAATCTGCCAGCAACGTTTGAAGGATTCACGTGCCGCAATTGTAAACAGGAGATGAATGCTGCGTAAGTTACCCGCGTAACCGGAAGCAAATAAATTTACAATAGTTTACATAGTACTGATATGTTACCTTCACAAGCAGGAAAGCTGCTAGGACCTCCGCCCAAGAAGCTCTTATCGGTCCATAATACTCTTGATCGTATATACCTTTGATTGGAGACGAGTTTGAGCCGGAGTTCTTCGCACTTCCAGATGATGTGCAGACGGAAATTCTGGCGTTGGCCAGACTGCTCCAACAGTTCGGGCCGGAACTGGGGCGTCCTCGCATGGACACGCTGAACGACCCAGACACCCGATGCGGCCGATGGCGTCTGGCGCGTGGCATTCGCCTTCGATCCGAAGCGCAAAGCGATTCTGTTGATTGCTGGCGATAAATCAGGTGACCGAAACCCCAAGCCACCACCCAATCAGCCGACGAAGTTCCCGTCGAACTGGTACATATGTAGCAGTGTCGTGTATCTGCAGGAAAAGGAATGGGCAATTAGGTCGCCGCTCACCGTCATGAATTTTGCATCGGGTTGCCGGGACTGCATAGCTTGCAGGCTGAAGTGTAGCAGGGTGTAAGACGTTTCCACGCCCCGTGCATGACAGCTCTGCTGCAGCGCGCCAAAATCCTCTTGCTGATCGGGCGACGGAGAAGCCGAAAAGATGGAAATCCATTGGCTCACCGGAGCGTAAACAAGTTGCCGCCCTGGTTTGAACGGTCAACTCTCCACTTCCATATGCAAAGACTCGGAATCTTCCAGGTTTGGGAAGCGTTCGTTTCGCCCATAAGCAACTCCAGATTTAATCGACGCACCTCACGTGTGCGGTGGTCTCTCATTTGCTGGAAAACAAGCTGACAGCACGCAATAGAGCGGAGGAATCTATGATCAAGGTACATCGACTGGGTTACGTATTGTTATGGATTGCGATCGCTACATTGCTGGGGCATTCGCAGGAGGCGGCAGGAGACTATGTCGCTCCGTCGGAAGCCACTCCAAAGGGCGCAGCTCCCAAAATGCAGGTTCAATTGCTTAGCCGCGGAGAACCGACGCGGCAATACGCGGTCATCTTTTACCAGGGAGACGAGGCCTTTTCCGGACTGCAGGAATTTGCGGAGAAGTATCACGTTACGAGTGCACACTTCACCGCCATTGGAGCTGTGAACGGAGCAACGTTGGCGTGGTTTGATCCCCAGCGAAAAATGTACAAGAAGATTCCTATCGATGGTCAGCATGAAGTGATCGGGATGAGCGGTGACATCGCGCTCTATCACGGAAAGCCGGTGGTCCATACGCACATGGTGGTGGGATATCCAGACGGAACCATGCGTGGCGGCCACGTTCTCAGTGCGTACGCATCCCCGACGCTGGAAGTAATGCTCACGGTCAACCCGATAGCGATGCACAAGCGGCTTGATCCGGAGTCGGATCTGACGTTGATTGACCCATCTTTGAAGTAGCAGCGGATTGTGCCGCGCGACTGCAGAACAAATTATGAGTAGATGAGGTTGACAAAATGAAAAAGAAGATAAGCCTCTTACATAAGATTTGGTTTTGCGTAGGTCTCGTGGCTGCTCTGGGAGTCGTCTGTCGCGTGCAGGCGCAGGGCCGTGGCCCGAAATTCATGGTTGAGCCCGACTGGCCAAAGCCGTTGCCTCACAACTGGGTAAACGGACAAGTGAGCGGTGTGTGTGTGGACGCACAGGATAACGTTTTCATCGTTAGTCGGAATGACATTACAGACAAGGAAGCGGAAGTTGCGCAGCAGGCGCCACCGTTCATCGAATTCGATCCTGACGGCAATGTAGTGAATAGCTTCGGAGACTGGAAAGTCGTCCCGAATATCACCCACGGCTGCACCATCGACTATGAGAACAATTTTTGGACAGCCGGCAACGGCGATGGAATCATCCAAAAATACAGTCACGACGGAAAACTACTGATGCAGATCGGCAAAAGAGGCGTTGTCGATACTTCCGATGGCACTCTCAAGGGCCGGGCACTCAATTCGAGTCACACGCAGTTTTACATGCCATCTGATATAGCGGTGGATTCCGCCAATGGCGACGTCTACGTAGCTGACGGTTACGGCAATAGCCGCATCGCTGTTTTTGATCGATCCGGGAAATTCCTTCGTCAGTGGGGGCACCAGGGGACGAAAGAAGAGGCCGACGAGGGTGTGGGTGGTGCGTTCATGCAGGTTGTGCATTGTGTGATCATCGGCAACGACGGCCTAGTCTATGTCTGTGACCGGCAGGGCGACCGGATCCAAGTCTTCGATAAGATGGGAAACTTCAAAAACAACATTTGGATCAAGAGAGGATACAGCCTTCCGGATAATTGGGGCACCACATGGTGGATCGGCTTTTCTCCCGACCGGGAGCAAGAATACATGTACGTAGACGACGGCGGCGACGAGCAGGTCAAGATTCTCGACCATGCCAGCGGTGAAGTTCTCTCGAGCTTCGGGCGTCCTGGTCACCAGATCGGAGAATTTACCCATGGCCACACTTTGGCGGTCGATTCGAAAGGCAATATTTATGTGGCCGAGACCGACTGGGGCCGAAGGGTCCAAAAATTCAAGCCCATGAAATGATGCTACTTCGCGCTAGGCGAACTGGCGCTGGCCTTCGGCATCCTAGTGAACGACGCAACAATTGAAGTGGAGAACATCGAGCGGAAGCCGAAGCTTTGCACGCCAAAGCAAGAGGGAAACGAATTATGGAATTCATAAACATTGGCGGCAGCTTACTTCGGAGTTCACGTATCGGCCTGGGTACTTGGGCCATGGGTGGTTGGATGTGGGGCGGCACGGATGAAGATGAGTCGATTCGCACCATACATGCCGCTCTTGATAAAGGTATAACCCTGATCGACACGGCGCCAGTGTATGGCTTCGGGCACTCGGAAGAGATTGTTGGCAAGGCGATCGAAAAGTGGGGCAAACGCGATCAGGTTCTCATCGCCACCAAGGTAGGTTTGGAGTGGCGGGAAAAGGAAGTATTCCGCAACGCGAGCGCGAAGCGCATCAACAAGGAGCTCGAAGATTAAGGAGCTCGAAGATTCGCTGCGCCGTTTGAAGACCAGCTACATCGATCTGTATCAGGTTCACTGGCCTGACCCGCTGGTGAAGATCGAAGAGACGGCCGATGCCATGCGGCGGTTGTATGAGAGCGGAAAGATTCGAGCCATTGGGGTCAGCAACTTTTCACCGGAGCAGATGGACGCGTTTCGCGCGGTTGCTCCGCTACACTCGAACCAGCCTCCGTACAATCTGTTCGAGCGCCAAATCGAGAAGGACGTTCTCCCCTACACTCACCGCAACCACATCGATACGCTGTCATACGGCGCACTGTGCCGCGGTCTGCTGAGCGGAAAGATGCGTAAGGATACCAAATTCACCGGCGACGATCTGCGCAAGGTCGATCCGAAGTTCCAGCCTCCGCGCTTCGAACAATATCTCGAGGCAGTGGATCGACTGGATCAGTTCGCACAGGGAGCGTATAGCAGGCGAGTGATTCACTTGGCCGTGCGCTGGCTGCTCGATCAGCCTGGTGTCAGCGTAGCATTGTGGGGCGCGCGCCATCCGCAACAGGTTTCGCCGTTGGACGACATGCTTGGATGGTCTCTATCCGCAGAAGCGATGCGCACTGTCGATGAAATCCTTCGCGAGACGGTTGCCGATCCCGTTGGGCCGGAATTCATGGCACCGCCAGCGCAGGCGGCCTGAGCGGCGCAAGCGGCTGTCACGGTTAAACAGCTCCGCTGTCTATGGAGGTTAAATGTCGATTCGACCTGTAAAACGGCTCATCAAATCGAAGCCGACGTTGGAAGGAGCGGGCGTTCATTTGCGCCGAGCCTTCGGATTCGGTAACACGAAAGACTTCGACCCCTTTCTTCTGCTCGATGACTTCCGCAACGACGTTCCCGCGGATTATCTGGCTGGATTTCCGTGGCATCCCCATCGCGGCATCGAGACGATTACTTACGTCCTGACCGGCACTGTCGAGCACGGCGACAGCATGGGCCATAGCGGCACGATCGGGTCTGGCGAGGTGCAGTGGATGACCGCCGGAAGTGGATCATTCATCAGGAGATGCCAAAGGGCGATCATGCCGGGCGCATGCATGGCTTCCAGTTGTGGGCAAACCTTCCGTCACCGCTGAAGATGACTCCCCCTCGCTATCAGGAGGTTAAGTCTGGCGACATCGCGTTGGTGACCGATGATGATGGTACGGAGGTTCGCATCGTGAGCGGAGATTTCTGGGGCAAAAAAGGGCCAGTGGACCAAATCGCCGCCGACCCGATCTATCTCGATATAACCGTCCCGCCGCGTCATCGAAAAACGCTGCCGGTTGAGACAACGCGGCATGCGTTTGCGTATGTGTTTGGAGGCAGCGGGAAATTCTGCAATGCGTCAGATCCGCTTGCCGTGCCTACCGAACCGGTGGGTTGGTGGCAGGATACGACGCCCCCGGCAGAAGCAGACAACCGCTCGCTCATTCTATTTGATCGGGGTGATGAAGTGGCTTTGGATGCCGGAGAAGACGGGATTCGTTTTCTGCTGATCTCCGGTAAGCCGCTCGAAGAGCCGGTGGCGTGGTACGGCCCAATTGTCATGAATACACAACAGGAGCTTCAGCAGGCATTCTTGGAATTGCGTCAGGGGACTTTTCTGCGGGAGCGCGAAAAAGACCGTCAGTTCGCTGAGATGCCGCAACCATAAAGCTTCATGTAACCCGACGTGTCGCTGGCGCTACTAACCAAGAGGCTTACCAATGGATTGGGCACAACATGGAGTAAAGATCGTACATTCGGAGGAACTTGATTTAGATACACCGCAGACATCGGGCATGACTCGCGCTGCCGCAATCACCTATGCGAGAGCTGGAGCAAGCAAGCTGGGGGCCGGCACAATGTTGGTCAACCGGATGCCAAAACCGGACCGCATCACCATGTGGAACTGGAGACTATTCTCTACGTCGTCAACGGCCGAGTTCGAATGCGATGGGGCGATCAACTGGAATTCAGCGAGGAAGCGAGGCCTGGCGACTTTATTTACGTTCCACCTTATGTGCCTCACCAGGAGATCAATGCCAGCCCAGATGAGATTTGCGAAGCTGTAGTAGTGAGAGACGGACAGGATCCCATTGTTATCAATTTAGATCTGCGTACTCCAGAACCTGCCAGTTCGGGGCATCGCGACGTGCCCTTTCACCCCGGCCGCTGAGTATTCATCGGAGATTCCCGTTAATGAGGTATTGATTTTGGACAGGATCAACCATCCGGAAGCCACATTGAGTCCGTACGTCAGAGTCTTCGTGCGCTGGTTGCTCGAAGAAGCCCTCCAACTCAGTTGTCGAACTGTACTCAATGTATGGGTCCCCTTCTGGAGTCGAGCGGCGGATCCGGCGGATGCGGAAAAAGACGCATTTTCCTCCAGTCCTTTGGTCGATCCGCGCCGGAGGCGAGGGTTATCGTCGGGACGCCCTTCGTCCCGACACCTTCAGAACGCCGGAGAGCGCAGCGCCGATCAATCCCTGCCGGAGACAGCCGCGTATCTCTGCGAGCCAGCATGGGCGCATCTCAGGAGGCTGTACTTCGAGCGAGGGGTATTCTCCATTCCAGGGAGACAGTCGCACTTGTGAAAACCCAGCGATCTCGGAGATAAGGCGGCAAGGACTCCCGGTTAAAGAAGTCACCTTGCCCCAGTTCGAATCATAGCGATAACGAAAGGGCACCCGACACGGTGCCCTTTGACATTGAGGCGATTGAATATTGCCCCCGCAATAAAGTTATGCGGCAGCCATCGGCTGGCATCAGGTCCTGCTTGGTGCAAGAAGACTGGGGCCACTCACACCAGCCCACCCGAACAACCCCACTGGTACACGGGATCGGGCAGGTTACCAAAGCTATTGGCTTTCACCGCTCTTGGTTATATCTTTCACGGCATCGAGAAATGCCTTAGAGTCCTTGGTACGGTGAATTCTTCCATTCAGTACATCGTCCCATGTAATGTAGGGATAGAGATTATGAGCTTTGGCCTGCTCTTCGAACAGTGCTTTTAATTCATCCAGTTTTTCGGGGTACTTTTTGGCTAAGTCAATTCGCTCTGTATAGTCCTCATTCAGGTTATAAAGCTCCCAGGCGTTTTCATCAAAAGGCTGTTTGCTTTGCGCATTTCCTGTGATAAAGCTGCTTGGGTAAGCCAATTCGGCTTTCCACCCGTCGTGATAGATCGACCGCGAGCCAAAGATATAGTAATACTGGAGCGTGTGACGGGTGGGCGCCTTGGCATCGTCAATCGAATATGCCAAGGAAGTTCCCTCAATGGGCTGCTGCGTGATTCCCTTGATCTGCTCGGGGGCCTTGACGCCAACCAGATCAAGCGTGGTGGGAAGAAGATCGATCACGTGGCTGTACTGGGTGCGAATGCCGCCCTTGTCCTTGATGCCCTTCGGCCAGTAGGCGATGAGAGGATTGTGAGTGCCGCCTTCGCTGTTGGCATCCTGCTTCCAGAACTTGAAAGGAGTGTTTGCGGCCTGTGCCCAGCCCAGCGGATAATTTCCCTCGGTGGCGGCGGAGGTGCCGATCTCGCCAATCTTACCCAGGTTGTAATTAATGTTCTCCTGCTCCGTTAAAGGCTTGCCGAACAAAGGGCGGTCAATGTCCCCGTTCAAAGTGCCTTCTTTGCTTGCGCCATTGTCGCCGATCGAAATGAATACAAGCGTGTTGTCCAGTTGATTGGTCTCTTTCAAGTGGTTGATCAGACGGCCAATCTCATAATCGGTGTACGTCAGATAACCCGCATACACTTCCATGAAGCGCGCATAAAGCTTTTTCTCCTCCGCTGACAATTGGTCCCAGGCTTTAATGTCCGGGTTGCGAGCGGGGAGCTTCGCATCGGCAGGGATAACGCCGAGCTTCTTCTGACGTTCAAATGTCTCCTCACGGTAAGCGTCCCAGCCCTTGTCGAATTTGCCTTTGTATTGATCGCTCCAGTATTTGTCTACCTGGTGCGGAGCATGAGTGGCGCCGGGCGCGTAATAGAGGAAGAAGGGCTTGTCCGGAGCGGCCTTCTTCTGACGATCAATATAGAAGATGGCTCTATCGGTGATCTGAGCGCTCAAGTGGCGGCCATCGGGACGGATGTGGGCCTGGTCTTCCACCAGGTCCGGTTTGTATTGGTCGGTTTGCGAACCAAGGAAGCCGAAGAAGTGGTCGAAGCCCTTGCCTGTCGGCCAGTGATCGAACGGGCCAGCGTCGGTCGCCTCTTCGTCAGGGGTCACGCCGTATTTGCCGACGGCAAATGTGTTGTAGCCGTTCTCACGAAGAATTTCCGCAATGGTTCCGGCTGAGGAAGGAATCCTGCCGTCCCAGCCAGGGAACCCGGCGGACAGAACAGTGTGTGAAAATCCGGATTCATGCACAGATGCGCTGTTACGGCCAGTCAGCAGCGCCGAGCGGGTTGGAGCGCAGATCGCGGTCGTATGGAAATTGGTATAGCGCAAACCATTGCTGGCTAGACTGTCGAACGTAGGAGTCTGGATCGGCCCGCCGAATGTGCTGGCAGCGCCATAGCCCACATCATCTATTAGGATCCACACTACGTTTGGGGCCGCGGCAGGCGCTTTCACAGGTTCCGGCCACCATTCTTTTGACTCGGCGAGGGTCCTGCCAACGACTCCTTGATATGGCTGTGCCGCTTGAGCATGCAGTGCGAATTCCGCACTCGATGCAAGTAATAACGTCGATGTCAACGCCTTTATTGCGCTGTTTAATTTCATAGGGCTCCTATTGGTCTAAGTCATTCGGAGACGACTCGGTTAAAGGGTTGTCAATCCAACGATGTTCAATCGCCAACGGTGCGCAATTGATGCCAGGGCAACGGGAGCAGAAAAAGCGGGCGTTCCGATGCAATGCCTTTCCCTTCGCGATCGGTTGCTGCGGACTGCCCGCGATCCAACTTCGTGAGGACAAGGAACCGGATTTGTATCGAAAGGCTGGGCCCTTCAACGCGGTTCGATCCGATCCTCACTGCCACATATGCTCCGTCAAGCCGGCAATGCTACTTGCCGTTGCTGCTCTGTGCCGTCTCCCTTACTCGTTCTCGCTCGCGCTCTTGCTGTTGCTCGACATACCACTTGGGCAGGTAGGTGTGGTGAGTGCGTCCGGCATACACATCGTCAAAGGTGATGTAGGGATAGAGATGATGCGACCGCGCCTGCTCTTCGAATTCGCCCTTCAACTGCGCCAGCTTCTCCGGGTACTTCTTGGCTAGATCGATGCGTTCGGTCGGATCGTCGTTCAGGTTGTAGAGTTCCCACGCGTTTTCATCAAGGGGCGGATTAGTGACTGCGTTCTTGGTGAGGATCTCGTTGGGGTAAGCCAGTTCGGCCTTCCATCCATTGTCGTAGATCGACCGCGAGCCAAAGATGTAGTAGTACTGCAGCGTGTGACGGGTGGGCGCCTTGGCGTCGTCAATCGAGTAGGCCAGAGACGTTCCCTCAATCGGCTGCTGCTTGATCCCGCGAATCTCTTCAGGGGCCTTAATGCCAACCAGATCAAGTGTGGTGGGAAGAAGATCGATCACATGGCTGTACTGGGTACGAATGCCGCCCTTGTCCTTGATGCCCTTTGGCCAGTAGGCAATGAGAGGATTGTGCGTTCCGCCTTCGCTGTTGGCATCTTCTTTCCAGTAGCGGAACGGCGTATTGGCGGCCTGCGCCCAGCCCAGCGGATAATTGCCCTGCTTGGAATCAGGCGTGCCGATCTTGTCGATATTGGCCAAGTTATGGGCGACTCTGTCCTCATCGCTCACCTGCTTGCCGCGATAGGAACTGTCAATAGTGCCTTCCTGCGTTCCTTCCTTGCTGGCGCCGTTGTCGCCGATGGAGATGAAGATCAGCGTGTTGTCGAGCTGTCCGATCTCCTTCAAGTGATTGACCAGGCGGCCGACCTCAAAGTCCGTGTAGGTAAGATAGCCCGCATACACTTCCATGAAGCGCGCATAGAGCTTCTGCTCATCCGGCGTAAGTTTGTCCCAGGCCTTCATGTCCGGGTTGCGAGCGGGAAGCTTCGCATTGGCCGGGATTACGCCGAGTTTCTTCTGACGTTCAAATGTCTCCTCACGGTAAGCGTCCCAGCCCTTGTCGAATTTGCCCTTGTATTGATCGCTCCAGTATTTGTCTACCTGGTGTGGAGCATGAGTGGCGCCCGGCGCGTAATAGAGGAAGAAGGGCTTATTCGGCGCGGCCTTCTTCTGGCGGTCGATAAAGAAGATCGCCTTGTCGGTGATCTGATCGCTTAAGTGGCGGCCATCGGGTTGGACATGAGCCTGATCTTCCACCAGGTCCGGCTTGTATTGGTCGGTTTGCGAACCAAGGAATCCGAAGAAGTGATCGAAGCCCTTGCCTGTCGGCCAGTGATCGAACGGGCCGGCGTCGGTCGCCTCTTCGTCAGGCGTTACACCATATTTGCCCACCGCGAATGTGTTGTAGCCGTTGTCGCGCAGGATCTCGGCGATGGTACCGGCCGTGGCAGGCACGCGGCCGTCCCAGCCGGGGAAGCCGGCCGACATCGAAATGTGCGAGAAGCCCGATTCATGCACCGATGCGCTGTTGCGGCCAGTCAGCAGCGCCGAGCGGGTCGGGGCGCAGATGGCGCAAGTATGGAAGTTGGTATAACGCAAACCATTGTTGGCCAGAGTCTCGAACGTGGGAGTCTGGATTGGCCCGCCGAATGTGCTGGCAGCGCCAAAGCCCACATCGTCGATCAGTATCCACACCACGTTTGGGGCGTCGGCAG
>Ga0326728_10018727_pt1 | contig 13579 bp, 11 predicted proteins | sample MB3enrmetagenome_FD_207602 | JGI IMG/M metagenome (GOLD analysis project Ga0326728, IMG submission 207602) | Lab enriched peat soil microbial communities from McLean, Ithaca, NY, United States - MB31MN | ecosystem: Environmental > Terrestrial > Soil > Wetlands > Peat | place: USA: New York... | reverse complement strand
TCTCAGGCATGAGGAGATATAGAAACATTTCAAAGTGCCGGGCGGAAGTTAATTCACCAGCTTCGGTATGTACAGTGATCGACCTATTTCGAACATCTACGGGTGGTGGCGCAAACCGCTGCCCCTGAAACTGCTTCCATGGTCTCGACCATGGAAGACCTCTCAGACATATCGGGGAGATGTTGCCATATCGCTAAATCCTTCCCCGTCAGATGGGGTCCTTTCTTACGGTGCAATCAACTGATATCTGCAGCGCTTTTCTCTTTTACGAGGACTGAGAACTACCAGACGGCATTGAAGTTGAGTCCGCCATGATAGAAATTCTCTTTTTCATCGCAAAACAGGGCGTCGTAGCGTCGAGGATCTAAACCTGGCGGGCTTCCGGTTTCTCCTCGCTGATTCTGGACACGGTTACGTCTCCACAAGAGTGGCGGCCACCACCCGGTATGCTAAATTGCCCGGCTCTCTCCTGCCAAGCGGAGGGCAGTAGCACCGTGCGATCTCTTGCGTCGACGCATCGGTCTGCAGCAGGAATCGATACGGCTTTAGCATCTCCGCCAGCGTATCGGGATCGAAACCAAAAATGAAGGACTCGCCGTTGAAGCTGTTCCAGGATCGCCAGCGGCGTGCGCCGGGGAAGGCTTTGGACCCATCCAGGACACCCTTATGCGTGTAGGTGAAGATCAGGGAGCTCGACGGAGCGAGCAACCGTGCAAGGACAGCGAAGGTGCCCTCCACGGCCGATTCGGTCAGATAGTCGATGACGCCTTCCCACACCACAACGGTCGGAGTGGCGGGATCATAGCCTGACTCGATGAGCTTCGTTTGGAGGTCATCCCGTTCGAAATCGACGGCCAGGTACCGGATATTCGCCGGCAACCGGCCCATGCAAGCGTTGAGACGCTCCTTCTTTACTTGCTGCGTGGCCGGATGGTCCACCTCAAAGACCTGAATCTTTCCCGCCTCCTCCAGCCGGCAGCCGCGGCTGTCGAACCCGGCGCCCAGCAGCACCAATTGGCGAGCCCCGCTTCGGATCGCATCACGCACCAAGTCGTCGATGGCCCGTGTGCGCACCACGCCGGAACTCCGTGTGTACGGCCATCCCATCTCGATCATGGCATGAACCAGTTTGCCCAGTACGGGGAGACGGGCCAGGCGCGCCAACATGCGGTACGGGCCCGATAGTAGAGCGAAGGCATAAGGATCGTCGAAGAGGCGCCGCGCTGGTTGCTCATGCACCTCTAATGCCCTGCAGAAGGCCATGTACTGAGCTGTTTGGCTTACTTTTCCGTCCTGCACATATAACTCGGAATCATGCACCAACTTCTACGTTCCGCATCCAAATTGAACGTCGGAATCGAATTCTTGCTCGAAAAGTTCCGATGCACTTGGGAACCCCCGAAAATTCCATCACGATGAAATGGCTTTTGTGATAGAGGTAATCCTCTCCACTCTCATCGACGATTCTTAAGAGATCATCGGCGGCAGCCGCTTCGTCTGGAATGATTTGATATATCTTCCTCAAAATCCGGGAGGCCTCGTAATCGGCATTATCCACACAGATGGCGAAATGTCTCTTATCGGCTGTCATTGTCTCATTCCACATAACGTTTGATTTTGATGTCCTTGCGCCCGATCCCATGGGCCTCGCACCAGTGTAACTCAACCAGCCTCACGTTTCCATCAGGAAACCTGACGCGGGCAATACCTTTGAGCTTCCTCCAGCGTCCCGGCCCGTATGCCCTTTCAAGATGCGCTGAATTTCGGATACCGGTTCCAACCGAGATTACCCCTCGATGCTCTTGCTGGCCCGGACAAGCCGGAACCAAAAAGAAGCATGCCTAAGTCTTTAGTCTTTTGATCAATCCCGTTTCTTAAAAGCTTTTTCGAAAGGATTGTTGAAGGCGCCTTTCTGCTTAGCGGCCGGAGTTTTGGCGCACTGCGGCCCGGTTGCGGAGGGATCCGCCTTTTCGGATCTTACCGGCCGGTGCATTGGATCGGCCTCTCCAGTTCCGGCAGGGGCAGCGGAAACCCCCGATTTCATGGAAAGCGACACGCGCCCTCTCTCCAGGTCCACCTCGACAATGGTGACCGATACCTTTTGATGCACCTTGACCACCTGCCGGGGATCCTTTACGAATCTGTCCGAGAGTTCACTGACGTGGACAAGGCCGTCCCTGTGAACTCCAATATCGACAAAAGCTCCGAAGGCGGTCACGTTGGTTACTATTCCGGGCAGTTTCATGCCGGGTTCCAGGTCGGTCAACTTTTCGACTCCCGCCGCAAACGAAAATGCTTCGAACGATTTGCGGGGATCTCTGCCCGGTTTTGCGAGTTCGGAGAAGATATCGGCAAGGGTGGGAATACCGGCCTTTTCCGTTACGTACCGCGCGAGATCGATTTTTTCTCTAAGAGAGGGCTCCCGTATCAGGTCGGCAACCGAACGGCCAAGGTCCCGGGCCATTTTCTCGACGATCGGGTAGGATTCCGGGTGAACGGCGCTTGCATCCAGCGGGTTTTCTCCCCCTGAGATACGCAAAAAACCAGCCGATTGCTCAAACGCGCGGGGGCCAAGGCGGGCAACTTTCTTCAACTCCTCCCTTTTGCGAAACGGGCCATTTTTTTCCCGGTGGGAAACGATATTCGAGGCAAGCTGAGGCCCAAGCCCCGAGATATAAGAGAGGAGCCGGGGGCTGGCCGAATTGACCTCGACTCCCACCGCGCTGACACAACTGACAACGACATCGTCAAGACCCTTTCTCAACTCGGCCTGATCCACATCATGCTGGTACTGCCCGACTCCAATGGATTTGGGATCGATTTTGACCAACTCGGCCAGGGGATCGATCAGGCGCCTTCCTATCGATACTGCGCCGCGGACGGTCAGATCGTGGTCGGGAAACTCTTCGCGCGCCACGTCGGAGGCAGAGTAGATCGAAGCGCCGCTTTCATCGACCATGAGCACCTGGATTTCCTGCGGCAGCCCGAGCCCCCGGATAAATGACTCGGTTTCTCTGCCCGCAGTGCCGTTTCCAATGGCGATGGCCTCGGTGGAAAAATCTTGGGCAAGAGCGCGAATGCGCACTCCGGCCTTCTCGGATGCCTGCGCCCCCGAGTGCGGGTAAATCGTTTCGGTATGGATGAGCTTTCCCCGGGGGTCCAGGCAGACCAGTTTGCACCCGGTGCGAAAGCCCGGGTCTATCGCCATCACTTTTTTAAAACCAAGTGGAGGCGCCATCAGGAGATTGCGCAAATTGTCGGCAAACACCTGGATGGCCTCCCTGTCCGCGCGGAGTTTGGATTCGTTTTTCATCTCCGTTTCGAGCGAAGGCGCAAGCAGCCTTTTATAGCCGTCGTGAACAGCGGTCCGGACATGGCCGGATGATGCCGAATCATTTTTGACGAAAGCGGATTCAAGTATGTTCAAGGCTTCTTTTTCGGGAGGTTCGATGCGTACCGTCAGAAAACCTTCCTTCTCTCCCCGCCGAACCGCCAGTATCCTGTGCGACGGCGCTCCTCCGATTGGTTCCTCCTTGTCGTAATAGTCTCGATATTGAATCCCCTCCGCTTCCTTGCCGGGGGTGACCCTGGACCTCAGCATTCCTTTGGCGGAGAAGAGCGCCCGCAGCTTCAAACGGGAATCGGCGTTCTCGTTTACCCATTCGGCGATGACGTCCCGTGCCCCGGAAAGGGCGTCTTCAGCCGAGGCCACTTCCTTTTCCGGACTAATAAATCTTTGAGCCAGCTCCATCGGATCGACCGCGGGGTCCTGTTCGAACAGGGCCAGCGCCAGAGGCTCCAATCCTTTCTCCCTGCCTATGGCCGCCCGTGTACGGCGTTTGGGCCGGAACGGCAGGTAGATATCTTCGATTTCCGCCAGTGTCGCAGCCCGAAGTATACGGCCTTCCAACTGATCGGTGAGCTTTTCCTGTTCACGCAGAGATTTCAGGACGGCGCTTCTGCGCTTGTCGAGCACATCCAACTGAGCGAGCCGGTCGCGAATCGCCCCAACGAGCGTCTCGTCGAGAGTTCCGGTTGCTTCCTTGCGGTACCTTGCGATAAACGGCGCCGTGGCGCCCTCTTCCAGCAGGGCGGCCGTTGCCTGGACCTGGTATGGCTGCAGACCCATTTCGCGGCCGATGGAGTCGAGGTGATCCTGGTTCATGGCTTCCTTTCAAGTCGTTGTCAAATACATGCGGCGGCTCATCGCCTGGTTCATTATACCCCGGATGAACCGGGCATGGGCCTTGCTATCTGGAAAAAAGATTGAATTCACAGACAATTATATGGATAAAACGGAAATGGCAAGTATTCTCCTACATCATTTTCTCAAAGATCAAACATGGCCGGAGATGATTCGGCTGACAAGATCGAGCGGCTTCTGCATCTCGAAAGCATCAGGCCGAGTGTTTCCTCGCTCTACGCTCAGGCTGCGCGCAGAATCAACGGAGGGCCCTCGAGCTATCAAACTCAACCTTCCGATGTTGAGCGCTGGCGGGAGAGGGAAAAACGGATGGTCCGCCGGATAATATCGGCCCTCGAACGATTCGGTCCGGAGCGGCCGGTATATATTGGCGGATGGTGGCATTTGTCCAGGGGCGGGAGTATAAAAACGGTCCGCGAGATTCCGGGGATCTAAGCTGAATCGTGTCTGCCGCTTGACCGGGTTAAGACTGACGTGGCGGTGCGGTGAAGCTGTAAAGGCAGGATCGGTGGGAGCGGAGTGAGAGCCAGCGCGAGAAAAACGGGTCCTGTTCACTGCCCGGCTTTGTCGAGCACACCATCTTTCGGATCGTGGCGAACTCCACATATGATCTGAAGAATATGTGGATTTCAGAGGTTCGTTCTTTTCAAGGATAGTAGAGAAGTTTGATGTTCCCCTTTTCAAGCAAAAACCCTACTTCAAGCCGCTGTTAACCAGAGCTAAATTCGAAAGGCGCATCGATAATCTGGAGTGGTCTACTCAAATGTGGCAGCAATACCTGAAAGAGGCGCACGAAGAACTCGCGGTTCTCATTAGCCTGGCACACGCTGCCTGCGGTGCTTCAGGCGGTGTTGCGCGCTTTTGCTCTCCCCTTGACCGTGGGTTTACCTTGTTTCTTTTCTGCCGGATGATGACTCGCGGCCGCTGCCTCAACCTTCTTTTGCTTCCGTTGCTCCAAGAACCTGACCAGGTTTGCAGGGAGCCCTCTTTTCTTAGCGGCCAAGCTTCTCGCCCTAGTCAGACGCTTTGCTGAAAGGGGCTGTTTAAGAGCAAATCCCCATTTTTGCTTGTACTCTCGAATCGTGATGTTGTGCTGGCTAAGATGTTTTGTTGTGAGTTGTCTCATCTCAGTTCCACACTCCAGGCAAACAACCTTGTCATCATGAATTGATTGGCGTGGCTCCTTTGTTACCTTTTGGCCTTCCTCGGTTCTGGCTTCCTTGGTTGGACCACTATCCAGGAAGAGGCCTCTTTCTTCGGCTCTCTGCAATCTTTGCAGAGTAGAAAACGTCTCAATAAGGGAAAGCCTAATCTGCCTCGCGGACATCGGCTCAACGGAGGCCTGAGCCTTAACAAGATCGGCTGTGATATCCAGAAGTTTTCTAATCCTTCCATCGTGCAGTACCGTTTTCACGGACTCTGAGTTTGGGGGTTCATCTGAGACAAGCGAACTCAGCTTCGAAAGCCTCGCATTAATGGCACGCCAGAAGTGGGATAGAGTTCCCCGTTTGCGGTCAAAATAGTCCTCAAAAAAACCAACTTCATTCAGCTCCGGTGGATAAGCATAACGCTCACCATCTTCTCCGTACTCAGTAATCCAGACACTCGGCTCTCGTGGTTCAACCACCTCAAACAGCTGCGGAGGATAGAGGTACGGCTTGCCGAAATCATTCAATATCCGGTAATCGTTAGCTTCGATTCCGATAACGAAATACGGTTGATTTGGCGTGAGATCTGGATAATCTAAATTTTTCTCTTTCAATTTTACAATCATAAGTCGCGTACCTTCTTTATTTTAATCTCAAACTTCCCGATTCCGTGTTGTTCATACCAATGGATCTCACACAGCCTCCCTTCTATCTCAACCGGTGGACTGCTCTTTTTTGTCCATGTCGAGGCCTCACCTCCATATTTCTTAATGAGCCTTTTCAGATCGCGTATCCTTGAACCTTCTGCGATTACCCGCGACTGAGAAATGAGCTTTTTCGTGAGCTTAGGAGCTTCCATGCTCTCCTTATGTCTGCTCTAATAACCGCTGCCGTGAGGCTCACTGATGCTTGGCCCATGTCAAGAGCACCGGCAAATCAACTCTGGACAAGCTAAAGGCGCCTTTCACTGATACCAAGTCTATTCCCGTCTCTCTTATTCCGGCGGGTTCATTCCCCCTTACCGTCATCGTTATTATATCACCTTTTGAAACTTCGAGGCTGCCGATTGGTACCCCTCGGCCCCGTGGCCATTTATCCGCTTCCAGAGTTGCGATCAGGCCCCATACCTTCTTCGAGCAGATTTAATCCCATCTCCCCGCAGGATTCAATCTCTTTTAAGCGGAACATCCCGTTGCTGCTCGACAGGGCCAGTGGGTCTAGGCAAACCCAGTGCGCGTAAACCTTTTCAGTAGCAGTTCGGCCCTCAAGCGCGTTGAAATCGCCTCGATTCTTCACCAGTTGGGGTTGCCTGACGAATACAGGGCTTCTGCCGCATACGCAAGGAGGACCGGCGTCAATCTTGAGGCTGTGGACTGTTCCGAGTTCAGCAGAGAAAGGATCGAAACATTGTCCGAGATGATTCCAGCCGAAAAGATCGAGCGGCTTTTGCATCTGGAAAGCCCCAGGCAGAGTGTTTCATCCGGCTACGCTCAAGCTGTGCGCAGGATCAGCGAGGGACCTTCTGTCTGTGAAACTCCACCTGCCGATTCACAGCGCTGGCGGGTGAGGGAAAGGCAGATGGCCTGCCGGATGATATCGGCTCTTGAACGGTTCAGTCCTGAGCAGCCCGTCTATATCGGCAGATGGTGAGAGAAGGGGTCACACCTACACAGGCGCAAAGCCGCTTGTGATGCTCTGGTTGCATTTGAAGTTCGAGTATGTTAGCATTGAATCTTGAGTGCCGTAAATAATCTTGGCCGTGCTAGACGGGGAGCCAGCGGTGCCCTGTAGCCCGAGATCCGCTTCAGCGGGGTTGAATCCCCTTCGAAGGGCTTGGAGCTGAGCCGGCCGTGTCTAATTCCGGCGCCGGCTGGACACCACGCAACAGACGAGTACGAACCCCGCCAGGTCCGGAAGGAAGCAACGGTAAGTACCACCGGCTGTGTCGCGGTTCACTCTAGCCATGTTGCCTGAAGGTGAGCGGTTGGTATTGGCCGGTTCGACGAAGGGTGCACGGCCAAGTCTTTTTATAAGGAAAAGCGAGTTGCTTTAGCCTTTGGAAATCCTGCCTTAAATTCGCGGCCTCACTAAAATACCGACAGAAATTATCGATGCTTTGTCACTTTTGCCCGGAAAGGCAGCCCTTATGGAAGCCCTTCCGGGCGCCTTGCAATCGGTCGCCGTTTGGGTGACAATGCCGATGATCGATCAGAACTGTTTTGGAAAGGATCGCCATGAGATTGCACTACATTCAGCACGTGCCCTTCGAGGGGATCGCCAATATCGGCGGTTGGGCCGAAAGCCTGGGCTGGGCGATATCGAAAACCAGCGCCTATAAGGGGGAAAAGTTTCCCGATCCGGATGAATTTGACTGGCTGATAATTATGGGCGGCCCCATGAATATTTATGAAGAAAAGGAATACCCGTGGCTCGCTGCTGAGAAAAGGTTCATCCAGGGAGCTATAGACAAAGGCAAAGTCGTGGTCGGTATTTGCCTTGGCGCGCAGTTGATCGCGGATGTTTTGGGAGGGAAGGTGGTCCGCAACAAGCACAAAGAAATCGGCTGGTTTCCGGTAAGGCTGCGGCCCGAAGGATTCGATTCAGCGCCTTTCCGCGGCTTTCCAAAAGAATTTCCGGCGCTTCACTGGCATGGCGACACTTTCTCTCTGTCTGCCGGGGCCGACATGCTTGCCGAAAGCGAAGCATGCCCTGCTCAGGCATTTTCGTCCAATAACGGCCGGGTGCTGGCCCTTCAGTTTCACCTGGAGTCGTCGGTTGAAAGCGTGCGTGCGCTGATCGAGAATTGTTCCGATGAACTTGTTGACGGTCCATACATCCAGAGCGCGGAAGAGATCATGGGGCGGAAGGAGAATTTTACCGCCATATACGATTACATGCGCCTGCTGTTCGAGAATATGAGAAAAGTTTGAGTTTCGACAGTGAGAGTGCCGGCAAGCGGCTAAGAGACTTCGACCTCTCGATTGAATAGGATGGCTGTATCAGGGCATTTACGGAACTGCTCGGAGATGTGGGTTGATGGCATCGGGTCGGGCAAATAAAACCAGGGTGAGAGCGAAGAATACCTCTTATACGGTTTCGCCGAGGCGGCGTTTTCGCGGCCGGCACTTGTTCCTGATCCTGGTCATCGTCGCGACGGCCTTCGGGGCTTATAGAAAAGTCGTGCGGCCGAAGACTCATCCTCCTCCCCGAAGAGCAATCATCACAGCGGCTGTTTCCGAACAAATCGATACTGCGCCTCAAGCGGCAGGGCAGGGGGCAAAATCGGAGGCCGGCGAGCCGTTTGAAATCCACAGGCTGATTCCCCACGCGGGCGAGAATCTGCACAAAATCGCCAAAGACATGGGTATCCCCGAAGATTATCCGAACGCTTGGCTCAGTGCCTGCAAATCCGCTCGGCTAGACCGATTGGATGAGAATGCCGAGCTTATTCTCGTCATCAATCGAAATGACAGGCTTCCGGTGGAACTGGTTTACCTGCGGCCTCGCGGAGCTTCCTACACACTCAGGAAGAACTCGGCCGGCTGGGAATGCAGTTCGGATGAGGCCGCCGGCGAGGAGCGCGCCAGGACGGTGCGAGGCGTATGGTCCGATAGTTTCTATGACGCCTGTATCTCCAGTGGACTCCCGGCGCCGCTTGTCTCAAATATTGCGGACATTTTTTCCTATGACATTGATTTGGCCTCCGATTTAAAGGAGGGGGATTCGTTTGCAGTTTTTTTCCAAGAGTTCTCGATACAATCAAGTGAAGGAAAGCAGTTTCTGATTCTGGGCGCCGAAATCAACGCATCGGGGAAAGTCTACCAGGCTTTTGGATTTCAGCTTCCGGACGGATCGTGGGATTACTTCGACGCAAAGGGGGCATCCCTTAAACGGGCATTTATAAAGACTCCCATCAGTAACAGGTGGTTTTTATCCTCTAAGACCTCCATCGGCATTAAACCACTTTCTAAATCCCTTCGGCCTAGTCCGGGAACAGGCTATTCCGTTCCGAAGGGGACCCGGGTCTGCGCGATAGGGGACGGGTTCGTTTCAGCTATCCGCAAGGGTGCTCGTGGAAACTTTTCAATTGAAATCCGCCATCGAGGGGGATACTCGAGTTTGTATGGCAATCTTTCCTCGTGCAGCCGAGGGCTGAAACGAGGCTCTTCAGTGTCCCAGGCGGAGGTGATCGGTTCGGTAGGAGCTGCGGGAGGGGGGAAAGCCTATCTTGATTTTCGTTTCTACAAGGACGGAAGGCCTGTCAACTTCCAGACCGCCGATTTCACCCGCTTGAAATCGGTTCCCAAAACGCTTGAACAGGACTTTGAAAAATCGCGGGACTTTTGTGCGGCGGCCTTGCACGGAGGGTGATGTTATCGATACGGACGAATTTGAGCGGCGGCAGGGACAGGTGATCGCCGATCTGTTTGCAGAAGTTGTCATTATTGGAACGGCCCTCAATAAGGGTCTTCATTATTTGATCCCGGACCGCCTTGTTGAAGCGGTGCTGCCCGGGAGCAGGGTTGCGGTCGAACTGGGAAAGAGAAAAGCGGCCGGGATCGTCCTGAACGTAACGAGTTGCCTTCCGAAGTTGCCTGAGACGATAAAGATACGCCCCATCCTGGAAGTAATGGATGAACTCCCTGCACTACCGTGCGATCTTCTGGAATTATGTTTGTGGTTATCGAGCTATTATTTTTATCCTCTTGGCGAGGTATTCGATCTCGTGATTCCCTCGAGGAGGGATATTCTCATCCAGGGGTCGCCTGCTGTCGCGCTGAAAGCCCCGGACGGGACCGCAGGGGGGAGACGGTCTTGCCGTGGTCGCAGGAAAGTATCCGAACCGGGCAATATGACTCCCCGGGTTTGCGATTTACCGGAAGAGCCTGAACCTCGTGCCCTGGAATTGACCGACTATCAGATCTCAGCTTTCGATGAAACTGCTCCTTTCCTGGATAACCCGAGTTTTCAGCCTTTCGTCTTATACGGAGTGACCGGCAGCGGGAAGACGGAAGTTTATCTGCATTTGATTGAAAAGGCGGTCCGATCGGGCAACGGGTCCTTGGTGCTGGTGCCTGAGATCGGTATAAGCGCGCAGATGGAGTCGGTCTTTCGACAGCGATTCGGCGACGGGGTTGCAGTGTGGCACAGCGCTTTGACTGAAAAAGAACGAAGGAGCGCATGGTCGGATATCAGGACGGGCAGGAAGAAAATAGTGTTGGGGGCAAGATCCGCCGTTCTCGCGCCCGTTCAGGACCTGAAGCTGATCATTGTCGATGAGGAACACGACACGTCCTATAAACAGGAAGACCATCTTCGCTACAACGCCAGGGACGTTGCCCTCATGAGGGGGAAGATCGCCGGCGCTCCTGTAATTATGGGGTCGGCCACCCCTTCCGTTCAAACGTTGTATAACTGTTCCGAAAAAAGGTATCGCTCCATCAGGCTTCCAACCCGGGTGCGGAACAAGACTCTCCCGGAATTTGAAATCGTTGATATGAAGCTGGAAGGAGGACGCCGCGGAATCTTCTCCTACAGGCTGCGGGAGGCGATCGGCGAGACCATACGCAGCGGTCGGCAAGTCCTTCTGTTTTTAAATAGAAGAGGCTACGACACTTATTACCTCTGCAACGCATGCGGACATGCCCTTGAGTGTGAGTCCTGCAGCGTGACCCTCACTTATCACAAGAAAGACAACCACCTTCGCTGCCATTACTGCGGATGGGCGACGCCTCTTCCCGAGAGGTGTCCGGTTTGTGCCCACGCTGCGCTTTTTTCGCATGGATTCGGGACCGAAAAGGTGGAAAAGGAAGTGTGGAGACTATTTCCTGATGCCCGCGTGGTAAGGATGGACAGGGACACCATGAAGAACCGCGGCAGACTGCTGAGCGCTCTCGATGTAGTGCGCTCGGGCAAAGCCGACGTTTTGCTCGGCACGCAGATGGTGGCAAAGGGCCATGATTTTCCCAACATAACGCTGGTAGGCATAATAAACGCCGACGCGGGCCTTCAGGCGCCCGACTTTCGAGCCGGTGAGGTTCTCGTTCAGCTTCTCATTCAGGTTGGCGGGCGAGCAGGACGCGGCGAAGATCCCGGTCAGGTAATCGTCCAAACCTTCAACCCATCGCATTTTACCATCGAATCGGCGATAAGGCTCGACTACGACGGGTTTTGCAGCCAGGAGCTGAAATCGAGGGAAAGCCTTCAATATCCGCCCTTTACACGTCTCCTCAAGATACTTGTGACTTCGGTGAGTGAGGAACTTGCACGCACGGGGGCCGGTTTCGTGGCCGGAGTGTGCCGCGAGAAAGCGGAATCTTTCAGGCAAGGGGGAAGGAATGTGGCCGTGATCGGGCCTTCGCCGTCGGCCTATGTGAAGCTGAAAAAGAAATTCAGGTGGCAGGTGTACCTTAAGACCTGGACAAGTTCGGATATGCAAAGTTTTACCGAAAGCGTGCTGGAATCGGTCAGAGGAAACTCTGCTCTACGGGCTGTGCAGATAACCGTGGATCGCGATCCGGCGACGGAGATTTAAGGGCTGTGGAGAGTGAAAGGTGAACTTTCAGAATCTAATGTCCCGAGCGTACATGGAAACTGACGAGTTTCTTTCCCTTTAAAGATACGGGGTTAGACAGAAAAGGCGGAGCCGCTTATTGACCCCGCCTTTCAGTTCACACTGCACCTGGTATTTTGACTAAGCGTTATGTTGATTAACCTTTACATGTGGCCAGGCTCCCAATCGCCATGCAGGCCGTAGGTTTGGAAGCCGTTTTTCATCTTTGCTTCTCCAATCTCGCAGTTGCCGAACGCGCCGGTGCATTCCTGCGTCATTCCGTGCTTCTCAATGACCGCCTTGGTCAGTTTATCCGCGTCCATCATCATCTTTCCGCCACGAGTGAAAAGCGCGTTGCCTTCTTCCACATGGCCGCTACGAACCATCTCGTCGCCTTTCATTATCGTGTCGTAGCCTTCCGTCATCATCTTGTTGGCAGCTTGCAAATCAGGGTCTTTTATCCCTTTTTTCTCCATTATATCGACCACCATCTTGTTACCGGCCGATATCTGCTTTGCACCTTCTATTATCGCCTCGCGGTCATGGCCGCTTTCCACTGCCGGGGAAGCATTTGTATAACCCGCCGTGGATAAAATGCAAGTCGCCATAAAAACGGCTGCGAGAACTGGAAAATAACTGATCCGCTTTTTCATTTCATTGCCTCCGTGATATTTGGGGGTTGGGAAGAAAGGTCAAAATGTCTTGTCGCAGGAATAATAAGTGCTCAGTGAGTTGGTTTCAACGCCGGCGGCTATGAAAATATGGACCCGAAGATCCGTTTGAGGTAGGAAGGACAGTGGACAATAAGAGTATTAACCTGTTCTGCATCCATTGACGGCTTTCACCTTGCGGCAGCATATGCTGTTTGGAAGCCGGTCGAAGAAAAACTGACGGTTCCCTCATGCCCGATATTCTTTTAATTCAGCCCCCGATCAGCGATTTCTATCTAACCGCAAAGAGGACCATACCTTACGGCCTTGCCTGTGTGGCGGCGCCGCTCATGAGCGAAGGCTGGTCGGTGGAAATCCTGGACGCCCTTGCCGTATCCGGGTCCAGGAAGTTGGAACTTCCGCCGGAAATGTCATATCTGCAAGACCTTTATTCAGGGCCGGATATATCGCCTTTTTCCTTGTTCCATGATTTCAGAAGATTCGGGCTCGGCGAGGAGGCCATCGGCGAGAGGGCCAAGAATTCGGGGGCTTTCCTGGTCGGGATTTCCTCGCTTTTCACAACGTACAGCGGCGAGGCGATACGGACGGCGGAAATAGTGAAACGCCGTCACCCTGAGGCGATGATTGTCCTTGGCGGACATCATCCTACCGAGATGCCCGAAGAGGTATTGAAACACGATTGCGTAGATTTCATTATTCGAGGAGAGGGAGAGGCCTCCATGGCGCTTCTTGCCGGCGCAATCCAAAGTGAGAGATCGCTCGAATCCATCTCCGGGATAAGCTTTAGAACCTCAGATGGAAAGTTTTTCATCAACCCTCCTGCGGTTTTGGCAAACCTTGACGAAGTTCCTTTTCCGGCAATCGAGCTGATGGACAACGTTTTCTACAGGCGTGGCAAGAAGCCGGGCGCTGTTATAGTGGCAGGAAGAGGCTGTCCGCTCTCATGCAGCTATTGCTCGATAGGGTGTTCATCATGGTGCAGTTATCGCCTTAAAAGCGTGAG
>Ga0326728_10018725_pt1 | contig 13581 bp, 10 predicted proteins | sample MB3enrmetagenome_FD_207602 | JGI IMG/M metagenome (GOLD analysis project Ga0326728, IMG submission 207602) | Lab enriched peat soil microbial communities from McLean, Ithaca, NY, United States - MB31MN | ecosystem: Environmental > Terrestrial > Soil > Wetlands > Peat | place: USA: New York... | reverse complement strand
CGGTCCTCTTGATTTTTCCTTAGCTCATCGATGCCAAAATGCGAGCTGACACAGGTAAGGCCGGCGTCATTGATGATTTTGCGCAGTTCGCTACCGGAGTATTTGCTCAGGCCGCCGAACCCAGAGTCGGAATAACCAACCGGCGAGCAAAGCTCGATGGCTCGAAATCCCGCCTCATGAAGCATCTTGAGAGTACCAGGAAAGTCCTTCGCGATCATCTCTCTAACAGGCCAAGTCTGACAGCCAATGGGCATGCCCAGAGGATTGGCGCTAAGCATCCCCGCGTTTCCCGTGAGAAACCCCGCCACCGCAATTCCGGTCGACGTCTTCTTGAAGAAATCCCTTCTTGAAATATCAGACATTCGCACCTCCCTGCCCCATGAATTTGAATGAATCGCATGTCATGCCGTGGCATTATTCGGTAGGGTCCTAAGTTAGGACACTATCCGCAACTTTCGGTACTGTAACGGCATGCCTCGGGGCGGCCACAAGAGCCGCCCCTACTCCAAACACCAGCACCGCGCTACTCCGCGGGCGTGATTACGATGTTTCTATAAGCTACGCGTCCTTCCTCGCTGCCTTGAAGGTAAATAGGCCCTGGCGATCCTTCATGGCTATCGAGGGCTCCACCGGTGATGCCTGGAATCTCTTTATGATCGATGATGGTTACGCCATTCTGCACCACCGTAACGGTTCTGCCGATCAGGGTGATGTCAAAGGTTTGCCATACTCCAGCCTTCCGCGGCTGCTCAGGCGTGGGGTCAAGATATCCGTACACGCCGCCCGTATGGTGGCTGGGGGGTTCGGCTTCTGAATCGGTTTCCACCTGCACTTCGTAACGGCCTCGCAGATACACGCCGCTGTTGGATTTGGGCCCGCAGTGAAACTCGATGTGCAGCTTGAAGTCCCCGAACTTGGCGGTAGTGATGATCTCGGGGCCGTGTCCGTTGCTGACTAGCGTGCCGCCCTCGATCGTCCAAGTCTTTGCCCTTTTCGGATCACTGAATCGCCATCCGGTGAAATCCTTGCCGTCGAACAAAGTCACGGGCGTGCCCCATTGGGGGGCGCCTGTCCGCTTCAGGGACGGTGCGCGGCGGCCGATCCAGCTCCAGGAGACCCCACCCGGGCCGCTCGTCGTACCGACCAGTTGACCGCCAACCAGCTTGGCTTTGAAAGTCGTGTCGTTATCAAATCCCTCCTCTTCTTTGGGAGACACGAACTCGATCTCTCCCTCCTTGATTTCGGCCTTTGCGAGCGGGGTCGCGTGCTCCGAAATTCCGACCATCACAACCTTGGGCTGCCCCTGCTGCTCGGAGACCTCGATCCACGAGGGAAGCTCGCCCTTCGGTGTCTTGATACTCAAATCCCAACGCCCAATAAACGGCTTGATCGCCGCACTCGACGACGCGCCGGCCTGTGGGCTGGCGCCGTAGGAACATACTGCAAGCGTACACAGAGCTACTAATAACACCTTCAAATATATTAACTTATGCTTCATTTCCGTCCCTCCTCCGAAGTTATGGTAGCGCAGACAAACTCAAGAGTTCGTGCATGTTGCTCCCCAGGATCGAAGCTTTCGACGGCTCGGCGAGTTTCAACAGCTTCACCGAATACGACTCCACGCGCCGCAGCTCTCACGTAATACGCCCGGGCCGGCCCCGGATACTCGTTGAGGTGCCGGTAGTATATCACCGGAATATTCAGTTCGGCCACGACGTCAAAGGTGACGACGTCAAAGGCACGGGCATATTGCCGATCGCACCGGGTGTCGGGTTCCAGATGCAGGTGGTGATCGAAGGCGCAGGCAGACTCACTGCGACGGACCGACCTTGCGGGCTATTCCGTCAAGGCAATCCAAGCTTGACCGCAAACGGACGCCGATGTATGGTCATTGCCCGGGACGAACCTGAGACAGGAGAGGCGGACCGCACATGAAAGCCTTGTATATTCCCGTATCATGTCTTCTATTGGTGACTCTCGCGGGTGCTCAGCAGCCGCTCTTCCGCACTTTGGATATTGACGCAGGCGCGGCGGAGAGCGTCCAACTCTCGAATGGCAAGCGTGCAACCGTGAAGCTGCTCGCGATCAGCGACAGGCGGGACAAAGCTCGTTCCGCGATTCGAGAGGCGCGCGCGGAAGTAGAGATCAACGGTTCTCGGGCCACACTTTCCTGCGGGAACTATCGTCTGCCGGCTGAAGTGGGCGGCGTGCAGGTGGACTGCACGGTGACCAAAGCCTACTACCAGAATACCAATCGCGACCACTGGGGGCTCGTCAAGGATGCCCGGCTGCGCGTCTGGCCGGCGGGGTCGCCGTTCATGCCGCCGGGATCGATGCTCTATCCCGTCCGGCAGCGCTGGTTCGCCTCCCGCACTCAGATGGGCAACGAGCCGACTTACGTCGATGAGGGCGAGCGCATCACGACGAAGAAAATCTATTATCACGCGGGCCTGGATATTGGCGGCGCCGAGGGCTTGACGGATGTCATCGCGGCAACTGATGGCCTGGTCGTGGGACTTGGAACTGCCGTAATCGATAAAGTGAAAGAGAACGCGGCGATCGACAGGGAACTCAACGATACCATCTGGGTGGAAGACGGGCGGGGCTGGTACCATCGCTACACGCACCTGTATTCGTACGATCCATCGGTAAAGCTGGGCGGCCGAGTCGTTATGGGCCAGAAGATTGGCACGCTCGGGAAAGAAGGCGGGAGCGGCGGCTGGTCGCACCTTCATTATGAGATCATCAGCCGGCAAGCCTCCGGGAAAATGGGCACTCAGGAAGGCTATGCCTTCTTGTGGGAAGCCTATCAGCGACAGTACAAGCCGCGCCTGATCGCCGTGGCACGGCCTCATCAAGCCATTCTTGCCGGAGAGCAGGCGACGCTGGACGGGTCGCTTTCCTGGAGCCAGTCGCACATTGCGCGCTACGATTGGACCTTTACGGACGGGCAAACTGCTGCCGGGGCAAAGGTTGAGCGCTCTTACTCGAAGGCCGGTACGTACAGCGAAATCCTGAGAATCACGGACCTTGACGGCCGCACCGCTTACGACTTTGAAACCGTCAACGTGCTCGATCCGAAACACCCCGCACAGGTCCCGCCCTCGATTCAGGCCGCGTTCTGGCCCACGATGGGCATTGCACCGGGCAAGCCGGTCACGTTCAAAGTTCGCACCTTTGGCACCACCGATGGAGAAGAGCATTGGTCGTTCGGCGATGGCGCGACGGCCACGACCAAGTCCGACGGCAATGTCGATCAGCACGCCAAGAACGGATTCGCCATCACCACACACGCTTTTGCAAAGCCGGGAGACTACATCGTCCGTGTGGAGCGCACGAACCGCCTGGGACAGGCGGCCATGGGGCACCTTTGGGTGCACGTAGATTGATGATTGTCGATTGCTAGCCCTCTTCACCCTCGGAGCCTGCGTGAGAGCTCGATCAGTCTGTCATTCCGAGGAGTTTTCATGGGCCTGTGGCCCACCCAAGGGAATGAAAATTAGCGTTGTCGTCCCCGCCAAAGCGGGGACCCATGGTCCGGCCAAGGGATTCCCGCTTACGCGGGAATGACATACTCTCACATGTTTCGGGCTGTTCACCCGGTCTCCCGATCCCTGGAGGTTGAATGCACACCTTTTTACTGCTGGCGCTTCTGGCGCCTGGGATTACGCCTCAGAACCTGCGTTGCGAGTACCGGGTGGAACCGCGCGGGATTGACGCCGGCCTGCCGCGGCTCAGTTGGAATCTGGCCAGTGACGAACGGGCGCAGTCGCAATCCGCCTATCAGATTCTGGTTGCCTCAACGCCCGCTAAGCTGGAAGCGGACCAGGCGGATTTGTGGGACAGCGGCAAGGTGGCAAGCCGCGAGAGCATTAATATTCGGTACGCGGGCAGACCCCTCGTCTCGCATCAGCACTGCTACTGGAAAGTGCGGGTGTGGGACAAGGCAGGCGCGCCCTCAGAATGGAGTCGCGCGGCAAGCTGGTCGATGGGAATCATGAAGTTCGAGGACTGGCACGCCGCGTGGATAGCGTGGAGCCGGACGGCGCTCAACTCCGGGCCGCTGCCGATGTTCCGGCGCGAGTTTACGCTAACGCGCAAGGTGACGCGCGCCACCGCCTACATCTGCGGATTGGGCTTCTTCGAGCTATACCTCAACGGCCGCAAGGTCGGCGACCACGTTTTGGAGCCCGCCTGGACCAACTATCGCCGCACCAATCTGTACGCAACGTACGAGGTTGATAACTTCCTGCATCAAGGTGCGAATGCCGTGGGAGTGATCCTGGGGAACGGCATGTACAACGTCGCAGGCGGCCGCTACGTCAAGTTCACTGGAAGCATGGGCCGCCCCAAATTCATCCTATTGCTTCGCATCGAGTACGATGACGGATCTATTCAGAACATCACTTCCGATTACAGGTGGAGGGTAGCCCCCAGCCCCATCCGCTTCTCGTGCATTTATGGCGGCGAAGATTACGACGCGCGCGCGGAACAGCCGGGATGGAATGAGCCCGGCTTTGCCGCGAAGGGCTGGGAGACGGTCGAGATCGTTGACGATTCCACGGAACACCTGTTCTCGCAGACCCAGCCGCCCATCGAAATCACGCAAGTGTTCCATCCCGTGAAGGTCAGCGAGCCTGCGCCCGGAATCCACGTTTACGACCTTGGACAGAATTTCGCCGGCTGGCCGCAAATTACGGTGCGCGGCAAGGCCGGCGTCCCAGTCCGCCTCACCCCGGGCGAATTGCTCGACGCAAAAGGCTTCGTCACCCAAAGAAGCTCAGGCGGCCCCGAGTACTTCACTTACACTTTGAAAGGAGGCGGCGACGAAACCTGGCATCCGCACTTCTCCTACTACGGCTTTCGCTACGTGCAAGTGGAAGGCGATGCCGAGGTGACCGATCTTCAGGGCCAGTTCCTGCATGCCTCGGCGCCGCAGGCCGGAGAGTTTTCCTGCTCGAATCAGCTCTTCAACAGAGTCCATAAACTGATTGACGCGGCGGTACGCAGCAACCTCCAGAGCGTAGTCACCGACTGCCCGCATCGTGAAAAACTCGGCTGGCTCGAGGTGCCTTATCTCATGGCCTCGAGCATCGGATACGATTACGACCTCTCGGCCTACTTTCCCAAGATCGTGCGAGATATGCGTGACTCGCAGACAGTTGAGGGGCTCATTCCCGACATCGCCCCCGATTATGCTGTGCATGCAGACGGTTTCCGGGATTCGCCTGAATGGGGCAGCGCCGTGGTGATGACTCCCTGGTGGGCGTACCGCAAATACGGTGACCGGCAGTTGCTGGCCGAGAGCCTGCCAGCCATGGAGCGTTACGTCAACTACTTGGGAAATAAGGCGGCGGATAATATCTTATCGTATGGCCTGGGCGATTGGTACGACATCGGCCCAGGCGAGCCCGGAGTTTCAAAACTCACTCCCCTGGGCGTGACGGCCACTGCCACCTATTATCAGGACCTGCGCGTCGTCGAGCAGGCCTGCCGCAGCTTGGGACGCCCTGAAGAGGCGCAGGCGTATAAGGCACGGGCGGACGCGGTCCAAGCGGCGTTCAATGCTAGTTTCTTCGACAGCCGGGCCGGTCAATACGCTACGGGCAGCCAGACGGCGCAGGCGATGCCGCTGGTGACGGGTTTGTGCCCGCCCGCCGAGCGTGGCCGCGTGCTCGAACACCTGGTTGAGGACGTCATTCGCCGAGGCAATCAACAAACCGCAGGCGATATCGGCTATCACTACTTGGTGCGCGCCTTGATGGAAGGCGGCCGCTCGAACCTGCTTTTCGCCATGACCAACCGCACCAACCCTCCCAGTTACGGTGCCCAATTGGCCAAGGGAGCCACTTCGCTGACCGAGGCTTGGGACGCCGATCCCGCCTCGTCACAGAACCACTGCATGCTGGGCCACATCGAAGAGTGGTTTTATGCCGGACTGGCAGGCATTGAAGCGGATTCGAACCACATTGCCATTAGGCCACAACCGGTCGGGGACTTGACGTGGGTCAAGGCATGGCATGACACAATGCAGGGCCGCGTCGAGTGCAATTGGAAAACGGATGCCGCGGGTTTCGAGTTGTCCGTGCGCATTCCGGCGAACGCCTCGGCGACGGCTTACCTGCCTGCACGCTCGGCAGAGCTTGTGACAGAAAGCGGCAGGCCCGTCTCGCAGGCGGAAGGCGTCCGTTTTCTGAGGCAGGAAGGCTCGATGATGGTGTTGGAAGTCGTCTCGGGGCAGTACACGTTTCGCGTGGCCCAGCATGCGAACTAATCCTGGACGGACCGACCGGTTTCGCGCCAAGCGCAAAGTACGCAAAGGACGCCAAGAAAAGCACGATTTCCACTTTGCGCCTCTTTGCGCCTTGGCGTGAGCTGTTTTGCTTGTTGATGATGGTCTATAGGGATGGGGCGCATCTGAAAAGGAGGCCGGAATCAGGTGCGCCCCCGGGCGGCTTACAACAGGTTTATTACACACTCGGCGGTCAAGCTGCCAAGCTTGACGGCGTCGACGCGCTGGCCAACTACATTCGCGAAGTACTGAAGGACGGAAGTCAGTCTGAAGATCACCTTGTTGTCGCTCAATTTCAGCAAACGCCGCACAGCCAACGAAAGGCTCTGGGTGTAGAAGTACAGGATCAGCAGCCGTTCTTCATTCGAATAGCGCCTTTTGGAATTCTCGACGTTCTTCAACAGATAGGTCAGGGCAAGGAAATCGCACCTAAGCGCTCTGCGCAGCCTCGAGTATTCGATCGGTGCGCCGAATTCCTCGAGCGCCTTTCGCAAGGACGGAAACTCCAACCGGTTGGCGTTGGCGATGGACTTGAAGTACTCCAAGTCGAACTGCCGGCCCAGAATCCTCTGGCAGGTCGTTTGGAAGTAAAAGAAGAACATCGCCGCCGAAAGGATCAAGACTAGGATAGCAAAAATCATGGCCGTTCACCTGCCCTATTAGATTTCACGTAGCCTCGGCCGAAGCAAGAAACTCGAGCCTGGCAACCCCAACCGTGGCTGCCATCCGCACGAAAACCCGCAAAAGGCCGGACCCAAAACCCTCACTGCATCGTACAGGGTATTCATACGCTTAATAGACCCCCTGTGCTATAGCACGATAGTACCGAGTCCCAAAGGAGGACATTTCGTCCCCTCGGATAGCGCGGACTCCCCATTTTCGGGGCCACGGAGCCCGTCCAACGGAAGGCCGGCGCTACCCGGTTGCACAGTTGGGATGGATTTCTTGTTTGCCGCTAGGCAAAGTTGGCAAGGGCCCGCATGGCTGCCATGTCCTGTTCCAGTGGCGCCAAGGGGCTGTATTCGAGGGCGACGGAACCTTGGAAGCGGTCTCCAAGGTCATAGATAGCTTTGAACACGTTGCGATAATTGATCTCGCCCGTGCCCGGCTCGTGCCGCCCCGGAACATCGCCCACGTGGAAGTGCCCAATGCGGTCTATGTTCGTCCGGATATTTTCGATCAAATTCCCTTCCATGATTTGAACGTGATAAATATCGAACAGCAGCTTCACGTTGGGGCTCCCCACGCGATCCACAAGCTCGGCCCCGTCGCGCACGCAATAGAGAAAGTAACCCGCGTGGTCGACGTAGGTATTCAGGATTTCGATGATGGCGGTGACGCCGTTCTTCTCAAGCAGCGGCGCGGCCTCACGGAGAGCCGCCACCGCGTTGGCCATCTGCTCGGCGCGCGGCATTCCTCCCAGTTCGTTACCGGTGAGGACCACCAGTTGCCGGCAATCCATCTTCTTTGCCGCCTCAATCGACGCTTCAAGTTCGTGAAGGAACCCGCCGCGCTCGCGAGGATTCACCAAACCGCAACCAGGCGCCGTCACACCCTTGTTGGCCACCAGGCAGGCGCAGAACAGCGGCGACTTGCCCTTCTCCGCCACAAACGTTTCGAGCGTCGCCGAATTGCGCCAATCGAACATCTCGTAAGCGTCGTAGCCCAAGCGGTTGAGGAGCGCCATCGCCTCCCGCACGGGCATGCCGCCCAGCATGCCCCAGGTAATCGACAGCCGCAGGCCCTGCTTCCCTTCCAGGTTCGCCCGGGCAGCCGACGGCATCTGGGTAAGCGAGAGTGCTCCGGCGGCGACGCCAAGAAAAGAACGACGGTCCATGACAAGCCTCCAGTCCGAAGGAGTCGAAGTGTGGGCGCTGATTATATGCGAACTGAAATTCGTGAACAATTGCTTTGAGTGCGGTAGCTTGACAGGTGCCGTGGGGGGAGAGAGAATGCCGGTTCGCTGCTGCGAATCATGTGGGGTTAAGGACTCCGAGAATTTGGCCGCGACGTGGTGTGCCGTGAACAGCCACAGGGTTTAACCCGTGGATAACGTTATCCTACGAAGTTGGAATTGAATTTGACGAACGATACGTCTTGTGAAGCGCAGGGCAGTCCGGCCCCTTCAGGGCCGAGGCGCTTTTTTCGTTCTCTTGCCCGTGGGTTGCACCCACGGCTACTCACGGGCTGCCCCTCCGGGGCAGGTGTTCCACGGCTCGGGCGGTCTCTTCCCTCTCTTGCCACCAGGTTGCACCCACGGCTACTCACGGTTCGCCCCTGCGGGGCGACCGCCTCACTGTTTGCCCCTTCGGGGCAGTCGGCGTTCTGCCGTGCAATGCTTCGGAGCCTGGGCTTCAGCCTGGGCCTCACGTTCCTCCTTCTTCCTTGTTCCCTTTCCGCCGGTGGGGCGCGCCTCAAGCGTTACGAGTATTCCCTCCCCCGCATGGGGACGATCTTTCGCATTGAACTGTACGCTGCCGATGATGCGACCGCTTCGAAAGCGGCTGAGGCGGCTTTCGCGCGCGCTGAGGAACTCGAGCAGATCATGAGTGATTACCGGCAGGACAGCGAGCTCATGCGCCTCGCGCGCGAGGGAGCGCGAGCGCCTTACCCGGTGAGCAACGACCTCTATGATGTCCTGGCGAAATCGATCCGAATTTCTGAGCTGTCGCACGGGGCGTTCGACGTCACCGTTGGGCCGCTGGTAGCGCTCTGGCGAGAAGCTCATACGACGGGGCGTTTTCCTGATTCTTCCGACCTGGCAAAAGCGAAAACACTGGTGGATTACAGGAATATTGAGCTCGATCCCGTGCGCCGAACTGTTTTCCTGAAGCGCGCCGGAATGAAGCTGGATTTGGGCGCGATCGGCAAGGGCTACGCCGCGGATCAGATGCTGGCTTTGTTGCAATCGCACGGACTCCGGCACGCCATCGTGACAGCAGGGGGAGAAGTGGCCGTAGGAGCGCCACCGCCCGGCGAACGGGGGTGGAAAGTTGCTGTCGACACGGCTGACACGAATGCGGGGAATGTGCCCTGCACACTTGTGCTGCACGACGCCGCCATTTCCACCTCGGGTGATTCCAAGCAGTTTGTCGAAATCAACGGCAAACGCTATTCGCATGTCATCAATCCTCTCACCGGCGTGGCCCTGGAAGGCATGGGATCGACAACGGTGCTCGCCCGGGACGCAACAACCACCGACGCCCTGGGCACGGCCATTTCCATCATTTCCGTTGCCGATGGAATTCGGCTTGCCGAATCACTCCCAGGAGTGGCAGTCTACATGGTTCGCCAAGCCGAAAACGGCTGGAAGCGATATTCGTCGCGAGGGTTTCCGGGATCGTGCCTGGGTCGGAACTGAATGCCGGCACTTTCCAGTGAGTCTAGGGACTCCGTGGAAGAGAGTTCAGCGATGCCTACACCGGTTTTGATCGACATCGATTCATCGAACGTGGACCAGTTTCCCTGCTGCAGCATCAAGAGCCCGTCGCACCCAGGGCTCAACGCCAAGCGCTGCTGGCTGAAGACACACTTCAGCCTGGGTCTAAGAGCCAAGATTCTCGTCGACGCGGCCGGCAAGCCGTTCGGCTATATCGAATACCTTCCAGGTGAATTCGCATGGCGCGGAGTGAGCGCCGCCGGCTACATGTTCATTCACTGCATATGGATCCAATCAAAACAACATCAGCACAAAGGGTGGGGCGGCGCGATGATCGACGCCTGCCTCCGAGACGCCAAAGCGGCGGGCATGAACGGCGTCGCTGTGCTGACGCGCGAGGGTCCGTGGTCAGCCGGCAACCGACTGTTTTTGGCGAAGGGATTCAAGCGCGCTGATTCCGCGCCGCCCGACTACGAGTTGTTGGTCCGCAAGTTCAAAGCAAGGGCAGCCGATCCGACCTTCAAAGGAGGTTATGACCGGAAGGCCGCTCGACTCGGCAAGGGGCTGACGATTATCCGCTCGGCCCAATGTCCGTATATCGCGAAGTTTGCCGCCGAAATCGCTCAGACTGCCGAGGAGGAATACCATCTCAAGCCCAAGACGATCGATATTGAGTCTTGCGAAGATGCCCAAGACGCTCCGACACCCTATGCGGTGTTTGCTGTTGCCTACGATGGACGAATTCTGGCCGATCACCAGATCAGCCGCACGCGTTTTCGCAACATAATGAATAAGGTAATGGGATAGCAGGCGGCGCATGCATGCTTCAAAAATCGGCCTAGCCGCTTTGGTCTTGCATCCCGCCTTGTGCCGACTGACTTGTTTTCCAGGATCCTTTGCATGATTTCCAGTGTAAACAGAATTCGAACCAGTTTAGCGTTAATTGGTGCGGGCGCCCTGCTGGGTGTCGCCATTGTATTGGGAGGCAAGGCGGGCGTCGATGCCACCTCGACGGACAAGTTCTGCGACCAGACTTGCCACGCGCACCCGGAGGCCACGCAAACCTGGATCAAGTCGACGCATTTCACCACCAAGAGCGGAGTGGTGACGCACTGCATAGATTGTCATCTTCCCGGCTCGGGCTTCACCTACTACACCGAAAAGGCCCGCCTGGGCGCGCAGGACATTTACGGCAAGACGTTCAAAGACCTGGGCAAGATTGACTGGCAAGCCAAGCAACACCTCGATGAAGCCCGCACGTTCACTTACGACTCCGCCTGCATCCGCTGCCACGCCAACCTCTTCAGCGTCGGCCTTTCCAAGAAGGGCGTGGACGGGCACCTGCACTATCAGCGCTCGAAGCAGAAGATGCGCTGCATAAACTGCCATCTGCACGCGGGGCATTATCGGGGTAAGCAGGCCGAGGAAGTTCCTGAGGAAGCTGAAGCCGAGGAACGCGGTCTCGACGCCTCCTTCCCGTTTAACCCGGAGGGATTCCGGAATTACACCGAGACTATACCCGGCTCGGAAGTGAAGATTCGGATGGTGGCCCTTCCCGGCGGATCGTTCCTGATGGGCAGCCCCAAGTCGGAACCCTACAGGCGGCCCGATGAAGGCCCCGTGCACCGGGTCAAGCTCAGCCCGTTTTGGATGGAACGCACCGAGGTGAGCTGGAGAGAGTACGAGGTGTACCTGCTGCAACGCGGCAGCCGCAGCCGGAGCCGTGACAATCCGGAGGCCAACAAACCCGACGCCGTGACGGGGCCGACGCCGCCCTACGGCTCTCCCGACCAGGGCTGGGGAAGAGGTTCGCGGCCGGCTATCACGATGACTCACTACGCCGCCACTAAATACTGCGAGTGGCTCTCTGAAATCACCGGCAAAAAGTTCCGGCTTCCCACCGAAGCGGAGTGGGAGTATGCTGCTCGCGCGGGATCAACGTCTGCGTATTTCTTTCCCGGCGACCCGGCCCGGTTCACCCGCGAGCGCTGGCTGAATCGATTGCTGGGCGTGAAGACAGCGCCGCTCAGCGAATACGCATGGTATTTGGAGGACAGCGCGAGCAAAACGTATCCCGCCGGCGGCACCAAAGCCAATCCCTGGGGCCTGGTCAACATGTTGGGCAACGTGCGAGAGTTCTGCTCGGATTGGTACGCTCCCCAAGCATACGCGCATATAGGAGATTCTGAGGTGGTCGATCCCCGCGGCCCGGCTTCCGGGCAGGAGCACGTTATCCGTGGAGGTTCGTATCGCTCCGACGCCGCCGATCTGCGTTGCGCGGCGCGCGACCATACCCGGCACGACGAATGGCTGCTGACTGACCCGCAGGTGCCGAAGAGCGTTTGGTGGTACTCGGACTGCACCGACGTTGGATTTCGCGTGGTGCGGGAATACGAGAATCTTCATTGACTTTCAAAGGAGAGTAGACATGAGTGACGAAGGGAAGGTAGATCTTAACCGCCGGACTTTTATCGGCGCTATCGCGGTGGCGGGCGCGGGAGCAGTGCTGGCAAGTTGTGGCAAGACCTATCCGACTTTAACTTTCGTGGACGTGGCGCCGGACGGTCCTCCACTCAAGGCAGGCCTGATCGGCTGCGGGGAGCGGGGCACGGGGGCGGCCACGCAGTTTGTCAAGGCCGGACCGAACCTGAAGATCGTGGCGCTGGCGGACGTCTTAAAGGACCATCTGGACACTTGCCGCGCTAGCCTGGCAAAGGAAGCCCAACAGCAGATCGCGGACGACCATTGCTTCATCGGCTTCGACGCCTATAAGAAGCTGTTGGAATCCGATGTGGATGTGGTACTGATGGCCACGCCACCGCACTTCCGGCCCATCCACTTCGATGCCGCAGTGGAGGCCAAGAAACACTGCTTCATTGAGAAGCCCGTGGCCGTGGACGCACCCGGCGTGCGGTCCGTGCTGGCAACCGGCCAGAAAGCCGCGGCCTACAACCTGTGCGTGGTGGCGGGCACTCAGCGGCGGCATGACCGCGCCTATCAGGAAACACAGAGTCGCGTGGCCAATGGCGCCATTGGCAAGATCACCGGCGCCGTCGCCCGTTGGAATCAAGGTCAGCTTTGGTACGCGCCCAAGAAGAAAGAATGGTCGGACATGGAAGCGATGATTCGAGATTGGGTGAACTGGGCGTGGCTTTCGGGCGACCACATCGTCGAGCAGCACGTGCATAATCTCGACGCCGTCCTTTGGTTCACGGGGATGAACCCGGCCAAGGCCGTCGGCGTGGGCGGGCGCGCTCGCCGCGTGACAGGCGACCAGTTCGATTTCTTCTCCATTCAGTACGCCTATGAAAACAACACGCGCCTGGCAAGCATGTGCCGCCAGGTTGACGGTTGCATCAACGACGTCTCCGAGTATGTGGTGGGGACAGAAGGCTACACCAATTGCAAGAACACCATCTACGATCCCACCGGGAAGGTGGTGTGGCAATACCAGGAAGCCGGGGCAGACCCGGGCAAGACGAAGTTTGACCCGTACGAGCAGGAGCATGTGGACTTCGTCACCGCCATCCGCAAGAACCAACCGATCAACGAAGCGGAGCACGTGGCCCACGCCACCTTGGCTGCGGTGATGGGACGGACCGCAGCCTATACGGGGCAAGAGGTCACGTGGGAAGCCTTGATGAGCTCCAACGAACGTCTCGGCCCGACCGAGTACGCTATGGGACCGGTGCCGGGAATCAAGCCCGTACCGCCCGTGCCTGGTAATGGAGAAGAGTCAGCCAAACACATGCGGGGCTGAAGAAATAAAAATCAGCGTCGTCGTGCTCACGTAGGGGCACGCCATGGCGTGCCCCTACAACGGCCGGCGAGGGTGATTCTCGGGGGAGCCGCACGCGGTCCTTAGCGAAGCGAAGGAAGTATCTCCGCAGGTGGTTGAAACTGGAAATGC
>Ga0326728_10018724_pt1 | contig 13581 bp, 18 predicted proteins | sample MB3enrmetagenome_FD_207602 | JGI IMG/M metagenome (GOLD analysis project Ga0326728, IMG submission 207602) | Lab enriched peat soil microbial communities from McLean, Ithaca, NY, United States - MB31MN | ecosystem: Environmental > Terrestrial > Soil > Wetlands > Peat | place: USA: New York... | reverse complement strand
TTGGCCGCTTCCGGGTTATGTCTTACCGGCGCCGCAACCTCTCCTCACCGGGGCGCCGCGCCTCAGCAGTTCTGAATAGGCACTAGACTGTTAACGTCCAAGGAGCCCGATATTCGCGGGCCAGTAATTTTTGAGCCTGCGGGCTGCCCTGAGTCAAATGCTGCTTCGCCGCGTCCCACATCAAACGATCTTGGGAACGATAAGCGATGTTTGTATTTCCGTGCCGCTTCCACCATCGCCTTCCCCTCTTCCAGGGTCGTGGAGATAGGCTTTTCCACATATACGTCTTTTCCCGCTTGGCAGGCCATCACCATGTGGAGAGCATGCCAGTTATCTGCCGTCGCGACGATGACGATGTCGATGTCCTTATCGTCAAGGACTTGCCGAAAGTCATTATAGGCTTTGGCTCTGCCCCCAGCATCCTGGACCCCTTTTTCTAGCCGGGGTTGGTAAACATCACAAACAGCCCCGATTTCAACCCCAGGGTGCTTCATGAACGAGGACATATTCTCGGTTCCCATCTCGCCGTAACCAATCACTCCGACCACGACCCTGTCGTTGGCGCCCAGGATTCTTTCATTTGGGCGCCCCGCAAACGCCATGGCGGCACCGAACGTTGCACCGGTCGCATGGGCCAAAAAACTCCGCCGATTCTGTCCTGATATCATAATGAAAACTCCTTAGCATTGCGTATCACATAAGGCGACCGCATTCGAGGTGAGCAGATAGAATACATGGCTGCACACTATCTGTGTTCGAGCGCGCGATTCTACTGCTTACATCGGGGAAAACGCAAGGTCACGAATAGGTGGCGTGTCCTGTAGCCATCTGGCCCACGCCCCAATCCACCGCTTCAACAAAATCCAGCACCTTCTCGTCGGATACCTCGGGGCCAATGTCGGCAACCCAGACATCGCGAAGGCGGGAAATCGGGCCGGCCTGTCGAACCATACCGGCAATCGTCTCGCGCACTTCCAATCGCGTCATGTTCTGAAGGTCGTAGATATTGATCATGAGATCGAGCATTGAATCCGGAAATGCCTTACGGACAGCGGCAACGTCGCTTCCCCACCCGACTTCGATGTACTCAAGGGGTTCCAGTCTCTTATATGCCCCGAGATAACGGTCCATCGGGCCGCAATGGTGCAAGCCGAACTTCCGCACTCGTTGGCGCAAACGCAGGTCTGCAGGCAAGACTGTTTCGCAATAAGTCCGGGGGCTGATCATCATCACCGGACAGTTACCGATGAACATCTCTCTGCCTGAAGCGGCGTGCGGATCGAATTCAAGCGTCAGCCTATCGTAGGACTCAATGCAGACGTCCGCAATCGTGTCGAGAAACGAGCCCATGATTTCAGGGGACTCGGCCAGATAGAGAAGCGCCGCATTGCCGAGGATCTGGCCGCACCGGTTGACCTCAATCCCGGCTTTTATTCAGCCGGCGGAAACTGAATCCTCTACCCGAATTTCGGCAACATTCTCACCTATCAATCGAATGAGACGGCGTCCTACAATGGTCTGCAGTTGAGCGCGGAGAAACGATTTTCCCATGGAGTCCAGTTCACCATCAATTACGCTTGGTCGAAGACCATGGACTCCGGATCGGTCAGTTCACTCTCCAACACGGGCAGCATTCCCGATCCTTACGATATCAGCCAGAATCGTGGTATTTCCGATCTCAATTTCGTCCACATCTGGTCCAGCACAGGAGTCTGGGACACTCCCGCCCTGAAGTCACAGGGGAAAGCTATAAGTTCGATACTCGGCAGTTGGGAAGTCTCGGCCATCGCCACCTTGACGACCGGCGTGCCCTTCAGCATACAAGGAGGGGAAGGGAACAATAACTCGGGCTCGGACGAGTACTCCGACCGGGCAGACTTGACCGGCCAATCCTTAGACGTGCGCCAAGGTGCCAAGGTCCAGTGGCTGACACATTACTTCAATGCAGGTGCGTTCAAGTTCAATGCCCCTGGAACTTGGGGGGACTCAGCGCGCAACTTGATGGTGGGATCTCCTTTCTGCAACCTCGACTTCATGCTCGCCAAGAACGTTCCCTTTAAGGAGCGCTATCGAGTCCAGTTCCGATGGGAAATGTTTAACGCCACCAATACACCTTCGTTCGGGACGCCGGACACTTACCCGTCCGACGGACCGGCATTCGGCGGCATCTTTGGCAGCGACTTGCCGCCGCGGATCATGCAGTTGGCGTTGAAGTTGTATTGGTAACCAGGGGTGGCTCACCAAGTCGCTCTTTCCTGAGTGTTGGAGGCCACATCCCCGCGGGGTGGGGCCTCTTGCTTTGCTTGCGGTATAATCAATCGCGACGGCGTGCCGTTCCTCATTGGGAAGAGAACGGATGTGGCGAGTAGAGAATTTCGGATTGTGCCCCTTGTTGATGCTGGCGATACTCAGCCAGTCTCCTGCCCCGCTCATTCCTCAGGCACAAGAAGACCTCAAAGCCGGCCGATTTTCCCAGGCCGCGCAGGAAATATCGCACACGCTCGAGGCCGAACCTCGCAACTGGAGTCTCTGGTATTATCTGGCGTAAATCGTGTGCAGCTCAAGGAGACCGGGCCGGCGGTGGAGGCCTTTGAAAAAGCGCGGCAGTTGGCCCCCCAGGAAACACCCGCCTATTTTGGTCTGGGACTCCTCTACATGCAGAACGGCGAGGTGGACAAAGCACTGGAAGCCTATCGGGAGGGTCTAGCCCGCGATGCGGAGGACACAGCGGCGAATCAGAATTATGCTCTTCTGCTGATGGGGAAAGGGGGCTTTCGAGAGGCGGTGGAGCCCCTGCTCAGACTAAAAAGAATGAACGGTGGCGACGTACGACAACTGGGAGTGGCTGGACGACGCCATTCGGGAGCGCGCGGACGATCGCGCCTGGCACCGGGAAATCATGCGACGGGCAAACATCCGCCGCTTTGTCACTGAGCACGCACGGCGCGAAGGCGGCATCGACAATGCCATCCTCCAGTACTCGCTCGAATGGGCCTTCTTCACTCGTTGTCAGTGGGGAGAGTTTGACACCGCTCTCTACGAGCTGGAAAGTATGTGGGGGAAGATGCCGGCCAGCCCCACTCCCATAGGCGAGCGTCCGCCCGCGTAGCGCGTCATCCGTAGCCTCGACGATGTCCATGTGGCCCTCGATCACTACGTCACGCATATCCCCTACGCGGAGCTTCTCTCGACGGCTACGACGATTTCCACGGACTTGAATTTGGAAGTAGTGAGCGACGACGTCATGGCGCAGGCCGTGGCCCGGCGCGATCACGCCGGACTGCGGGAGCGTGACGTTTATGCATCTTATTTGAACGAGGCCCTGCTGTCGGCGCTCGAAAAACGTGGCGGGATCGTCTTCCAGTTTTCCTATGCCGCGGAGCCCTTGCCTTTCGAGACCGGCAGCCGCATCTCCAACCGGTCGATTGCACAAGTTGCGGAAATGATCGCCCGGCATCCCAAACTGTCTTTCGCGGCCTTCCTCGCCAGCCGGCATGCCAACCAGGCTTTCTGCACGTTCTGCCGAGAGCTTCCGAACCTCTCCCTAGTGGGCTACTGGTGGCACAACTTCTTCCCCTCCACCATCCGGCAAGTCATGGAAGAACGTCTTGACATGTTGCCCGCGAACAAGCAGATTGGTTTCTTTTCTGACGCCTACTGTGCGGAATGGTCGTACGCCAAGGCGAAAATGGTCCTGAACCAACTCGCCATCGTGCTGGCTCAAAAAGTGGCCCAGGGCCACGTTGTTTGATAGTTGCCGCGATCTGTTAGGGGTCCAGCCCGCGGCCTAGCGTGCTGGTGCGCCTGGTTCTCTACAGCAACCACCCCCTACCCCCTCCTTAACTTAGGAGGGGAACCAGCGCGCCGATCCCCCTCCTCTTTGAGGAGGGGGTTAGGGGATGGTGAGAGTGTATGGCGCAGCCAAAATGATTTCTCCGTGCCCTCTGTGCCTCAAAAAGCTCAACACAGAGACCACGGAGGCTCTCAGGGGCCTCTGTGTTTAATTCTCTTCCGGCCACAGAGACCACGGAGGTGGTGCCGGGCAAAGAAGAATCTTTCTGGCACAACAAGGTATCGTGAACTAATGCTACACAGGGCTGGAGGAGAATTCGTACGAAATCTTATCATAGGGGGGATTGATGAGCACGAATGTAAACCGGAGAGATTTTCTCAAGGCCGGATCGGTGCTGACCACAGGAAGTTTCTTTGTGGGAGAGACAAGGGTGCATTTGCTTGCGGCCGAACAGGGCGAGCCTGCGCGTCCGAATTCGGCGAATGACCAAATCCAAATAGCTTTGATCGGAGCCGGCCAACAGGGTCAATACGACACTAGAACTGCTTTGCGCGTGCCGGGAGTAAAGCTGGTGGCGGCGGCGGACTGTTACGATGGACGCTTGACGCATTGCAAGGAACTTTGGGGCAAGGACCTCTTCACGACCCGCGATTACCAGGAGATTCTCAGCCGCAAGGATATCGATGCGGTGATCATCGCCGTGCCTGACCATTGGCACAAGCAGGCGGGGCTGGATGCCATGAATGCCGGCAAAGATGTGTACCTGGAAAAACCCATGATCCACGTTTTCGCCGACGGGCCGGAGATCATCGACGGGGCGCAGAAGACGCAGCGCATCTTGCAGGTGGGAAGCCAGCGGGTGAGCTCGCTCATTTACAAGAAAGCGCAAGAATTCTATAAGGCCGGGGCCATTGGCGAGCTTAACTGTGTTTCTGCCTGGTGGGATCGCAATTACGCGGTCGGCGCCTTCGAGGCTTCCATCCCGCCCGACGCTTCGCCGGAGACAATCGACTGGACGCGCTTTCTGGGCAGCGCGCCCCGGATTCCGTTCAACCCTGAGCACTTTTTCCAATGGCGGAAGTGGCGGGCTTACGGCAGCGGGGTCGCGGGTGATTTGTTCGTGCATCTTTTCAGCGGTACCCACTTCATCACCGGGACCCACGGTCCCACGCGCGCTATGGCGACGGGTGGGCTGCGGTTTTGGAAGGATGGGCGCGATTTCCCTGACGTCTTGTTGGCCTTGTTTGATTTCCCCCAAGGATTCAACCTCTACTTGCGGGTCGATTTTGAGGCCGGTGGGCCGGAATCGGATAGCGAGGGCTTTATCTTCACCGGCAACGAAGGCACCATGCAGATCGGCGCCAGTGGCGCCGCTCTTCTGAGCGATTCCAACCGTGACGCGGTCACCGTTGGCGGTTCGCGGCACCGTCCCGATCCTGGGTACGAGATCGATTCCTGGGCTTTAGCCACCCAAAAGGAATTCCTGGCGGACTACAAAAAGAAGTACCACTTGCCTCAGCCATCGGGCCCCCCTCCTCTGAAAGAGAGCTTTGTGGCTCCGAAGGGCTACAATGATAGCTACGACCACTTGAAGAATTTCTTTGAGGCCGTGCGGACGCGCCAGCCGGTGGTCGAAGACCCGATCTTTGGTTTCCGGGCTGCCGGCGCCGCTTTGTTGAGTAACCTGAGCTACGAACAGAATGGTCCGGTTCGCTGGGACCCTGAAGAGATGAAGTTGCTTTAGGCTTGTGCTCAGACTTTGAGACTTTTCGGGGTGGCGCATACATCGCTTTATATGTATGCGCCTCGAAAGTGAAGGCACCGAGCCAATTTGGGGCGCATACATCAGAAAACGATGTATGCGCCACCCGTGAATCCATACGAAAAAGTCACAAGCGCTCAGGCTAACAAGCTTTCTGTTTTTCACGGGTTCGGGTGCACGGTCCACTCATACGGTTTATGAAGTTCAGAAGTCTTGGAAAACTCTATTTCGTTATCTTAGTGATCGCGGCCACGGCTCGCATCCTGCTGGTTTCGTGTTGCGCCTGGGCGCAGAGCGGGAGTTCGAATGCCTACCGCAACCTCAGCCCCGGCGTAAGCTATGTGCGCTCGACCTCATGCGCCGGATCAGCTTGCCATGACGACCTTTGCCGCAGCTACGCGCGGACACCCATGGGTCGCTCCATGGCTCCCGCGAGCGCGCCTTCGGAACTCGAGAAGGTGCCGAAGCGGATTACCATTTTCAAGCCCAAACTGAACCGCTACTTCGAGGTTTTTCGCCAAGGTTCCGACCTTTACCAGAGTGAGTACCAGCTTGACGATCAAGGTCAAACGGTGTTCAAGAGCACTCACCGGCTTGACTACGTGGTCGGCGCGGGGTTAACCGGCTACACTTACCTGTTCCGCCGTGGCCAATGGTTTTTCGAAGCCCCTCTCTCATACTATTCCGAAAACAATCAATGGGATCTATCGCCCGGTTACGAGGGGAAGGATATTGGTTTCAGTCGGCCCGTTAATGTCGCTTGCCTGGCCTGTCACAATGGCCAACCCGAACCAGTGCCAAGACGCGACGGAATGTATCAGGAGCCCCCTTTCCGGTTGGGTGAAGAGGCGATTAGTTGCGAATGCTGTCACGTGCCCGGCGAACTGCGCGTTAAAGAAATGATCCAGAGACCTCGGCGAAACAGCGCCGGAGGACCCGGTCGTGCTGGTTTGTTTGGGCATGAAGGAATTGCTGGAAGAAAACAACTACCCCCTGGCTGCCGAGTATCTCTCGCGAGCGATCGAGCGCGGGGGAGAAGAGCCAACCACATACTTGTATCTGGGACAGGCGCTTTCACGAAGCGGCCGCGACAGCGAGGCTCTTAGCGTTTTCGAGCGCGGGGTCAAGGCATATTCGTACGATCCGCCACTCCGGGCGGGAGTGGCTATGGAATACTTCCGCCTGCACGAAAAGCAGCGCGCCTTGGAGGTCATGAGGCAGCAATTGGAACTTTTCCCAGAAGACGCTTTGATGAGGGGCATGATGAAGAAGGTCGAGGACTCGGGGCCTTGACTTGGACCATACAAAGACAGGGTTGGGTAGTCTCGGCTGCCCGGGCTCGCAACGCCGCTACCGTTTCAGCATTCCTCGGTGTAGAAGCCGGGCAAGATTTCTTGCTGCGCTCGGAAAGATACGCCTTATCCGGAAGAATTGTCGATGCCAGGAATCGCAGACCCCAGTGCAATGATATGGGTCATCGACGTTCATGAGAACGGCTCAATCATGAGCTCATCGATGTAACACCATCCCCAGTTCTCGCCTGGCTCATTAGATCGAATGATCGGGTGACGTGTCCTGCGAAAGTGCTTGGTGGCATGTTTGTTCTTGGACGAGTCGCAGCACCCCACATGCCCGCACTCTACGCAGAGGCGGAGATGGACCCAGGTGTCTCCCGTTTTCACGCAATCTTCACAAACGTGCTTCTCGGTGCTGGTAATCTTGATCTGGTCGAGGTGTGTACACTCAGCCTGCATGGGTTCCTCCTAAGTTGAGCTTGCTTCTAAGCTTCTGCTAAAGCGCGGTGGACAAGATGCACGGCGATCGCTCCTTCGCCCACTGCCGAAGCTACTCTCTTCACGCTGCCCGAACGCACATCGCCCGTCGCGAATACCCTCGGTAGGCTGGTTTCCAGCATTAGTGGGGAGCGTGCCAGTGGCCAAGCGACCGCGGGCGCGACATCAGCAGGTGAACCCAGATCCCGGCCTGTGAGAATGAAACCCTTGTTGTCCAGAGCGACACAGTCCCGCAGCCACTCCGTTCGTGGCGATGCCCCGGTCATGACAAAAACGTGGCGGATCTCATGCATGGATGTTTCACCGCTTGCCCTGTCGGCCCATGCCACGCGTTCCAAATGTTGGTCACCCTCCAAGCCCACAATCTCTGCCTTGTAATGCAGATCGATCCTTGGATTTTCGGCGATGCGCTGAATCAAGTACCTTGACATGGACTCTGCCAATCCGGCAGAGCGCACCAGCATATGCACTTTGCGCGCGCTCTGCGAGAGGAAGACAGCGGCTTGTCCGGCGGAATTCCCTCCACCTACCACTACCACATCTTCGTTCTCGCAAAGCTGCGACTCCATGTGCGTCGCGCCGTAATAAACGCCCTGACCCTCGAACTTCTTTAGATTGGCAATGTCGGGTTTGTTGTACTGGGCCCCGGTGGAAATCACGATGGCTCGCGCCCTCAGCACGCTCCCATCGTCCAGAACGATCTCATTGAGTTGCTTGTTGCAGTTTAGCCGCACGGCCGTGTGTGCCACGATCATCTTCGCGCCAAACTTCTGCGCCTGGTTAATAGCTCGCGTGGCCAACTCCTGGCCGGAGACCCCGGTAGGAAATCCCAGGTAGTTTTCTATCTTGGAACTTGACCCCGCTTGCCCGCCCGGAGAGTCAGTTTCGATCATCAATACATCCAAACCCTCTGAGGCAGCGTAAACGGCCGCTGCCAGGCCGGACGGTCCTGCCCCCACGATGACCAAGTCCCAGACTTGAACATTGTCGATGTTGACGTTGAACCCCAAACAATCTGCAAGTTGCTGGGTCGAAGGATTCCGCAAAACGGTGCGGCCGTTGCAGATGAGGACCGGAACGTCCTCTAACTTCACCCCAAAACGGTCCAGAAGCGCCTGCGAGGTCTTATCTGCATCAAGATCTACGTTCGTATAAGGATATCCGTTTCGGCTCAAGAATTCGCGCAAGCGGAGCGTGTCCGCAGAGTGGCGCGATCCCATCAAGATCACGTTGCCTAGTCCCTGCGAGATGAGCGCGAGGCGGCGCAGGATGAAGGCACGCATAAAGATTTCGCTCAACTCCGTGTCCTTCGCGACCAGCGACCGTAGGCCATCGGCACTAATCTCGAGAAACTCACCGGCCTCGGTCACGCGGCCCCGCACCAGGCATCGCTGCCCGGAAATCATGGTCATCTCGCCTGTGAACTCCCCAGGGCCATGCTTTACTATCTCCCGCTCGCCTGTAAGACCCGGCTGCACAATCTCCATGCCTCCGGAAAGCAGGGCGAAGAAGGGGACATCGGTATCCCCAGGCTCAAACAAAATTTCCCCCGGCTCGACCCTGCGTAACTTGCCGTGGGAACGAATACGATCGATCTGCGCCGCGGTCAAGACCGGGAACGTTTGCGTACGGGCGTCGAGCGCGCTGGCGACTGGCCTGGAAGACATGCGTACCCCCTGATAAGACGCGGTAAGTCAACATTGGATATTAGATGACGTTTACGCCTCGTCGGATTCAACGCGCGCTGCGACAACCGAAGTCCTGATGTCGGCCTGAATCGATTTTACAATGGGCTGTGAATCTCAGTCCGTGCGCAAGAGCAGGCAAGTGATGTCGTCGTGCTGGCGGGCGTGGCCCACGAAGGCGTCCACCGCCGATAGGAGGTTTTTCAGCGTGGCTTGCGCACCCGCTTCGTCGCTGGATTTGAGCACTTCAAGGATGCGAGGCTCGCCGAATTCCTGGTCCGCGTCGTTCACTGCTTCGAGCAATCCGTCCGTAAAGATAACCAACAGGTCGCGGGGACTCATGGTGGTGGTGGCGCAGGTGAAACGGGCGCTGGCTTCTATGCCCAGCGGCAAATCTCCCGTCTCCAGCGGTTCAAGGGTTCCGGAGGCCCGCCGAATCAGGGGCGCATTGTGCCCAGCGCGAATGTACGAGAGTACGTGCGTCTCGGGATCTAACTCTGCAAAAAACGCGGTTGTAAACCGGCGCCCGCCCAGGCTGTGGGCGCAAGCATAACGGTTTAATCCTTCCACCAACTCGAGGAGAGACGTATTGGCTTCCGCCAGGGTCCGCAGGCTGGCTTGAAACGTGGCCATGAGTAATGCCGCGGGAACGCTCTTTCCGGCTACATCCGCCACCACCAGCAGCAAGCGCTTCGAGTCGGGTTTCGCGCCCGCGGAAGCGCGCAGGAAGGCGTCGTAGTAATCTCCGCCCACGGTGTTGGCGGGCCGCGAAATAAATGCAATCTCAACCCCCGGCACCTCAGGCGGCGACTCGGGTACCAACCAGCGCTGGATCTCGCGCGCGATTTCGAGGTCGCGCTTCATTGAGACCCGGTCCGCGAGTTCGAGCGCCAGCAGGAAAAGCAGCGCCGCAACGGAAATCAGTACGGCCAGGAAATTGTTGGGCGGGGCCACCTGGTAGTTATGCCCGGAATTGGAACTCGAAATCGTGACTTGGCTATTAGTCAACGCAACGATGGCAAAGAACAGGGCAATAAGCAAGAAGACGCGGCGGGCCGGCGAAAGCTTCATCAGCAGGGCCCAAAAAAGCGCGCTCGAGGTCTTCCTAAATTGCCGGACACGCGTTTCCTTGCGCAGCGCCTCCCAGTCAATCTCCCGTGAGTAAAGGCTGTAGCTCGCCCGCGCTTCCGACATGAACTGCGACCAGAGGACTTGCACCGTGATCCCTTCGGTCACTCGTTGCCAGAAGTTTTCAATTCTGCGTCCGATGCGCATGATAATGTCTCCCAAGGTCGAGACGTGCCTTTCAAAATCGCTGCCGGAATCGAAGCGCACAATAAAAGATTATAGGCTAAACAAGGCGCAATCAGTGTCATTCTGAGGCTCCTGTTCATTGGGGGCCGAAGAAACCCTGCAGTTTCCAACGCGGGTAGGGGAAGCTCTTCCCCAACAACTTGTAGAGAGAAGGCTTGCCGTCCCCTCCCTGCGCACTGCAGAGATCCTTCGTCGCCCCGATCAGATCGGGGCTCCTCAGGATGGCAGTCCGGCGCGGTGGTGGTTGGCCACTGAGGACTGAAAACTGGCGACTGACGACTAAATGAAATCCCTTCCGATCAGCCGCTCAATGCGCTTAGCGATGGGCGGATGGGTGGAGAAAAGGCTGGAGAAAACCTCGCCGGTAGTGAGTGGCTGGCAGATGTACATGTGCGCCATGGAGGGGGAAGCCTGCATGGGGATTCGCTTCGACCGTTGATCGATCTTGGCGAGCGCGCGCGCCAGACCTTGCGGATTGCCGGTGATATGCGCGCCGGTGGCGTCCGCTTCGTACTCGCGCGAGCGGGAAATGGCGAGCTGAATAAGCGTGGCCGCAAGCGGCGCCACAATCATCATGGCAAGCGCAGAGAACATGCCTCCGCCGCGCCGACTATCGCTACGCGAGCCGCCGAAGCCTCCAAACAACTCACCCCAGTAAACCATTCGAGCAATCAGGGTGATGGCCCCGGCAAGCGTGGCCACGACAGCGCTGATCAGGATGTCGCGATTCTTCACGTGGCCGAGTTCATGCGCCAGCACGCCTTCAATTTCCTCGTCGTCACAAATGTCCAGGATGCCGGCCGTGACCGCCACCGAAGCGTGGTTGGGATTGCGGCCCGTGGCAAAAGCATTCGGTGAATCAGTGGGGATGTAGTAGATTTTGGGCACCGGAACGTTCGCCTTGGCCGCCAGGCGCTCCACGATCTGGTAAATGCGCGGGTTTTCTTCGCGCGCAATCGGCTTCGCGCCACTCATTTTCAGCGCAATCTTGTCCGAGAAAAAGTAGCTGCCCAGGTTCATCACCGCCGCCAGGACCAGCGCAAACACCAATCCCCGCTGCCCGCCCCAAAGCTGCCCGATGGCCAGCAGCAGTCCGGTCATCGCCGCAAGTAGGATCGTTGTCTTCAAATTATTCCACATGATCTCAAACTCCTATCGTCCTCATTGCATTAGATGCTCTGCCATCCCCATGCGACCAATATCAACTCAAGTCCCGGAGCAAACGAACCCCAGGAAAATCAGGTACGAACGCCTTGTATAACCGCTCATCTGCTGTTATGAGCTCAGCCGGAAGCTCTTCAGCAAGGGCTACATAAAAGCAATCGTAGACTGGGTGCCGGCTACCGATGGCAAGCTCCAAAGCGCGCTGAGCCAAGTCCGCGATAGGGACTAGTAATGGACAGATCTCTTCGAAACGCTCGTGCGTTTCGAGGGCCTTCTGCCTGTCCATGTCCCCCCGCCGCGTCCTTTTCCAGAGGGCACTGGCGATCTCTGCAGCAAGAATAGCAGGCGCCACCAGCTTTAGCCGATCGCTTATGCCCGCCCTGGCCAGCAACGCCTCAGCCCGATCCGAGTCCTGCTCTTCGAATAGCCATTTAACGGCAACACTCGCATCCACGACTAAGTTCATCGGCTTTCCCGGTCCTCGCGGATCAGCTCAAGCATCTCGTATTTCACGGGAAACTTCTTGGCGATCTCCTTGCGCAGCCGACGTAGTTTAGGAATAGCAGTGCGGATACGAAACCGCCGCAGTGCCCAGGTGTCCTCGTCATTCAGGAGTTCAAGGAACTCGGCGTTCAGGCTTCGCCTATGCTGCGACGCACTTTCCTGGAGACGCTTATACGTTTTTTCAGGAATATTCCGCACTACAAAGTTTGCCATGTTTCCTCCGTGCTGCATCACGGCCTCTGTCACCCTTCGCGCCCCCGCGGATGAACTCCAACATCTCGTAATTCACGGGATACTTCTTTGAGACCTCCTCGGGAAGGCGGTCGAGCTTGCCAATGGCTTTTTCATCCGGCGCCGGCGGCGGTTCATATCAGCTTTGTCCGCAAGAAGGCTCATGATCTCGGCGTTTATACTGCGCCGGTTCTGCTTCGCATCTTGTTGGAGTTCGGCGTGGTCTCGCTCCGGGATGTTGCGCATCATCACGTTAGGCATAAGCACTCCGATAGCACAATGATATCACGAATCAACCGAAGGGTGTCGTTCCAAGCGGAGCGAGGAATCTGCGCACTCAGGCCCTTCCCGCCTTCGCCGTGGCACGCTCGAACGTCATCGTGCCTTTCTTCAAGTCCCCGTCCACTTTGATTGTTTCGCCGGGCAGCACCTCGCCGTCCAGCAGTTTCATGGCCAGCGGGTCCTGAATGAGACGTTGAATGGCGCGCTTCAGCGGACGCGCTCCGAACTGCGGGTCATAGCCTTCGCGGAAGAGGAGTTCGTGCGCTCGAGGCGTTAATTCAATCTGAATCTTGCGCTCCGCCAGCAGCTTCTTCAAATTGCCGAGTTGCAGGTCGATGATCTTCTTGATGTTCTCCTTGCCGAGCGGGTTAAAGATCACAATCTCATCCACGCGGTTCAAGAACTCGGGACGGAAGTGTTCGAGCAGCGCCTCGTGAATTCGTTTCTTGAGGACTTCGGAAATAGCCTCAGGCTCCTCGCCACCGCGCCCGCTCATCGCCTCGTGAATGTACGTGCTGGCGATGTTGGAGGTCATGATGATGACGGTGTTCTTGAAGTCCACGGTTCGCCCCTTGCCATCTGTCAGGCGTCCTTCGTCAAGGATCTGGAGGAAGATGTTGAAGACGTCCGGGTGCGCCTTTTCGATTTCGTCGAAAAGCAGGACGGAATAAGGCCGGCGCCGCACCGCCTCGGTGAGTTGCCCGCCTTCTTCGTAACCCACATAGCCCGGAGGCGCGCCGATCAGCCGCGCCACCGCGTGCTTCTCCATGTATTCCGACATGTCGATGCGCAGCATGGCGCGCTCGTCGTCGAACAGGAACTCCGCCAGCGCCCGCGCCAACTCGGTCTTGCCCACGCCTGTGGGGCCGAGGAAGAGGAACGAGCCGATAGGCCGCTTGGGGTCGGAAAGCCCGGCGCGGCTGCGCCGCACGGCGTTCGAGACCAGCTTCAACGCCTCGTCCTGGCCAACCACCCGGAGCCGCAGGCGCTCTTCCATCTGAACGAGCTTAACGACGTCGCCCTCGAGCATCTTCGACACCGGGACGCCCGTCC
>Ga0326728_10018721_pt1 | contig 13583 bp, 14 predicted proteins | sample MB3enrmetagenome_FD_207602 | JGI IMG/M metagenome (GOLD analysis project Ga0326728, IMG submission 207602) | Lab enriched peat soil microbial communities from McLean, Ithaca, NY, United States - MB31MN | ecosystem: Environmental > Terrestrial > Soil > Wetlands > Peat | place: USA: New York... | reverse complement strand
ATCTGGGTCGCCGAGGGCTGTTGAATCTTTCTATCCTGAATCAGACAATTACAGACGTCTTCTCCATTTACGTTCGAGTAATTATACGGAGATACAAAAAAGAGGGCAAGCAGCGGAAGCTGCCTTGCCCTCTTTTGGGAGATTGCTGCGAACTAGCTCTTCTACGCAAACAGCTTCCGCTTCGCCACTCCAAAGAGACCCAGCAACCCAGTCCCGAGCAAAAAGAGACTAGATGGCTCCGGCGTCCCGACCTTGGCCGCGAGGCTGACGTCGACCGGCCCTTCGAGGGAGAAGAACGCGCTACCGCCGTTGGGAACCCCACCATTTGCAAAATTGACAACGCCACTCTGGAGGCTGGGCGAGATACCCGAGTAAGTCACCCAAGGGCCACCATAGGTGCCGTAGCTGGTGTCGATAATGTTGACGCATGGGCTTCCGCCGCCCACAAAGGTATAGCCGGGCCCCCCCCCGCAGATGCCGTCACCGTCAAACCCAAAGATGTCATAAGTTGCACTGGAAAGCGAGATGCTTGTAATTGTCGCACCGCTGTTGTTGACAATCCCGACAAGATTGTCGTCACCCCCGGAGTCGTAAGAGGGGGCTGCATTTGGAAATGTCGTGGAAACCGCTCCAAGGGAGCCAAATGTAATCAACACGTTGCAGCCGGTGTTGTTCGTGACAACCCCCCCTGAAACCGTCGTGTCAGCCATGTAGGTAGAGCTCACGCCCAAACCGCCCACAGAACCCCCATTGGGAGCGGGGCAAACGCTGCTGGCAGACGCTGTGTTAGCCGCAAGCACCAGCAGCACAACGCTGCAAAAAAACGAAAATCCTTTCACTGAAACTAGCGCCGCTAATCTCTTCATAGCTCTTTTCTCCTTTGAGACTTAGCCCTGGGATTTCAATCCGGTTGACCGGACTTCACGTTAAGACGAGGCACGTTTCATGCCGTTTAGTCGCTCCAACCCCGATTCGTTCTATCTATTTGTTCCAGCGAGGTTTACTAAAACAGGAAGGCAATGCCGCACCGCTGCGCGGTGCGTGCTGAGGGATAAATGTTTGTGTATAGTGGTAAACATTTGTGGCTAGGATGGGCGAGACCCCAATACGTCGGGGCGAACTGCCGCTGCTGTGTCGGTACGGATCGACGGACTTAATCCCGCCAAGCTGCCACTGCGATCCCGGTGTGGCGGAGTCTCCCTAAAGGGGCTGTGTGAGGCAACCGGCCAGTCGCTAACGCAGTGCCGGTCTTTTGCGCGCAGAAAACACTCAGAACTAAGCCGCTACCGAAAGACCGGCACAGGAGGAGAGGGTTCCATACAGGTTTCTCAGGCGGTCTGCCGCTCCCTTTGCGGAGGTGCGAGGCGGACACGAAAACGTTATGCGTTGAGGGGAGGCCGGCGGCTGCCTTCGTCCAGACGGTATTCGCGAACCTTGTATAGCAGTGCGTTGTAACTGATCTTCAGAAGGCGCGCGGCTGCCTTGCGGTTCCAGTGAGTGTGTTGCAGGGCTTCGCCGATCGCTTTGATTTCGACCTCATCCTTCCGGCTGCGGAGAAGGGATTTCAGATCGCCATTCCCCGGTTTCGTCGCCGCCGGGGCTGGGGCGGAGGGGACCACGGCTCCCACGAAGCGTGTTTGAAGTTCCTCGACCAGTTGCCGCTCATCGGCCAGGATCAAATAGCGCTTCACGAAGTTCTCCAGTTCGCGCAAGTTTCCGGGCCAGGGGTACTCCACGGCGGCATTTACCAATGCCGGCGTGAGGGGGAGCGGGTCACGCGCATAGCGCGCGGCAAAACGGGACATGAAGTGCCGGAGAAGCAGCGGAATCTCCTCGCGGCGCTCGCGCAGGGCCGGCAGGGTGAGCATGAAAGCGTTCAGCCGATAATAGAGGTCTTCGCGCAGGCTCCCCGACGCCAGGGCCCGCGGAATATCCACGTTAGTGGCTGCCAGCAGGCGCACATCCACCCGCACCAGCGAGCGACTGCCGAGCCGGGAGAATTCTCCATCCTGCAGCACGTGCAGCAGCTTGGCCTGCAAAGCCGGCGACATCTCACCGATCTCATCCAACAAAATGGTGCCCTTATCGCACTGCTCGAACTTGCCCGGCTTGGCTTTGATCGCTCCCGTAAAGGCGCCGGCCTCAAATCCAAACAGTTCACTCTCCAGGAGCTCACTGGGAAGCGCCGCGCAATTCACCTTCAGGAAAGTTTGATCACACCGCGGGGACAGCTTGTGGATCAAGCGCGCCAGAACTTCCTTGCCCGTGCCGCTTTCGCCCAAGATCAGCACGGGCACGTCAGCGCGCGCGATCCTGGCGACTTGGCCGCGGATCTTGCGCATAGACTCGGCGGCCGCAAGGAAGTACAGGTCATCCCCCACCTCTTCCGCATTCTCCAGCAAACCCGCCACTTCCGGCCAAGCGCTGCAATGCCCCAGGACCCGTTGGATGACCGCCTCCAGGTCCGCCTCCTGAAACGGCTTCGGCAAGTAGTCTTGCGCCCCCAAGCGGATCGCTTTCGCCACCGTTCGGGGGTCGCTGACACAGGAGAGTATGACGACTTTAACTCCGGGCCGGATTTCAAGTAGGCGTTCCAGCGTCTCCAGGCCGTTCAGTCCGGCCATGGCTACGTCCATGAGAACCAAGTCGGGGAGAGGTTCCTTCTGAATGCGCTCCACGGCCGCCTGGCCATTGGCGGCGGTTTCCACCTTGTAGGACACAGCTTCCAGCACCGTGCGCAGGAAGTTGACCATCTGCGGTTCATCATCGACTACGAGGATGTTCGGAGTCTTCGCCACATGATCTCCCTGATTGAGCGCCAACCCAGATTCTGACCGTCGCAACGGTGGAGAATCCAAGCGTCCATTCCGGCAGGAGCGGCGGGATCGCATCGAACCCTACGCGAAATTGATCAAAACACCCGAGAACGGCTCGGGCCGCGACGCGTTCACCCCACCCGGCTGCCACGAAGAAGCCAGGAGAGTCCCTCTACCTTGGAATGCTCCTCGCAAGTGGTTTATGATCTTAGTCTGATCCTTCTTTGGCTTTAATCAGTGTCTATTCATGCACCCACCCCATGCTGGGGGAGTGCTTCGCCCCGGGTCGGCGCTTACTTGCAAATTGTTTGCAACAGCCCTGAGAGTTCCGTGTGTTAAAATCAAAAGCCGGGGACGCTGAACTCTGCACCTTTACAGCGGGGGATTCTCTCCCTCAGCCGCCTAGCCTTGAGCCAGCAGACCTCGTCTAAGCAATCCAGTTCTGTTTTCAGCCCGTTACGTTAGAGCGATTGCGGCGACCAAGTTCCCCTCAGCTAGCATTCAACCACAGTTCTGAGATCTTCGTTGCTCGCCCCATCACGCCTATTCTGGACCAAATCATATCAAGATACCGATTGAAGTCAAGTGAAATCTTCGTGAAGCTTTGTCTCTGTCAGCTGGCGTTTCTGATTCGCATGACTTATCTGAAATCCCCCTTTCGCCAATGCGGTTTCAATGCCAAACGTTCCTGCCGATCTATCGCCAGACCAGCTTATCGCAGGTCGGGACACTCAGACCGAAACGGCGCCGGTACCGGTGACCGGCATGTAATCCTGAGTTTCTCTATCGATATCGTGGGCTAACGACCAGATCATGAGCAGTAGTTCTTAAGAAGAATGGGTAACACTCCAAAGCAGAGGTTCTTGGGAGGAACCGAAAGGAGTGTTACCTACGGAAGGTATAGACAATGTTCAAGATAAGGGGGATGAGTCCGCAGAGTGCCTGACAGACCTGACCCAAGCTGCCAAGCTCCTCTTCCCGGCAGGCGGGCCAGTGTCAAAGGACCAAAATCCGTCTCGCGGAGACCGAGAGTCGGCAAAAGATAAGATTCAAAAGCCTTATCTCCGACGGACTCCTAGCAGCGGATCTACGCCGACCGCGTCCGCGCCTTCGCCCGCTGCATCCATGCTATGCCGACCAACCCAGCGAAACCCGAGCCCAAGAGCGGCAATGTGGCAGGTTCTGGAGTTGGGACGACGGGCGGGCCGCCGCCGCTAAACCCGAGGCTACCGTAATCGGTGGGGCCGCTCGGTGAGTAGCCGGCAGCAGTGTTATAAACAGCGCAATTGTCGGATATGAAATTCGTGGCGGCCATGGTCACCGAACCCGTATACGCAAATGCTCTCCCGCACGCGATTGAGGCACTGGGATCCAGCGAAATGGAGTCCAATGCAAGAATATTCCCGGCGAAGGCCGTGCTGGAGCCCAGAGTCGCAGACGATCCGACCTGCCAATATATGGCGTCGGTCGAATTGCCGCCGACCACATCGATGGCCGCGCTGCTGCCGGTCGTCAGAGTGCTTCCGATCTGGAACACAAAAACCGAATTAAGGGGCGCGCCAGTGAAATTGAGAGTGAGCGTTCCATCCACCTGCGCCGACGTCGAGAACGTGTAGACCCCTGGGGTAAGCAAAGAGACGGTGCCGCCCGTTCCCAGAACGATGCCGCTCTCGTTGGTGCCTGACGGCAAAGCGGCCAAGGCATTGTAGGCAGTATCTTCATCGGCCTGAGCCTGCTGCGCGATTATGGGCAGTTGATCCAAGGCGTAAAAAGATCCATTTACCAGCGAACCGGGAGTAGGAAAGCCGGTAATCGAAGAAAGTCCCAATGGGTAGTCGCCCAGGTTACCGCTGATGACGGTGCAACAGCTGCCGTAAGCAGCGACACCCGCCCCGCCCAGGACAGCGAAACTCTGCGCCGACCCTAGTGTGATTGCGCCCGCGAATGCCACGGACGGGAAGCAAAGCGAGACAGCCACGAGACTAAGGATGCCAACTCTGGCTATCATGTGTCCAAGGAGCTTACTCATATGATTTCACCTCCGCACTTTAGTTGAAGTACAAAGTAATGCCTGCCGCCGACCGCCCCTTCGACAATTCGACGGAATGAATGCCGCAGTTTACCGGCCAAACCTTCAGCTTCACCCGATCTCTGTGTAAGTCTTTGATTTCAGAATGCCAAAATAAGACACACCAGATCGTGCTAACCGGCCCTATGCAACTCCTTGCACATATGTGCCCAAGAATGTCCTTCGAAGGCAACCTTTTGTATTCCTGGTCATCGCACTTATCCTTACGTGTCGAAGCTATAGGACTCGCCGCAAGTGGATGCCATAGGGAAGGCAATCGCTAGCGCGTAGCCGACAGGATGGACCCCGCGCCACAAATCATGTCAGGCAAACTTCCCTGGTTGGAAAAACGCCAGTTTCTGGATGGATTCCTGGGAGTAATTATCCCCCGGCAGAGCCGGGGGATCTCCCAACGGATTAGTCGTTCACCGCCCTTTGTCATACCAAGCGAAGCGCCAATCATGCACAAAATGTTTTGCCGTTTTTTCCAGTGAATTATATGTGTCTATGTCGCGCCGTTCCTGGCATGCATGCAGACAGTTACAAGGGTACGAAATATGGATGCCACTCGCCACATCTCGGACCTCGCTATTTCAAGCCTCGGCAACCGGCTGTCTCGCCACTTTCGCTCGCCCGACCGGTCCAGGGATTGAGAGTCCCGCGGCCCGAATCTTGTAGAACAAAGCTCGGTAGCTGATGTCCAGCGCTTGCGCCGCTCGCTTCCGGTTCCAACGGTTAGCCTGCAGGGTCTTAAGAATGACACGACGCTCGACTTCCAGCACCGCTTGTTTGCTGATCTTCTTGAGCGAAACCGGTCCACATATCGCTTGTCAAGACGGCCAGCTGCAGACGCTTGCGGTGTTCCTTGCCGTGGCAGGAACGTGGTAGAAACTACCCGTCTATCTAGGTGTGCAAGTTGATTTCCAAAGTGTAAGTTGTTGTTTTTCAGTGTGGTTAGAGGTGTGCCACCAAGCCCCACGGCTTGCGCCCTTCGCTCGGACTAGCGCATGTTTGCCACGGGGACCTTTAAGTCCTTGAAAGAATTGGGGCGGTTTTTGAGTTTGGTCACTACACGAGCCATTCGTGTCCCTGCGGTGGAGAGGGCGGATCAAGTTGATGGATCCCGAGGATGCGCAGCACTTCGGCGGCGTGTTGGTTGCCTCGGGTCACACAAATCTTGCGGCGCTGGGGGCCGAGGTCCACTTCGACGCAGCGGATCGTCTCCAGGGCCTGCCACGCAAACGGCGTAGACAGAGGGCTCCCCGCGGTCCGCAAACTCTTCTCCAGCGCACGATCCAATAACAGCGCCAGCGCCGCCACGAACACGTGAGCCTGGACGCGCGCATCGCTCTGGTGGTAGACCGGGCGCAGCTCCAGCAAATCTTTCAGATGGGAGAACCCGCGCTCGATTTCGTTCAGCTCCTTGTAGGCGGTCACCGCCTCGACCGCCGACAGCTTTCGCTCCTCGGTCTGGATGACGTACTTGCCTTCCAAAGCCTTCTCCCGCGCCCAGTTGACCGGATGCTCGAAAAAGTGAAATTTCCCCTGGCGTAGTTCCCAGGCAAAATAACGGTGACCATGATGGTGGCGCAGTCGGGTGGCGGCCGCGGCCCCAATTCTGTCCGCTTCCTTCAACTCACCCTTTTCGACTTGCGCTTGGAGGGCCTCCAATTCTTGGCGCGCTCGTTGCATGGAGAGTTCCCGCATACTCCGCTCATAGCGCTCGCGCTCCTCGCTGTGGACCACGAACACACGCACCCCGGCTTGTTTGCCCGCCACCTCCACCACCCGCGTCTTCGGCACCACCGTTTTTTCCGAGGCCGCGAGGCCCGCCGGGCAGAGCTGCCAGTCCGCCCGCGCTTCCGCCTGCTGGATATAGTCGAAGGTGTCTTGGCGATTACGCCTCTGCAGCCCCAGCAAATAACCTTGCTCCATCTGGCGCAGTTGCTCCACGTTGCCGATCGTCATCATGCCGCGGTCGCCCACAAAGACCACCCGCTTCAGCGCAAAGCGCTGGTTCAGATCCTGGACCACTTCCAGCACCGTGGTCTGATCCAGGCGATTGCCCGCGAACACGTGATGGGCGATCGGCCATCCCTCCATCATCACCACCCCGATCACGATCTGCCGATGGCGAGGCTTGCCATCGCGACTATATCCAAAGCGTCCCAACTCCGCCGGGCCCGCCCCTTCGAAGTACGTAGAAGTAAGGTCGTAGAAAGCCAGGTCCGGCTGCAGGCTGAACAGATTTCGCAACTCCAGGTAGACGGCTTTCTCAATGCGCTTTTTCTCGGCCCGCAGATCATCCAAACTTTGATACCAAAGTTTCAATTGGTCGAAGCCCACCTTGACCCGGCGGGACTGTCTCCAGACGGGCCGCCAGCGACGGCCCTGGGCAGTGCACACGTAGAAATCTTCCAGCCAGGGAGCCAGCGCATGCTCGCTGCCCGGGCGGCTGAGCCGATTGGCGAGCAAGGGAAAGATTCGTTCCGACAGCGGCTGAGCGTGACGCCGGGGCGCCTGACCGGCATCCAGAATCGCGCCCAGAGAGAGTTTTTCGAACAGATGCCGGGCTACCAAAATCGTTCCCCAGGTGGCGGCCCGAGGGGTCGAGACCTGGTCCACCGAAACCCAGTGCGGGTTGTCGACCTCGGCCTGCAGCAACCGCACCAAGGTGTCCAGGTGAGGAGCGAGCAGATCCTTACGCCCCAGATGTGCGACGATGCGTTGCTTGACCTTGTGGCCTTCGCGAAACGACTCGACCAGGCGCAGATACTCATGCCGACCGTTCGGGGCCTTCACGGAGCGCAGGAACAAGCCAAGTCCTCCATCAAGACACTACATATAACCCAACAGAGAGCTAATAAGCAATGGAGAACTTCGCACATCTGAAAAATAGTTTGGCACTACATTTTCTACGAGCGGGGACCCTCAACACTGATAACAAAAGGGTTAATTGGGAGACACCCCTCTTCCATGGCAAACATGCGCTAGCCGCGGTGGCATCATACTTCTCCGTTCCCACTCCGGGCGGAGCTTCGGCCGTGAAAACTTCCCCGCACAGGTTGCAGCGCAGATTCTGCAACCGGTAGACCGTGGCCTCCAGCGGCGCCTGCCCCACCAGCCGCACCAGTACCTGGGGCTCTTTCTGCAGGTAGACTTTCCCCTGCTGACATTCCGGACAGACATCTCCCGGCTTCGGGATGGAGTGCACGACCTCGATCTTCCGCGCTCCTCGGAACGCCTCAGCCGCGTGGCGACCATGTCCGTGCGGCGCTTTCTCAGTACCGGGTTCTGGGCACCCTTGCTGCTCACCCGCCGTCTCGGGCCGTGCCGGCGCCACTTGTCGGGTCTTCTCGGTACTCGCCCCGAACAGCGTCTTTCTCAGCCGCTCCAGGCTGATCTCCCGGTCCTGCAGGGAATCGGTCAGGTACGCCAGGGTTTCAATCACCGCCTTGAGCTTCGCATAGTCTTGCTCCCCCAGCGTCTCTCGCACCCGCGCCAACACGGCCTCCAGTTCTTGTTGGCTCACTTCCATCCTCACCGGTGGCGGTTTCATTCCACCTCCGCCAGCCGCGCCCGGAAGTCTTTCACCAACGGGTAGCCCAGCACTTGCTTGATCGAACGGTTGGGCCGCTTGTTGGGACAGTTCTTGCCGCGCCCCGTCGTCCGCCCCATCACCACCCAGTTCGCCGCCCGGTAACAGGTGCCCCGGTAGCGTTCGGGATCAACGAAGGTCTCCAGAAAATAGATCGGGTGCCCGTAAATCCGCTCCCAGTCTCCCGCGATGCGGCGCGCCATCTGACCCAGAACGTGCGAGGCCAGATGCGGAACGCGGACCCAGGGCACAATGAGGTAGCGGGGATTATAGGCGAGAAAACGCAGGTTCCGACGCCGCACCTCGACTGACCAGCCGATGAAGCGGTCGCGGGCGCCCAGATGACGCGGGGCTGAGGACCACGCCAGGCAGGCGATGGGACGTCCCGCCGCATACACCAGGTACTTGAGGTGCTCGCCCACCGGCCGCGTGTAGCCGAGCGGATGGTACTGTGCGAGAAGGTGGTTAAAGAGCGGCTCTTCGGGCGTGCGCCGCACCTGCTGAAACTGCAAGGGCCGCAGGACCCGCAGCGGGACTTCCAGAGGAGTGGTATCCAGCAGCAGCGGCGCCACCGCTGGCCCTCTCGCCACGTGCCGGGCCGTTGGGTTGCGATGCACATGGCGGGCGCGTGGCAACTCCAAGCGACCGGCCCGCTCCAGTTCCAGCAGCAGTCCGCGGCAGACCATATCGCGGAGCGCCCCGTTCGCCTGCTTCCACTCCCAGGCTTCGCACAGCCGCAACGAGAGCTGCCGCCGGTTCGTCCCCGGATGCTGCGCGATCAACTGGCGGATGAACTCCACTTCCGCTGCGCTGATCACCCGGCCCCGATAGCGGAACCCTTCCTCCATGCTCCCGAGCGTAGCAGAGACGAAATTAGAACGCAAGCCCCCCGCACTGCTTTTCTCAACTCAGAACGACTACCGGTCGCCAGGCCGGCGCGGCCTGGGTGGCGGTGGGGTCGCCTGCCGCCAGCAACACTTGCAGTTGATGAGCCGCCAGAGTCCGCGCCACTTCGCGTGGACTCCGCCCTTCCGGCCACCAGCGAAAACGCCCTTTCGACAGCCGCTTCTGGGCGAGCCAAAATCCCTGGCCATCGTAGACCAAGATGCGAATCGCCGTTCCCCGTCGGCTGCGGAAGACAAACAGGCAACCGGAGAAAGGGTCGGTCTGCAATCGCTCCTGGCACAGCTGTGCCAGAGAGTCGATACCTTTACGACCATCTACCGCTTCCACCGCCACCAGGATGCGCATCTGTGGTGTGATCTGAATCATGCCTCGCCGTCCCACAAGGTCCGGCTCAGCGCCACCAACTCGGCCGGGCCCACACCCTTGAACTCGATCTTCATCCGGCCCCGCGGTCCTTCCAGTTCCACCACGGCGCTGGGAAGACTGCCCGACCGCGGCGCCATCAGCTCTACAAACCTCGGTGGTGCGATGGACGGTGCGCGATGCACTGCCGCGGACGGCGCTTTCACCCTCCGCTGCTTCGCCGCACCCGTCCCTTCCGCTCGCTCTCTCAACTTGCCGTATTCCAGGTGCAGAGCTTTCGCCGTGCGGTTTATTCCATGCTCCCGCGCCAGCTCTCCTGCCGCCGTCCACAAAGAATCCGGAAGTGGTACACGGGGGCGGTGCGAACTGCGCCATCGCCGCAGACGCCGATAAACCTTCCGCATGTCCGGGGGAATGTCAGAAACCTCGTTGGCCATCGTCGGTCCTCCTCGCCCCGCTGGGCATGAGACCGACGCTAGCACTTCAGGAATGTGGAGTTAAGCAGCGTTGCCGGAAGGACACGAAACTGATCGAGCGAATCAGTAGCCGCTGCCCCGCATTGACCGAATGGATTGTGGCAGATCCGAATTGCCGACCATGCTTCGGCACGTCTCTGGCGGTATAATCTGACAACTGGGCACGCGGTACATGGGGCGGCCGTCATGAACGAGAGCGACCTAATTCGCTACAAAAACCGTCTCCTCGCAAAGCAGCGGGAGCTCGCCACCGGCAGGAGCCTGGCGGATTCGATTCCCGCTGGCGCCGAGGCCCGTGGGGATCCGGTCGACATGGCCGCAGGCGAAACCGGCGCCGCCGTGCAGCTGCGCCTGAGGGAGACCGACGGCAGGCTTTTGCGGGCCATCGAGGACGCCTTGACGCGGATCCGGCAGGAGAGGTTCGGCACCTGCGAGGAATGCGGGGAGCCGATCAGCAGGGCGCGCCTGGAGGCGGTTCCTTGGGCTCGGCATTGCAAGGAGTGCAAGGAGCTGCTGGACTCCCGAACGTGAGGCTCAGATCCCCGGGGACCGGACGCCGACTCCTTTGCCGCCATCTCATGCCCGTGCCTTTGCCGCGGCGGGTGGACACGGCAACCTGCTGGCAATCTGATATGCACGCATGCCTTGCTCGGACAAGTCGAGTCGGACAAGTCCTGCGCTGCAGGCGTTAATCTGAGGCGTATAATCTCTTGGCATAACCACCGGGAGGCGAAGAGATGGCCAAGACCAAAGTGTTTACGATCACTGTTCAGAATCAGCCCGGCGCACTCGCGGCGATCGCGAAGGCACTGGGGACCGCGAAGGTGAACATCCTGGGACTTATGGGGACAGCCCAAGGGGCAGCCGGCACGATCCACCTTGTGGCCGAAGACGCCAAGCGGGCAAGGAAGGTTCTCGACGAAGCCAAGCTTGCATACCAGGAGACCAGGGCGGAGCAACACGAGCTGGCAAACAAGCCCGGTGCGCTGGCGCAGCACCTGGAGAAGCTCGCGGCAAAGGGCGTCAACCTGAACTCGATCCACTCGACGGCGGTGAAGGGCGGGAAAAAGGCGGTGGTGGTCTACACCGTCGAGGCCAAAGAAAAGGCCGCCGAGCCGCCAGCTGCAGCTCCGGCCGCATAGTCTGGCCTCACGCCATTGCTCATATTCGTTCGTCGGCTGGGCCAGAACCCCTCGGGCTCAGCCGTGAGGGTTGCTGTTTGCTCGCCAAGAGGGAACTTTATTGTTGTCCATCCAACCCTGCTGGATTCGTCCTTCCTCTCCGCATATCGCCAGCAACTCCGCAGGGCAACGTTCGAAGAAGTAGAGGTGCGACGGGCAACCGCAATCCGAGGCTCCAAACCCCGGGAGAGGGACCATCGAGCCCTTCGCTTCCTTCAAGGCGACTGCCCACTCGTGCTCGTGCCGTCTACCATCACAATTGAGCCAGACGGAATGTATCCGTGTGTAAGCCCTCAGATAATCGATGTGCCAGTGCGGTCGCGTTGAAATTTTTTGATGATGGGCGATGCGGGCACGCAGGCCGCCGGGGCCCAGTGCGCTCCCCAGGTAGACGTAATAGCCACACCGAAGCCGCATCGGTCCCAGGCGCCCAACCCGGATGCGGGCATTGCTCGTACAGGAAAGAACCAGCGCGTATGTTCCGGGCTTCGGCTCAATGGTCATTTCAGTGCTGTTCCGGATCTCGCTACCAGCTCTGGTAAAATACACCTCAAGGAGCATCGACAGCCACATGGCCACGTGGAAAGTCATCGAGACCGTCAGCGGCAACATCGAAGCCGTCTCGGGTCCGGCCGCCCAAGGCCGGCCGGGAACCCACGAGTGGATGGTCTGGGAATGGCGTGTGTCCAGCAAAAGCTGGCATGTTCAATGGGAGGTAGTCCCACCAAGGTAAGAGTCAGGAGCCTTGTAGCTTGGGTTGCATCCGTGGAGGAAACGAAGCGGATGGAGCCAACCGACAAAGCCATCCTTGGGATGGTGAGCGAGTCACCCGGCCGTAACGCAAGTGAACCCACAGGTGGCCTCGAAAAAGACTGGCTCCTGAGGCCGAGCCCTCCTCCTTGGGGCGAAGGCAGCATGGAAGGTCGCGGGCTGACCGAGGTGACAGGTCACTCCGGCGGGGTGGTAGGGGCAGCACGGTGACAAGGGCATGTCAAGCAACTGGAGAAACCGTCCTCGCCCCATCGAGAAATCGGTGGAGCAGGATAGGCCGTATAACCGGAGGCACCGGGAAATCGGCTGACGGCGAGACGGTGGCGGCTGGGCTCGGAGTAGCAAGGAAATGGGGTAACGCCCATGGAGCGAAGGGGCCTTGCTGCACAGCAAGTCTTGGCCAACACGGGAGGCAGGGGTGAAATGATAAAAGCACCCTTCAAGCTGCAAGACCTGAGGCGAAGACTCTACGTCAAGGCGAAGGCTGAACCGACTTGGCGGTTCTGGGGGTTGTATGTCCACGTCTGCAAACGAGAAACCCTCTGGGAAGCGTATCAGCTAGCCAAGGAGAACGAGGGTGCCCCGGGAGTCGCCGGGGTCACGTTCCAGGCGACCAGCGAGGCAATGGGTGTGAGCCGGGCTCGTTCCTGTCCGCAATACCGATTGCGAGGGAGCCGTGGATAAGGCGGTCGTGGTGGCGAAGGGTACACCCGGATTGGAAGGCCAGTGCAAGAGCTTGAGCGATGATTCCGAAGCCGGAGTTGAATATCCGCCGGAAGGTCAGGACCAGCTTGCAGATGGTTCATCCCGTCGTGAGACGCTGGAGGCTGCCCAACACTATTCCTCCGTGGGGCTAGCCCGTGGCAACGCGCACAAGAACAACTCCGTCGGCTGTCCTCGGCGGTTCTTGCCGTTGATGTCGTGGCAAGCGAGTCGGCGTCCCGACAATTATCAGTCCGCTCATGTGCTTGCGCCGTAACATGGGGCGCCATTATACTCGCGTCGAGATTGGACTATGAGGATCACCGAGATACGGTCGGCAGGCCTACGCCACGGGACACCCGAGGGAGGCTGGGCGAACGAGATTCGCCCGGAGGACTGCGTTCACACTCTCATCGCGGTGTTCACGGACGAAGGCCTCACCGGCTGGGGGTCAGCATTCACGAACGATGAACTGGTGCGGGGCGCGCTGCATGTGCTCCAGCCCCTTTACCTGGGTGAGAACCCGCTGGAACCGGAACGCGTGAGCGAGAAACTGCATGCTCACACCTTCTGGATGGGGCGCGGCGGGTCCATTACCCACACGATCAGCGGAATTGACATCGCGATGTGGGACATTCTCGGCAAGGCCACGCGCCAGCCGGTTGGCCGGCTGCTGGGGGGGCGGTATCGCGCCCGCGTACG
>Ga0326728_10018720_pt1 | contig 13583 bp, 13 predicted proteins | sample MB3enrmetagenome_FD_207602 | JGI IMG/M metagenome (GOLD analysis project Ga0326728, IMG submission 207602) | Lab enriched peat soil microbial communities from McLean, Ithaca, NY, United States - MB31MN | ecosystem: Environmental > Terrestrial > Soil > Wetlands > Peat | place: USA: New York... | reverse complement strand
ATCGAAGGGCTCGTGCGTGCGATGGGCGACCTGCTGAAGGTGAAAATCGTCGTGCCGCGATACTCTCAGTATATCGGTGCGGTCGGCTCGGCGCTCCTTGCGTCCGGGTTCATCAGGGAAGGTTAGATGCAGGCGATTGAATACTTCGAGGTGGAGTGCCCGGAGCCGCTCGGCGGCGCATATTACCGGCAGATCACCAACGATGTCTTCCTCGACCACAACCTCCTCCGGGTCATCCAGAAGATGCACGTGTACATCGACCCGAGAGTGCCGATCTTCATCGCGGTCGGCATTCTGAAAAAGATCACCACACGCGTCCGCGTGCAGGACATCGCGAACGTCAACCCGCAGGAAGGGAAGATGACGCTCGTCATGTCCGACGAGACCTACCTTGCGCCGATGCTCAGGATATTCTGGGAGCGGTTCGGGAAGGACCATGTCGACCAGCCGGACCGGTTCACCGTGATCCTGTACAACGTCAAAGTCGACCCGCGGGAGGTCGAGGAGATGGTCATCGCCGACCCGAGCGCGTCGCTCTTCCGGGACCTCATCTACGCCCTCCGCTGCACCGCCCCCGAGGGATTCCGGGTGCGCCGGGAGGTCTACGGGAACGACCGGTTCACCTTCGTGGCAAGCGAGGACACCCTCGACCATGATGCCGACGAGCTTGTCCGGCAGAAATTTGCCCTGATAGAGAAGGAGGCATAGATGATCCTCGTTCCCATCACGTACAAAGGCGGGATCTACCGGCACGAGGAGATAGTGAACCTGATCGAGGACCTCGGCGGGTATATCGTCCAGAAACACATCATCGCGCAGGAGGTCGTCCTCCAGTCATTTGTCCCCAAAGACGATGTCGAGCTGATCCGGGCGATCGCAAAGCCGCTGACCGGCGAGGTGATCGATTCGCCGCTCGTCGGCACCGAGGTCGCCGTCGTGAGCATGAGCCTCGAGATCCACCACCTCCCGCACCCGTCCTGCGATATCGCCGAGTACATCCGCCGCATCGGGGGAAAGACCAACATGGTGGGCCTCGCCCGTGGCCCGGGGAAGCGGATTGCGACGCTGAACGATGAGGAGCGGGACGTGATCAACGAGCACGACATGGCAGTGTTTTTAATGGGGAACTTCGAGAGCTGCATCGAACACAAGATGCCCGCCCTTCTCCGTGGAGTTGAGGTCCCGGTGGTCGTCTGCGGGGGACCGGACAAGGAGGTGCTCCGGCGGATCGTTAGCCCGCCGGTCGACGGGTACGTGGGGAATGTCGGCAGGTTCATGCGCCGGACCAAGGAGTCCGAGGAGCTCAACAAACTGGACGAGATTATCGCGGAGATCATCCGGGTGCTCACGAAACGCCGGGAGGAGATCGCCAATGACCCGCTCTCGGTCTCACCTGCCCGGCTCATGGACGTGATAAAGGAGCACATTCCCGCCATTCATGGGGTAACCTCGCCGACACCGCTGACGGTGCAGATGGCCGGCCTCCGGGTGAAGCTGCCCTTCGACACGTTCGCCGGCGAACTCCGGCGGACGGAGATCGAGGACGGGATCACGATCGGCGATATAACGGAGGTGACGCCCTCCCGCATGCGGGACTACATCCTCGTGCGGGTCCGGCCGTTCTCAGAGACGAACACGGTGATATGATGGCAAAGAGAGTTCTCGTAAAATCCACCAAGGAAGATTTCGAGGAGCAGCTGGCAAAGATCGTCAAAGACGGCGCCGACCTGACCGCCAGGGAATGGATGCAGGCCATTGAGGTCGAGTATGGGCGGGTGCCGCTGATCTTCAAGCGGATGGGCGAGCGCCCCGAGGTGCTGATATCCCACCTCCTGTACAAGGGCACCGTGGCCCAGACGAGCCGGCTCGACCCGAAGTACGTCGAGCTAATCAGCCTCGCTGTCGGCGCTGCGCTGAAGTGCCCGCACTGCACCGGCTACCATATGCAGGCGGCGATCCGGATGGGGGCGACCCGGGAGGAAGTCCTCGAGGTGATCCTGCTTGCCGGCATGATCTCCAATTCCTCTGTCCTCGCGAATGCCTACCGCATCATCGACGAAAAGCTGGAGCGGTGCCTTCCCTGCGACACAAAGAACGGGCAGCGGGAGAAGAAGGCTGTGGGAAAAAGAAGGGCGAAGAAAAGGGAGTGAGCGCCCGGTTCCCGAGGGCCCGCCTCCGTGCCGATGGCGGTCTCATTTCATCTGCTGCAAAAACCCGATCACTTCTTTGATATCCGGCACCGAATGGAGCGGGTACACTTTCACGAACGCGACCTTCTGGTTCTCGTCCACGATCACGTTTGCCCGCTCGGCAAACCCGTTCTCGTCCCGGAAAAGCCCGTACTTCTGTGCTACCGCGCCGTGCGGCCAGAAGTCGCAGGGGAGCCGGGTGTGCGTGATCTTCAGGCTCTCCGCCCATGCCCGTTTGCAGGGCACGGAGTCGACGCTGATCCCAACCGGCACACAGTTCAACGATGAGAGCACCTCCCGGTTCTCTTCCAGCGAGACCATCTGGGCGGCGCAGAACTCGGTCCATGCCAGCGGGTGGAACGAGAGGAGCGTCCGTTTCCCGGCCTGCTCGTAGAGGTCGAAGATCTTATCGTTCTGGTCTTTTAGTGAGAAGTTCTTTGCCGGGTCACCCGGTTTTACCATCTGTGCCTGTTCCATGTACGTTCACTACCAAGAGGTGTACTTTTCCCCGCAGGCAATGAGGCTTTGGATGGAGGACCATCGTGGCCATGACAAGAAGATCCCCTCCCTTTTATGTGATGGGATGGAGCCCCGGTGATGCCGGCGCCCGGTTCAGGGGTCGGAAAAGATACCTCTTTTGTGCCCGGGCCTGGGGCGGATCGCTGTCTCCGGAACACCTCTCATGTTCCGGTAATTACATTGTCAGCAGATTGTAGGTGGGAGGGAATACCGGCACCTTGGTTCCGGAAGTATTTGCCGATTTACAAAATCAATTCCCGAAAAAGGGTCTGATTTTTTCAGGCAGGGAGAATTTGCAATGATGGGCAGGCAAACTTTTTTTATCGGCTCCTGCCCTGAACAGGATTTCTTACGGGTTCCGGATCCCACCCTTTTCAAGGAGGTAATACCCTGCGCAGAGCGCGAGGATGATCGCAGCAATCCCGAACATATTGACCGGGTTCTCGCTCCCGACATCCAGCAGGATGACTTCACGTGCAATGGCGATGATCGAGATGATGAGCACGGTCTCGACATGGATCACACTTTCATTGACATAGGTCGTTATCGTTCCCAGGAGCTCGACACCGATCAGGACGAGGAGGAAATACCCGAATATTCCCAAAAGTTCGCCATTCTGGAGAAGGAACGGGGAATTGACGAAAAGAGCGACATATAAGATGTAAATGAGTTCCCCGATCGAGCATGCGACAATGAGCGCGAAGAGGGCGATGAGGATGATATAAACGGCTTTTTCATACTTTTTCAGAACGTCGTGGAGTTCCATAGTAGCATATCATGAAGGAATCGATATATAGGCTCTGTCGGGTTCTGGTGCATCTGCGGGTCGTGATAGAATGCACCAGTGAAGTGTGCCGAAGATACCATCTGTATCACGTTCCTGTTACCTTACCAGCACTTGTTCAGGACACTTTCACCGCACCCGGACATAGGGTATTATCCCGCTTTTCAGCAAACGTAAAAAATAACGATGAGAAGAGGAGTGCATCTTGCCATCGGCATTATCATCTTTTTCCTGTACTCCTACCTGATCATCCGGTTCCGGCCGGATGCCGGTGCCCTCGTTGTCGCGGGGATCATTGCTGTCGCCGCAGGTTCGGTCCTCCCGGATATCGTGGAGCCCGCGACAACCTCACATCACCGGGGCTTCTTTCACAGCAAGAGTGTACTGGCATGCACGTTGCTCGCCTTCATGGTGACGGTCCTTGTCGAAAAATATCCGCTCCTCCTGCCGTCTTCTTCCCAGCTGTCGTTTACCCAGCTCTGGTTCATCTCCAGTTTCTTCCTCGGGTATTCCTTCCATCTTCTGGCAGATTCCCTGACACCGGCGGGCCTGCCGGGGTAACCCGGTCTACGTGAATTGATCTCAAGCAGGGTTCATGGGGTATGAGGGATGGGGGGTATGATCTGATACCCCCACCCTCTTTGTGAAAAAATCCGGGGCAGGGGAGGCGGCAAGGGGGTGGGGGGGGTATCATTTCCGTAAGAGCGGGGGGAGGTATGACCTGATACCCCCCCCCCTCCTGCTTTCCCCAAAAGCCGGTACATGGCCTCACCGACGAAGGTTCCATGCGAAACGATGCCCGCCCGGATGCGGGAGGGGGGTATCAATCCGGCAAAAGCAAAAACCGTGTGGGTACCACCCCCCTCCTCTTGGAAACTACAAGGGGGGGATAGGGGGGTAGGCTAGGTGGGGGGAGGTATCAACTGATACCCTTGTCAGACACCAGATCCCGGAGGGGGCTGCCGTCATGAAATGTCAGAAAGAGGGCTGTTTGGGATGGGGGGGGTGGGGGGTATGGGGGTAACCCACCTTTTGAGAATCCGCGTTTCTCCCATTCAACCCATTCTCTCATCGTAAATACAATCAGTATTCCCTCCAGCAAAGCCTAAGCCCCGCTCAGAGAGTACATTCAGCCCAAGGCCCCAAATCCTTAAAAGGTTCGGGTAAAGAGAAACTACCAGATGCTTATCGAAATTCGCATTGGTCCCGGAAAACGGAAAGTGACCAGTTGGATTTCTCAATTCTGTGATAAATGTCAAATCCCTGATAATAAGATTCACCGGGTCCCGCACATCTCATTGTATGGTAGTTTTTCCGCAAATCCTGATCAAGTTAAGAGAATAATATCAGTGCTAGCTACTATCGGAAGAAAATATTCCTTTTTACCCTTCACAATTGACGGCTTGCAATGTATCGAGGCAGAAAAGGGTATTGTTGTCTATTTCAACGTTATTCCCTCAGAGGAGCTTAAACGGTTTAGGAATGAGTTAGCCTCTAACTTATTTTCTATTGTTCCGGATACCAAGCCCTTTGATTTTGACAAAGATTTCCTTTTTCACTCAACCTTATCCTATAAATTATCCGAGACTGAGTATGGACGGGTTTTAGCTTATGTTAATTCAATCGGTCCAAGTTCTGATGATTTCGTCATGCCCTATTTTTATTTACCAATGGCTGCATTAAGAATCACCTTCCTCAACAATCAAGCAAGGATTATTTGTGAATATGATCTCCTCCAACAGAGACTTTTATCGAGATTGGATGCCCTAAATAAACGAGAATGGCAACGGACTTCGAGATTCTTCCGGATAAAAAAAGGAATGGAAGACTATCATGAACACTCAAATTCAATTTATCTCACCAGCGACCTTCATCTTGACCATGCAAATATCATCAATTATTGCGCCCGGCCCTTTTTAGCTTCCAATGTTAATGAGATGAATGCAGTTCTTGTCGAAAATTGGAATCATGTTGTCAGTAATACGAATATAGTATATTTTTTGGGCGATCTGACATTTGGCAGAGATGCCAGACCGGCGGAATATTGGCTCCCAAAACTAAATGGAAAAATCCACTTTATTCGTGGAAATCATGAAGAGGATGTGAAAAACTCTCGTGAATATGCAATTTTGAACCATAAAGATCATCTCTTTCTGCTTGTCCATGATCCAAATCATCTTTCAATAGATTGGGATGGTTGGGTAATCCACGGCCATACACATAACAATGATATGAAAAATTATCCATTCATTAACGGCGAGAAAAAGACGATCAATGTTAGTACTGAATTGACAAATTATCGACCAGTTAGTCTGGATTATCTTCTTTCGTTGGATCTTGATTCTATCGAAAGAATGGACATGATGGATAGTGTCCCCAAACGAAAAACTCTGGCGTTGGGTAAAATGTAGTGGGATGGAAATATTATAAACTATTATAATTTTTTAATCTCGCCTTATATTTTGTTCCTCGGTAAGATTTCATAACTGTATGGCATTTCCCTCAATGTATTGCCAGAGGCCTGACAGATAACTTCCGAATTTTTCGCATCTTACACGAAGTATTTGTTTTTTGCTGACATTGGATAGATAATTGGAATGACATCCTCTTTCAGGAGTATCCCCCTCCCTCATCATCCCATTTTGCCTAAATTGAATACGCCACCATTGGCTTTGGATTGACCTGAAAGGCTTGGGGATCATTCCGTTTCGAGACTTTGGAATTTATTCAGCCAGACCAATATCTTTTAAGAGCCCACATTGGTTTGTCCAAGGGCGCCCGAGGACAAGTTTGAGAAAGGAAGTGAAAAAAAACATGGCAGATTTCGTAGAGAATACGAGTGTAAAAAGTGCGGTCCGCAAACTTGCGAACCCGATATCGGACGTGGATATGTTTGAGGTAATTATCCAGTCCGTCATCCTGAACAATCCATTCGGGTGTGTATCGTATATGAGCTCGGGCGTCAACCACCCGCCCGTAGAAAAGACCCGTGAATCGTACTCGGCCAAATTCGTGTACGAGAACAACGATGGGAAACGCGTTGGTTTCGGCTCCGATAACTACAACACCATCCCCGGCTACACGGCCGGGATCTCGGCAGTCCTCGCAAACGCGCCCAACAGGGCCGCCCATGGGGGCGCACCGATCTGGAATTCAGCAGCCGACAACTTCAGCACAACGCTGAAGTGCCATGACCCCACCGGGGAGATGTACTACGTGAACTTCTCCCGGCAGCAGGTGACCATCTCGTCCTACGAGGACGACTCGATCCGGACGAGGGTCGAGACCTGGGTCGACGGGGTCCCGGCGCTCGCGTGAATCGAGGTGTGGACCATGAGATTCGAGAAAATTGGAAATCTTCGCTGAGGTGATCGTGATGGAAACTGAAATGCAGATCACCCTTGCCTTCCTTGGCGTGGGACTGCTCGCCTACGTGATCATTCCCGGTCTGCTGGTCATCTGGGACCGGGTGCTTGACCATATGGGCGGGTACTGAGCAAAGATGATGAAAAAACAGTAGCAGGCAGGAGGAACTTCCTCCTGCCATCCCCGTTCTGAACTGGTAACGAATACCAACCCATCATGAAACTGAATAATTTTCCCTCCTTCTCTCACCCGACTTCCTTTTAACCTCCCGTGCTCACCGGATAGGTAATGTGCGGAATTGCCGGCCAGTACTGTTTTGGCGGCGGAAAACCAGATACCGAACTCCTCTCCCGGATGTCCCGGCTCCTCGCCCACCGGGGCCCTGACGGGGAGGGCACGAAGATCTTTGGCAGCGCCGGGCTCGTGCACCGCCGGCTTGCCATCATCGATCTGAGCGAAGATGCACACCAGCCGATGACCAGCGAAGACGGGACGCTCTGGCTTGTCTTCAACGGCGAGATCTACAACTACATCGAACTCCGCAAGGAACTGGCGGCAAAGGGACACCGGTTCGCCTCGGCATCGGATACTGAGGTTATCCTCCATGCCTACGAGGAGTGGGGCACGGACTGCCTCCGGCACTTCAACGGCATGTGGGCGTTTGCCATCTGGGACGAGAAAAACCAGCGGCTCTTCTGCGCCCGGGACCGGTTCGGTATCAAGCCATTCTATTATACGCAGGTGGACGGTTCGTTCCTGTTCGCCTCGGAGATCAAGGCGCTCCTCGCGCACCCCGGTGCCGGGACGAGGCCGGATGACGCGATGCTCGGGGCATACCTCGCATGGGGCGTCCTCGACCACTCGGACCGGACGATGTTTGACGGCATCTTCCAGCTGGAGCCCGCCCACGCAATGGTGGTGACCAACGAGGGTCCTCAGGCGCCGTTGCGGTACTGGGACGTGAAGATCAGCCCGGAGATCCAGTCCGAAATTTCCGATACTGAGGCAGCATCCCGGCTCCTCGCTCCCCTCCGCAGTGCGGTGAGCATCCACCTCAGGAGCGACGTCCCAGTCGGCACCTGCCTCTCGGGCGGGATCGACTCCTCCACGCTGACAGTCCTGATCAATGCCCTGATCCGGGAGGAGGCCCCTGCCAGCGTCGAGTCCCGGCAGAAGACCTTCTCCGCCGTCTTCTCCGACAAACGGTTTGACGAGAGCCGGTATATCGATGAGGTGATCGCGATGACCGGCGTCGACGCGGCAACGACAGAACCCTCACCGGATACACTCCGGGACGACCTCGACCGGCTCGTGTACATGCAGGACGAACCCTTCGGCTCGCTCTCCATCTATGCGCAGTACTGCGTGATGCGGATTGCACAGGCACGGGTCAAGGTGGTGCTGGACGGGCAGGGCGCCGACGAGCTGCTCGCGGGATACCTCGCGTACCAGGCAGCATATATCCGGGAGCTGGTCGGGAGGCTCCACTGGCTGACCGCATGCCGCGAGATCCTCGGCAGCCTCCGGTACCACCGGCACTTTTTCACGGATGCCCTCCGGCAGCTGACCGTCCGGAACGAACGGCGAACCCTCCTGAACGGTACGCCGCCGGCTATTGATCGGTACGCCGGGAGCCTCGAGGCCGTGCTGTACCGGGAGCTCACGGCGACCAACCTGCCGGCGCTCCTCCATTACGAGGACCGGAACTCGATGGCCTTCTCCCTTGAGTCCCGGGTGCCCTACCTCGACGTCCGGCTCGTGGAGTACATCGCTTCCCTCCCGCTCGCTGAGAAGATCAACGGAGGTGTCACGAAAGCCGTGCTCCGGCAGGCGACAAAAAACCTGATCCCGGAGTCTGTCCGCTGCCGGACGGACAAGATGGGGTTTGTCACACCTGAAGAGGTCTGGATGAAGGCTGCCCTGCGCCCGTTCCTGCTGGAGATCTTCAGTTCCCGGAGCTTCCGGTCCCGCCAGTACTGGGACGCGGCTGCGGTTGCCGGAAACTACCGTGCATTCTTTGACGGCAGGTCCGACTATTCTCCGGATCTCTGGAGGATCGCCTGCGCAGAGCTCTGGCTCCGGAAGTTCTTCGATGAACGGGAACGCACCATCCCACTACTCCCTGACGGGATCGAATCCTATAAATGAGTCACTGGAGGAGAACTATGTACGATCTCCCCTGCAGGACGGTTTGCCACCAGCCTGCCAAAAACGAGGAAACTGCGTCATGAAGACCATCATCCTTGCCGGGGGTGCAGGGACCCGGCTCTGGCCCCTCTCCCGCGAGTATTACCCCAAGCAGTTCATCCGGCTGGACGGGCCGTCCCTCTTCCAGAAGACCTGCGAGCGGGCCACCCGGATCTCGGGGCCTGACGGGATCTATATCGTCACCAACGAGATCCACCAGTACCTCGTCCGGAACCAGATGCAGGACCTGGGATATCCGGTGCCAGAAGACCACCTTCTCGCGGAACCGGAGGGGAAAAATACCCTCCCGGCGATTGTCTGGGCGATGCAGCGGATCCGGAGCTCTGACCCTGCCGCGACTGCCGTGGTCTTCCCCAGCGACCACGTGCTGGAGGATACCGCCCTTGCGCAGATTGCCGCGGCAGAACCCCTCGCAAAAGATTACCTTGTCACCTTTGGCGTGAAACCCACCTCCCCCCACACGGGCTACGGGTATATCCGTCCGGGAAAACGCCTGCCCATCGGATACGTGGCAGCTGCCTTCCGGGAGAAACCCGATGAGAAGACCGCGAAGGACTACGTCCGTGCCGGCTACCTCTGGAACAGCGGCATATTCCTTCTCTCCGTCTCCCGGTTCTTTCGGGAGCTGAAGCGGTACCGGCCGGCGCTATACGAGGCGTTCCGCGATGATGCGGTACCGGATTACCGGCGTCTGGACGCGGTCTCGATCGATTACGGGCTGCTGGAGCAATCAAAGAAGGTGGCTGTTGTACCGCTCGACGCGGAATGGAGCGATCTGGGGACATTCCGTGCCCTGTACGATACCCAGTCGCATGACGCGAAGGGAAATGCCGGAGAGGCGGAGTACCTGTCCGCAGAGAACAACTTTGTCCTTGCCCATAGAAAACACGTCGGCCTGATCGGAGTGCACGATCTCGTCGTCGTGGATACACCGGACGCACTCCTCGTCTGCGACAACCGGCACACCGAAGAGGTGAAGCAGCTGGTGAGCCGCTACAACGAGCGGAACGATCCGGTCACCAGATTCCACCTGCAGGTGCACCGGCCGTGGGGATCCTACACCGTCCTTGAGGAGACCCCGATCTACAAGATCAAACGCGTCACGGTGAAACCGGGCCAGAAACTCTCCCTCCAGCTCCACCACCACCGGAGCGAGCACTGGGTGGTCGTGAGCGGGACGGCCGAGGTCGAGCTGGACGGCGAGACGAGGCTCCTCCGGCAGGGGGAGAGCACGTTCGTGCGCAGCGGCATGCAGCACCGGTTGGTCAATCCCGGGGTCATCCCGCTGGAAGTGATCGAGGTCCAGCTCGGCGAGTATCTCGAAGAGGACGATATCGTCCGGCTCGAGGACGATTACGGCAGAAAGTAGAAGCGTATAATTTCTGTGGTAGTGTCACCTGTCCCTGATGAGGAGGGTATCATCCGCTAAACAACGCAAAGATCGGCGGAATTTTCATTATAAACCGTATACGGCTATATGATAATATCAGAATTGTGCCGAAGGTAACGGGCCGGTATCGTTACGTTTGGGTTCTCTTTTTTACCCGTGAACTGATTCCCGGCCCTTCTCCCGTGACAAGGCATTGCCTGCCGGTTCCGATGAGATCAGTCCTGCCGGCAGCAGTAAGCCCTTCGATGACGAGCCGCCGGTTCTTGGGGTCGCGGTACTGCATCATCGCCCGCTGGATCCTCTTCTCTCGCCCTTTCGGGACATGGACAGGTTCCATCGTGAACGGGTTGAGCCCCGTGTAATACATGCAGGTGGCCGGGCTCATGGGTGTCGGCGTAAAGTCCTGAACCTGCTCGGTGTACAGGTGGTTGTCGCGGATGTAGGCCGCAAGCTCCACCATGTCGGCAATGGTGCAGCCCGGGTGACCGGACATAAAGTACGGCAGGAGGTACTGCCGTCTTCGTTTCCCCTGCTGCAGGCACTCAAACTGCCCGCGGAACCGGTCAAAAACGGCCATATCCGGCTTGTTCATTGCACGGGTGACCGCTGCGCTGATATGCTCCGGCGCCACCTTGAGGTGGCCGGAGATGTGGTGATCGCAGAGATCCTGCAGGTAGCCGGCATCACCGGCAGGGATCAGGTCATACCGGATCCCGGACCCGACAAAGACCCTCCTGACCCCGGGGATCTCACGGACCCGGTGCAGGAGCTCGCGGAGGGGTGCGTGGCTGGTCGCGAGGTGGCTGCACGCCGGTGTGCACGGTTTGTCCGGGCATGTTCCATAGATGCTCCACCGGTCACAGCCAAGCGCGTACATGTTCGCGGTCGGGCCCCCGATATCCTGCACGATCCCTTTGAACTCGGACATCGCAGCCATCCGCTTCACCTCGCGCACGATGGACTCCGGACTCCTGCTCTGCACGATGCGTCCCTGGTGATGGGTGAGGGCGCAGAACGAGCAGCCGCCAAAACATCCCCGGTGGCTGGTCACGGAGAACTGCACCGGTGCAAGCGCCGGGACCGGTTCTGTATACGACGGGTGTGCACGCCGCGAGAATGGCAGTTCGTAGATATGATCGAGCTCTTCCGTTGTAAGCGGCTGCGCCGGGGGGTTCTGGACGACCACCGTCTTGGGGTGCAGCTGGGCCACCGGCCGGCCCCGGACCGGGTCCTGCTCGCGGTAGTGGATGGCAAACGCCCGGGCATACGCGTGCCGGTCCCTCGATACCTCGGCAAAGCCCGGGATCTCCACCACGCCTGCCGGACGGGAGAGCTGCCATCGGGCGGGATCCATCTTGTACGATGTCCCGGGGATATCCCGCAGGGAGTCAACCGCCTCGCCGGCCGCAAGGCGCCGGGCGATCTCCGCCACCTGCCGCTCACCCATGCCAAAGACGAGGAGATCGGCAGGGGCATCAGCAAGGATGGACTGGCGTACCCGGTCCTGCCAGTAATCGTAATGCGCAAACCTGCGGAGGCTTGCCTCGATCCCGCCGATCACGATGGGTGTACCAAAAAACCGTTCCCGGACCCGGTTCGCGTAGACGATCGTCGCACGATCCGGCCTCTTCAGAACACCACCGGGGGAATAGACATCCTCGCCCCTCCGCTTCAGGTTCGGGGTGTAATTGTTCACCAGTGAGTCGACATTCCCGGATGATATGCTAAAGAAGAGACGCGGGGCGCCAAGGACCTCAAAATCGTGATCGCTCTTCCAGTCCGGCTGTGCTATAATGCCCACCGTAAACCCGGCGTCCCAGAGCACCCGCCCGATCAGCGCGGTGCCAAACGACGGGTGATCCACATAGGCATCCCCGGTGACAAGGATGATATCGAACTGCCGGATACCTAGCTCCTCCCCTTCCCTGATGGACATGGGGAGAAACGGCGGCTGTGGCGACATGGATACCGGCAGGCTGTTCTCCGGGCCCCGGTCAGGAAGCCGGGCGCCGGGTCAGGTCACGGATGATCGCCGCCAGTCCGCCCGACAACTCGCCATCGCCCTCTTTATCCTCTTGGCCGGAGGTTTCATTCCGGGAACTCTCGTCGACGGTACCTTTTGCCTTTTCCGGGGTTCCGCCCTCCCTCCCGTGGACCGGCAGGTGCACACCGGTCTTCTCGTCAAATTCACGCCGGACGGCAAGACCGGTGAACTCGATCACCACCGCCTCGACAAGAAGATAGGTGACCGCCCGCTCCCGCAGGCACCCGGTCAGTGCATGGCCGGCCCGGCCGACGGATGCATGGTAGTGGAGCATCGGGCCTTCATCACCGGGAAAGATGGTCCCGATACCGAACACCTCCCAGCCGCCCTCAAAGAGGACAAAGTGTGGCTCAGGAGGGATGACGGGTTTCTCTGGGCCGGTCACCATCTTCCCTTCTCGCAGGGCGCCGAGGAAAAAAACCGAGCCGGTCCGGATCTCTTTTTTCCGGACAAACTCCTGCAGGGCAGCTAAAAAATCCTCTCCCTCGTCGATCCTCAGGACAAATACCCTGCCGAGCTGGCCTTCGGAATACTGCATATATTCAACGGTTCCCCTGTTGGTACTGATATGGTCTGCGTGGATTTATATCTCCTGCGTAGTGAGAATACGGCCTTCAGCCGGGCGCAAAAGCATACCCTGAAATGAGATTTTACGTTGTTTGAGCGCAGAGCCCAGTTGCGAACCTGTCCAGGCCGGACGATCCCGAAGAAAATCTGCAAAAAAGATCCAGTACGGCCATTTCAATTCCGGGAGTATGTGTTCAGCAAGGGGTGCGGGGAAAAACCCCGTATAGGTGCCGGGACCTACCGCCCGTGGGCACCCCCGCCGCCGAAACCACCGCCCCCGCCAAAACCTCCGCCGAAGCCGCCACCACCCATCCGCCCTCCGCCGTACCCACCGCCACGGCTCACCGGCGTGAACATCATAAGCGGAACAAATGCGTAGCTCATACCGACAACCCCGATCGGGACGCCGGTCTCCGGAATGCGGATATTGAGCGACTTCATCGCCTTTTCGACTTTCTCGCCCACACCCAGCGCCGTGCCGTATACCAGCCAGTCCCCCCACATGGAGAGATCGGC
>Ga0326728_10018719_pt1 | contig 13584 bp, 10 predicted proteins | sample MB3enrmetagenome_FD_207602 | JGI IMG/M metagenome (GOLD analysis project Ga0326728, IMG submission 207602) | Lab enriched peat soil microbial communities from McLean, Ithaca, NY, United States - MB31MN | ecosystem: Environmental > Terrestrial > Soil > Wetlands > Peat | place: USA: New York... | reverse complement strand
ATATCCGTCTCTGGTATTCCCCGGAACGGAGCCATCCACAGGCCTTCACCGGACTTTAAGACAAGCTTTCGAAGCAGACTCTTAAGCTCCGCGGAGGCAAGATTGGCGGATGTGACCTCCAGGCCGAGAAAGCATTCACGAGTCTGATTGTATGCGCAAAGCCTGCGTGATTCCATCGAACCTCCGGTCCTTAACGAGGACCCGGAAACCGTGTGCTATCTCAGAGTTCCTGTCATTTACTCAGCCACATGCGTCAGAACTGCTTGTGCAAGTCCTTTCTTATCAACCGCTGGACCAGTCGCGTACTCTGAATCGCCAAATGCGGAGGATACATTTGCATCAGCCTGAGAGCTGCTCAGAGACGCACTAACCCGCACCCGCTGACGGGGTGAAAAACGGAGACATTCATCGCCTGAATAGCGATGCACCCTCAGCGGGATGTTCGAGTCGGCCAGCGTAATCCGTGCGGCATCACCGCGCCGCCGGCCTGCCCGCGAAACCCTTGCTACTTCTTCCGTCCTTGGCGGCGTATGACCACAATAATGATTCCGATTACAGCCAGCGCGCCACAAGCGATCTGAATAATGGTGGTAGTGTCCATCACATCTCCTCTTTCTTTCTCTTTCAAAAAATGCTGGTTGCGCTCCCCGGTTTGAGCAAACACGAGCGACACCGGGCGCCATAATGGCCAAACCTCCGGTCCGCAAAACAGCGGGCCGGCCAGCTAAGCACACGCTCTCGCGTCGCCGCTGGGAAAAAACTTTGTGCTACTTAACTTGCGTGCGGCGACGCTGGATCAAAATGATCAGCACGACTACAGCCAACACACCACAAACAATCTGAATGATCTGTGCACCGTCCAGGTCCATTTCAATTCCTCCTTCCCTCAATGATTAAGACCCGCAAACGATTCCATGATGGAGATGAACGCAGGACCCATTGTAACCACAAAGAGCGAAGGAAAGATAAACAGCACCAGCGGAAAAATCAACTTGATGGTAGTTTTAGCCGCCGCCTCCTCCACTGCCTGTACACGCTGTGTTCTAAGTGTATCGCTGTGAATGCGCAATGTCTTTGCGATGCTGGTTCCAAACTGATCCGCCTGAACCAGCATGGATACCAGATTACGCACACAGTCGACTGAGGTACGGTCCGCCATATGTTTCCAGGCATCGCCGCGCGGGCGTCCGGCCCGCTGCTCCAGCACGACAATGCTAAGTTCATCGCACAGTTCCGGCTGTGCAAATTTCAACTCCGTCGCGGTGCGAGACGTCCCCTGATCCAGGCTCAGTCCCGCTTCGATGCAGATCACCAGAAGATCAAGCACATCAGGAAGGCCCCTCCGAATACGGCTTTGGCGTTGTGAAATCCGTCTTCCCAGCCAGAAATCCGGAGCTAAAAAACCGATACCAGCAGCTATGACGTACATAAAAATACCGCCATATGCCCCCAGCCCGGAAACCAGAACAATGATGATAAGCAGGATAGGAGCCAGTACTTTCGAGCCATAGAAGATTTTGTCCGCTGACTCATCGCGGAATCCGGCGCGCTGTAGTCTCTGCAGGACTACGGATACCTCGGCATGGCTTCTAGGCAATATGTTCTCGAAGTGCCCGATCACGCCGCCGATCGACTGGCCAGTCTGCTGGATGGTGTTCAAAAGGGATTTCTGTTTGGGGTGAGGATTGATCGCATCGGCGATCCGCTGAAGCATTTCTTCGCGATAGAACAGAAGGAGCCCTCCGCTCACAATCAGCAGAAATACGACACTAAATGTAAAAATCGCAAATCCCATAGGACCCCTCAAACATCCATGTTAACAATGTGGTGAATGATAAAACCGCCAATCACGATCATCGCACCAGCTGTCCATAGCATCTTGATGCCCAATGGATTTTTCCACAAGACGCTCATCATCTCCGGATTAACAAAATACAAAATGGTTCCAAGCACCACCGGCAGGGCGGTGAGCACCCACCCTGTCATGCGTCCCTGAGCGGTGTGCACTCCAACTTGCCTCTTCAGGCGAAAGCGCTCACGGATGACATGTGAGGTCTTGTCGAGAACCTCGGCAAGATTTCCACCGCTCTCCTTTTGAATCATAACCGCTGTCGAGAAAATGCGGAGGTCCTGGAGGGGAACGCGTTTGATCAGGTTTTCCATCGCGCTCTTTAGTTCCAGGCCGTAATTCTGCTCCTCAAAACAAGTCTTGAATTCACAGCCCACTGGATCGGCGCATTCTCGAGCCACGGAGCCCATTGCGGCGATGAGGCTGTGTCCTGCGCGCAAAGCACTCACCATCAGATCCATCGCTTCCGGCAACCCCTGCTGAAACGAGTCAAGGCGCTTGCTGCGTTTATGAAGAACATAGGCAAAAGGCGCGGCGCCCAGCAGCAATCCGACCGGTAAAGCGATGAGAATGGAATTAAAGCGCAAGTAGGTCAAGTAAGCCGGGAGCGCAAAGCACAGCCCACAGCCGACCACCAGGGTTCCGGCATTCCACTTGAGGTCGGCCTGATAGAGCAGGGTATGCAGGAGCGGCGCCAGATCGAACTCACGCAGCTTGCGATTGAGCCAGGGGATGCTGCTGATTAGTTCGCTCTTGCGAAAATTGATATCCCTATTTTTGCGAATATCCGGATCTTCGTCAGTGGCCAGAGCCGAATCGAGCGCGGCGTATACTTTTTTGGACTGCTCAGAGGCACCGCTCCCGAAGGCATACAGCAGCAGGGCAACAACCGCGAACGCGCCTATGAAGCTAACAACAATGATTAATCCCATATCTGTTGCCCTCCCTTCCGCTCAATTGACCTGCGTTTCGCGCTCGAACAGTGCCGGAGGCAGGACGATTCCGGAGAGGCGAAGCCGTTCGAGGAAGCGGGGTCGAATATGAGTTGGCTGGAATACGCCGATGACCTTGCCATCGGGCCCGATCCCTTTCTTGTTGAAAGTAAAAATCTCCTGCATGCTGATGACGTTTTCTTCCATGCCGGTGATCTCGGAGACGCTGGTAACTTTACGCGTGCCATCGCTCATGCGCGTGGATTGAACAACAATGGTGATGGCCGATGATATCTGCTGGCGAACTGATTTTTCCGGCAGATTCATATTACCCATCGCCACCATCGATTCGAGCCTGGCGATTGCATCGCGGGGAGTGTTGGCGTGAATCGTGGTCATCGAGCCTTCGTGCCCGGTATTCATGGCCTGGAGCATGTCGAAAGCTTCCTCTCCGCGAATCTCGCCCATGATGATGCGGTCGGGGCGCATACGCAGACAGTTGATTAGAAGTTGACGCTGGCGAATCGCACCCTGCCCTTCAATATTGGGCGGACGGGTTTCGAGTCGCACGATGTTTTCCTGCGCCAAGCGAAGTTCGGCCGCGTCTTCGATAGTGACAATGCGTTCGGTGCGCGGAATATACTGCGACAGGATATTCAGAAAGGTGGTTTTGCCGGTGCCGGTGCCGCCGGAGATGAGGATGCTGATTCTGGCTTTTACCGCGGAGGAAAGCACCTCCATCATTTCCGGAGAGACGCTCTTCAACTGAACCAGCTGATTGGCTGCCAGGGGGCCTGTCCCGAAGCGGCGGATGGACAAGGAGGGTCCGTCCAGCGCCAGTGGTGGAATGATGGCATTCACGCGAGATCCGTCGGGCAACCGGGCATCGACCATGGGCGAGGACTCATCCACCCTGCGGCCCACGCGCGACACGATGCGGTCAATGATCTGCAGCAGATGTTTATCATCGCGAAACGTCGTGTCAACCCTCTGCAGAAGTCCGTTTTTCTCAATGAAAACATGATCCTTATCGTTGACCAGGATGTCTGATATCTTTGCATCTCGCAGCAGAGGTTCCAGCGGACCAAGACCAAAAACCTCGTCGAGCAGGTCAGCCTGGATCTTTTCCTGCTCGTCGTAGTTCAGGGGCACACGCTGATCGGAGATAATCTCCTTTACGATGCCGGCCACCGCCTGTCGCGCCTGACTGGAATTGACGCGCGACAGCTTCTCCAGATCCAGCTTGGAGATCAGGGTCCGGTGTATCTCCGCCTTATATTTCTCCAGATTCAGCAGTTCCATGTTCTACCTTCCATCAGAACATGATAATCGTCCGCCATTCCAGCTTTTTCAAAAAGAAGCTCCTGCCAAAAAGGCGGCAACGAGCCAAGGGCTCGTTACCCGCCCAAAGAGAAGTTCACGCTCACCGTGGTCTCCACTTCTACCGGCTCGCCGTCAAGCATGTAGGGCTTGTAGCGCCAGGTTTTCACGGCATCCAGCGCGGGCTGCCGCAACATGGTTGGACCGCTGACAACACGGAGATTATTAAGCGATCCTGTCTTGGAAATAGTGGCTTGAATCACCACCGTGCCCGAGACGCGAGCTTCCCTGGCCATCGGGGGATAAACGGGCGTGGTTTTCTGAATCAGCAAACCGCCGGCGACGCCAGCCGAGATGCTCATTCTCGAGGGAGCCGCGATCTTCACCTTGGGTCCGTTCGACCCGCTAAAAACATTGCCTGCCACGCTGTTTCCACCCATGCCTTCCATACCGGACGAAGCGAAGCCAGAAGAGGGCGGAGGTTCCCTCCCGGCCAGCATCTTAAGATCAGTCGGAATCCGGGAGGGCGCGTTCAGCTGGTGGCTCATCATGTCCGACTGAGTGCGCTGTTGATCTGTCCCAGTGTTGGCCGGCGTTGGCTTTGGCTCGGGCGCCGTCACATTCGTGACCTGCGGTTGCGTGATCGTCGCCGTTTGCGAAGGAGCAGCCGCTGGCTTCGGAGCAGCCGTCCCGTGCGGCATCCGGGAATAGACCAGCGAGCCGACGATAAGCAGAAGCGTAAACCCACCCACGCCGATAAGCGGCAACAATCCCTTCTTCTTGTCTTTGCTTTCGTCCTTGTACATCTCGCTTTTGGGCTGAGGAGGCCGAAACATCTGCTCAGTTTCCGTATAGGCCTTCGATGATGCGCGTGGAACGGCGTTCGGTAGCCGATCCATCACGGGCGACACGGCAACTCGCACTGCCTCTGGTTTGGCAGGCTGTGCCGCGTTAGATTCCCCGCTATCCCATTCACTGAAATCCGCTGGAAGCGTTGAGGGTTGCGCAATTTCTATTTCTTCTGGAGGTACCATTGACCATCGGCTCCCTTCACATAAGTCGCGCCTTTGTAATTGCGCGTTTCAAGTTTGCTTTGCTGGTTGAGGGCAGTGTCGTTCTGTTGCGCCCTCTGCTTTGCTCCGCCTTGGTCTCCGTGGATCATATCAGCATCGGCCATGATCGGCATAAGCGTAGTGATGTTTGGCAACCCTTCCACCACAAGCGACACCGTGGCTTGCGCTGTAGTGTAGTCGGCGGTGTCCGTGGGGGTGAAAGTTGCAGAAAGTGTCTGTATCCCTGCTGCTAGCACATTGCCCGCGGAGGGAGTATAGACAAAGGCGCCCGGAATCAATGCCGTGGCATTCAGCTGATCGGCGTTGAGCTCGGTGCCGTAGGAAATGGCTGGGGGAGCCGGCCATGTAATGATGGGCGTTGCCTTGGTGACAGTGAGCTGAACCGTGGCCTGCGCCGATGCGTCGTCCGAGCTGTCCTTCGGAGTAAAAGTTACCGAGAGCGTATGCGTTCCCGCCGGCAGTGTTTCGCCTGCCGCGGGATGGTAGACGAAGGTGCCTGGAACCGAGGCCGTGGCATTCAGCTGAGCAGGGCCAAGCACGGTGCCGTAGGAGATGGCGGCTGGCGCCGGCCAGGTAATGACGGGCATTGCCTTGGTGACAGTGAGCTGTACTGTGGCCTGCACCTCGGGAAAGTTGGTGTCTGTCGGCGTAAAGATTGCCGTGAGCGTATGGGTTCCCTTCGTCAGCACTTCGCCGGCGGCAGGTATGTAGACAAAGGCGCCCGGAACCGAGGCCGTGGCATTGAGCTGAGCAGCGTTGAGCGGCGTGCCGTGTGAAATGGCGGCGGGCGTTGGCCACGTGATGGTGGCTGGCTTTGCCTTGGCGACAGTGAGCGTCACGGTGGCCTGTACTGTGGCATAGTCCGAGGCATCGGTCGGAGTAAAAATAGCCGAGAGCGTATGCGTTCCCGCCGTCAATATCTCGCCCGCCCCAGGATTGTAAACAAATTTCCCCGGGACCGATGCGGTAGCGCAGAGCTGAGCGGAACTAAGCGCGGTGCCGTATGCAATAGCTGGTGGCGACGGCCATGTCACGGATGGCGTTGCCTTAACCACTGTAAGAGACACAGCGGCCTGCGCAGTGTTGTAGTTCACGGTGTCTGCCGGAGTAAAGGTTACCGAAGGCGTATGCGTCCCAGCCGTGAGCACGGCACCAGCAGAAGGAATATAGACGAATTTTCCGTGAACTGAAGCCGTGGCATTGAGTTGATTGATGCCCAGAGCGGTGCCGTAAACAATTGTATCCGGCGTTGGCCAAATAACTGCCGGCGTCACTTTGGTGACAACCAGCGACACCTCGATTTGGGCCGTGTTGTAGTCCGTAACGTCCGCCGGATTGAAGGTCGCCGATAGCGAATGCATTCCAGTTGTCAGTATGGCGCCTGCGGCTGGAGTGTAGACGAAAGTTCCTGGAACTGATGCCGCGGCATTCAGCTGAGCGCTGCCCAGCGCGGTGCCATAGGCAATCGAAGCCGGCGCAGACCAGGTGATGATGGGCTTGGCCTTGGCGACCGTGAACGACACCGCGGCCTGCGCCGTGGTGTAGTCTGTGGCGTCTGTCGGAGTAAAGGTTGCCGTCAGCGTCTGTACTCCCGCTGCAGGCACGGCACCCTCCGCCGGTGTGTAAACGAATTTTCCCGGAACCGATGACGTGGCATTCAGCTGAGCAGCGCTGAGCGAGGTGCCATATGCAATCGGCGCCGGCGTCGGCCATGCGATGGCCGGCGTCGCCTTGTTGACGGTGAGCGACACGGCGGCCTGCGCAGTGGTGTAGTCCGTGGCATCCGCTGGGGTGAAGGTGACCGAAAGCGTATGCGTTCCCGCCGCCAGCAGCTCGCCTGCGGCTGGAGTGTAGGTGAATCTTCCCGGAACCGATGCCTTGGCATTGAGCTCCGCGGCGCCTAGAACTGTTCCATAGGCAATCGGAGCCGGCATCGGCCATGTGATGACCGGCTTATCCTGACCCGCTAGTCCGGCTGGACTCGCTGTTACGATCGGACTCGCTGTAACGGCCGGCGTCATCTGCTGCATATGCCATTCGCCATCCGCGCCCTTCACATAGGTGGCGCCCTTGTAGGTGCGCGTTTCTGGTCCGCTATGCTGAATGGGCACGCTGGCGATCGGAGTTCTCATCAGGTGCCATTCGCCATCCGCGCCCTTCACATAGGTGGCGCCCTTGTACGAACGCGTTTCTTGATCAGTCTGTTGGCTGGCAGGAGTGGCGCTTGGTGGAGCCCACAGCTTGGCGCTTTCCAGGTCCGCGCGATCCGATTTGGCTGGCGTGGCCGGCTTCTTCGGTACTGCTGCCGGCGCGGCGCTTACGGGAGGAGTACGGACGGGCGCGGGCTTGCTCGCTATCTTCGCCGCGGCTTCTGGCTTAGCGACGATGCTGTCCCGGTCGGAACCCAACCCTAGCTGCGTCAGTGTTCGCTCATTCCCGCTGGAGGGCGCCTTCGAGGAAAAGCCCCTGCTGAAACTCTTCAGACTGAAGCCGCTCTTCTTCTCCGGAGTTGCGGGCAGGCCACAAGCGGTTCGGGCCATCTGCCTGATGAGCCGGGAAATCGGCGAATCTTCCAGCGCCAGAGGAATCGCCGTGGTCTGCATACGCTTCACGGCGTTGTAATCGTTGGGAATCTTCCATTGTGCAGGCCGGGTGAGAGCCTTCGCAATTTGATCTTCGGAAACGCCCATGGAGCGAGAATCAAACCGGTTGAGCACGATCTCCAGCTTGGGGACAGCAGTAGAGAAATATTGCGAAATCAGGCGATTTGAGTTGCGCAATCCAGCGATGCCGGCCTCCAGGACCAGGTAGACCGTGGAACCCTCTTTAAACAGGCTGGTGCCCATCAAATCGAGTCTGGACCCCATATCGATGACAACATTGTCGAAGTCCTGCCGCGCCACTGTCACCAGCCTGTCAATAGCATCTTTGGAGGCCTCGTACTGGGGAAACTTGCCGGGAGCCGCCAGCACGGAGACTCCCGAGCTGTGCTTGACCAGAAGCCTGGACAGAAAACTCGAATCCAGCCGGGTGTGATTCTGAAGTGCGTTGATGGTCGAGTATTCGGCGACCACACCGAGATTCAGCGCCGCGTCACCCAGCGGGAGGTCGAGATCGATCAACAGGGTGTTTTGGCCTGTCTCCTGAGCCAGAGATACCGCAAAATTGCATGCCAGCGTGGTGACGCCGTCGCCGCCCTTGGCCCCGAGAAACACCAGAAGCCTTCCGCCCGTCTTCTTCGAAAGTTGGGCTGCCGGACGCCGGGCAGAAGCTCTTACCAGAGCTTCAGCCATGGTACTTTGCGCAAAGGGCAAGGTGAGAAACTCGCGAGCCCCGGCGCGCATGCAGCGAACCAGCAGTTCAGAATCCGCTTTCACCGAATACACCATCACCGTCGCTGTGCCGTTGGCGCAGATGCTCTCCACCAGTTCCAGGGCGTATTCCGGATGGCTGTCCAGGTCAATGATGATGACGTCGTAATGCTGCTCCAGAAGCCTGGGCACATCGTCCAGGCTGGGGGGGTAGGAGGAAAACTCCCGGATCTCGCCCCCCTGGCATCCGGCCAGCGCGGTGGACGCCGCCTTGCGGCGCTCTTCATCCGGGCCTATCAGCGCTATCGACAGCACGTTGCCGCCGAGCGAATCCGGATACTGATCATCGAGATAAGAAGAAGACTCTGAATTCACGAGATTACTGCCCCCTGCATGCGACGTTCCTTGCGGGTTATCCGAGAATCGATATGACGATTGCCAGTTGGACATGGTACCTTACTCCAAATTCTCATCGAGCGAAGAACGACATCAGCGTTCCCACGGCGATAGCCGGCTCATAAGGCATCTTGCGCTTTAGTAAATCAGCGAGTGAAGCCTCCGGTTGGCCATTCATTCCATTTTGCTTTCCACCAAAAACCAAACCGCCCGCCTTCAGCAACAGCTTCCTGAATACCTTGCGATAGGCGATCCAGCACATAACCATGAGTCCCCCAGCCAGGCTGGTAAAAAACACTGACCAGAACATTTGCACCGGGCCTATCCAGGCTCCAAGAGCGGCGCACAACTTCACGTCCCCCCCGCCCATGCCGCCCAGCCAGAAAAGAAAACCGTAGATCAGCAGGCCAAGACCCATGCCGGCGAAGCTTTGCCCAAGGCCATGCCATCTGAATTGACCGAGGCCATGCCCGCTAAAGCCCTGACTGATGCCACCCCAGTCAGTACGCCAGGGAGAAAGTACAACCCCGGCCAATAGGAAAGGAAGGACAAGCCAGTTGGGAATGCGGCGATAACGCAGATCCGTGAACAGAGCCACGGCAAGCACCAACAGCGTTGGCCACCAGGCAAATGAGTGCATACCCCGTATTCCTTCCCCCCAATATTCCGGGAAAACTACAATATTGCAATAGTTTAACTTTATTTGCAATTGATTAACCAAACTGTAAATACTTGAAACTACCCGAAATCAAACACTTGACGGCGCACTGCCCCGCATGTGTACACGGATGTTTACGGAAAGGCGCTGAAGAGTGAAGCGAGGCGTATACACACTTCACACCCGCATCCGGGGCAGCTAGAATAGCTTACGCGCACAACAGGATCAGTTGAGCAATGGGATCAAGAACAATGCTAGGACTCTCTTTAGGGGGTTTCCAGATGATTAGTACCCAGGATACTACTTACTAAAGGAACCTAAAAAGTACACTAATTAGGTAGGTCTTGGGTTCCCAGCAAGCCGTCAACCAGGGGCGCTCATCCTCCGTCGTGTTATCGCTTTCAGCGTTATTCGATTGAATATAAAGAGGTATTTCACACATTGATTTGGATGATGAAGATATACTCTCTGACAGACCCTTCCGTGACTCGTATTCCCGACCGAAATCCAAGACAATTAACCGCTGGCAAAAACACCAAAGTAATCTCGACACGCACCTCACCTACCGTTACTATAGATTGCTAGAGTTTCTCATCGCCCTATGAGATCTTTGGTATTGATTGCCAAGGGAGTGGTGTCATCTCGGTGACATCATTTTGGCGTAAATTGCCATTGACATCGCAGCCGCTGAGGCAGGGCAATGATGGCTTTTTACCGCTTCTCCACTCAGAAGCGGCTTGATGTGATTTGGCTAGGGGCGAGCCCCGCTATGATCAAAATCGGACTCTACTCGGACGACCGCACACTCCATACGCTGCTTTCCTCAGCCCTGGGAAAGGACTTCGAAATCCTCCTTGAGGGGGATGAGGATGGCATGAATCTGCTCCGGGCTGCCGGAGATTGCGATGTCATGATTCTGGATCTGCAATCGAATCATGATTCATTGCAGGAGCGTATTGGGTGTACCCAGCGACTGATTGCAACGCAGGTTCCAGCGGTGGTCATGGCCGATGATGCGCTTCGCTCCACCGCGTTTGAACTGGTTCGGTCAGGCGCTTTCGGCTACTGCCGCAGACCGCCCTCCATCCGGGATCTCAAGACCATGCTCTGCAGGGCGTATGAGAACTCCACGCTCAGGCAGCAACTACAGACTGTTCAGCAGCAACTGGAGGTGCCCGGCAATTGCGACCGGTTGATTGGATCCAGTCCGCAGATGCAGCGGGTATATCAACTGGTGCATCGCGTTACCAACCTCAACGCAGCCGTGCTGGTGACCGGCGAAAGCGGAACCGGCAAGGAGTTGATCGCCCGCGCCATCCACAATCTGGGCAGCCGCGCCAGCCGGCCGTTTGTTGCCGTCTCCTGCGGCGCCATCCCGGAAACCCTGATTGAGGCCGAGTTGTTCGGCCATGAAAAAGGCGCCTTTACCGGCACGGTTGGGGCGCGCGAAGGCTACTTTGAGCAGGCTGACGACGGCACTCTTTTCCTGGATGAAATCGGCGACCTGAGCCTGTTTACCCAGGTCAAGCTGTTGCGCGTCCTGCAGCAAATGGAATTCAGCCGCCTGGGCAGCAGCAAGCTCATTCCCTTGCGGGCGCGGCTGATCTTTGCCACTCACCAGAATCTGGACAAATTGGTGGCCGAAGGAAAATTCCGCCAGGACCTTTACTACCGCATTAACGTCATGCGTATAGAATCGCCACCGCTCCAGGAACATCCCGAAGATATCCCCCGGATTGCCCGGCATTTCCTGCGCCAGTATGGGCAAGTGTTTCAAAAGCCGATGGAGGATATTGAGCGCGATGCGATGGCCCTGCTCCAGAGTTACCCCTGGCCCGGCAATGTGCGCGAGCTGGAAAACGTGATGCAGAGGGCCATCATCCTCGCGCCTGGAAAGACGGTTCGCGCCGAAGATTTAAATTTGAACATCGAGGAAACCGATGTTGACCTCGGCGATATCGACGATGTCGTCGATATCGGCGATTACAATCCCGCCGGCTCCTTTGAACGCCAGCTTCGCGACTATAAGGTCAAGCTGGCCGTAGCCGCCGTGAGAGAACACAACGGGAATAAGACGCTGGCTGCCAGAAGCCTGTGCATCTCCCGGGCTTATTTGCATCGCTTGATCAGGCTTGCCGAGCCCGGCGCCGACTTCGATCAGGATATCCGCGACATCGCGAATGGTTGAGCGCGGCGTTAACGGTTGACCGGTGCGTTTTCTCAATGGACCAGCGAGCAATCTCTGCTCTCGAAGGGCTTCATCATGGTTCCGGCATGATGATTCAGGCTTCCCGCAAAGATCCTTCTTGCTAGGTGTGCGTGTTGTATTCCTGCGGCCCGGCAATGACCAGCCCGCTGTTCTGCCGTCCGTGGATATACCAGCAGCACCAGTTCGTTTCATTGGCTTCGCTGTCGATCGGCGCGGTCAAATCCTGGTAGATGACCTTTCCGTAGAGAAATATCTTTTCTTCCCAGGTTTCGATCCGCCTATATCTTTCCTCTGAGTCGCAAAGGCCTTTCGCATCACTGCGGCAAAAAGGCTTGACGGCGGTGGATTCCCCCGGAAGCAGAATGATGGGAGTAAACGGGACGCCCCGTTTCTCTTCCCCATACTCGGGAATACTGGGAAGGTGTTGTTCGTCTATGGCAATCCTGGTCCGTGCCGCAGTCTCTATGATCTTGGCCGGGGTGCGGCCGCGGTTCGTGGCCATGATGGTAAAACAGTTCTCCGCGCTCGGGGATGGCTCGACTGAAATCAGAATCCAGGACCTCTCCGCATGGAGGATACCCTGAGCAATCATGAGCGCGGCATGAGAGCTGTCAGCGGCGGCCTCGGCAGCGGTTTCCGCAAATCCCATTTGACGGTCAATTTTTTTCAGCAGAGAAAGGGCCATCATAATGCCGGCATATCCCAGAATGACCAGCACCAGATTGGCTGCCCATGTGATTTTCTCACGCACACTCCAGGTCAAAGGCACGGGAGCGGGATTGGCAACGGAGATGTGAGGCGGCCGGATATCCTGAATGCCGCCTTCGCCTTCAGTTTTTGCCGCTGGGCTGGCTGTCTCTTGCGGAACGTCGGTAGAAGACGCTGAAAGGGGCGGTGTCGGCCGATTCACGCCACCCTGGCCGCCTGTCTGAGCAGCATCTGCCGCGGGCGCCTGCGCGAGGGCCAGCATCACCGCAAGTATCGCTAAACCCTTCAATCTCATGGGGCAAATGTATCACAAGACACTTGCAAAGTCCCGCTCGAAGGCCGCTGGCAAGCCGGTTGAGCAGCCTGCTACGGCTCCACTACTTCCACGCCCCGCCAAAAGGCCACGTATCCCTTGATCTTGCGCGCCATCGGCTTGGGGTCGGGATAATACCATGCGGCGTCCGGGTTATCCTCCCCATCGATCAGCAGCGACATGTAGCGCGCCTGCCCCTTCACTGGGTCGAGTGAGGTAGTCGTGCTGGGGCGAAAATACTCGCGCTTCAGGCTGGTTTCGGGAAAGTAGACGTTCCCCTCCACCGTCTGTGTCTTCTCGCTTTCGGCAATCACCTTGCCGTTCCAAATAGCTCGTGCCATGGGTTGTCCGATTTTTCAGCTATTGCTCTCTATCGGCCAAAAGCGGCTCCGATGAGAGGGCCGCATATGACATTAGCAGAGATTCGCCGTCAGGTCGAGTCCTGTTCAGGGCTTGGGGGGATAAGAATACCTGCCGTGCGCCTCCTGCCGGGCCGGCAGGCTCTTGCGCCGGGCATCCACATTCTTGAGCACCGCCTCGTAGCGCTGGGCCGCGGCCGAAAATCGGTTCACCAGCTCGGCCGTCTTCATCAGGAACCCCGGATTCTTCTCCCGGATGCCGTCCAGAATAGGCGCAAACTTGGCCAGCATGAAAAAACCCTCGGCGTTGCAATCCACAAACAGCTCCGCCGAAACCGCCCCGTGCAGCACCAACGCCGCCGCCATCTCCCAATAGGTGAGCACCTGCCGCAGCCATGCGTTGTGCGGGTCGCCGGGATTCTCCGCCACGGCAAAAAACTCCTCCGCCGTGGCCGG
>Ga0326728_10018717_pt1 | contig 13587 bp, 10 predicted proteins | sample MB3enrmetagenome_FD_207602 | JGI IMG/M metagenome (GOLD analysis project Ga0326728, IMG submission 207602) | Lab enriched peat soil microbial communities from McLean, Ithaca, NY, United States - MB31MN | ecosystem: Environmental > Terrestrial > Soil > Wetlands > Peat | place: USA: New York... | reverse complement strand
GTGTCCGCAAACGGGGAGGATTCGACTGAGTCATGAAGCGACTGCCCTTTTTATGTCCGGATTCTCCCAACTGGCGCGTGGACTGGAATACTCCCGACGCGGAGTATGACTGGCTACGTGCGATGCGGGGCTGTGTGCAAGACCCGATCTTCCATGCAGAAGGGGATGTCTGGACTCACGTTCGGATGGTCTGTGATGCGCTCGTCAATCTTTCAGAGTGGCGCTTCCTGCCGAAACAAGAACGCGAAATTGTGTTTGCCGCAGCATTGTTGCATGACCAGGCAAAGCCATCCTGTACGCGCGTGGAGTCCGGTCGCATTAGCAGTCGCGGACACTCGGCGCGAGGTGCAATCGACGCGAGGAGAATTCTTTGGGAGATGGGTGCTGATTTCGTGGAGAGGGAGCAGGTGTGCGCTCTGATTCGCTATCATCAGTCTCCGTTTCATCTGGTCAGCCGCAAAGATTCGCAACGTCAAGCATTCCTGATAAGCCAGACCGCGCGTTGCGATCTGCTTGGCCTGCTCGCCAAGGCTGACATTCTGGGCCGGCACTGCGCCGACCAAGAAAGTTTGCTCGAACGGGTCGAACTCTTTGAAGAATACTGCCGGGAGCAGAACTGTTTCGATGGCCCGCGCAAGTTTGCTTCGTCACACAGCCGCTTCGAGTATTTCCGAGCGGAGAATCGCGATCCCAACTATCCTAGTCATGAGGAGTTTCGTTGCTACGCGACCATCATGTCCGGGTTGCCAGGATCGGGCAAGGATACATGGATTTGTCAGCATCTGCCAGAATTGCCAGTGGTTTCACTGGATGCAATTCGCGAAGAGGTGGGCGAGGCGCCGACAGGCAACCAGGGCAAGGTGATCCAACACGCACGAGAGAAGGCGCGCGAGTTTCTGAGACAGCGACAAGACTTCGTTTTGAATGCCACAAACCTCAGTCGCGAGATTCGCGGGCAACTTGTCGATCTGCTAACCGACTACCACGCGCGGGCACGAATTGTTTACGTCGAAGCGACATCGCACGATCTGCAGAGTCAGAACAAGAGTCGCGCCGCAGTCGTTCCACCGAGCGCAATTGCAGAGTTGATGCGCCGATGGGAGGTGCCGACGCCGGTAGAGGCGGACGTGGTTGAATGGTGGATCAGTGGGGGAAAGATATCCCAGTAGATTTGCGGACCTGAGAAACCAAATATCGGCTTCCGAATTCGCCGTTCCATCCAGGCCCGCTCCGGCTTCGTAACTGAGTAAACTGGTATTATCAACAGTTTCGGATGGGGGACTGGGGTTCGTGAGAGCACAAGGTAAACAACTCATACTGGTCATGCTCATTGCATCGGCGCTGATCGCTGCCGTTGCGCAGAACTCCAGCACCCAGGCTGCCAGTCTCGACCTGCTGGCCAAGGCCAATTCCGGCGATGTGGCCTCGCAGGTGCAAGTGGGGGACAACTGTGCGGCGGGCAGCGGGCAAGCCCGCAATTCCAAGCAGTTGGCCGAAGATTACAAGCAGGCAGCCGAGTGGTATCGCAAGGCCGCGGAAAAGGGCGACATCGGCGGCGAGTTGCGCCTGGCCGCGCTCTACCGCGACGGCCGGGGCGTCGCGCGGGATATAGCGCAGGCTGCGGATTGGTATCGCAAGGCGGCCGAGCAGGGGGACGCGGGCGCGCAGGCCACTCTTGGCGTGCTGTACTCCATGGGCCAGGGCGTTCCGCACGACGACGTGGAAGCCTACTATTGGCTCGACCTTGCTGCCGCGGTGAAGGGGCCAAATCAGGAGAAGTACGCCGCCAACCGCCAGATGATCGGAACTCACATTACCGCCGACGAACTGGCCGACGTGGAGGAACGGGTAGCCAAATGGCAGGCCGCGCATCCGCGATAGCGCCCTGGGCAGGTATTCTTTCTCTTGATGCGATCGCTCAATCTTCATGCTGCGGGCAGATGGCTTACTCCGATCCTATGTATGCTGGTCCTCTGGCTGGGGCCGGAACGCGCCGGATCGCAAACATCTGCCGTTACGCTGACCCCCGCGGTGGTCCAGGCCGGTTCGCCGGAACTGATCCGCGTGGAGGCTCCCGATGCCGTCGGCGTGGACGGTGAGTGGCTGGGACGCAAGCTGGAGTTCTTTCGCGGCCGCGACGGGCGGACGTGGTTTGCGCTAGCCGGCGTCGATGTCGAGGCGCCGGCTGGCCCTTCCACCTTACAGGGGAGTGTCCGGCTTGCCAGGAGCGGCGTGCGCGCTCTGAGCCGCACCGTCGAAATCCACCCTGCGCAGTACCGAACCGAATCGCTCACCGTAGCGCCTCAATTTGTCGAGCCTGCACCCGAGGATCTCCAGCGCATCAAGGCGGAACAGGCGCTCAAGCAGAAGGTCTTTGGCGCGAGCGCGCCTGAGCCGCTTTGGTCGGCCAGCTTTCGTGAGCCGGTGGCGGCGCCGCCAACCGACAGCTTTGGAATTCGCCGCACGTTCAACGGCAAGCTGGCCAGCATCCACAAAGGGATGGATTTCCGCGCCGCGGCAGGGACGCCGGTGCTGGCCGGCAACAGCGGGGTGGTGGTGCTGGCCCGGCCGCTCTATTACGAGGGCAACTGCGTGGCGATCGACCATGGCCTGGGCCTCTTCACGATCTCCATGCACCTGAGCCGCATCGACGTTGGCGAGGGCCAGCGAGTGGCAACCGGCGACCGGCTGGGCCTGAGCGGAGCTACGGGGCGCGTCACCGGGGCGCACCTGCACTGGGCCGTCCGCTGGCGGGGCGCTTATCTAGATCCCGCCAAGCTGCTTCGGCTTGACCTGAGCGCTGTGCGCTAGAGCGTTTCTACCGAGCGGACGTCAATTCTGCTCCAGCGAAGGGAGCATCAAGCCGATGGAGGCAGCCGAGCGCGGTGCTCCTGGGCTCATAGGATCGGAGTGGATGCGTTGGTGCGATCGGTCTGTGCCAGTCGATCCCAGCCGGCCGCTGACCCCTTCCCGCTATAATCTCCAGGGAAGCCGAACTGCGGGCCAGCCTGCGCCGCGGGCCGTGGGGCAGCCGAGTAGACCACCTGGTCGAACACTGTCTGGATGAGAGCGAAAACCGAGGGGTTGAGTTCGCTCTGGATCGAAGGGGCGTGGCAGGGATTCCGGGGCTTGGCACGCGAAGCCAGGCATTCATGGCACATCTTCCCTGGGAGACAACGAATGTCCGGCGAGAACGATCCGATTCTCGATCATGTCGCACAGAAGCCAAAGCGGCGGCTCTGGTTGCGAGTTATTGGCTGGAGCGCGGCGCTCGTCGCATTGTTCCTGCTGGGATCTTTCTGGTTGCTCGTGCGGGTCGCGCATCGCCCTTCGCCGGTTCATGCAACGCTCACGCCGGCGGAGATTGCATCGGAAGAGGCATACCTGAAGGGCCTCGGCCTCATTCTTCCGGATGGAAGCTTGTTGAAAGAGCAGCCCTTTGCGCCGCCGTGGACATCCCATTCATTGCTCACCCCATCGAGTTGGTCCCGTCAGCCTGGCATAAAAATGTTAATCGGCCCGCGCCACGTTCGGGCAGACCTGCTGCTTGCCGACCTGGATGTGCTGGAGCCTGTGATGGAGCGCGCGTATGGCGGTTGGGACAGCGCGGCGGCCCGCGGCTGGAACTGGAATCAGTGGTTTGCCGATTGGCGCAAACAGCTCGCGGCAGAAGGATCCGACCAGATTCCATTTGACCAGGCCTTCGCGCCCTTCGACGCTCTCATCGCCTTCCAGCGCGACAACCATACGCAGATCCCGCTCAATCGCTGGTCGACCTACGACGGCTCGCAGACGGCGCTTCTTGCCAGTGCGCCGGGCGCTCCTTGCGAAGAGATTCGAGCCGGAGGTAACTCCTTTCCAATTGCGCCCAACGATCCCGGCCTGCATCCGCGCGGAGCAAAGCTATGGAAGAGCGGGTCAAAGAGCTTCGCCGACACAAGCTATATCTCCATGCCGTCCTCTTATGGCGCTCCACAATCGGTGCGCTGCGGCGGCGCCTGGATTCCATTGCATCCAATCGCCAGCCCCGGAGGCGCCGGCTGGTCTCCGGTACTGAGGGCGATGTGGGCGGAACTGCATCGCGACCCGACGCGAATCGAGCGGTTTGGTGAGGGCGTCGCCTACGCGCGCCTGCCCACATTCAGCTGGAAGAACTACGAGCAGGTGTCGCGTGCAGGTTGGGCGCACCGCGTACCTGAAGACCGCGTGTTGATCGTCGATCTGCGCGACAACAGCGGCGGTTCCTGGGGCTACGGCCTCGATGCTCTCAAAGACTGGTTCGACGATAGTCGAATGATTCCATTTGGAGACCTGGGCAAGGAGCTTACCTCTTCGTGCCTCTATGCTCCGCTGCGCTGGAACTATTCCATCCAAAGCACGCCTGCCATCCTGCCTGACCAGAAGGAATTCCTGCAGGACCAACTCCATCAAATGGCCAAGCCTTATCCTCCGGGCTGCCCGCGAACCGTGGCCGTCAGTTCGCCCAAGTGGACATACCTGCAACGCCGGTTCGATCCCAAACCGGGCGATCTGCGTGTCCTGGTGCTGGTCAACTCCCGCTGCGGCTCCGATTGCGAAATGCTCACAACGGAGTTAGCGTCGCTCCCGCAGACGATCGTCGCCGGAGTCAACACTTTCGGAGTAGGTCAGTTTATGCAGCCCGGATATTCGGTGCTGCCGCGCACCGGGCTCAGCTATCGAATCGCCCTGGGCAGAAGCAATCTCTATGGCGACAACCGCTCCTTCGACGGTTATGGTCTCGATGTCGATATTGTGCTGCCTGAGATCGATTCCATGAAGCCCGAGCAGATGCGCGAATTAGCTAAGATTGTGGCCCGGATGTGAAGTCGCGCTTCCGGCCTGTTCGCGACCCTTTATAATCTACTGGGAAGCCGAACCGCGGATGCGCCTGTTCACTTCCCGCAAACACGTGCAGGTCTTGTTCAGGAAGGAACGGACGAATGCCCGCAGAATTTCATCCGATCGATGCCGCAACTCCCATCAACGTGGAAGCCCTGAAGGCGCTGGTGCGCACAGTGCCGGATTTCCCCAAGCCGGGGATTCTTTTCTACGACATTACGACCCTGCTGAAGGACAAAACCGGCTTTGCCAAGCTGATTGACGCGCTGGCGGCGCACTATATCGAGCGCAGAATCGACCTGGTGCTGGGCATCGAGGCGCGGGGATTCATCTTTGGTCCGGCGCTGGCTTACCGGCTGAACGCGGGCTTTGTGCCCGTGCGCAAGCCGCGCAAACTGCCCGCGCCCGTGGCCCGCGTGACCTACGAGCTGGAGTACGGCACCGACACGCTGGAGATTCACCTGGACGCGATCCAGCCCGGCCAGCGCGTGGTTCTGGTGGACGACCTGCTGGCCACCGGGGGCACCATGGAGGCCACCGTGAAGCTGGTTAGGCAGTTAGGCGGAGAGATCGCCGGTCTGGCCTTTGCCGTCGAACTGGACTTTTTGAAGGGCCGCAGCCGATTTACTGAGTACGACGTCTTCAGCTTGCTGCATTACGACGAGTAGAGAATTCAGCCAGGCTGATTCCCGTGCTGAAAGACCAAGGCAACTGATCTATTCCGGCGCCAGTTCCTGCCCGCTCGCTTCCGAGTCAGCCTCCGCGCTCTCTTCCTGCTGGAAGGCCTGGGCATCGGCGAAGCGATAGCCCACGTACACATCGGTCAGCAGGTAAATCGGATTGGAAGGATCGTCCTCGATCTTCTTGCGCAACTGGCGGACGAAGGTGCGCAGGTATTCCACCTCTTCGCGGCTTTCGGCTCCCCACACCGCGGTGAGCAGACGGGCATAGGTGATTACGCGGCCGGCGCGGCTCATCAGGCAGTGGAGAATGTCGAATTCCTTGCGGGTAAGATGGAGCGGCTCACCGCGTTTGGTGACGGTGCGCTTGACCGGCTCGATGCGAATCTCTCCGATCTCGATGGGCGCGTCTTCGGCGCGGGCCGGGGCGCGGACGCGGCGAATCGCGGCGCGGATGCGCGCAATCAGCTCCCGCGTGCTGAAAGGCTTGGTGACATAGTCGTCGGCGCCCAGGTCGAGCGCCTGCACCTTGTCCTCTTCCTGGTCGCGGACCGTCAGCATCAGGATGGGCAGGCGGGGGGCAAAGGCGCGAATGCGGCGCAGGGTTTCAATGCCGCCGATGCCGGGCATATTGATGTCGAGCAGGACGACATCGTAGACGGCGGCGCGCATCATCTGCAGCGCCTCCTCGCCGCGCGAGCAGTCGGCCACCTGAAAGCCGAGTTCAACCAGCGGAGGCCTAAGCGCCCTGCGAATGGCCGATTCGTCGTCGACGACAAGAATGCGATAGCCTGGTTGGCTCATCAAGAACACTCCTTCTGCGTTACGGCTGGGATTGCCGCAAAGAATGTGGTCCCCTCGATCTCATCGCTGGCGACCCAGACATACCCTCCATGCATCATCGCCACCCGCTTGGCCACCGAAAGGCCGATACCCGTGCCGGGGGCGCGGTTCGAGTAGGTCGAGGAACGGTAGTAGCGATCGAAGATACGCTCCCGGTCCGTCATGGGGATCGCGGCGCCGTAGCTATGCACGGAAAAAATTGCCTCCGCTTTGGAGCGAACGGCGCGAATGGTGATCGTAGTACCGAAAATCGAGTATTTGCAAGCATTGTCAACATACTGCGTAAGCAGCATGACCATCATCTGGCGGTCGCAGCAGACGATCAGACTTTCGTCCTCGAGATCGATCGAGACCTTCATGCTCGCCAGGCGATCCCTGAGGCTGTCCACCACCTCTTCAATCAGCGATCCAACGGCGACCGGGGTGCGATGAATGGCGACCTCGCCGGCATCGAGGCGCGCGGTAGTGAGCAGGCGGGTGGTAAGCTCACTGAGCACGTCGGCCTGCTCATCGATCAGTTCCACCAGCTCCGCCTGTCCCGGCGACAGGTGGCCCATCTCTCCCAAACCCGTGCTGGCCGCGCGGATGGCTGTCAACGGCGTCTTGTAGGCATGGGCCAGGCTATCCAGCACCGTGGCGCGAAGCTGTTCGGTGCGGCGCTCGGTCTCAATACGGCTTTCGTTGGCGAAGGCGCGGTAGCGGTCGAAGGTAATGGCGATCAGCGACGCGATGGCGTTGTTGGTGAGCGGGCTGGTCTCGCCGCGCATCACCAGGCTGCCTACCGGCACCGTCCCCAGCCGGACGACACGCCGCCCGAGGCCGGTAACGGGATCGTCGTCGGAGGTCTCGAAATAGTAGACGTTCTGCGCCAGTTCCTGGGGGTCGGTGTTCCAGATTCCGGCTTGATACACACGGTGCAGGTCGGCATCGAAGACCGCTACCGCCTCCAGCGCGAAGATTTCATGGACGAGCTCGGCCAACTGCGGTCCCGGCTCCATGTGGAGATTCATCTGCAGCGTCCGCCGGGTGAACTCGTACAGATCGTGCATTTGCCCGCCCCAGGATTCAGCCTCCCTGGCGTGCCCGGTGACGCGCGCCGAGAGCCGGCTCACCACCAGCGCCACCAGCACGAATGCCAGCAGAGTGACGGTATTCACGAGATCGTCCGCCGGGTTCGGCAGGCCGCGCAGTTGAGGCTGCCGCGCTGTGAAGTAGGCGTGCATCAGAACCGCCGACAGCGAAACGATGGCCGCCTGCCAGAAGCCGCACAGCAGGGCGGTTGGTACCACAATCAGCAGGTAAAGCAGAACCGCCACCGGCATCAGCCAACCCGACCAGTGCGCCAGTGCAGCCACAAGAACGACAGCCAGGATACCCAGAGCGCACTCGAGCACAAATAGAAGCACACGCGTCCCTGAGCCGCGCGAGCGCAGGGCGGCGAAGGGAGAACGCACGGGAATGTAGCTACCAGCCAATCGGCCTAGTTTCCTCTCGATTCGGACGGGGTGCCCGGAAATCCTGCCGGCGCCGCGCCACCGTCTCAAATGGAATGTGCTCGCCTTACCGCAGCCGGCGCCGCCATCCCACTGAAGAGATGCGTTGCTCGATCGGCGCGGGGAAGGCGTAGTGAGATTTTAGCAGGCCTCCAATGGACTTCTCATGGCGCTTCCTGTATGCGCCCCGTGCTCCAAGCGCCTCCCACCCCGATCGATATAAGGAATGTCATAAGGGAAACATAAGGACATCTTTTTGAAATCATCATGGCTTCTTTATGTCATCTTTGGCTTACTAGAGTTAAGACGAAACGGCAGGACCGCCTCAGGGAAACGTGAATCCTCGTCCTGGATTCCCATGCGGAAGTCTTGTCCGCGCGGCTCTGAAGGCCGGGCTGGCAGGGAGATTGCACTGAAGAAGGTGTTTCCACTAACCCCAGCTCTTTGGCTGAAATCATTCTGTGTAATACAACCACATTCTTTTTGGAGGAGAAGTGCCGATGTCAATGAACCCGAATCGCATCCTGCAAACTCTGGGCGGAGCCGCAATGGCCATCGCCATCATGGCCGGCGCGCAAACACCGGCTCCGCCAGCAACAGCGCCTGCGGCCGATCAGGCTCCAGCGGCGGCTCCAGCAGCCCCGGCGGCTCCGGCAGCGCCGACCTGGAGCGTCGGCCCCATGGACCTGAGTGGATTCATCGACGGCTATTACAGCTTCAATGCCAACCGGCCAACCAACTCCGCCAATGGCCAGATCAACGATCTCTACAACTTCAACGACAAGACCGACCAGTTCAACCTGAGCGCTGCCAAGCTGACCTTGAATCACGATCCCGATCCGGTGGGCGCGCACGTCGATTTCATTTACGGGCGCACCAACGACCTGATCAATGCCGCCCCGACCAACAGCAGCTCCGCCGACCAGCTCAACTACATCGAGCAGGCCTTCCTCAGCCTGAAGCCGCCCAAGGCCAAGGGCTTTGAATTGGATTTTGGCAAGTTCGTCACTTCGGCCGGCGCGGAAGTGATCGAGGCAAAGGATAACTGGGACTACTCCCGTTCGCTGCTGTTTACCTACGCAATACCCTACTGGCACTTCGGCGGGCGCACCTCGATCCCCGTATCGAAGACCGAGACGATCGGATTTCAGCTGGTCAATGGCTGGAACAACGTCTCCAAGAACAATGGGGGAGTTACCGGCGCCTTTACCAGCGCATATACCAAGACCAAGTACACCTGGGACGTCAATTATTACGTCGGACCGGAGAACAACAACACCGCGTATGGAGTCCGCAACCTAATCGACACGACGCTGCTGCTGACGCCCAACGCCAAGTTCAACGCTTATATCAACTACGACTACGGCTCCAATCGGGACGCTCTTGAAGACCAGGGAAACAACAAGCTGAATACCTGGCAGGGCGTGGCCTTCGCCGCGCACGGTCAGGCGACTCCAAAGTCCGCTCTGACAGGAAGATTTGAATACTTCACCGATCCGGACGGCTTCCAGACCGGCACAGTGCAGCATCTGTACGAGTTCACCGGAACTTACGAATACAAGTGGGTTGAAGGCCTGCTGACCAGGGTCGAGTACCGCGGCGACTTCTCCAACGAGAATGTTTTCCACAAACAGGCCACCCAGATGGTGGACCAGCAACAAACGGTTACGGTGGCCTTCATCGCCTTCTTCGGGCCGAAGCGTTAGGGTATGAACGCTGTGGGGGTTGTCCTCACTTTCGTCGCGATCTACGTTGCCTTCGTCGCTTTCTTCAGGCCGAAGCGCTAAGCAAGACCAACCCGCGGTCCCAGAGAGCCCATCCGGAGACAGTCTCGGGATGGGCAATGGGAGAGCTTTATCTCAAGACTCCGGCGGACGCTTCGATTCTCCTTTCGGAAATGCAGGCAACTCATTTTGGTTTCCTCATTTCATCCTTATCGCGGCGGCCCTAGCCTTCAGGTAACTCCTTCATCGTTCCCGTAACTGTCAGGACGGCACATCGGAGACGGGCGAGACTCACAGAATTCCCCCGGCCAGCCGCCGGGAGCAGCCAGACGAACTTCATACATCAGGAGAATGCACATGGCAGATCAAAATGCACCTCAGATGCAGGCCACCCTGGGCCTTACCGGGCTGACCGCAAACGCGATGGCCCTCATCGCCCCCGGCGCCTTCCTGTGGCTCACCTTTGTCATCCAGGCGGGCACCGGAACCACCTCGCCAACCATGTGGCTGGGCATCTTCGCCGCCCTGCTGCTCTGTCTGGCCACCGCGGTTGCCTACGCCGAAATCTCCAAGCTCTATCCCGGCACGGGCTCCAGCTACTACTACGCCGAGCAGGCCTTGCTCTCCAAGGAAAAGGCCTTCAAGTACGCCCGCGTCGCCAAGTTCATCGTCGGCTGGGGCTCGCACCTCTACTACTGGGTCTATCCAGGCGTGATGGTGGCCGTTACGGGCATCTTCGTCGGTTACGTGGTCGGCTTTCTATATCCCGGCGTCATGAGCGGCTCGAATCCGGGGCCGGTCTTCATGGCGCTGGTCGCGGTGGTGTTCTCCTTCTTCGTCGCCTGGATCGCCGCCAAGGGCGCGGGCGCATCGACGGCCGTGAACATCGCCATCAACGTGATTCAAATCTCCGCGCTGGTGGTCTTCAGCGTGCTGGCGCTCGGCTATCGCGTCAGCCATCCCGCAGGCTCCACTGGACCCACCGCCTTCCAATATGACGGCCAGTCGATGTCAACCTACACCTTCCAGTTCGCCACGGCCAAGGACGGCTCGACAATGCGCGACTCGAGCGGCAATCCACTGCCATTGCTGGACGCCGCCGGCAAGCCGGTTCCCTATGTCATCACCTACCCGACGACGGACTCCAGCGGCAACTTCCTCACCCACGAGAACGCAGCTTCGGTGATTGGGGTCCACAAGGTTCAGTTCATCTTCATCCAGGCCACCGTCGCCATTCTGATTCTGGTTGGCTTCGAATCGGTAACCTCGATGGGAGGCGAGGCCAAGAACCCCACCAAACACATACCGATTGCCGTCATCGCCTCGCTCTTGATACAGGGCCTGGTCTGCTACCTGTTTGAGTATTTCGCGGCCAATTACTTCCTCAACTCGGGTTATACCATGCAGAACGCCGTCAGCTCGGCGGCGCCCATCGGCGACATGATGATCATCGTCGGCGACTGGCTGCTTGGCCCGGGCAACGGCAAGTACTTCATGCTGGTTGAGGCCTTCACCGTCTTCCTGGCGCTGATTGGCACCACGCTGGCCTGTATGAACACCGGCGCTCGCGTCACCTACGCCATGGGCAAGGACGACGAGGCGCCCGAGCACTTCGGCATCCTCCACGCCAAGTCGCTCTCCCCGCGCAAGGCCATTTGGACCCTGGCCGTCATCTCCGCGATCATCGGCGTCATCGCCGTCACGCTGGTCTTCGGCGACGCTGGCGCGCCCACCGATGCCACCATCGCGGCGCTGCCGCACGGCATCTTCTCCAACTTCGGCTACCCCTCCCACGACACGCTGGCCGGCCTGCCTAACTCGCTGCTGACGGTCACGCTCACCTCCAACTTCGGCACCTTCATCCTCTACGCGCTCAGTTGCTTCCTGTGCATTGTGGCTTACCACAAGCGCCCCGACTACAACGTGGTGCTTCACCTGCTCATTCCTGGGTTCGGCCTGGCGGCCAACCTGATCTGCATGGCCTTCTACCTGATCAGCCCGATCTGGGGCCTGGGCACTTTCAAGGAGCCGGTGCTGGCCCTGGTCATCTCCGGCATCTGGGGCGCCTACGGAGCCATTTACTTCCTTCGCTCATCCAAGGCCAAGGGCAAGGAGATTCTGCTCACAGCCCGGTAGACTCTCAACCGCGCTCGACCGAACTGAAGCCGCTGGGTGGAATCTCTCCTCAACTCCCTTTTGAAAGACGGGGAGCAGAGAACCACCCAGTGGCTTTTTTGAAGTGGATGTCTCACAATCTCTAAAAACGCATCTTCGCCGCGTCAAGGCGGAAGAGGCTTGAGGCGATAGCGGCCATGTTGGAAGTTCAGTTCGGCCAGGCAAGCGACTTCGGCAAGGTTCGCACCAACAATGAAGATGCGATGGCTTCGTTCATTCCCGCGTCGCGCAAGCAGGCCCGGACCCACGGCTATCTCTTCGCCGTTGCCGACGGGGTGGGCGGCATGGATCTGGGCGAGATTGCCTCGGCCACGGCCGTATCGGTGGTCGCCAAGGAGTTTGCCAAGGCGCAGGCCGGCGCCATGCTCACCAGCTTGCTGCCGCGCCTCATTCAGCAGGCCAACGCAGCGGTTCACGATTGCACCCTCGCGCCCGAATACCGGGGCAAGAGGATGGCCACAACCCTGGTGGCCTGCGCGCTCCGCTACGACCAGGCTGTCGTCTCCCATGTGGGAGACTCGCGCTGCTACCTGATCCGCGGCGGCACAGCCAGGCAGATCACCCAGGACCACACCATGGTGAACGAACAGAGGAAGATGGGCCTCATCACCGCCAGCGAGATGGCCACATCCGAGTCCCGTCACGTGCTCATTCGGTCGCTGGGGCCGGAGATGTTCGTCTCGCCGGACACCGCCGCCATCGCGTTGCAGGCCGGCGACGTGCTGGTGCTTTGCACGGACGGCCTGCACGACGAGATGCCCGAGGCGATGATCGCCCAGATCGTCTCACAGAAAAGGCACATTGACGAAATTGCAAGCGAACTGGTGACCCGGGCCGTCGAGATCGATGGCAACGACAACACTACAGCGCAGGTCATTCGCGTCAAGTCGGTCGAGCAGGTGGGCATGTATCGAGGCAGGACATACCGGCTGCCTTCCTGAGGCATTCTGGGAAGATTCCACGCGGTCTTACGGAATCCTTACTGCCGGGCCGCCTATTCCCCTATACAGTAGAACAAGTTACCCTGATGGAGCAGGCCGCGCGATGGGTTTTTACGACAGCTTGGAGACCGGTTCGCAGATCGATTCCTACCGCATTGAAGCGTCTGTCGCCCGCAGCGGAATGGCCACCATCTACCGCGCCACGGACCTGCGCGACAATCGCACCGTCGCCCTCAAGATTCCCCACCCCGATCTGGAGGCCGATCCGATCCTCTTCGACCGCTTCACGCGCGAGGCCGGTATTGGCGAAAAGCTGAATCACCCCAAGGTGATGCGGGTCTTCGGCGGCGAGGAGCGCTGCCGCATCTACATGGTGATGGAATGGTGCGAGGGACGCCTGCTGCGCCAGATCCTGGATGAGGGCGGCGTCTCTCACGACCGCGCCATCCGCATCGCCATCGGCATTCTGGATGCCCTCGAGTACATTCACTCGAACGGCGTGGTCCACCGGGACCTGAAGCCGGAAAACATCATGGTCGATGCCGAAGACAATATCAAGCTCATCGACTTCGGCATCGCCAGCGACTCGGCCTCGCGGCGCCTCACCTATGCCAACTTCACCGCCACGCTCGGCACACCCAACTACATCTCTCCGGAGCAGGTGAAGGGCAAGCGCGGCGACGGACGGTCCGACATCTTTTCAGTCGGCGTGATTCTGTATGAGATGCTCTCCGGCAAGCTGCCCTTTTATGGGCCCTCGCCCCTGGCCGCGATGAACGACCGCCTGCTGAACCACCCCACGCCTCCCAGCGTCGCCGACCCTTCCATCTCTCCTCAACTGCAGGAGGTTTTGTACCGGGCACTCGAAAGG
>Ga0326728_10018715_pt1 | contig 13588 bp, 13 predicted proteins | sample MB3enrmetagenome_FD_207602 | JGI IMG/M metagenome (GOLD analysis project Ga0326728, IMG submission 207602) | Lab enriched peat soil microbial communities from McLean, Ithaca, NY, United States - MB31MN | ecosystem: Environmental > Terrestrial > Soil > Wetlands > Peat | place: USA: New York... | reverse complement strand
TGTAGCACTCCAATACCTCTAATAGAGAGCAGATAAAAACATTAAGGTTACCCCCTTTGAGGAATAGACCAGCTGCAACGGGTGGATATATGTTGATCAAAAAGACACGCAGCCTTTGCCCGGTATGCGGATCGGTACTAGATGCGGATATCGTGGAAGAGGAGGGAAAGGTCTGGCTGAAACGGACCTGCCCGGAACACGGTACCTTCCGGCACGTGTACTGGTCAGATCCCGCGATGTACCACCGCTTCGAGGAGTACGAGGCGATCGGAGGCGGTGTGACAAACCCGCAGCATATTGCACCGCCGGAATCCTGTCCGACCTCCTGCGGGTTGTGCAGCAACCACCGTTCACAGACCCTGCTGGCCAATATCGATCTCACCAACCGTTGCAATCTTGACTGTGATTTCTGTTTTGCCAATGCACGGGCGTGTGGTTTCGTGTACGAGCCCGGTTTTGACGAGATCGTAAAGATGATGCAGGTCCTTAGGGATGAGAAGCCCGTGTCAACCCCGGCCGTCCAGTTCTCCGGTGGTGAACCGACCATGCGGGACGATCTGGTGGAGATCATAAAAAAAGCAAAGGAGATGGGATTCCCACAGGTTCAGATCGCGACAAACGGTGTAAAACTGGCAAAAGACCCGGCACTTGTCCAGAGGCTCAAGGAGGCCGGACTCTCGACGGTCTACCTTCATTTTGATGGCACCAGCCGACAGACAAACCCCTACCTCCCGACCCACAAGACCGCGATCGAAAACATGGCAAAAGTGGGGCTCGGTGTCGTGCTGGTGCCCACTATCATTAAGGGAAAGAATGACCAGGAGATCGGCAGCATCATCCAGTTTGCAGCAGACCATATATCGGTCGTGCGCGGCGTCAATTTCCAGCCGGTAGCTTTTACCGGGGCTGCAAGCGCGGACGATATGGAAAAATCCCGGATCACGATTCCTGAGGTTCTCGAAGATATCGAGAGCCAGACAAAAGGAGTCATCCGGAAAGACGACTTCTACCCGGTTCCCTGCGTGCTTCCGATCTCAGATCTCGTTGAAGCCTATACCGGCCGACCGCAGGTGAGGTTCACGGCGCACCAGCATTGCGGTGCTGCGACGTACGTCTTTGTTACCAAAGACGGTATGATCCCAGTCAACCGTATGGTCGATATCGACAGTTTCTTCGAGTCGATCGAGCGCATGGCCGAGACCCTCAAGAAGGGTGGAACCATCAACAAGTACAAGGCTTTGCTCGAAGGCGTCAAGAACCTTCATGACTCGTTTAAAAAGGGAGAACAGGGCAATGCCAGCAGTTTCTGGAAACTGATCGGAAAAACCCTGATCAGCCAGAACTTCGATGCCCTGCGGGAATTTCACTGGAATGCACTCTTTATTGGCACCATGCATTTCATGGACCGGTACAACTACGATCTCTCCCGCGTCCAGCGGTGCTGCATCCATTACGCAACACCCGATGGCACGCTGATCCCGTTCTGCACCTACAACAGCGGCCCGGTATACCGCGAGCAGGTGTGGAAGAAACATGCAAAAGAGAAGGTCTGAATTTTCCTCCTATTTTTTAAGGTTTCTAATGGGATAGGGCACCAGATTTTAATGATTCGGGATAAAAACCGGTTTTTCACAGGGCAACGCACGGAATACGGCAAGCCTGATGAAAAGGGAGACCACAATTGTCCCCCGCCGATCATAGGTCTGCCGGGATCCCATCCCAAAACCAGTTTCTTTCCAGAACCCAGCAAAAAATATACCGGAATCTCACCCAAACGGCAGTTCAATACTGGCCGCTTTCTGCATCGCGATCTTCGCGATTGCGAGGTCCTGGATAGCAAGGCCCGTGGAGTCAAAGATTGTGATCTCGTCCGGTCGCTCGCGCCTCCGTTTCCCAATCACGACTTCGCCCAGTGTCCCGGCGATCATCCAAGTCTGGAAGAGTCCTTTGGTGATGGGAACGTTCACCTCCCCCGAATGGAATGCCTGTGCCGGATCATCCACAAAGACCCGCGCCCGGTGCAGGATCTCAGGGTCGAGCTCCTCTTTTCCCGGAGCATCGGCACCGATCGCGTTAATATGCGTGCCCTCATGGATCCATTCGCTCTTTACGAGGGGTGAACGGGAGGGGGTCGTGGTCACCACCACATCACAGTCACATGCCTGTTCGATGGATCCACTCCAGTTCTCCGCTGTCCTGAGTCGGGCAGCAAACGATTCTGCGTGGGCCGGGTTCCGGCTCCAGACCCGTACTTCGCTGACGTGCAGTTCCTGCGCGATGGCATTTACTTGGGCTTCTGCCTGCCGGCCCGTACCGATGACACCAAGCGCGATCTCTTTTTTTGGGGAGAGGTATTTTGCGGCAACTGCTCCCGCCGCACCGGTCCGCAGGTCCGTCAGCCGGGTAGCGTTGAGGAGGGCAACCGGTCGTCCTGATGCGATATCGAGGATGACGGTGAGCGCCATCACGGTCGGGAGCCCTTTGGCGGGGTTATTGGGATGTACGTTCACGATTTTTACCCCGGCAATGGAAAGAGAAGGAAGGTATGCCGGCATGGTCCTGAAATCTCCGTCCGGGAGCGTAACATAAACCTTGGGAGGCATCTGTACGAGCCCCCGGCCATGGTCGGCAAATGCGGATTCAACGGCCCGGTTGACCCCGGCAATATCCAATCCCTTGTCGGCATCAGGATAATACTGCATGAACGATTATCGATGTTCATCTGATTTCAACATATGCACCCTGCACATTTTTCCACGTGTGGCGGCACACCGGCTCGCTGCGTAAAATAAAAAAATTGCAAAAAAGAGAACGGCAGGAAGAGGGAAAATCAGGGCACTTCGATCTCTTTGAGCGTCCGCTGGGCGAGATCTTTCATGCGTGCCGATATCCGTGAAGATGACGTATAATCGACATCCTGCATCGCGTTTGCGATCTCCGTGCCAAGAACAAAAATGGCGTACTTGTGCTCCATCTTGCTCTTGTGCTGCTGGGTGGGAGAAATTTTCAATGCATTGTATTGGGCGAACTTCAGTTCCGGGTTGATCTCTTGGAGATAGGTCTTGACATCATAGAGCATCTGGTGAAGGCTGATCAGTTCTTCCTTGTGCATCCAACCACTCCGGAGATTTACATAGCCCATGGCAGGATAAATAAATTTGCGTGAGCCGGGGGTCACGAGCTCATCTTCATGAGACGGATGGATACCGGCCGTTTGATGACCCCCTTGAAATCGCGGGCCCCCACGTACTCGAACCCTTTCCATACAAGCCGGTCAAGCAATTTCTGGTCGACCGAACGATCGACGATCAATCCGGCAGCCGGCATATCGAGGGTTTCGACTGCTTTTTCGACTTCATCGGATCGTAACTCCCTGATGACCGTCATGTCATGATCGAGGAAACGGGCGAGACTGCGCCCTTTCACGTCGTCCATGTGGTCACGGAGAGTGGCAGGTACCCTTGGTGTGATCTCCCGTTCCAGGCTTTTTCTGGTAAGAACCCCTGTCCTGATACGGTCCATGCCATTGTCCCCCTCGGACTGCAGACGCAGGCGAGAAAGGTCGGTCGGGAGTTCGGCCGCATCCTCGAAGTACTGTTCGCGGACGTACTCAACCGGGACTTTGTTCCTGAGGGTCTTGACGACCTCTTTTTTGGTCATGTCCTCGACACTCTTGCCCCGCGGGGAGAATGCCACGTAATCGATATCAGCCACTTGCAGGAGTTCCCGGAGGATCAGCTCTCCCCCGCGGTCGCCGTCAAAGAACGCAGTCGTGGTCTTTTTTTCGCAGAGATCGACAACCGTTTTCGGGATGTTTGTCCCCTCGACAGCGACGGCATTTTTGATGCCGTACCGCAGCAGGTTGATGACATCTGCCCTCCCTTCGACAATAATCACCGCATCCGACTCGAGAACGTTGGGGCCTGCCGGCACCTTGTCATCCCCGATGGTTCCGATCTTCTCAACCCGCAGGCTTTGGCGGACATCTTCAAGGAGTTCGTCACTGTCGATCGCACCCTCGTTGAACCGGTCGATGAGGATCTCTTTTGCCCGGTCAACAATCTTTCGCCGTTTGCTGACGCGGATATCCTCAATCGATTCAACCATGACATGCGCAACACAGGGACCGACACGGTCGATCGTCTCGAGTGATGCGGCAAGGATCGAGGTCTCTGCTCGGTCAAGTGAAGTGGAGATCATGATCTCTCCCTTGGTCTCTCCTTTCTTGCTCGCTATCTGGACGTCGATTCTTCCAACACGTCCGGTCCTCTGGAGATCCCGCAGGTCCAGGTCTTCGCCGAGTAACCCTTCAGTCTGCCCGAATATGGCACCTACGACATCGGGTTTCTCGACCACCCCCTCTGCGCTGAGGCTGATGTGAACAAGGTACTTGGTAGTATCTGGTGAATACACGTAAACGCACCCCCATGTATCATGCGAACAATGTGATGCCTGATCATAGGTACAACATATATATATTGCGTAAAATTACTTAAAGTTAAGGTCTACTACGGGAAAAAATTCCGAAAACCAGAACGTAAAGGCGGTTATTCTTAGCGATTTTTATCTAAGAGTGTGCACAACCGTTTCATAACCCGCGTCTTGGTCATCCCGCTCACGGAGATCCTTTTCCTGGAGGCGGTGGTCCCGGCAACAATGGTGACGGCAGAGGCCGGAATACCAAGAGATTCACTGATGAGAGCGATGACGGCACGGTTCGCCTTACCGCCGGTGGCCGGCACGGTAACCCGGCAGCCGATAGTCCTCCGCCACGCATTGTACCCGTCCGGGAAGAGATCGGCACGTGCGCCGGCAGTCACTTCAACCGCCATGATAGTATTTCCGGAGTTTTCAGAAAGAGCATCGGCAAAGGAGGGCATCGGTGCACCTGAAGAGATGTCGCCCGGCCTCAACACACGCGGATCACTAGTGGCATGCTGCCGTCCTTCACCGGTGGATATAACCCTCAGCCGGGCGATGCCTGTCGCGCACCCGGGTTGTCCCATGGATCACATCCAGGCATCTGCCAATCGATCACCCGGGGACCTATGGATGCGCCGTTGTCGGCACCATTATCTATTTGTACCATCGGTTCTTCATGGTTTCGTGAAGCGGCGACTGCGATGTGCTCGAGAGTGCACAGTTCACAGCTTGCAACTATCATGGCGGGACGTACCCGTTCCCGGTAAACCAGACCGGTTCGCACCGGAAGAACTCGCCATCGCGGTAGGTAACAGCACCGTTCCGGATCACGACTGATGGGAAGACGGCCATATGGCCTTCAAATGGTGTCCAGCCGCACCTGCTGTGGAGCATATCCGGGTCGACACGGACGGTGGTCTTTGGATACAGGGCGAAGTCACCTCGGGCGCCCGGGGCAAAGCCGGCCTGCGGAATGCCGATCAGCCGTGCGGGTGCCTGCGAGGTCTTCAAAATTACATCGGGCAGGCTGATCGTCCGGTTGAGCACTTCGGCAAGGAGGAGCGGGACCATCGTCTCCACCCCCGGGATGCCGGCAGGCGCATCAGGGAACGGGAGTCCTTTTTCCGCTGTCGTGTGGGGCGCATGATCGGACGCGATAACATCGATCCGTTTCCACTGCGCGAGGAGCCCCTTCCGCTCCCGCTCGTTCCGGAGCGGCGGGTTCACCTTTACCCGCGTATCATCCGGCGAGAACTGTTCGCGGGAGAGAAGGAGATGGTGAGGGGTTACCTCAACGGTTCCTGCCGCGACATCGATCGCCCGTGCGGTGCTCATATGGCAGAAATGAAGCCGGCAGCCGCGGGTGTTGCTGTGCCGGACTGCCTGAACTGCCCGTATTTCACCTTCGGGAGACCGCATGATGTCGTGAGAGGTGAGACTGGTATCCGGGCCATCGCGGACGCTCTCGGCATGGACGGTGGCAAGCGCACCCAGTTCCGCGATCCCACCGAGGGCTCCGGTAAGCTCGAGACCGCTTACCGCTTCACCATAACTGGAGGGAGCGCAAAAGATCTCCCCGAACGCGATAGCACCCGCTCTCCACATCGCGCCCAAAGAAATATTAGGTGTGACACCACTGTTAATTGCAAAATTACAGAACGACTGCATCTTTGCCTCGCGCACCCGGGCAGAGAATAATTCTGGTGTCGTCAGGGACGGAATCGTATTTGGCTGGTCAACGACTACCGTCACCCCCCCGGCAAGGGCGCTTTTGCTCCCACTCGCCCAGTCTTCTTTTGCCGACTGCATCCCGCCCCGCATATGGACATGCATATCCACGGCAGCCGGCAGAACCAGAAGGCCGGTGCAGTCGATCACACTATCGGCGTCCTGCCCTGCTCCGATATGGCTGACCTTCCCGTCTGTGATCGCAATGTCACCAGAACGCCCGCCGGGCAGAAGAACATTTTTCAGGAGAAGGGAAGGGCTGCTTTCCATGATGATCACATTCTCCCGGAACCATATAGTCATACTGTTTTTTGCAGAAAAGGGATATTTCCGTCTGATGGAGGATACAAGACTTTTTCTCCAGAATCCTGGATATACTAATTATCGGTATTGGAAAGAGACCTGAGTAAGGGCAGCACCGTAACCGGGTTTCTTTCGGCACCAGTGAGGGGAACTATGGATAAGATCATCAAAATCACGCTCGGGCTGTTTATCATCATTCTTGTCGCGTTTGTGGCTTCTGTCTCGTATACGCTGTATGTCGATAACGCGTACTGCACCTCATTGTCCAGTACGTATTCTTATCAGTGCACGATCACGACCAATGCCGTTCTCTCCAATGTCACCCTCTTCGTTCCGGTACCCGCTTTCCCCACAGGCAACTCCCCGGTCATCTTCCGGATCAGCTCGCACGAGATCACCGGATTCCCCGACAACTGGAGCGCAGTATTATTCGATACCGGGAAAGCAACGCTGCTCCAGATCACAGCGGCACAGATCGGACGTCCTCCGGTTAACGGCAATCCTGTACCCACTAATGTAACGTTTTTTGTGGATGCAAATTCATCCTCGCTCATCGATACGCGGTCACCCATAGCGGACGGTGCAGTCTTCCGCCCAGTCCAGAATCCTATAGATACTACCTGCCCGTCGGCTGGCGTGGGTGAAACTACCGGCCTGCCAAATTGTACCCAATATACTACTGCAGTCTATGCGACGTACGAGACAGCACCGATGGCCTCGGTCAGCATCCATGCCAGCGTGACCGGCAGGAACGCTTGGTCGGTCTTCCACCCGGAATTCAATGAATACCGGAATACGTTCGATGCAACTCTGTCAGGAGCCGGTTCCGGGTGGGTGACTACCCCAGGATGGCTTGAGTACAGCATCGGTTCCTATGACGCGCCGCAAATCTCCCTATAATTTTTTAATTTGCTGCACCCATACAGCCTGTGCGGCCTGATCTCCTGCCAGTACCCCCGGATAATTGCCAACCAACCGCTCATGATAATAAAAGATCGGTCTGTCTGCGCTTGGTTACTCACCGAAGGGCGTTACTCCGACACACGGGAGATTTTTTGTATTACGGTGGTGTAAAAGAGATACCGATAAATAGAAAAAGAGACGTTTGCGGGTCATTCGCTCCGGAGGGCATCGATTGGGTCCATGTTTGAAGCCATCCATGCAGGATACATACCGGATCCGACGCAGACCACTACACCGATGATCATACCGTATGGGATAAAGATCAGGCTGGCCGGCATAAAGAAATACGCGGTACTGCCGATCATGGCATTGACCACCGTATAGCCGATGATAAAGCTCATCAGCCCTCCCACGGCGGCCCCGATGAGTCCGAGGATGAGCGCTTCGTACAGGAACATCCGGCGCACCTCTCCCTTTTCCGTCCCGATGGAGAGCAGGATGCCAATCTCCTGCACCCGTTCTTTCACCGACATCATCATGACATTGAAGATGCTCACCGCGGCGACCACGAGGGAAATGCCACCGATCGCCATGATAAACGTCGTGATGGTGCCCAGCGTGCTGGTGATGCTGGAGAGACGGGAACTGGCATCGGAGACACGGACGACGTCGGAATTCCGGTTCACCTTCGCGTTGATGAAATCTTCCGTCTGGTTTATCGTACTAATATCCTGCAGAATCACGTTGACCTGATCGTACACGTTCTTATCGTCAAAATGATCGGTATACCAGTCATCGGAGACGACAATCGCATTATCCGTGTTCACGTTATCGGAAGTGATCCCCCGCGCTGCGAGGATGCCCGTGACGCGGACGACCGGGCGGACAATCGTGGCACAGTTCTGCCCGATCTTGATGCTGCTCCCGGGAACGATATTGAAATTGCTCGCAATGGTCGCCCCGACGACCGCATCATTCCCTCCCTGCAGATTTTTTCCCTCGCTGAGATTGAGGAACTTGGGGATGTCGTTGGGGTCCAGCCCATAGATCGAACCCCGCCCGTTCGTGGTACCGACCGTGAACTGGTCACTGGTGTGATGGATCGTGATGACCTGATTCTGTCCGGCGGCTGACTTGATCTCATTGAGCGTGCTTTCATCGATCCCGTTATTTGACGTTGCGTTCGGGTTCGTCGAGCTGAGCTTCACCACATCAGACGTGAGGATGACCGTATTGACCCCAGAGGAGAGCTGGCTTGAGACCGAGAGCTGCATATTGGTCCCGAGCATCCCCATGGAGGAGATGGCGACGACACCGATCACGATCCCAATCGACGCCAGCAGGGAACGCAGGAAGTTCAGCTTGACACTGCGCGCCGATAGATCGAAGAAGATATCCCTCATGATTCAGTGACTCTCCCGTCAGCTAACTTTATAATACGGTGGGCGTACTCCCCGATCCTCGGATCATGGGTGACGATGATAACCGTCTTTCCTTTTTTATGGAGGTCGACGAGGATCTCCATGATCTGGAGGCCGGTCTTACTGTCAAGATTGCCGGTCGGTTCGTCACAGAGAAGGATCTTCGGGTCGTTGACGAGCGCCCGGGCGATTGCAACCCGCTGCTGCTGCCCGCCGGAGAGCTGGTTGGGCCTATGAGCGCTCATGTCCTTATCGAGCCCAACCGCTTCGAGCATGGCCGTCGCCCGGCCGGAAATGTCCCGGTGCTTGTACTTGAGGATGAGCGGGTACTCCACGTTCTCGTACGCGGTCAGGAGCGGGATCAGGTAAAATTTCTGGAAGATGTACCCGATGATATCCCGTCGCATGTGGGTCCGCTCAAGGCTGGACAGGGTGGCCACGTCCCTGCCGTCCATAAGCAGTTTTCCTGACGAGGGGACATCAAGGATTCCCAGCTGGTTCATCAGGGTGGACTTTCCCGAGCCCGATGGTCCCATGATGGCAACAAACTCGTTTTCCTTAATGTCGAGCGAGACGTGGTCGAGAGCGGTAAAGTCGCCGCTCTCCAGATGGTACACTTTCGAGACGTCATCAAGCCGGATGAGGGGGGTTTCGCTCATGGCCGGTCCGGTTATTGTTTCTTCTTCAGCCGCGCAGCGATCTGTTTCCGCTTCGTATACAGGACAATACCGGCAATAACAACAATGGCACCGGCGATGAGCGGATAGAATGCACTGAGGCCCCCGCCCCTGCCGCCGCCAAAGATACCCCCGAAACCTCCGCCCCCGCCGGGCCGGGCACCGCCGTATCCTCCGCCAGCAGTACTTGTCGCCGAACCACCCGTGGTTGTGCCAGTCGAACTGCTGGAGCTGCTATAACTGCCGGAGCGTGAACCAGAGGTGCTCCCGGATACGAGCGGCCGGAGATCGAGGGTCTGTACGGTACTCAGGGCATTACCGCTAGCGTCCTTCCAGTCAATCTCGATGGGGATTGCCGATAGGTCGCTGGCGGTGAAGGTGAGCGTGAAACTCGAGAAGTCATCTGAGGCAAGGGATCCGACGGGGAAGTTTGCGTATGGCTGGACGGGCTGGGCCGGCGACATGGGATATAAGATCAAGCCGGTGGCATCGGTCACACCGTCGTTGGTCACGTCGCCGGTCAATGTATAGGTACTTCCATCGTCAGTGACGGCAACATCGTTGATGACGGGGGTGGCCGCGGTCGTGGCGGTACCGAGATTGATCGGTAGGACGACGGTCGTTGCATACTTGTTGAGCACACCGTTGTAATATGTTACGTTGAAGGTGACATTGCCCACCACCGTGGGCGTTACGGCAAAGGTCGTATCGACAGAACTTCCGCCAGCTATGGTAGGTATAAAGGCAACCGAGGGGGTGATGGTAAGACCGGATCCCTGCGGTGTGATGATGATGTTGCTGATCGCACCCTGCCGGGGATTGATGATAGTCACGTTGACATTGGACGTGGTGTTGAGGACGAAGTTGGTCGGTTGGAGGCCAATCGCGGCGGTGATCGGCGTCGAGTCCACCTGGACCGGTATGGCGTACCGGATGCTCGAGGCCTGATCGGTGGGTGCCGTGAACGTCGGGAAATAGGTACCGTCCGGGCCCATAGCGATGACGAGGAATGAATAGGTCATCGTGTTTCCGGGGCCAAGATAGATCCACGATTTGTAGGGGCTCTTCTCTTCATTGACCACCCTTATCACGTTCTGGGGATCGAGGATATCAGCGCTTTCAAGCGTCACGGATTGCGAACCGGTATTCGTGACAACAACCGTGATCGTTCCCGTGTCTCCGTAGAAGAACACCTGCGGATCGATCGTGACGGATGTCACAGAGAGCTGTGCCGTGATACTCGTCCCTGAGAGTGTGGTCGTTCCAGTAATGCCGCTTACTGAAGTGGAAGTCCCTGTACTCGTGGAGCTTGATGTTCCTGATACTGATCCTGCACCCACCGCGCCGACCATCAGGAAGATCAGCATAATGCCGAGCATAATTGTAATGAATCTCATACCTTCACCGTTACCATCTGTTGTCCCTCATCTTGTACATTGGCAATTCTTTGGTATTTTTCCAGTTATACCCTTGCCAGATAAGCGGAATATGTAAACAAATTTTTACTTAATGTTATTTAAAGTATACTCCCCTACCAGAGATATTCCGTTAAAATAACGGAGGACAGACCCTCTGGGCGCAAGGACCTAATGCTTCTTCACAGGCAACCAGACAAACGGTATGTTCTATCCTGCTGTAATCCAGATGATCCATATCAAATCATACTTACAAAAAAGCGGGCTGACCGGTCATCGCATGTCGCACACGAATTCCTATGGAATCATTTTTCCGTGTGCTGGGGAAGACTACCGGCACGCTGAGGCGGCAGATGATCAGTTCCCCTTTTATGCCGGAGAACAATGGAGGAGAAGATAGCGTTTGCCGTGAAGATGACGGCATACAGGAGGATGGTCAGGTAAACAAAGTACCCGTACTGCACCCCGTGCTTGTTCAACCACGCAAAAACACCGTAGATGATTGCCGCAAGCGTGACCAGCCCGAAAGATATGAGCGTTGCCCGGACCCCGGTAAACATACGGCTCCACTTGTCGGGGAACAGAAGGAGGCCGATGACGCCGATACCCCCAAAGCCGATACCGGCAAAGAGGAGCAGGTACAGGAGCGCGTCGAGCAGCCATGCACTCACGTTCTTCCCCCTCCCACCGTTTTTGCGGTCCAGCTGGTCCCGGCAAATATGATGACCGCGATAATGATACCCGCTCCCAGCACGGCAAGGTTACCGGTCGCGACCGTGAGGGCGACAACGGCGCCACAGGCAATCGTGACGGCAGCATTTATGGCGATCAGCCGGTCGAGCAGGCTCGGTCCGGGTCTGACGCGCAGCACGGCACAGAACGCGAGGAAGAAAAGACATATCGCGGCAAAAAGCCAGCTGTCGATCATCGTGATCCTCCCGGTAAAAACAACGGGTCACCCGGGAACCCATGAACGGTTTCAGGAAAGGGCGACCAGCATTCCATTTCCGCCTTCCCGCCGCCAGTACGGCAGGTCCGGCGCCAACCGCTTGGTACCCATCGATCCGTGCTCACCATAGTGAATAGAGGACAGAGGTTTATCAATCCTACCGTGGGCAGGGTCCGGTGAATCTTCCAACCGGTACGCGAGGTCAGGCGGCATCCAGCACGAATGGAGAGCGCCTCCCTTTTTATCCCCCCTGCGCGAAGATGTACAAGATCTGCCTGCCCGACACAATTTCCTGGTCCATGACGATGGAAACTGAGTCCCGGGCAATGGCAGCGACCCCGATAGATTTTCGCTGTCGGCAGAAGGCACCTGATGAGGGAATACAAGGAGAGCAGAACTGCGGCTGGAGAGGGACAATGAGAAAGAAGATCGCCATCATTGACTATGGTCTCGGGAACCTGCGGAGCGTCGTGCGGGGGATCGAGAACGGCGGGGGCGATGCGGTGATCACCAGCGATGCCGGGGAGATCGCATCCGCCGATGGTATCGTGCTCCCGGGCGTCGGTGCCTTTCGCGAGGGTATGGAACAGCTCGGGGCGCTCAAGGAGACGGTCATCTATGCAACACGGGACGTTCCCCTGCTCGGGATCTGCCTCGGTATGCAGATGCTCATGGACGCAAGCGAGGAGCATGGCGAGCACCCGGGGCTCGGGCTCATCCCGGGGCGCGTGAGGAAATTTCCTCACATGCCCGGCATGAAAGTGCCGCACATGGGCTGGAACACCATCTGCCTCGAGAACCGGGACAGCCTCCTCTTTGACGGATTATCCACAGAGGAGTCCGTCTATTTTGTCCACTCCTACTACGCGGACACCGCACCGGTATACACGCTCACGACTACCCGGTACATCTGCCCCTTTGCATCGTCCATCATGAAGGGGGATGTCTATGGCGTCCAGTTCCATCCGGAAAAAAGCGGTGCAACCGGCCTGAGACTGCTGAAGAACTTCATCGATCTCGCCTGACATCCTGGCTCTGTTGGTTTTGGTGTGGACCGGCCGATTGGAAAACATATTTAATCCCGGCAATTCGACCATTGAGACATGAAAAAGATCCTGTTGTTGATTCTGATGCTATTCCTTCTCCTTGTTGGCGGCGTGTCTGCCTATGGGATGTACCTTTCCTGCCCGGACCAGATCCTTCCTAACCAACCGCTGAGGTGTTCGGTGAACAGCGATTATCCGCCCGGTACCAGCTTCAACCTGGTCTTTTACCAGTCCCAGTACACTGCAACGGAGATCGATAGCAAGGCCGCGATCATCGAGGGAAACAATGGCACCCAGTATTTCATCTTCTCTACCACGGGCCTGAAAGGAGGGCAGTACAAAGTCGAAGTGCAATTCAACGGGCCTTACACGCAACCGCGCTCGGACTCGATCCTGAGCCAGATCGTCCAGATTATCGACCGATCCAGTGATATTACCATCACCTCGCCCATGACCCAGACGACCGGCACCCTCCTGATCAGCGGGTCGATTGCAAACGAAGGCAAAACTGGCAATTACAATGGCAATGGCGTGGAACTCACGGTCACCGGGGAGAGCACAGGGGTGGTCTTCGGGCCGCAGTATATCCAGACCACACAAACGGGTTCCACAACCGTGGCCTTCTCGCAGCAGGTGACCGTAACCCAGCCGGACGATTACAATGTGCAGTTCAACGATACGAACGGCTACATCGGGGTGGTGACCTTCCACGTGACATCGCCCA
>Ga0326728_10018714_pt1 | contig 13588 bp, 8 predicted proteins | sample MB3enrmetagenome_FD_207602 | JGI IMG/M metagenome (GOLD analysis project Ga0326728, IMG submission 207602) | Lab enriched peat soil microbial communities from McLean, Ithaca, NY, United States - MB31MN | ecosystem: Environmental > Terrestrial > Soil > Wetlands > Peat | place: USA: New York... | reverse complement strand
AGACAACCCGCGAAGGACAATTCACGTTCGACGGCATCACGCCGGGCCTCTATCAGTTGACTGTGGTCGTCTCCGGCTTCGAGATGGTCGTGGTGCGCGATGTGCGCGTCAGCGCGGGCCGCGAAACCGTGGTCAACGTCACGCTGCACATCGCCCCGGCGCGGACGGAGATCGAAGTGCGCGAAGAAAATGAAGCCGCGTCGCGGCGCAAGGTGAGCGGGAGCGACGAGGGCCGGCATCGAAATCTTGGCGAACTGGCCGCCGCCGAACCGGGCGTGAGCCTGCGCGAGAGCGGCGCGCTCGACGGCTCGCCCGTACTCCATGGACTCGGCGACGAGCGCGCAAAGGTCGTCGTCAACGGCGTCACCGAAGAAAACTCGTGCCCCAACCACATGAACCCTCTGCTCAGCGAGGCGTCCATGGCGGCGGCCGCAACGGTGCGCGTCATGCCGGGCATCACGCCCGTCAGCATGGGCGGCGACAGCCTCGGTGGAACCATCGTGGTCGACGAGCCCGTTCCCGTTTTTGCCGGCGCGCGGCAAAAAACCTTCGCGCAGAGCTCGGCAACCGGCTTTTACCGCTCCAACGGAGAGTATTACGGCGGATCAGTCACCGAATGGGCCGCCACGCGGCGTTTGGCCATGGGCTACACCGGCACATGGAGCACCAACGATGACTACACCGACGGCAGCGGCCACAAAGTCACTTCCACATACGCGCAGACCACCGAGCACACGCTCACGCTGGCCGCTCAAAACGCGAGCAATCTCTTCGCCGTCGAGGGAGGCTACGTGCACACGCCCTACGAGGGCTTCGTGAACCAGCAGATGGACCTGGTGCGCAACGTCTCGGAGCGTGTGAACGCGCATTACCGCCGCACCTTCGAGCGCGGCACGCTGGAAGCGCGTGCAAATTGGCGCGGCACCTGGCATTCCATGAACGTGGGTCGCGACAAGTTGACCTTCCCCATGCCCATGTGGATGCCGATGAATACCCACGGGCGCGAGGCGGGTTATTCGCTGCGCCTCGAACTTCCGCTTGGGAGCCGGCATACTCTCCGCGCCGGCAACGAGTTCGACCGCTTCCGTCTCGACGACATCTGGCCGCCGGTGGCGGGCGCGGCGCCCTACATGGGACCGAATGCCTTTGTCGACATCAACGACGGCCGCCGCATGCGCCTCGGCACCTATATCGAGGCCGCCAGCCGCTGGAGCGCCGCGTGGACCACACTCCTCGGCCTGCGCAACGACACGGTGTGGACCAACGCCGGCCCGGTCTCCGGCTACTCCAGCATGTATGCCATGGACGCCGACGCGTTCAACGCTGCGCATCGTGCTCACACCGATGCCAACGTGGACGCAACCGCGCAAGCGCGCTGGACGCCCAACGCCGCGTGGATAGTCGAGTTCGGCTACGCGCGCAAGACCCGCGCTCCCAGCCTCTACGAGCGATACGCATGGTCCACCAACTGGATGACCAGCGGCATGATCGGTTGGTTCGGCGACGGCAACTATTACGTGGGCAACCTCGCCCTGCAGCCGGAAACGGGGCACACCGCCAGCGGCACAGTGCGCTGGATGAGCCGCGGCGACCGCATCTGGGAGTTGAAAGCCGCGCCGTTTGTCACCGAAATTCGCAAATCCATCGATGTGGATACGCTGGCGACCACCATGTACGGCATGAGCACCTTCGCGCAGCTCCAGTTCGCCAATCACGATGCGCGCATCTACGGCGGCGATTTGTCGGGCAGCGCCCAACTGTGGGACGGCCTCCGCAGCGGCACGGGCACGCTCAGCAGCGTGGCGGGATGGTTGCACGGCGAGCGCACTGGCGCGTCGACGCCGCTCTACCAGATGATGCCGCTCAACGCCCACGTCAACTTCGACGAGGCCGTGAAGGGACTTTCCGCCGGACTCGGTCTCGAAGCCGTCGATCGCAAGAAAAACGTCGATCCCCGCCGCTACGAGCAACCGACGCCGGGCTACACTCTCCTGAATTTGCACGCGAGCTACCGGCGCGGCGCATTCGCGGCCAGCGGCGGCGCCGATAACTTGCTCAACAAGGCCTGTGAGCTGCCCCTCGGTGGCGTGAACATGGACGACTTCATGGCCTCAATGTGGATGGGCACCATCAAACCCGTCACCGGCCGCGGCCGCAGCGTCTTCTTCAGCCTCACCGCGCGCTTCTAAGCAAGCGCCGGAAATCGCGCCAGCAGAGGCTTGCGGTTCGGATCGTCCCGCGGAACTGTGGGATGATCCGCATGGTTTGTTATGAATATTATTTAGATTCATCTAAATTTTATTGACTTAAATAAAATTTAGTTGTATTTTCACTTTATGCAGACCTCGCTCCCGCCCTGGCTCGGCGCCCTTGACGAAGAGGACCTGCACTTTCTCCGCCGCTTCGTCCTCAGCTCCGGCTCCCTCAAAGCCCTTTGCGACGAGTACGAGGTCTCCTATCCCACGCTGCGCGCCCGGCTCGACCGCCTCATCGCCAAAGTGCAAGCCGCCGAAGACCCCAAAGCCGCCGACTCCTTCCAACGCAAGTTGCGCATTCTGGTCGCCGACGGCAAGGTCTCCGCCGCGCTCGCACGCGAGTTGTGGGCCGCGCATCGCGCCGCCGAAGAAGGAGGACGCTAACCCATGTTCCAACCACCATCACAGCCCTGGTTCGATCCCAACCTCTACGCCTGGATTCCCGGCTCGGCCTATGGAATCATCGCGGGGCTCATAGGCGGCCTCGTCGGCTGGTTCGCGCCGCGCGGCCGTGCGCGCAACTTCGTACTCCGCGCATGGTTCGCGCTCTGGGCTGTCGCGCTCGCCCTTCTTGTCGTGGGTTTTGTTGCCCTCGCCCTGGGCCAGCCGTGGGGCATCTGGTACGGACTTTTGTTACCTGGCGCCGTTGGCACCCTTGTGGTCGGCGCAAACTCCTTTGTCGTCCTTAAAACCTACCGCCAGGTGGAGGAGCGCCGGCTCGCCGCCAAAGATCTTCTGTAGCATCGACAGCGATTCGCTAACTTGCTGACCCCGCTGACCCTTTATCCTGTCAGCATCATGATCTCCGCCCCTCGCCGCGTCGCTTTCTGGGCTCTCCTCGCGTGCATCGCCGCTTGCTCCGCGCTCATCGCCCAGCAGACCGCGCCCGCCGTCCTCCCCTATCGCGGCGAACAGCCGGTGCGCGCTCGTCACGGCATGGTCGTGAGCGTCCATCATCTGGCCGCCGACGCCGGTCTGCGCATCCTCCAGGAGGGCGGCAACGCCATCGACGCCGCAGTCGCCACGGGTTTTGCCCTCGCCGTCGTCCATCCCGCCGCGGGCAACCTTGGCGGTGGCGGCTTCATGCTCATCCGCGAGCACTCCGGCAAAACTATCTTCCTCGACTACCGCGAAAAAGCTCCACTCGCCGCCACGCAAAACATGTATCTCGATGCCAGCGGCAACGTGATTCCCGATTCGAGCGTTCTTGGGGTACGCTCCATCGCCACGCCCGGTTCCGTCGCTGGCCTCGTCTATGCCGAGCGCAAATACGGCCGCCTGGGCCTCAAGCGCGTCATAGCGCCTGCCATCCAGCTCGCGCTCGCGGGCTTTCAACTCACGCCGCAGGAGGCCGCCGAGCTCTCCGACCCCGACCTCGCCCGCTTTCCCGCCTCGCGAGCCATCTTTCAGCGCGACGGCCGCTTGTACAAGACCGGCGAAATCTTTCGCCAGCCGCTGCTCGCCGCCACCCTCGAGCGCATCGCCGCCGATCCCGACGATTTCTACCACGGCGCCATGGCCCGCCAGCTTGTCGCCGATCTGAGTAAAGGCGGCGCGCTCCTCACCGTCGACGATCTCGCGCGGTACAACGTGGTCGAGCGCGAACCTATTGTCGGCACATTTCACAACTTCACCGTCATCAGCGCACCGCCGCCCTCCTCCGGCGGAATCGTGCTCATCAGTGCACTCAACATCCTGGAAAGCTATCCGCTGGCGACGCTCGGTGACCGCAGTGCCGCTTGGATCCATTTCGCCATCGAAGCCTGGCGGCGCGCCTACATGGATCGCGCCGACTATCTCGGCGATCCCGACTACAACACCATCCCCGTCGCCGCGCTCACCGCCAAAAACTACGCCGCCGCATGGCGCGAAAGCATTCTGCCCGATCGCGCTTCGCCCAGCGCCGCGCTTGAGCGCCCCGCGGGCTTTGTGCCGCCCGCGCCCGCCACTGCCGGCCGGCGCCGCGCGGAATCGCCCGACACCACTCACTACTCCGTCGTCGATCGCGAGGGCAACGCCGTCGCCGTCACCACCACGCTCAACGACAGCTTCGGCTCCCACGTCGCCTCGGCCTCGCTCGGCTTCCTCCTCAACGACGAGATGGACGACTTCGCCGCGAAGCCCGGCACCGCAAATATGTTCGGCCTCGTGCAGGGGCCAGCCAACGCCATCGCACCCGGCAAGCGCCCCTTGAGCTCCATGACGCCCACCATCGTCCTCGAAGACGGCCATCTGCGCTACGTGCTCGGCTCGCCCGGCGGCGGCCGCATCATCTCCACCGTCGGCAACATCTTTCTCTCCGCGGCCGAGGGCGGTCTCAACATCCAGGAAGCCGTCGACGCGCCCCGCTTCCATCATCAGTACCTGCCCGACATCCTCTACCTCGAGCCGGGATTCAGCCCTGACACCGTCGCCGCCCTGCGCGCCATGGGCTACGCGATCACGCTCAGCCGCGGCCACTGGTCCGATGGTGAGTGCATCGCCGTCGATCCCTCGACCGGAGAGCTGCTTGGGGGCCAGGACCAACGCAATCACTTCGGCAAAGCTGCCGGCTATTAGAGCTCTGACCGCCCGATCTAGGCGGCGCAATTTCATGCTTGACTCGCGTTGCGCGGCTTTGGGATGGTAAGTGCGAGGCTTCCCCCCGAGGAGGACAAACAACCATGCGGAGGTCGATGGCGATAGCTGTTTGGGAACGTGCGGTGGTGTGTGGTGCGGCAGGTTTGCTGTTTGCGTCACTGAGCGCGCGGCAGGTGGCCGCGCAGAGATTTGCCGCCGTCGCAGTTTCTCCATCGACGCTGGATAGCGGCGATTCGGCAGGGACGGCTTCGCTGGCCAACGTTGGGCTCAAGGCCCTTCACGGCTGCCAGTCGTTTGGCGCGAAAGACTGCAAGGTTGTCTATGCGGTGGAGAACCAGTGCGTGGCGCTGGCTATCAAGAAAAGCCCGAATACATACGCTTATGGCGTTGCATCAACACGCGAAGCAGCCGCGGCAAACGCGCTGGCGGCCTGTAAGAAGGAGGGCACGGGCGGCGCCGAATGCTGGATAGAAGAATCGCCTTGCGCTAACGACGACCTGCGCTGGCAGTCGCCATTGCCGCTCCCACCGGGCGGGACGCCGGGAACGGTCGACCCCGCTCTCGTGGGCTTTTGGAAGCTCAACGTCAACGGCGGCATCTGGGTGTGGCAGATCTCGGCCTACGGTACCTATACGCTCCACAGCGAGGCCCCGGATAATACGCCGCCGAATAACGGGACTTTCATGACGAACAACGGGCATTACACGCTGCACGCCAGCAGCATGGTTTGGGACGACCAGGGGACCTACACCATGCAGGGTTCTACCGCGGTAATAATGACCGGGAAGCTCGGCACGGGCACCTGGGTTCGCATTGCCGCGGACCCCGGCTACTCGGGGCAGCCTTTAGTGCCGGCTTTGGGGCCCGCTTCAGAGCCAATAACGATCAGGCGCTAGCTTTTGGAATTGCTTGCATAGATGAGGTCGTGAAAGGGCACGACTTCAGTCGTGCCGCAAAGGCCGAAAGAAACCGCGGGCTTTAGCCCGCAGCCAGCTACTCCTGGCTCGGAGCGAACTCGGGAAGGTATAAGGCAAAGCATGTCCGGTGGGAGGGCAAGAATGTGGAGGCCAAAAGCAGCGGTTGGTTGGGCAGTTGTTGGTGCCTGTGCGGCGGTCTTGTCGGCTGCTGTTGCCGCGTTGAGCGCGCAGCCGGCGGCGCAGCAAACTCGGTGGGCAGCCGTCGCAGTTTCTCCCTCGAAGCTGGATTACGGCGGCACGCACGCGTTGCTCTCGCAGACCGATGCCGAGAGCGGCGCCCTTCAGGAATGCCAGCTACAGACCGGCGCCAAGGACTGCAAAATTGTCGTCTCTGGCTCGGGGGAATGTATGGCGCTGGCAACAACACCGGCGACCTCGGTCGCGAAGCATTATGGAGTTGGCCAGGATCCAACCCGCCAAGGAGCTGCGGCAGGAGCATTGGCGGAATGCACCAATGAGGGCGGCATCAACTGCATTGCGGTGCTGGCGCTCTGCTCCAGCGACGATCCGCGCTGGGCATCTCCGCTGCCGTTGCCTCCGGGCGGCAAGGCGGGTTCGGTCGATCCTGCCCTCGTGGGCCTTTGGAAGCTCGACGTCGGCTCCGGCATCTGGGTCTGGCAGATCTCAGCTAACGGCACCTACCAGTTTCACAGCGAAGCCCTGGATGGCACGGCGCCGAATGCCGGGACGTTTACTGCGAGCAACGGAAAGTACACGCTGCACGCCACCAGCACGTCCTGGGACGACCAAGGGACCTACATGATGCAGGGCTCTGCAGCGGTGTCGATGACTGGGAAGCTCGGCACAGGCACGTGGGTTCGCATCGCGTCGGACCCGAATCCATAGAGCAGCCAGCTGTCAGCTTTTGGCCTCGCGCGCCCACCGGACCCGAGCCAGCCGACCGGACCGCGCGGTAAGATGGGTGCGCGATGAACACCATGTCTCTTCCCCGGTTTCTTCTCGGCCCTCGCCCAACTTTTCTTTCCGCTTTCACTCTCGCGCTTCTTGCCACCACCCTGCCTGCGCAAAGCCGCTGGGTCTACCCAGGGCCGCACGGCAAACTGGTGTACGCACACACATCAAAAGGCGACCGCATGGCCGATTTCTCCTACGCCGGCTACGAAGGCGGCGGCGTGGCACTGCCCACGGTCCCAACTACGGTTACCGTCTCACCCTCCGGCGCTGACGACACCGCTGCCATCCAGAAGGCCATCGACCAGGTTTCCGCACTCCCGATCGTCAACGGCTTTCGCGGCGCGGTCGAGCTCGCGCCCGGCTCCTTTCACTGCGTGCAAACCCTCACCATCAGCGCCTCCGGCGTAGTGTTGCGCGGCTCCGGCAATGGCAAAGACGGCAACACCATTGTCATGACCGGCGCCCCACATCTCGCGCTCCACATCGCCGGCCAAATCGAGCGCAAATACAGCGGTCCTACCATCCCCATCACTGATCCCTACGTGCCCTTCGGCACAACTACAATCCACGTCGCCGACGCCGGCAAACTCCATCCCGGCGACACCATTCGCATCCGCAAGCCCGTCACGCCCGCCTGGATTCACTTCATGGGCATGGACGATCTCCAGCGTCCCAGCCGCCAGGAACATTGGATCGGCGCCGACCATCTCGACACCCTGCGCCGCATCGTCGCCATCGACGACAACACGCTCACCCTCGACGTTCCCCTCATGGATTGCTACGACGCGCAGTTCTTCGATGGCGCGCAAGCCGAGGTGCATAAGGTCGAACTCTCCGGCCAGCTCTCCCACGTCGGCATCGAGAACCTGCGCATCGTTGCGCCCAAGCGCAGCATCGCCTTCGGCGACCCCTCTTTCGACGGTCTCGTTATCGACGACACCGCCGACAGTTGGGTCCGCTCCGTCGCATTCGAAGAGACCACGGAGGGCGTGCGCATCAATAACGGCAGCCTGCGCATCACTTTTCTCGAGTGCGACGTCACGCAGCACGTTTCCGTCACCAGCGCCGCCAAACCCACGCAGTTTGCCGTTAACGGCACGCAAATTCTCTTCGACCGCTGCACCGGCTCCGGAAACGAAACCTTCTACGTCGCCACCGAGGCGCGCGAACAGGGCCCGGTCGTCGTGCTCCACTGCCGCTTCCAGGGCGACGGTTCCATCGAACCCCACCAGCGCTGGTCCACCGGTCTCCTGGTCGATAACTGCGAGGTGCGCGGTGGCAACATCGAGATGGTGAACCGCGGCGAGATGGGCTCGGGCCATGGTTGGACCATCGGCTGGGCCATCGCGTGGAACTCCTCGGCCAACGAGATCGCCATGAACATACCGCCCGGCTCAGCCATCTGGTCCATCGGAAATCGCGGCGCCGAAACCAACCCGCCATTCCCCGGCTTCGACAACCGCTTCCACGCGCGCCTTGCCTCTGCCATCATCGAATCGCCCGGCAAGCCCGTCCAACCCCAGAGCCTCTATCTCGAGCAGCTCCGCGAGCGCCTCGGCGACCAAGCCCTCAAGAGCATCGGCTACTGATCGGCTCACTGCGCTCGTCCCGCTAACTCCTCTCACTTATTTCAACTTATTCACGACCAAGTAAGTCTCTGGTCATCACTTGCACTTTGCCCGGCTATCTTTGGATCACTCACTTCATCGTCCGATATCTCCAACCGGCCATTACGAACTTTTTATAGTTTGAATATTCGCGCCTTAGAGCCACTCGATTTTCCTGAAAGCAATCCGGGCTCCCCGGTTGATCTGGAGGTCACTCATGAATGCTCACAAGAATGCGGACAGGAGATCCCTGTCTTCTGATAGCGCTCGAGGAATACAACCACAAGCAGCGTGTTTCCTGCCTGTTGCCTGGAATTCTTTGCCGCAATCGTGCCTGTGCCGTGGCCTCACCCTCTTTGTGTGCGCGCTTTTGCTTTCCGCCGCCGCGCTCTGCGCCCGCGCGCAATCCACCTTCGGCACCATCCTCGGCACGGTGCAAGACGCGCAAGGCGCAGTGATTCCCGGGGCGCAGATCACGGTGCACTCGCTCGACGAGACCGAAGAGCGCACCACCACTTCCAGCGCGAGTGGCGACTTTGTCTTCGAGAATCTGAAGGCCGGTCATTACAAAGTCACGGTTCGTAAAGAGGGATTTGCCGATACCGTGGTTTCCTCGGCTACGCTGGTGGCCCGCCAGGAACTTCGCCTTCCGTTTACGCTTTCCGTCACGTCGGAATCTACGACCGTGGAAGTAAGCTCCGAAGGGGCCCTGGTCAATACCGAAAATGGCACCATCAACGACACGATTTCGAACGCAGAAATCGGTCAGTTGCCGATGAACACCCGCTCCGTGTCGAGCAGTCCTCTGGCGGCTCTCGCCGCCTCTCCCGAGGTAACGAGAGACTCGCAAGGGGATTTCGCAGTCGGGGGCGCCACGGCGGCGCAGACCGGCTTCTCGGTGGATGGAATTTCCACGGCCAACATTCGTTTCAACGGCGCGCTGGCGGACACCTATCCATCTCTCGAAAGCATCGACGAGATGAAAGTGACGGCCTTCGACAACAATGCCGAGTTCGCCCAGATAGGCGATGTAACCTTCACCACAAAGAGCGGAACCAATAGTCTGCACGGCAGTGGGTTCGAATACTTTCAGAACGCCGATATGGATGCCACGGTCTTGAATTTCCCCGTCAAGGCTCCCCGCACCTTTAACACCTTCGGTGGCAGTTTGGGAGGACCCGTGACCATCCCCAGGCTGTATAACGGGCGCGACAAAACGTACTTTTTCGCCGATTACGAGGGAAATCGCAAGACGCAGTCTTATCCCGAAGAGCTTCTTGTGCCGTCGGCAGCGGACTGGGCAGGGAACCTGAACGACCTGGTGGCGTCCGTGAACAACGGACCGGTGATGAACCCGTTCACTGGCCTGGCTTACACAAACAACACCATCCCGACCGGAACCTGCCAGGGCTGCATCAATCCGGTGTCTTTGAAGCTGATGAGCCACTACCCCTCGCCCAACGCCAACCTGGGTGTGGTAGGCCCGTCTTACAACTATTTGGACCTCGTGCCGGATCCTTCGAACTCCAACGGCTTCGATGCCCGCATCGATCAAATGATTACTACGAAGCAGCAGGTTTTCGTGCGTTACAGCTTCAAGAACGTGTTCTATAGCGAGGCCAACAACGCCGGCGTCTATGGCCCCGCCAACAATTTCCTGCCCAATGTTGGGGCCAGCGAACAAAATCGCAGCATGGTGGTTTCTTACAACTATGCCATCACGCCCACGCTGGTGAACGAATTCCGTTTCGGGTTCGCCAATTACAACGAGAACGACAGTTTCCCGATCGAGGGAGCCACGGCCATTTCCGATCTTGGGCTGGACTTCGATCATCCCGTAGGCATTGCCGCCCATCCCACGGCGGATGCCTTCCCAACCTTCATTTTCTCCGACAGCTCCGTAACCACGATCGGGCAGGACAAGGTGGGAACCACCATCTCGCAAAACATGCAATTCACCGACAACCTCACCAAGGTGATCGGCAAGCACACGCTGCGATTTGGATTTGATGCGCGCAGAGAGCATTTCAATGCCGAAATGTACTTTGCGCCCTCTGACGATTTTGGCCAATTTACCTTCAGCGGCTCCTGGACCAACTACTCTTTTGGCGATTTTCTGTTGGGGATGCCAGGCCCGTCTTACTTCGCGGTCATAGGCCCGCAGATGGACGCACGCAGCACCCACTGGGGCGTTTACGGCCAGGACACATGGCAGGTAAACCGGCATCTCACGGCCAATTTCGGATTGCGGTGGGAATTTCTGCCGCCGTTTGTGGAAAGCAACGGCGATATCGCTACCTATCTCGTCAATGGGCCTAACAACCTGACCGTCGTCGTTCCCGACAAGTTCCCTGGGTTTATCGCAAACAATTCGCTCCTCCAGCAGATCAACACCGGCTTTCTGCAGGGATTCAACGCATGTTCGCTGAACACCGGGAGCCAGTTACCGTGTTCGAACGTTGAAACCGCGAGCCAGGCGGGGCTTCCTCAAGGCCTTCGGGATTGGAATTGGCGTGATTTCGACCCGCGCGTCAGCTTCGCCTGGCGTCCGTTCAGCAACGACAAGACGGTCATTCGCGCCGGCTTCGGCATCTACACCATGACGACGCTTGGCCCCATGTCTTTCAACAGCGGCATCATCGCCCTTTCGGATCTGCTCACTTACAACAATGCATTGCCGGGCTCTCCCGGGTTCTTCCAGTTTCCCGACACGTCCCCTCCGGGCGCGGCGGCAGCTATAGGCGGCGGCGATTTCGAGGAGGCCAACGATCCGCACTGGAAGGATCCTTCGTCGGCACAATGGAACCTGACCGTGGAACGGGAACTGACAAACAACACCACGGTCAGGCTGAGCTACACGGGACAGGGCGCGTACCATCTTCCCATCACCGTGGACAACAACCAACTTCCGGCGAGCACGACTCCCTACACCGTTCCCAACAACGGATACTCAGTCGTCAGTGCGAATACGCCCTTCCAGAACTGGCTGTTGTTGGAGGAGTCGTTCGCCAACGGTACGCAGAGCTATCAGTCGGGCATAGCGGAAATCACCCATAAACAGGGGCATGGGCTCACGTTCGGGGCGAACTACGCGTTCACGAAGAATCTCAGCGATGCGCAAGGCACCGACGCACCAACTGCAACCGCGAGCGAGGAGCCCTATGCCGTGGAAATTGCCGACCGTTTTCACATCAAGTACGACCGCGGCAACGTGGTGGCCACGCCGCGCCAACGCGCCATGATCACAGGCACCTACGCACTGCCGTTCGGAAAGGGACAAACTTTAGCGGGACCGGGGTTCCTGAGTCCAGTCATCGGAGGCTGGAACCTGAGCACCGTAACGACCATGCAGACCGGTGAGTGGCTCACGGCCATTGAGCCGCCGGCCGACGATCAATCGAACACCAATATGATCGAGCGATCCGAAGGCGGGGCCATTTCACGTCCCGATTGCATGGCCGGTAAAGCCACCCCGGGGGTGCCCTATTACAAGGGCGTCCTCCTTACGCCGCCACCGAACAACGCCGGACGATTCGGCACTTGCGGCCTCGGTAACCTTGAGGGGCCCGGCATGATCGATGTGGACGCGGGTCTGGCCAAACGCTTCAATATTCGCGAGCGCATGCACGTTCGCATCGAAGCATCGTTTACCAACGTGATCAACCATACCAACTACGCGCCGCCGTCGATGAACATCGGGGAGCCTTCCACCTTTGGTGTTTTGAATACCGCGCTGCTCCAGGGCCAGGGAGGCAACCGCACGGGACAGGTAGCGGCCCGGATCGACTTCTGAAGTCGAACCATTAGCGGCGGCGCATCCCAGACCGCCGGCCTTTTGATCCACAAATTCGAAATGGAGGAACTGATGCTGCAGCGATTCATTTGGTTAGCCTTGTCCGCGGCGCTGGCCACAAGCATGGGCAACGCACAATCCAGCCCTAACACGCCCACCACGTTGCAACAAACTTCTGCCACGAACGGCAGGCAGATGTATGTCAGCTATTGCGCATCGTGCCATGGCGTGGACGGCAAGGGTGACGGCCCCATTGCCCCCTCGCTGAAGATGCCGCCAGCCGATTTAACGCTGCTGAGCATGAACAATCATGGGGTGTTCCCGGATAAGCATATCTTCGCCGTACTCGAAAACGGCACGGATGTCTCATCGCACGGCACCGCCGACATGCCCGCTTGGGGACCCATTCTTGGAAGGCTGGATAAGGCCAACCCGGACCTGAAACAGCTCCGAATCAACAATCTGATTCAGTACCTGAAATCCATTCAGGCAAGGTAGGGCAATCGCCAAAGCGCTTCTACCAATTTCAGCGGCCCGGCTCGATTTCGAATCACAACCATTTCGTGGCCAGACTTGATCTCTGGCGCAACCAGTCTCCTGAGTAACTTGGGCGGCCCGCAAAGAAAGCCTCTCGCCGGGCCGCCACTTTTTTGCCTCCGCACCATCTCTTCCGTTTGCCTGCCGCTATCACGCCAGATCGAAGCGATCCAGGTTCATCACCTTCGTCCACGCCGCCGCAAAGTCCTTCACGAACTTGCGTTCGCCATCCTTGCTGGCGTAGACCTCAGCGAGCGCGCGCAGTTGCGAATTCGAACCGAAGACGAGATCGACTACCGTGCCGGTCCACTTCAGCTCGCCCGTCTTGCGGTCGTGCCCTTCAAGCACGCCGTCGGTCGCCGACTTTTCCCACTTCGTGCCCATATCCAGCAGGTTCGCGAAGAAGTCATTGGTCAGCGTCTCCGGCCGTTTGGTGAAGACACCGTTTTTCGATCCGCCGAGGTTCGCGCCCAGAACGCGCAGGCCGCCGACCAGCACAGTCATTTCGGGCGCGGTCAGAGTCAGCAATTGCGCCTTGTCGAGCAGCAACTCTGCCTGGCATCCCTCCAGCCCCTTGCTTACGTAGTTGCGGAACCCGTCTGCCTTCGGCTCCAGCACCGCGAACGACGCCGCATCGGTCTGCTTCTGCGCGGCGTCCATGCGGCCCGGGGCAAAGTCCACCTTCACGTTGTAACCGGCCTTTTTCGCCGCTGCCTCCACGGCTGCCGAACCGGCCAGCACAATCAGGTCGGCGAGCGAAATCTTCTTACCGCCCTTTTGCGCCGCGTTGAACTGCTTCTGTATGGCTTCCAGCTTGGCCAGGACTTTTTTGAGCTCCGCCGGCTGGTTCACCTCCCAATCCTTCTGCGGAGCGAGGCGAATGCGCGCGCCATTGGCGCCGCCGCGCTTGTCGCTGCCGCGGAA